>JACCDQ010672099.1_pt1 | contig 31130 bp, 35 predicted proteins | sample 7446031 | NCBI WGS metagenome assembly JACCDQ01 (sample SAMN15323442, study PRJNA562643) | freshwater metagenome | isolation source: river surface water | place: USA:Blue River Watershed | collected 2017-08-17 | reverse complement strand
TTCGCTTATTTTTTTTATTTCTAAAAATGATTTTTATCAATGGCTATAAAATTCATCTTTTATATAATTTTACTTATTGCAGTACACAGCCAAAATTTACTAATACCAAGGCATCCTTTTAATGCAAATTTATATCACGTTTCCCGTATTTCACAGTATCTAATGACATAAAAAAAGATTTACAATTAAAGTCTAATAAAGATTTTATGTTTTTATTTTTTTAAAATACATTTTACAGGAATTGAACCTATATCGATAACTTAGAAGGTTACTGCTTTATCCGTTAAGCTAAAAATGTATTTTGAAATGCGAATGATCAGACTTGAACTGATACAGTTTGCTTGGAAGGCAAATAATCTACCATTAATTTACACTCGCTTTATACCTATTATTGGAATTGAACCAATACCCTTAAACAGGAACAAATTTTAAGTCTGTCGCGTCTACCACTTCCGCCAAATAGGCAAATTTTTTAATTTATTGCTTAGAAGTGGGTTTGAACCACTGACACATGGATTTTCAATCCAAAGCTCTACCAACTGAGCTATCCAAGCTATTTTAACTAGGCTTAAGTAGAATTGAACTACTGACTTTACGCTTATCAGGCGTACACTCTAAACCGCTGAGTTATAAGCCTTAAAGTGAAGAAAATAGGATTCGAACCTATGTAAGAAATTTTCTAGCAGATTTACAATCTGCCGTTTTTAACCACTCAACCATTTCTTCTCATTTTTAGGTTTGTTGTATGTGTGTGTTGGGATTTGAACCCAAGGCCATTGGATTAAAAGTCCATTGCTCTACCAACTGAGCTACACGCACATAAAGCTAAAAAAATTTAGCAAAAGCAGGAATTGAACCGTGCATTTTCGGACTATGAAACCGATGAGTTATCCATTACTCTATTTTGCTACCGAGTTTTAAAAAATGAGCAATAATGGACTCGAACCACCAATATTTTCGTTGTAAGCGAAAGGCTTTACCAATTAAGCTAACTGCTCGAAACTTTTTCTTCTTTTATAATAGTTTTTTTTTTAATAACTTTTTTTTCAAAAAAGTAGCTAAATTAAAGACTTAAAAATTAAAATATGTTGAAAATAGGAAAAGATGGGATTCGAACCCATGACACCTATAGGGTGTGTTGATTTAGCAAACCAATGCTTTAAGCCACTCAGCCACTTCTCCAAAATTTATATCTTCCCAAGTAGGACTTGAACCTACGATCTAATGATTAACAGTCATTCGCTTTAACCAACTAAGCTATTGAGAATTTACGTACATACAAGGGACTTGAACCCGAGATTGTTGTGAAAACATTTTACCAGTTAAATTATATGTACTATTGTCAAGTTATTATAGATTAGAATTATTTATACAGGCATGAAAATTGCTCAATTAATATTTTAGGTTTTCTAAAATATGACATTTTTTTTGAGTTTAACACAAGATACCAGCTATAGTCACTCATATCCCAAACACGCACATGAACTGGCATAAATCCATGATTTACACCACAAATTTCACTACATTGTCCAAAAAACTCTCCCATTCTTTTAACAAATAAATTACATTGGCTTAAACGTCCAGGAACTGCATCTACTTTAATACCAAAAGAAGGAACTGCCCAACTATGTAAAACGTCAGCAGAGGTTATTAACAGTCTAATATGTGTTTTCACAGGTATAATTAAAGGTTTATCTGTTTGTAACAATCTAAATGATTTTTTTAAATTAAATTGTGGTTCTTGTAAATAAGAATCATAATTTAAAATATTTGAAGCTTTATAAATAAAAAATTCAACTTCGTCAGACATTTCATAGCTCCAGTACCATTGATGCCCTACTATTTTAATAGTTAATTGCGGTTGAACTGTCTCTTCTAATGAGTATAAAAGAGAGAATGATGGAAATGCAATTAATACTAAAATACCTGCTGGAATTAAAGTCCATACAATTTCTAATAATGCATGTCCAGAAAATTTTGAACGAGGTTCGGTTATATTTAATTTATAAGAAACAAATAATAACCAAGTAACACAAACCCCAATTGTAATTAAGAAGAACATTACATAATTATGAAAATATAACATACCTTCTGCCATTGGAGTAGCAGGGTCTTGAAAAAATAGCTGCCAATTTTGAGGCGCGTCACAAAATGAAACTTTAAGAGATAAAATTGCAATTAAAAGTAAAGAAAATAAAGTATTGATTGTCATAATATGCTTTTTATTAATTTATTATAGTTTAGCTGTATATTAAACAGAATGTTTAAATTAGCTTAAAATACGTTTTAATGGGATTCGAACCCAAAATCTCTAGTAAGTATTCGACTACTAACTATCGCTTTGCCAAAGTTAAGCTAAAAACGCAATATTTAATAGTGTTTTTGTATTAAATAAAAGTTAATGCATGTTAAATACATCATCTAAATAGATACAAAGTAGAACTAAAAACACAACGGCTTGAATAATTCCAACAACTGTTTCTAAAGATAATAAAATAACTAAAATAACTAATAATAATGCATGAAAAATTGAAAAAATACTTGACGAGTTAACTAAGCTCCAAAGAAAACCAGCAATAACTTTTAATAAAGTATGCCCAGCCATCATGTTTGCAAATAAACGAACAGATAAACTAATAGGTTTAAAAAAGAAAGAAATAATTTCAATTGGTACTAATAAGAATCCTAATCCTAATGAAGTTCCAGATGGAAAAAAAGACCCTAAATATTTTAAATTATGAATTTTAAATGCTGTTATTTGAATTCCGGTAAAAGCAATTAAACTATATAAAATAGTTACAATTAATTGACTGGTAACTGTATAAGAATACGGTACTAATCCTTGTAAGTTTAAAGTTAAAATTAGTGTAAAAAAAGTTATTAAAATTGGAAAAAAAAATTTTCTTTTTTTTGTTTTTACAGCATCTTTAATTATACGGCTAACTCCAATAAAAGTAAATTCAAATAAAATAGCACTATCAGATGCAATAATATAACCAGTATTTGAAAAAATGTTTTTAACAAAAGTATGTGGATATATTACAAGAGCTGCACTTAAAAGAACTAAAATTAGTAATGCGTTACTAAAAATTGTTATAGATACAGCACCATTAAAAAGATTTAAAAAAAGAGGCAAAATTGTAAATTGCTCTAATGGACTAAAAATAATACTCATATTAATTAAAAAAATTAAAAATAAGACCCCCACAGATAAACAATGATGTATAACAGTATCCAAACGATGTCAACAAAATGCCAATACCAAGCAGCGGTTTCAAACCCAGTGTGACGCTCACGAGTAAAGTGATTAAAATAAAGTCTGAATAAACAGGTTGTTAAAAAAATTGTTCCTATTAATACATGGGCTCCATGTAATCCTGTTAACATATAAAATACTGAACCATAAACTGTAGTTGAAATTGAAAAAGGTGCGCTAGCGTACTCATTATATTGTAAATAAGTAAAGAACCCTGCTATTGATACTGTAGCAATAAGTGCTTTTGCAGCTAAATCTTTTTTACCGTAAATAATAGCATGGTGAGCTAAAGTTAAAGTAACCCCTGAAGTAACTAAAAGAATAGTATTCAATAAAGGAATTTTCCATGGGTTTAATAAAGTTAATCCCATTGGAGGCCAAACACCACCGATGTTAATGCTTGGAGTTAATGAAAAATGAAAGAATGCCCAAAAAAAAGCAAAGAAGAACATTATTTCTGAAAGAATAAATAATAAAAACCCAAGTTTTAACCCTTCTTGTACTTGTTTAGTATGTTGTCCTTCAAAAGTACTTTCTCTAATAACGTCACGCCACCAAACGAACATTACAGATAAAAGATTAAAAATACCTAATTTAAATAAAAAATCTCCATAACCATGAAGATAGCAAACAAAGCCAACTGTTAAATTTAATGCCGCCAACCCAGCAAAGAATGGCCATGGACTTAAATCCACTAAGTGATATGGATGTCCTTGGTAATTATGTTTTTTTTGTAAAGACATAGTATTGTTTAAATTTTTTGTTTTTCTAAAAATAGAATTTACCATCTAAAATGTTTATTAGAACGGTTTTTTAACGCAGCTTGAATAGTCGAACGTTTAATTTTAAACGCTTCTGATTTTTTTTTTGTTTTAAGCAGTGTTATAATTTCTTGAGTTAATTTTTCTATAGAAGATTTTTTAGAGTTTTTTTTACTAATTGATTTTAATATTAATTTAATAATTAAAAAAAGTTCTCTTTTTTTTCTAACAGGGTAAGGAACAATATGAAAAACTTTTTTTTTAGTTTTACGTACTTTTTTACGCACTGTTTTTAATTCTAAAGACATTTTTAAACGGCTTAAAAGTTTTAGAATAATAAAATTTACTGATAACCCAAGCTCTTGGCTTACTGTGTTTAATGTTTCTTGAACAAATTTTAATGCTTTAGTTTTTGATCCTTTTTTAATACAAAGTCCTACAAATTTTTTATAAAAAGAGTTAGCAATAATTTCTTTTTTAGTTGATTGAAAACTTTTTAATTTTTCAACACTTAAAAATAACTCTTTTTTGTATTTTATATGTTTTGAAACTTTTATGTAAGATAAAATTAATTTATTATAAAAAAAATAAATTAAGCAGCTATTATCTGCTTTAGCAAATAAGCTATATTTTTTTATAATTAACACTAATGCACGTTTTTTTAATAAATTTTGATTGCAAAGATTAATTTTTTTTTTTAATAAAACATAAATTTTTTTTAAAAATAATAATTCAGTTTCGTTAAAAAAAGTATTCTTTGTTTTAAAAATTTCTAATAATAAATTTTCTAAATAAAAATTTGAATTTGCATTATTTTCAATTTTGCTTTTTAAAAAATTTTTTAAAAATTGCTCATATAAAAAATCATTTTTATTTAATAAAATTTCTTTTTTTATTACAAGTTTTGATAATACATTAGAAATGTTTTTATTATTTTTATTTTCTTGTTTAAAAATTTTATTATTGTTAAATATAAATTTTTTAAGTTTTTTATTTATTTTAGAATTGTTAAAAATAGTTGAACTATTTAAAATAACACTTTTTTTATTTTTTAATTGTGTTTGTTTAAACAAATAAACTTTTTTAAAAAAAAAAGATTTTTTTAAAAAATAAGATTGTATTTGTTTTGAAACAAATATAGAGTTATTAATTTTTAGCATAAAGATTTATTTAACTTTAACTTTTCGAACTCCATATTGAGATCTACTATTTTTACGTCCTTTAACTCCAAGCAAGTCTAAAGCACCTCTAATTAAATGATATTTTACCCCAGGTAAGTCAGGAACGCGACCCCCACGAACTAAAACTAACCCAAACTGTTGAAGATTATGACCTTCGCCAGGTATATAGCACTCAACTCTTTTGCCTGTAGAAACTTTAACTTTTGCAACTTTTCTTAGAGCAGAATTAGGCTTTTTAGGAGTTCTATTATATAATTTTATACAAATACCTTTTACTTGAGGTTTACCTTTTAGTGCAGGCATTTTTATTTGATAAGTTTTTTTTTTACGTGACTTATTTTTACATAATTGATTTTTTGTTAGCATATTTTAGATTTATTTTTTTAGCTTCCTGAGCAGGACTTGAACCTGCGATCTAATGATTAACAGTCATTCGCTTTAGCCGACTAAGCTATCAGGAACACCTACGATGTTAGTTTTTTATACAGAAACGCCCAAAGAAAGTGTTGTTAATTTTAAAAACTTCGTGTATTTAAATGTTTGTGGAATTTTACTAAAAATTCTAGTACCTAATGCTTTATTTTGTTTATTTAATAAAACAATAGAATTTTCGTAATAATTTTTATAATTATATGAATAAGTATGGCTTTTAGATTTTGTTTTTATAACAACAGCTTTACTTATATCTCCTTTTTTGATTTTTAAATTTTTAACGCTTCTTAGTGATTTTATTGAAACTAAAATAATTGACCCGATTTTAGCGTATCGTTGATTATAACCAGCATTTAATATTCTTATGCAAAATGCAAGTTTTGCACCTGAATTATCAATTACTTTTAAGAATGTTCCTACTTGAATCATATATTTTTAATATTTGTAAAATTGTTATTAAAACTACCAAACTGCTTTTTTATATCCTGGAATAATTCCAAATTGCAATAAATCTCTAAAAATATTTCTTGAAATTAAATGCGATCTGTAAACTCCTCTTGAGCGGTTAGTTAAAATACAGCGTTGAGTAATTTTAACTTTAGAATTTTTTGTGAAAGAATCTTTATATAAAGATTTTAAAATATAAGCTCTTTTTTTTTGCGCTTTTTTGAATATTAAGCTTTTTGTTAAAATATTTATTTTAACATACTTGTCTATTTTTTTTTTTAACTCAAATTTTGAAAATTTTAAACGTAAATTTAAATCTTTAACTTTTGCAAATAGCATAAATCTTTTATTAATTCCAATCTAATGCGCCAACGTGCCACGCGTAAACATACCCAATCAAAAGCTCAAAAATAAAATCTATCATAAGCCAAAATCCTTGATCAGTTAAGCCCCCTAAAGATAGACACCATGGAAAAAAGTATACTGCTTCTAAATCAAAAATTAAAAACAAAATTGCAACTAAATAAAATCTAACATCAAAAACATTTCTAGCATCTTCGTATGGCTCAAAACCACATTCATAAGTTGCTAATTTTTGAACATCTGGGTTATTTACTGTTAAATTAGCTGACAGTAAATAAATAATTGTAGCTAATACAACACTACAACAAAAAAAAACTCCAAGTTTTAAAAAATCTAATGATAAAAAATTTAATAAATTTTCCATAACAAATTTTTTAATAATTTTTATTTAAAAAATAATAACCAACCCTTGCAAAAAATAATTTTTCTATTAGTTTTTTTTATCACCTTTTTGAGATAGAGCTAAGAAAACCCCGTAAATAAAAAAAAAGGCTGCGATAAATGAAAAAATAGAACCAAAGGATGAAACTAAATTCCATCCAGCATAAGCATCAGGATAATCTGGTATTCTTCTTGGCATTCCAGCTAACCCTAAGAAATGCATTGGAAAGAATGTTAAGTTTACTCCTACGAAGAATAACCAAAAATGAATTTTTCCAATAACTTCAGAATAGTCAACACCAAAAATTTTTTTAAACCAAAAATACCATCCACCGAAAATAGCAAACATAGCTCCCATAGATAAAACATAATGGAAATGTGCTACTACATAATAAGTATCATGAAGCGCTAAATTAATACCAGAGTTAGCAAGAACAATACCTGTTAAACCACCGATTGTAAATAAAAATAAGAACCCGTATACAAAAAGCATAGGAGTATCCATTTTTTCACAACCACCTCTCCATAATGTTGCAACCCAACTGAAAATTTTAATTCCTGTTGGTACAGCAATAATTAAAGTAGCTGCGGTAAAATAAGCTCTTGTATCAATATCTAAACCTACGGTAAACATGTGGTGAGCCCAAACAAGGAATCCAATAACACCAATAGAGATCATGGCATAAACCATACCAAAATATCCAAAGATTGGTTTTTTACAACGGTCAGAAATAATATGACTAATAATACCAAATGCAGGTACAATTAAAATATAAACTTCTGGATGCCCAAAAAACCAGAATAAGTGTTGGAATAAAACTGGGTCTCCTCCTCCAGCTGGATCATAAAAACTAGTATTGAAGTTTCTATCTGTTAATAACATAGTAATAGCTCCTCCGAATACAGGTAATGATAAAATTAATAAGAATGCAATAATAAATACTGACCATACGAATAATGGTAGTCTATACATTTCCATTCCAGGACATCTCATATTTAAAACTGTAGCAATAAAGTTAATAGCCCCTAAAATAGAAGCAGCACCATTTAAGTGTAAACTAAAAATAGCTAAGTCAACAGATGGACCTGAGTGTGCTTGTACACTACTTAGTGGAGGGTATGCTGTCCAACCAGTACCAGCACCAACTTCAACAAAAGCAGAAAGTAACAATAAAATTAAAGATGAAGGCAATAACCAAAAAGATAAATTATTTAATCTTGGGAACGCCATATCTGGAGCACCAATCATAATAGGTAAAAAAAAGTTACCAAAACCTCCAATTAAAATAGGCATTACCATGAAGAAAATCATTAATAACCCGTGTGCAGTAATTAAAACATTGTATAATTGATGGTTACCTAATAAAATGTTGTTTCCAGGGTAAGCTAATTCCATTCTAATTAAAACAGACATAGCAGAACCAACAACACCAGAAAAACCACCAAAAATAATATATAAAATAGCAATATCTTTGTGATTAGTTGAACAAACCCAACGTTGGAAAAAATTTTCAATTAAATTATATAGGGATAATTTGTTATATACTTGAGACATATTTTTAATAGCTAAAATTTAAAATTAAACCAAAAATAATTTTTATAAAATGATATTATTATAATTTGGCTTATATAGTCGGAACGATGTGATTTGAACACATGGCCTTCTGCTCCCAAAGCAGACACACTACCAAACTATGCTACATTCCGTTGTTTATATATAAAGCAATCAAAGATTACTTGTGATAAAAAGCTTGATACAGCCTTGACGCTCTAACTTGAAGAGGACTTATTAAAGCTAAATCTAAGCTTGTTATTTCAGATAAATCTTTAACAACAATAACAGTTCTACTATAGTAATCAGTTTCTAAAAAACTATTAAAATGTAAAATTTGCTGTTTGCGACTTAAAAGTTCGCCTAATGATTTAGTTGCATTTTTAATATTAATGATATCACCTTTTTTTGCAATATAATTATATTTTTTACAAACCTCCTCATTAACTAAAACAGCTCCTGATGCAATCCATTTTCGTGCTTCGTATGAACTTGCAAAAAAATTTAAGCGATATAATAATATATCTAGTCTGTACTCAAAACAGACAAGAATTTCTTTAATAATATTAACATTTGATTTATTTTCAGTCTTTAAGTTTTTTAAGATCATACGTTTAAAGCTATGAAACTTTACAGCACAATCAAAATGTTGAACTAAAAGACGACGCAATTTTAAATTCATTCCAAAAGAAAATTTTTTTTGAAACCCACCATGTTTTTTACAACCAATTATGGAATAATCAATAAAATAAGAACGTTTTTTGTCTCTTTTGTTTAAAATGTTTTTATAAAGTAACCAGTTTGATTTTTTAAAGTTTAAAATTTTATTTGGACATTCCAATAAAAAATTTTTTGTTTTTTTAAAAATTTTGAATTTTGATATTCGACGCATAAGAATTTTTTAGATTTATTTTAAGTAAATTTTTTTTAATAAAATTGCTAAAAGAATTAATTTTTTATAATTATCAACAGTATTATGCAGTTTATAAGAACCAAAATCATTTGTTTTTAAAAAAGCATTAACTTCTGCAATAAGATATAAATTTTTATTAAAAAAATGCTTATAAAAATTAGAATTGTTCAAACTATCTAAAGATAATATAGCCGAATTTTTATTAAAGTTCATAAAAGCAAAATCATTATTTAGCGATATTCTATCTTCTGCTTTGTTTGCAAAAAAAAATAATAGCTTAGCCAAAAAAGAATTTTTAGCTTGAAGATAAAGCATAGGATTCTTTTTTTTTGATAAAAAGTTAAATAAACGAATTAGCTGTTTTAAACTTTTTATAGCCTCTGCAGGCTCTAAAATTGTTGAACAATTTTGTTTTGCAGAATGTTGAAGTTGTAATGTTTTTAAAGTATGTCTGTTAGATTTTTTACCAGCAGTGTTATCTAAAACTAAAAAGTCAAACTTTAATAGGGAAGTTAATAATTCTTCATTAAATTTAGCTTTCATAAAATTATTTATTATTTTTTTTTAAAATGCTTATAAGAAATTTTTTCATTTTTATACCAAAAACCTTTTCCGTTATAAGCATTAGGATATTTTAAATTTTTTAATTTTTTAGCAAAATTTCCTAAAAAAACTAAATCTGAACCTTTTAAAATAAGGCTACTTTTTTTTAAAAAAATTTGCAGTTTATGTTGTGGAACGGGTAATTCTAATAAATGGCTAAAACCTAACTTTAATTTTAAGAATAATGAGCCTGCGTCTTCAACTAAATTCATACGAAACCCAAGACCTCTTAGTATTAACTTTTTATAAAAAACTTTATTAAGATTATTAAATAAAAGCTTAATATTGTTAGAAACAGAAATTAACTCGTTTAATGCATTTTTATTGCTTTTTAAATATAAAATATTGTTGTTTTTTTCTAAAATCAAGTTTGTTGGTATTTTAACATATCTAATGCCACCAAGAATAGACTTTGCTAAAAGCAATTTTGCATTTTCTAAATAACACAAAAAGATATTATTTTTAGCGTCTAATTGTTGTAAAATAATTTGTTTTTTATACATAAAAATAATAAAAAATTAGCAAGAAAATAAAGCTTCACCCCCTAACTTTTCTCGTTTACACTGATATAAAGTTTTAATTCCTTTTGAAGTTGAAACAAAAATAGTATTTTTACTATCAGTAATGTTGTATAGAGATTTTAAGGTTAAATAAGTTGGAGCTGATAAAGTAGAAATTAGTTTTAAATTTTTTAAAATAGGCTTGTTAAAATAATATCGTAAAACAATATAAACAAACTTATCATCTAAAATTTTAAACGATTGAATATAACCTTCTTGATATAAAGAAGCTAAAAGACGAATAATAGGCTTTGAGTATCTATAAACAAGAACTTCTTTTTTTAAAATTGAATGGTTTTTTAATGCGATTAAGAATCGTATTGTTGTTAAATTCATAAAAAAATTTATTTTTAAATTTTTATAGGATATAAATATAGTATTTTTATTACAATTTTTGAATATATAGTTTAATAAACAAAAAATCTTTGTTAAATAAAACGCACAACTTTTAAAACTTTTTTAATTAATAAAAGTTATTGAAACGTTTAAAAAACTCTTTTGAGGCTAAAATCATATTGTTTGAATTTTCAGTTAAAGTATTAGAAACGTATGGAGTTAATAAACGAGGTTTAAATGGATAATTTAAAATTTTAGACTTAAAGTTCACAACTTTAAACCCAGCATTTATAAACCCTAAATAATTTTTAATTGAACTTTCACTAAACTTTGATGGATTGTTAACAATTTCTTTTAAAAACGAATTATATTTATTTTTTTCTAAAGAATAAGAACCATTAAAAAAAAAATGATTTAAAAAAGTATAAAATGAAATAGCTTTTACAGCATTTCCAAAGCATTTTCTAGACATTTGTGGTCTATATTCTAAATTTAAATAAATCCCGTTTTCTTGAAAAGTATTTCGGCAAGGAATTTCAAATCCATTTCTTACAATTGTTTTTGAAGCATGAGTGCTAAACCAAAAAAAAGACGATAACGCTTTTTTAGCTGCAAAAAAGTTTTTTAATGCAGTTGTTTCTGAACAATTTAAAAACGAAACATTGCTAGCAACATTTATATTTTTTTTTGTTAATTGAGCGATATTCAAAAAAATAGAACCTGCTGAGTTAGCCGCATTATGAACACTTAAAAAAATAATAGAAGGGTTTAATTGTTTAATAAAAGCTTCAAGATTTGAAATCGAAAAACCTCTTTCTTGAACACTAAAACCTGCCAAAAATAAAGCATTTTTAGATTTTATTAATGCCTTAGAATAATTTTTTAGCTTACCTTCAAACAATTTAATAATATTAGACGCGCTAAAATTAATATAAGTTGTAGGCAACAATGAATCAAATTTATAGCTTACACCATAAAAAGAAAAATCACTTTGAAAGCTTAAAAATCTTAATCTTGCATTTAAAAGAGATAACTCAGTTCTTGGATTCAATGAAACTAAAAAACAAGTTTCATTTGATTTTGATACGCGTGAATAATTGTTATTAAGCCCCAAAAATAAATTTTTTTTATTTTTTTGAGTTGAAAAATCAGCCGAACCTAAAACAATATTTGGGTTCACGTATGATGCGCTTTTTAAAATGCTTAAAGCTTCGTAGCTTAAATTGTCTGACACAACAAATAAATGTTTCTCATTTAAAAAATTTGCATAGTCTTTTAAAATAGAATAATTTTTTAATGCAGTTTTTTTTGAATCGTTAACTTTATTTATTTGAGTTAATAAATTAACAGAATCAACTGAATCATAAGAAAAACGAGCTTTATCAGTAATAATGTTTTCATTTAACTCAATGTTATACTTTGGCATAACACGAGAAATTGAATTTTCATTAAAATTAACAAAAACGTTACTCCCTAAACTATCGTTTAAGTCGATACTCTCAACAGTTTCTAATTCCCAAGGACGATTTTTGAACGCATATGGTTTAGAAGTTAAAGCTCCAACGGGACATAAATCAATAACGTTACCTGAAATTTCAGAATTAAATATATTATTATTTAAATAATTACCAATTTCAGTGGAGTTTCCTCGATTTAAAGTACCAAAAGCCTCAACACCAGCAATTTCTGAACTAAAACGAACACAACGTGTACAGTGAATACATCTTGTCATAACAGTTTTAATAAAAACATTAAAGTTTTTATCTTCTACACTATTTTTATTAAAAAAAAATTTATTATAAAAAGATCCAAATTTTTTTGATTGATCTTGCAGATCACACTCACCACCTTGGTCACAAATTGGACAATCTAATGGGTGATCTAAAAGCAAAAACTCAATAATTTCTTCTCTTGCTTTCTCAACAATTGGATCGTCGGAAACAATTTCCATATTGGGCATAACCTCAGTCAAACATGCAAGAAGTAATTTATCGTCATCAGTTTCTAATTTAACTAAACAAAGTCGGCAATTTCCAGCAATAGATAAAGATTCATGATAGCAAAATCTGGGTATTTTCACACCAACAAATTTACATGCTTCTAGAATAGACAAATTTTCTTTAACAAGATAATTTGTTTGGTTAATTACAATATTAATCATATAAAAAATTTAAATTATTTTAATAAATGTCTTTCTACTAGTCCAATAACAGGAACTAAAATTAAGAACATAACGAAATAAAAAATTGTTAAAAATAAACCAACGTAAGTGTAAGGCTCTTCAACAGGTTTTTGTCCAATCCAACCTAATAAAACAAAATCAGCAAATAAAAACCAATAAACTAAACCAAAAATAGGTCTAAATTTTGAGCTTCTAATTAATGAAGTATTGATAAAAGGTAATAATAATAAAATTAAAATAGCACCAACCATTGCGACAACGCCACCTAATTTATTAGGAATAGAACGAAGAATTGCATAAAAAGGTAAGAAATACCACTCAGGAACAATATGAGCTGGAGTTACTAATGGATTTGCTAAAATATAATTGTCAGGGTGTCCTAAAGTATTAGGCATGAAGAAAACAAATCCTGAGAATACAAAAACTAAAATAAAAAAAGCGAATAAATCTTTTACGTAAAAATATGGGTAAAATGAAATAGTCTCAATATTTGTATTAATTCCTAAAGGATTGTTTGACCCATCTTTATGTAATAAACTTAAGTGTAATAAAGTTAAACCTGCAATTAAAAATGGCATTAAGTAATGTAAACTTAAAAATCTATTTAAAGTTGCATTATTAACAGAGAAACCTCCCCAAAGCCACTCAACAATGCTACCACCAATAACAGGAATAGCTGAGAATAAATTAGTAATTACTGTAGCACCCCAGAAACTCATTTGACCCCAAGGTAAAACGTAACCCATAAAAGCAGTTGCCATCATTAAAAGGAAAATAATAACACCACTCATCCATAATCTTGCACGAGGATACATATAAGAACCATAGTATAATCCACGAAAAATATGACAATAAACAACAATAAAAAACATTGAAGCACCGTTTGCATGAATATATCTTAAAAGCCAACCATTATTTACATCTCTCATAATATGTTCAACACTTTTAAACGCTAATTCAACATTTGGTGTATAATGCATAGCTAAAAAAACACCTGTAAGTATTTGAATTACTAAAACAATACCTGCAGCAGATCCGAAACTCCATAAATAATTTAAATTAATTGGAGTTGGATAATCAATAATATGCGAATCAATAAACGCTAAAGTTTTATCTTTATTCCAACGAGTCATAAAAAATATAAAATATAAAAAAGGATGAATCTAGGGACTTGAACCCTAAACCACCAGAACCACAACCTGTCGCTCTACCGATTAAGCTAGACTCATCAAAATAAAATTTTTTAATTATTTACAAAATTTTGAAAAATTAAATTAAAAAAATAAAAGCAATTAAAATCATAGCCTCTATAGCGTTAATAAAAAATGAAAATGAATAAATAAATAAAAAAAAACAAACACAAACAGTTAATAAAAATATAAATAAATAATGAAAAAAACTTCCTTTTTGTAAAGTTTTAAAAAAAGACCCGTATGAAGAAATTAATTGAACGGCACCAAAAGGACCAAAACACTCAAGCAACCCTCTATCCATTTCTTTATAAAAAAACGAAAAACTTTTACTTAAAGCAAATTGCGAAATATATTGATTATAAAGTCTATCAAAGTACCAGCGTCTGTTTAAAAAAAAATAAAATCTTCTAAAAAGTTTAGTATTTTTTAATGAATAAAATTGAACTAAATAATTTTTATATAAAAAGTATGCACAAAGCGCACCTAAAGTAGAAAAAATTAAGGGAGCGATTTTCGGAAGAGTTTCAATGAATTCAATATCAGTTCCTAAATAATTAACAGGCAATAAAAAAATTGAAGTTTTCCAGTAAGCATTACCAAGACCAATAAATAAATCTTTTGATAAAAACCCGATAAAGATACTTAAAAAAGTTAATAACATTAACGGAATACTCATTTTCATGCCAGATTCGTGTGCATTTAAAATAATTTCTCTATTACCATTTGGAGCTGATAAAAAAGTTAAATAAAGTAAACGAATTGAGTAAAAAGAAGTTGAAAAAACAGCTAATGTACCTAAATAATAAGAAAAATGACCAAAATTAGTAAACTTAATATAAGCTAATTCTAAAATAGTATCTTTAGAATAAAACCCAGCTAAAAAAGGAAATCCCATTAAAGCTAAAGATCCAATTAACATAACAGCGTACGAAAAAGGAAGACGACGTGCTAAACCTCCGTATTTACGAATATCTTGCTCATCACCTAAACCATGTATAACAGCACCAGCAGTTAAGAATAATAACGCTTTAAAAAAAGCATGATTAGATAAATGAAACATTGCCACTTCATAACCAGAAAGACCACAAGAAAAAATCATGTAACCTAATTGACTACAAGTTGAATAAGCAATGATTTTTTTAATATCATTTTGAAAAAGACCAATAGTTGATGCAAAAAAAGTTGTCATTGCCCCAACGACTAAAACAACATTTAATGAAAATGAAGATAACTCAAAAAGAAAAGAACATCTTACAATTAAAAAAACTCCAGCAGTAACCATTGTCGCAGCGTGAATTAAAGCTGAAACAGGGGTTGGCCCTTCCATAGCATCAGGCAACCAAGTATGTAAACCAATTTGAGCTGATTTACCCATGGCCCCAATAAATAATAATAAAGTGATAAGATCAATAAAAGAAAACGAATCACTTATATTAACTATTCGTTTTGAAGCTAAACTAAAAACTAAGTCATAGTCTAATGTATTAAACAAATAATAAATAAAAAAAAATGCTAATAAAATGGCAAAATCACCAACACGATTCATTAACATCGCTTTTATTGCAGCTTTATTAGCTTGTATACGAGTAAACCAGAAATTAATTAATAAATATGAAGAAACACCAACACCTTCCCAACCAACGAACATTTGCACGAAGTTATTAGCAGTAACTAAAATAAGCATAAAAAAGGTAAATAAAGATAAATACGACATAAATCTAATTAAATGAGGGTCGTTCTCCATGTATTCTAATGAATATAAGTGAACAAGCATTGAAATAAAAGTTACAATAATTAACATAACAACAGTTAATGAATCAAACTGAAACCCCCATGAAATTGTTAATAAATCTGAAAAAATCCAATTTCCAATTAATAATTTATAATTTAACTCTAAAAAAACAATTTGTGTAAATAAATAACAAGAACCTAAAAAAGATAAAAAAACGTAAAAAAATGTAAGATAACAAGCACCTAACCCTAGCAACCAACCAAATAAACTTGCCCCTAAAAACCCAAGAAAAGGCAAAATAACAATTAAACTTAGCATTTTATAGAAATAACGACAAGGGTAAAGTGGGATTCGAACCCACGATATGTTTTGATATACTAGTTTTCAAGACTAGCGCTTTAAGCCACTCAGCCATTTACCCCATTAACATGACACAGTATTTTTTAATTTTATATACATTAAAAAATCAACCTCAGATAAATCTGAAAGCATTAAAAGTTCTCTTGAATAAAAATTAACTTCACTTAAATTTGACAACTCTAATTTAACAAAATGATTTTTAGATGAAGTTGAATTTAATGTTTTATTTGCATTTAAAGAAGAATTTAAAATAAAAGATTGATAGTAAGAGTAAAACTCAGTAAAAAAATTAAAAAGAACGCTATCACTTTTTTTACTTAAAAAATTTAATCTTAAATAACTTTTTTCAAACTTTAATTCACTTCTAAAAGCAGCTTTTTTTAATGAAATATAAGGAATTGAAAAAAAAGTTGCATAAAAAAAAAAAAATAAGCTAATTTGCATATCTTTTTCAGATAAATTTGATAAAGCGTACATTTTGATAAAATCAAAAAATTTTACTAATGATACTTTCACACAAACATCTTTAATTTTAGGCAAAGTATGAATGTTTTTACTTTTAAAGCGATAAATTAAATCGCAATTATAAATATAATTTACAACAAAAGATGATTGCATACATTATTAAAGAGTAAAAAAATTTGAAAACACAAAAGTGTTTAACACAGCATGTCTATTTAAATCTAACAATAAATCTGGGTTTAAACCTAAAATTAAAGAAAAATGAAATAAAACATATAAAATAAAAAATTCTCTAGCTGAAATGTCTTGAAATTTTTTTAAATATTCAACCTTTAAGTTACCAAAATTAACTCTGTTATATAACCAAAGAGAATAAGCTCCAGATAAAATAACACTTAATGATGCTAAAATTGAACAATAAAAATTTTGTTGAAAGATTCCATTTAAAAGTAAAAATTCACCAACAAAACTACTAGTCCCAGGTAAAGCAATATTTGAAAAAATAAAAAAAAGCATAAAACTAGAACAAATTGGCATAACATGAACTAACCCACCATAATAGTAAAGTAATCTACTATGATATCTATTATAAAGAATACCAATTATAAAAAAAAGTGCACTAGCAACAAAACCGTGACTAACACTTTGTAAAATTACACCTTCAAGTCCACTTAAATTAAAACTAAAAATTCCTAGCACAACTAAGTTCATATGTGCAATAGAAGAATATGCAATTACTTTTTTTAAGTCAGTTTGCTTAATAGCATTTAATGAACCAACTAAGATACCAAATAATGATAAAGCATAAACGAAAGGTATAAAAAAATATGAACCATTAGGAAACAGCATTAATGAATAACGAACAAAACCGTAAACTCCTAATTTTAATAAAACACCAGCTAATAAGACTGATCCTACTGTAGGTGCTTCCACGTGCGCTTCAGGTAACCAAATATGAAATGGAAACATTGGAATTTTTGATGCAAATGCAAAAAAAAAAGCTAACCAAAAAAAAAGTTGATATTCTAATGTAAAGCCAGTGTAAGTTAACAGACCCCAGTGAAAATTTCCTTGAAGTTTATGAATACAAATAATCGATAAAAGCAATAATATTGATCCAAAAACAGTATAAAAAAAAAGTAAATAAGACGCACGTATTTTTTTTTCACGAGAACCCCAAAGACCTATCATTAAATACATAGGTATTAAAATGCACTCAAAAAAAACATAAAATAAAAATAAATTAAATGTAGTAAAAGTTAAAAAAAGTAAAATTTTTACTGCAACTAATAAAATGATATAATTTTTTACGCTGTACTCATTCCAAATAAATAAAATACAAAGAAATGATAAGATTAAAGTCAATAAAAAGAATGAATACGATAAACCATCGAATCCAAAAAAAAAATCAATATTTAAAATAGCAGACGCTTTTTTTAACGCATTGCTATCAAAAACGTAGCTAAAAAAACCATCGTTATTATAAAAAGTCCAAAAATAAGTAGATAGTATTAGCATGAATGACAGTCCAAAAAGAAAAAGTCTTTTAAAACCATCTTTAGACATGTTAGGCAACAACCCTGGCATAGATTTTTGTGTATTACCAAAAATAAAAGTTTTAGTTTCTAAAAAAATACTCATAAGTATAATATATAATAAATTTATCTATCAATTTCACCAAAAACAATATCTTGAGTACCAATAATTGTAACAACGTCAGCAATTAAATGGCCTTTACACATATCATTAATTGCTTGTAAATGTCCAAACCCAGGAGCTTTGATTTTACAGCGATACGGTTTATTAGTATTATTTGTTATTAAATAAACACCAAATTCTCCTTTTGGTGCTTCTGTCGCAGCATAAGTTTCACTACGAGGTAAAGTAAATCCTTCGGTATAAAACTTAAAGTGATGAATTAAACTTTCCATTGAAGATTTTATCTCAAATCGGCTAGGAGGAGTTACCTTACTGTTTAAAGATTTAATAGGCCCTTCAGAAATTAAATTAATTAATTGACCAATAATTCTAGTAGATTGTCTCATTTCTTCAACACGAATTAAATATCTATCGTAGCAATCACCAGTAATTCCTGTAGGAACGTCAAAGTCTATTTCTGAATAAACTTCATAAGGTTGAGTTTTTCTTAAATCCCAAGGGATTCCGGATCCTCTAAGCATAACACCGCTAAAGCCCCAATTAATAGCTTGTTTATAAGAAACAACCCCAATATTAACTAAACGCTCTTTCCAAATTCTATTTTCGGTAAGCATCTCTTCCATTTCATCTAAACGAATAATAAATTGATTAATAAATAAAAATAAATCATCTAAAAATCCTAAAGGAAGATCTGCAGAAACTCCACCAGGTCTTATGTAAGCTGCATGCATACGAGCACCTGAAACGCGCTCATAAAATTCCATTAGTTTTTCTCTTTCTTCAAAAGCCCATAAAAATGGAGTCATAGCCCCTACGTCCATTGCGTGGCAACCTACAGCTAAAAGATGATTTAAAATTCTAGTAATCTCTAAAAAAATAACACGAATTATTTGAGCTCTTTTAGGAACATTAATATTACCTATTTTCTCAATAGCGATCGAGTAGGTATGTTCTTGAGCCATCATCGAAACATAGTCAAGTCTGTCAAAATAAGGCAATGCTTGTAAATATGTTTTATATTCAATTAATTTTTCAGTCCCTCTATGAAGCAATCCAATATGCGCATCCGCTTTTTTAACAATCTCTCCATCTAATTCTAAAATTAAACGTAACACACCGTGCGCTGCAGGGTGTTGTGGACCAAAATTAATAGTAAAATTTTTTAAATTTCGAATTAAATCATTTTTTTTTAAAAGCATAATTTTATATTAATTTTTGTGATAAATGATTAAAAAATTACCAAGGCATCTCATAATTAAAATAGCGATAATCTTGGCTAAATCTAACTAAATCAGCAACAATTGTCTTAGTACTATTATTATAACGAAATTCATAAAACCCAACTAAAGGAAAATCTTTTCTTAGTGGATAACCCTCAAACCCGTAATCAGTTAGAATACGGCGTAAATCTGGATGATTTTCAAAATAAATACCATACATATCCCAAGTTTCACGCTCCCACCAATTAGCATTTTCAAAAATTGGTGTTATAGATGGAACAATAGAATATTCGTTAACAAAAGTTTTTATTCTAATTCTAGAATTGAAAGTTAAGCTTAATAGCTCATACGAAACCATAAATCTATAATTTCTTTGAGCTAAATCTACTCCACTAATACACGATAATAACTCGTATTGTGTCCCAATATGAGACTTTATTACTTTAAAAGATAAATCTAAATATTCTTTTAAAATAACCACGCTAAATTCGCTATCTTTTAATACTTGATAAAAAGAAACTGGTAAAAAAGACTCAAGCGAGTAAAATAAGGAATTCACGTTTGCTTTTTGTATTGTTTTATTTACCATAAATTTAATGCGCTAAAATTGTAAACTAATAAGAAATTAGAGAATGATAATAAACTATCAAAAAAATAATATACAAAAGTTAAAAGAACTGTGCAAACAACTAAAATATAGCTATTTAACCATAGAAAGTAAGGATTTTCTTTGTTTTTATTAATAAATAAGAACAATTTACTTAATTCTAAATTAGTAATATTACTTTTTGAAATAATTTTATTTGTATCAAAAAAAAGAACTTTAATTAATCTAATATAATAAAAAGTTGAAATCAAAGATGCAATTAGAACAGCTATTGTTCCAAAAAATTTTGCATCGTAAGCATAAACACTTATAATAAAGTATTTTGAAAAAAAAGTAGCAAAAGGAGGTAAACCTGATAAAATAAAAGAATAAAAACAAATAAAATAACCAAAGCGAGGGTTAGCATGTTTGATAAAAGCTAAATCATCAATATAAATTGGATCAGAATTTGAATTATTATTATATCTTAAAATAAAATAAATAAATATATAACTAAGCCACATACCAATAGCAGATAATATGTATATAAAAATAAAAAAATATATATACGCAAAATATCCGTATGATTCCGATGAAAAAATTATAATTGGAAACCCCATTTGAGCGATTGAACTACAAATAAAAAAACGTTTTAAACGAGTTTGGCTAATTGCTAAAAAAGAACCAACAAAAATAGTTGCTAATCCAAAAACAAAGAATAAAGCATCTAAATTAACAGTGTATCCAACAACAAGTTTAATTTTTATTAAAAGCTCAAATAATACAATTTTTGGAAAAACTGTAAAAATAATTGTTGAACTAACAGGTGAACCTTCATAAACATCAGGAACCCAAAAATGTAAAGGAGCACTACCTAACTTAAATAAAATAGCGATAACAATACCAAATACAGCGCATTCACAAATTAAATTCATACTTGGTGTTAACTCAATAAATGGAAAGCCAGTGTGAAACAATACGGTTAATTCAAATAAGTTTAAAGTACCTGTAATTCCATATAAACAAGATAAACTAAATAGAAGAAAGCCAGAAGCAATTGAACCAAAAATAAAATATTTTAGCCCTGCCTCAATTGAAAAAGTGGAATCTTTTCTAAACATAGTTAACCCATAAAAACAGAATGATTGAATTTCTAGTATTAAAAAAATAACTAAAAAATCATTTGCTGAAACTAATAATAATGAAGATAACAAAGTAACTAAAAAAACAGTGTAATATTCAAAAGAATTGATTTTTTGTAAAATTAAACTTACAGCAATACAAGGTAACAGAACAAGTGAAACTAACATAATAAAAACTTTTAATGAACAAGTTCCTTTAGTAGTAACTAAAAGCAAAGAGCTAAAAGATAAAACAGAAGAAGAGTTATCCATTTGTAAAAAAAGAAGTGCTAATACCGAAACTAAAATTAATAAAGTTTGAAAAAAAAAGACACTCCCGTTAGCTTCATATTGAAATGAAATATTTTTTCTTTGAATAAATAAAACGTTATATAAAAGCTGACCTAAGATAGCAGTCGATAGAAAAATTTCTGGTAAAAACCCGACAAAAATATAATTTTCATAATTTAACATAGTTTTTATAAAAGAAATTTGAAAGTTATTAAATTAATTTTATTTTTTATGAGACTCGAACTCACATTTTCGCTGCGAAAGAGCGACGTCCTAACCGATTAGACGAAAAAAACAATTTATTTCTTATTTTTAGACTTATAATTTATCTACTTTTTTGAACAAAAAGTTAACGCGTTTTTTAATTTTTTAAAAAAGAAGATTTTTTAAAAAATTATGAAACGATCTACAAAAAAAAATTTTAAAAAAATAGCCGGAATTGGTAATAAAAACGTAAACGTAATTTATAATGATGTGGGATTAAACCCAAGAATCTTTCAAGTGGTTTTAAAACCAAAGCAAGACCGTCATGTAAATTACTTGATAAAAAAAATGTCATTTAATAAAACATTAAAAATTAAAATTAAAAAAATCATTAATTTTTATATAAATATAAAGACTTATAAAGGTTTAAGACACCAGTCAAAACAACCTGTACGTGGACAAAGAACTCACACAAATGCCAAAACCGTTAAAAAATTATCAAAATTTATAGCGGCAACAGCAAGCCAACCGATTAAAAATAATTATGAAAAAAAAAAATCAATCTCTAAAGCGAAAAAAAAGTAAATACAGTATTTTTTTTTTAAGAAAAATAGTTTTTTTAAAAGCGAATAAAAAAAAATTTATTCAGTTAAAAATAACTAAAAAAAAAAGAAAAACTTTTCAGTCTCTTCATAGAATTAATAAATATTTATTTAAATATAAAATAATACAAGCTTTAAATAAAAGAAAAAATCTTTTAAAAAAAGTTAATATAAAAATTACTCAAAATAATATTTTTGGAACTTTAGTAGACATAAAAAAAGATAAAATTGTTTATAGTGCTTCAGCTGGTAAGTATAAAATACCGCTATCTTATAAAAGAATGCAAGACAATTATAAAAATTTTATCTTAAAATTTTTATCTGTATTGTCAAAATTTTTAAAAAACTTTGACAATACCGTGTTTAATTTAATCACTCCATTAAAATATAGAAAAACCGTTTATAATTTAATTAAACGAAAAATAAAAAAAAAAAATAAAAAAAGTAAAAAAAAAAAAAATCCACAAAACTTAATAATAAACATAATACCAAAAAAATGTTTTAATGGATGTAGATTAAAAAAACGTTCTCAAATAATTAGATTTAAGCAACAAAAAAAATTTAAACTAAGAAAAAAAGTTAAATTAAAAAGACGCTAAAATCACATTAAATAAAACCTGCTAAAATGGTGAAATTGGTATACACGCTAGGCTTAGAACCTAGTTCTAATATGGATTGAGGGTTCAAGTCCCTCTTTTAGCAGAAAAATAAAACTAACAAAAACCTTATGCTAACATTTTTAATTAAATTTATATTCAATTGTCTTCCATTTATTCTTTTTTGTATATTACAAGCACTATTAATTATTGTTTGCTTATTAATTTCGGTAGCTTTTATTACATTATTAGAAAGAAAAATCTTAGCTATGATTCAACGTCGTCAAGGTCCAAACGTTATAGGCGTTTTTGGTCTTTTACAACCTCTTGCTGATGGTTTTAAACTATTAATGAAAGAAACTATTATACCGAGTACTTCAGAAAAATTTTTATTTATTGTAGCGCCAATTTTAAGCTTTTTAATTAGTTTATTAGGATGGGGTGTAATACCATTTGATAAATACGCTATTTTTGCTGATATTAATATTGGATTATTATATATCTTAAGTGTTTCTTCTTTAGGAATCTACGGTATAATAATTTCAGGTTGGGCTAGTAATTCAAAATATGCTTTTCTTGGAGCTTTAAGATCAAGTGCTCAAATGGTTTCTTATGAGCTGTCTATAACTTTTAGTATTTTAAGCGTGGTTACTTTAGCAGGTAGTTTAAATTTAAATACAATTATTTTTGCACAACGCCATGTATGGTTTGTTTTACCACTTTTTGTGCCTTTTTTAATTTTTTTTATTGCTGGACTAGCTGAAACTAACCGTCACCCGTTTGACTTACCGGAAGCTGAATCAGAACTTGTTTCTGGTTATAACGTTGAATACTCTGCAATGACCTTTGCTTTATTTTCATTAGCTGAATATTCAAATATTTTAATGATGTGTTCACTAAACTCAATTTTATTTTTTGGTGGCTGGTTAGCGCCAATTGAATTTTTAAACATAATACCTGGATTTTGGTTTAGCTTAAAAGTTTGCATTTTCGCAGTACTTTTTGTATATGCAAGAGCTATGCTACCTCGTTACAGATATGATCAATTAATGAGTTTAGGATGGAAAGTTTTATTACCTTTATCATTAGGTTATTTACTTATAGTAATAGCATTTGTTTATCATTTTCAAGCGTTTCCAAATTATTTAAGTCATGTATAATAGTTATCACACTTCTTAAAATTATTTATTTATGAATAGCTCAAAAGGACTAGAGCAAATGACAGTTTACCATTAGATGTAGGTTCAAATCCTACTTATAAATAAGTAATGTATTAAAATCAAGAAGAATAGGAGTTGAACCTATATAATTAGTTTTGGAGACTAAGATTTTACCATTAAATTATCCTCTCAAAATAGTTTATTATTGGATGTTTGAAGATGTAATGCTAAGTTGTACATGTTTAGGCTTATTAGCTATAATATATTCTAAAAAATGATGATTTTTTAAATTTTTTATAGTTATTATTTTAGTGTATGTGTGCATTGAAAACTGCTCACGTGCCGATTTATTAACATGAGGGGATTTTAGTAAAGTTACGAATTTTCTTTTTTTAGGTAAATTGCAAAATGAACTTGCAAAATTTAAAGTTGATAAAATTGTTTTTAAATAAAGACTATATATATCTAACGATACTCTATCTAAGGATTTTAATTTTAATTTAACATTCATAAAAATATTATGGTATATATTCAAGAAATTTTATTTAGAATTTTCTATTTATCATTAACAGCTTTATTTATTTTTTTTAATAGCTTTTTTTTTAAAGAATATTCTTTATTATTTTTTATTAACTCATTACTTAATAAAAAACAACTAAAAGATATTGCGTTTTTATTCAGTTCACCTTATGAACTGTTTGATATTTATTACAAAGTTTGTATTTTAGTAACTCTATTATTATTAGTACCTTTTATTTTGTACCAAATTTTAAATTTTTTAGCTCAAGGTCTTAATAAATTAGAGTATAAAAAAATTAAAAGTAAATTTATAATGTTTGTTTTTTCATTTTATTTTTTTAATGCTATAATTATTCATATTTTATTGCCGCTATTTTGGACAGAAATTGAATTATTTAATATTGAAACGCTTTATTTTTCATATATAAATATAGAATATGAACCAAACTTGCAGCAATATATAACATTTTTATATAAAAACATTATAATATTTAATATAATTTTTTTATTTCAATATGTTTATTGCTATATTATACAAAATTTATATATATTACAATATTTAAAAATTAAACAGTATGAAAAAACTTTCATTTTTTTTATTTCTTTTAGTTTATTTTTTTTACACTCAGATGTTTCTCAAGCAAGTCTTTTTTGTTTAATAATAATATCTTATTTTTTTATTATTAGTAAAATTTTAAAATTTTATTTACTTTTAAAATATAAAAAACAAAAACAAATTATAAATTTATGAATTTTCTTAAAAAACAATCAAACACAACACCTGGTACTAGACACCAAAGAAATTTAAATAAATCAATTTTATCAAAATTTAATAATATTAAAAAAAATTTATTACTTCATATACCAGCAACAGCTGGAAGAAATAAAACTGGTCGAATTACTGTTAGACATAAAGGAGGTGGTTGTAAAAAAAAAACTCATTTATTAAACACTCTTCAAAAATTTAATGGTATCGTTATAAAAATTATGTATGATTCAAAAAGAAAAAGTTTTGTATCTTTAAATTTTGATTTTAACACTAAAACTTTTTTTAAATCCATTGCAATAAAAAATTTATTTCCCGGAAGTTTAATACGCGGAAATAAAACAATGAATAGTTTTAGATTAGGTTATAGAACATATTTAAAAAATTTTTCAACAGGTCATATTATTAATTCAGTTTCTAAAAATAATAAAGTTGTTTTTGCTAAAAGTGCTGGTAGTTTTTGTCAAATAATTGAGACAAAAAATTTAAAAACAAGAGTAAGATTACCTTCGGGAGAAATCGTTTCGCTTGCGAGCTCAGAGTTAGCAACAATTGGAAAAATTGGAAATATGTATAACCGACTAACCGTTGTTGGTAAAGCAGGTCGAAATCGATTAAAAGGTATTAGACCATCTACCAGAGGTATTGCTATGAATCCTGTTGATCACCCACATGGTGGAAGATCTAACAAGGGTATGCCACCTGTAACACCTTGGGGATTACCAACAAAAAATCAACCAACAAGAAAAAAAAATAAATAAATTATGAGCAGATCAAAATGGAAAGGTCCTTTTATTTCAACCAATTCTTTAGTAAAAGAAAAAAAACTAAAAAAATCTTGGGCTAGAAAAGAAACTATAGCTTCAAATTGTTTAAATAAAAAAGTTATGGTATATAATGGTCAAAAATTTATTGGCGTGTTTGTTAATGCTTCAAAACTAGGCTTAAAATACGGTGAGTTTTGCTTTACTCGAAAAAAGGGGGATAAACAAGCTAAAAAATTAAAAAAAAAATAATACTTTATTATGGGACAAAAATCTAATATTACAACATTACGAAAAAGTTATATTAATTTAAACTTTTCAAATTTAAATAAAAATATTTTTTTTTTTGGATTAAATTTCTCAAAAGCTTTTAAACAACTTTTACTAAAAAAACGAGTTTTAGTTGTAAATGATTGCACAAACATTGAAGGCAATAAACTTTTTTTAAAATTTAATTTATTTTTTAAAACTTTAAAAGTAAAAGTTTATCGTCGAAAAAATTTAATAGCAAATGACGTTTTAAAAAAAAAAAACACTTCATTAAACACTAATGAAGTTTTAAAAAAATTAGTGCCTTACTATTATACTAAATTTAAAATTAATTCAATATTTACTCAAATTAGTGTTTTAAATAAGTTTAATAAACATTTATTTAAATATTTAGCTAAAAAATTAAAACATTTTAGTGCTTTATTATTTAAAAGAAGATTAGGATTATTTATTGACTTTATTAAATTAACTTTATTTTATGTTCAAGGTAAAGTAGATTTAAATAATTATTGCTTAATATTAGCAGATATATTTAAATTTTTACAAAAAAAATTGCATGCTAAATTTTTAACTTTAATTAAAACCGTTTTTTTATTATTAATTACAGATAAAAAATTTAAAAATAAAATATCTGGAGTTAAATTTTCTATAAATGGTAGATTTAAAGGTAAAACTAGATCTAGCTCAACTTTTATTCAATTAGGGGCTGTATCAAATCAATCCTTAAATAAAGAAATTGATTTTGCAAAAGTACATGCTTTTACAAAAAAAATGGGTGTTTTTGGGTTAAAAGTGTGGGTTCAAAAAAATAATTAAAAATATATGTTGTTTTATCCAAAACGTTCAAAATTTAAAAAACTTCAAAAAGGTAGCTTAAGTAATACAAGAATTTCTATTACTAACATTAAAAATCAATGTAGCAATTCAATAAAAATTGTTTCTAATGAGCATGGGAAATTAACCACAAAACAATTAATAGCAATGCGTTTTTTATTAAGAAAAAGTATAAAAAAAAAAGGATTAGCTATTTTTAAAGTATTTCCTCAAACAATTGTTACCAAAAAACCTGCAGGTATTCGTATGGGTAAAGGTAAAGGTTCAACCGATCATTGGATTTGTAAACTTAGTGCCGGTGTTCTTATTTGCGAAATTTTTTTTAAATTAAAATTAAAACGCAAAATTATGCGCTCATTACGTAAAGTTCAAATACGTCTTCCAATAAAAACAAAAATATCATAAACATTATTATGCTTCAACAAAAATATGAACTTCTAAATTCTCCTAGTGTTTTAGAAAAAAAAATTTTAATCAAAAACGCTTATTTAAAATATTGGGTTAGACGAATTAAAAGCAAAAAATTTAAAGAAAGCTATTTAATAGATAATTCGTTTACATATACAGCAATAAAAAAAAAATCATCTTTTTTATTAAATAAAACTTTAGGATCTTCAATTTCTATTAATGATTTTAAATTTAAAAATAAATTTAATAAAAATATTAAATTTAAAATGCCTTTTTCTATAAAAAATGAAGCTGAAAGCAAAATTAATATTTTACAAAAAGCTTTAATAATTAAAGATTTTAAAGCAGCATTTACAATATTAATTTATCCTAAAAAAGGTGGTTTTACTGCTTTTTCTCATACAGGTATGCTTGGATTTTTGCCAAATAAAGAATATAAAAAAATAATGAAAGGGTTTATTAGCTTGTTTAATAAAAAATTACATTATAAAAATATTTTAAATAATAATCTTATTCATTTTGAAAAAAAAAATAGTTTTTATAAATTTGAACTATTTTGGTTTTTAACTTCGTTTAAGCATATTAAAGTGCAATGTTCAAAAAAGCGATTTAACAAAAATAATTTAAAAACTAATGTAGTTTTTTTACACTATAAAAAATAATTAAATATGCTAACATTAAAAAAAATAAGCCCTAAACAATTTAAAAAAAAATTAATAACTGCTAAATTGCAAAATAAAATTTTAAATTCTAAAAATATTGTTTTATATAATACTGTATTAAATCCAACAGAGGACTTATCAGCATTTGATTTAAACAAGTTTTCTAAAAATTTTATTGAAGCATTTAAAAACATTACATTTAAATTTCCAGCGAAAGTTAAAATTTACGATAATAATTCTTTTTTAAAAGATTTTAACAATTTTAATTCAGTTGCGATTAAAAATAATAACTTATTATTAAAAAATGTTGCTAATAAAAAAATTATTAACAACATTTCTTATGTGCATGTATATAAATCACTTTCAAGTTTACTAAATCCTTTTTTTTATTTTTCTAAATTTATCTAAAAATTTTTAAATTTTTATACATCCGTTATTATAAAAAATAGTTAACCTATTTTTTATATTTTTATACTTTGCGTTCAAAGAAAAATTAGAAATATATGATAAAACTTAATTCTCATAATATTAGTGATTAAATTTTTTTTAATCACAAAATAAACAATAAATTTTTTTTTAAAATTAAACGAATAAAATTAAAAAAGTAACCATTAAAGTGAATAAAGCGATAGCTTCTGTTAAAGCGAATCCTAAAATAGCGGTTTTAAATAAATCGTTTTTTAAGTTTGGGTTTCTCGCGGTTGCGTTAATTAAAGAACCAAAAATAAATCCAATACCTAATCCAGCTCCGATTAATCCAGTTGTTGATAATCCAGCACCAATTTTTTGTGCTGCGTTTAATAAAATAGTAATACTCATAATTAAATTAAAATGTGATGGCGTTTAATAATTTATAAAGCAAGCTTTAGTTTTTTAACATTGATTGTAGTAGGATTTGAACCTACGTTATTACCGTTATGAGCGGGATGTTCTACCGTTAAACTATACAATCTACAATTTTTTTTGCGTTGTAAAATTTATTGATTGTAATAGGATTTGAACCTATACTGTGCCCATACATCTTTGGGTTGTTCTACCTTTAAACTATACAATTTTAAATTTTTTTAAAATATTAAAAAAATTTATGCGAATTACGTGATAATTGTTGTTGTGCTATAGTTGAAGCTTCTTTAAAATTTTGTTTAAACTCAAGAGTTAAACAAATAGAGATAACTAATGCTATAAAAAGCATAAACCCAGCTAAATAAACCGCAATACCGTATTCATTAAATAAAACTTGTCCCATATATTGCATTTCTTCTAAAATGTCAATGTTAAAAGCAGTATTTTTAACATTTGCTTGAAAAAATTCAACAAGTTTATATTTTTCTTCATCAAGTACAATATTATATTGTTTTGAGAAGCTTGAAGATGTAAAATAGGTGAAGCTAAAATAAATAAAATTTATAAAAACTATAAATCTTGTGTAATCATTTGCATTATTGGTAAAAAAAGAAAATTGTCTTTTTTTTATATCAACCATCATTACAACGAATAAAAATAGTACGGCTATGGCTCCTACGTAAATAAGAATAAAAAAAATCCCAAAAATATTTGCTCCTAAGCAAAATAAAATAAAAGCTGCGCAACAGAAGCTTAAAATTAAGTATAATATTGAATAAACTGGATTTTCTTGAAGAAAAATTAAAATGCTTATTCCTAAAAATAATGTTGTAAAAAAAATATAGTTAAGTTCCATAAAGTGTTTTTAGCTTTTTAGTAATAAAGATGAATTTGTTATTTCAATAGTACCTAAAATTTTATAAGCGGCTATTAAAATAGCTAATCCTATAGCAGATTCTGATGCTGCTATTGTTAAAATAAAAATTGAAAAAATTTTTCCATATACATCATTAAAATGATACGAAAAAATAATAAAGTTTAAGTTTGCGCTTAAAAGCATAATTTCAAACCCTATTAGTGCAATTAAAAAATTATTTCTATTTAATGCGATTGCTGTTAAACTAATAAAGAATAGAAAAAAATTTACGGAAATTTGGTGAATAAATAATGTTTGATCTAATAGCATATTTTTTTAATTAATAAATTTTAATAGTGGAGGTAACCGGATTTGAACCGATATTAAATGCGTGCAAAGCATACGTTTTACCAACTAAACTATACCCCCAGGTTAAGCAACAAGTATCACTTTTTATCGACCCTACTTTATAATAAAATTTTATTTTTTTTATTATTTAAAAATATTCAAATATTTTAATGAATATTTTTCGCATGAGAATAAAGAGATTAAAGAGCTAGCATTTTTTCTAACTTTAAATATTCTAGAAGTGTTTACTAAGTAAACTTTAGTAAAAAACAAGTAAAAAAAAACAAGATATATTGAGCTAATGAAAACTAAATGTAAGAATACGTACACGTCGAATTGAGGCATAATAATAATTTTTAAATTTTGGGTAAAAATAGCGAAAATGGGACTTGAACCCACACGAAATGGATTATGATTCCAACACTCTACCAATTAAGTTATCTCGCTTTTTTGATAATTTTTTATTCCAGCCGCACGTTCCCGTACGACTACCTTGTTACGACTTCATCCTAGTAACAAATCTCTTGCTTGTCTTTATAATTTAAGCTTTTTGCAGAGCACCCAGTAAGCGCAAAGCTAGTTTCTTAGTTATAAATAATTTTACAAGAAACCCATATCGAGCATGTGACGGGCGGTGTGTGCAAGGTCTAATAACATATTCACCGTAGCTTGCTGATCTACGATTACTTGTGATTCCAACTTCATGT
>JACCDQ011579326.1_pt1 | contig 31254 bp, 26 predicted proteins | sample 7446031 | NCBI WGS metagenome assembly JACCDQ01 (sample SAMN15323442, study PRJNA562643) | freshwater metagenome | isolation source: river surface water | place: USA:Blue River Watershed | collected 2017-08-17 | reverse complement strand
TCGAAACAGCGACCTCGCTCGCGCTCAACGGCATCGCTGTGACACCAGAGGCGGCGCTCGAGGCGTACCTCGCTGAATTTAGACCGCTGTATGCCTCATTCGTCGCGGCATCGGGCGACGCTGTCGCCAGTGGTCTGCGCGAGGCAGTGGTCGAGCGTTGTGCCTCGGTGGGTCGCCGTGTTCGAGTGATCCTGCCTGGCGATGTTGAACGCTACGGATCGGCCAAGGGCATCGATTCGACCGGACGACTGACCGTGCTGTTTGACGGCGAGAGTGCCGCCACTTCGGTCGCCGCGGGCGATATTGTTCACCTTCGGCACAATTAGCCGCGACAATTAAAGGGTGTCCAACGCTTTCGTCTCAGAGTTTCGCTATGCGCGGCTTCGCGCTCGCGGCTCGAGCCTGTTTTGGCCAATGGTCCTGCTTTTCGTCGAAAGCGCGGTTCTGAGTTTTCTGTTGCCCAAACTGCCGACCGATGCTGCATCCGGTTGGCTTCGCATCGCCTTCGTTTCGGTCGCTATCGCGATCGCCGCAATCTTTTGGTTGTTTCCGGTCATCAAGTTTTTGACCAACTGGCTCGAAATCACCAACACCAACGTCATCGTTCGCAGCGGCACGTTCGGAGCCAAGCGCCAGGTTTCGCTTCGCTCGATTCAGCACGTGCAGGTGGTCGGCCGCAGCAAGCTCGTCATGCAGGTCGTCGGTGAACCAGATCTCGAATTCGCCAAGCTGGGCAAGGCCAAGCTCGTGGCAACCGAACTTCAGAAACTGATCGGCTAGGAGGCCGCAATGACTTCGACCAAGCGCATCGGCGTTATCGGCGGCGGCCAGTTGGCTCGCATGATGGTCGTGCCATCGATTCACCTGGGTCTCGAACTCAATGTGTTGGCCGAGGCAGAGGGTTCGTCGGCAGCAATCGGCGCGACCATGGTCGGCGACTACAACCAGCTTGAGGTCGTGCGCGAATTCGCCAAGACCGTTGATGTCATCACCTTTGATCACGAGCACGTGCCGCTGAGTGTGCTGCGTGCACTCGAAGCCGATGGCGTGAGCGTTCAGCCACCTTCGGCAGCCCTTGCCTTTGCGCAGAACAAGCTGCACATGCGTCAGCGCTTGACCGAACTGGGCCTACCGATGCCGGCCTGGGCCGAGATTCAGACCGCAGAGCAACTCGAAACTTTCATCGCGGCCAACGGTGGCGTCGCAATCCTGAAGACCCCGATCGGTGGCTACGACGGCAAGGGCGTACGCGTTGTTCGCAGCGCGGCTGATGCTGCCGAATGGCTGAGCGCCGATGGCCTCGCCAAGGTTGGCGGCAGCCTGCTCGCCGAAGAAAAGGTTGACTTCGTGCGCGAGCTCGCGCAGCTTTCGGCTCGCACTCCGAGCGGCGAGTTCAAGGCCTGGCCGCTGGTTCAAACCGTTCAACAAGACGGGGTATGCGCCGAGGTCCTAGCCCCTGCTCCTGGCGCAAGCGTCGAGGTTCTCGCTCGCACGGCCGAGATCGCGCGCGGAGTGGCAGAAGGTCTCGGAGTCACCGGTGTGCTCGCGGTCGAGATGTTTGAAGCGCGCGACGGTCGCCTGATCATCAACGAGCTCGCGATGCGCCCGCACAACTCGGGCCACTTCTCGATCGAGGGTTCGATCACCAGCCAGTTCGAGCAGCACCTGCGTGCTGTCTCAGACCTGCCACTCGGTTCGACCGCGGCTCGCGCGGCTCACTCGGTGATGATCAACCTGCTCGGTGTCGACGACGAGAACGATTTCGTTCGTCACTACGGCCGCGCGATGAGCGCATACCCGACCGCAAAATTGCACGTCTATGGCAAGTCGGCACGCAAGGGACGCAAGATGGGTCACGTCACCGTAGTCGACGACAGTGCCGAGCAAGCACTCGCAACCGCTCGCGCCGCTGCCGAGATTTTGCGCCGCGGAAACTAAAATTTAGGGGTCCGCCTGTGCAGTTTGCTGCGCAGAAAACCGCTAAGGAGCCCAGATGTCGCAACCAATCGTTGGCGTAGTAATGGGGTCGGATTCCGACTGGACTGTCATGGCCGATGCCGTGAACGAACTCAAGGCTTTTGGCATCGAATTCGAGGTCGAGGTGCTTTCGGCGCACCGCACTCCTGAGCGCATGATCGAGTGGGGCAAGGCCGCCGCTGGTCGCGGTCTCAAGGTCATCATCGCCGGTGCTGGTGGCGCGGCTCACCTGCCGGGCATGCTCGCTTCGGTCACCACTCTGCCGGTCATCGGCGTTCCGGTTCCGCTGTCGAAGCTTGACGGTATGGACTCACTGCTTTCGATCGTGCAGATGCCTGGCGGTATTCCGGTCGCTACCGTTTCAATCGGTGGCGCGAAGAACGCTGGTCTGTTGGCCGCACGCATCCTCGGTGCTTTCGACGACAGAATTTCGGCTCAGATGGCCGAGTATGCCGACCAGCTCAAGGAGCAGGTCGCCGAAAAGAATGCGAAGCTCAAATCACAAGTCTAGGCAACGCGGCTTCGCGTGGCCCTAAGAGCACAAACTTCGCACGCAGCCCATTCAGAAACACCGAACGCGCAACGCCGCAGATCATGCGCAAGCGCGCGTGGTGGCTTTTGCTGCTTTCTTTTGTGATTCCGGGTTCGGCGCAAATTCTCGCCGGCAATCGCCGCATCGGTCGCGTCGCTTTGGTTGCCACGATCGCACTCTGGACCTTCGTCCTACTAGCCGTCCTGCTCGCGCTGCCGTTCGGAGGTCAGTGGCTAGCTGCCATCGCGACCCAGGGCTGGTTCATGTCGCTGGTCACCGGCATGCTCGTCGCATACGCAATTTTGTATGCGCTCATCGCGCTTGACACCCTCCGCATTCTGCAGGTCGGTCGCCTATTCCCGTTCGACAAGTGGCTGGCTATCGGTGTGCTCGCATTGCTCGGTGCGGGCGTCAGCACCGGCTTCGGTGCAGCGGCAAACGTCACCAGTTCGGTGAGCTCACTCGTGCACGAGATGTTCGCACAGAAGGGCACCTACGCACCGGACCACGGTCGCTACAACGTGCTGCTGCTCGGTGCCGACTCGGGCAAGGACCGCTTCGGAATTCGCCCAGACTCGATCTCGGTGATCAGCATCGACGCCGTCACCGGCCAAGCCGTAAACATCGGAATCCCGCGCAACCTCCAGAAGGTTCAGTTCGTCAAGGATTCTCCGATGCGCAAGGTGTTCCCGAACGGTTGGCGCTGCGGTGACAGCTGTCTGATCAACGCGATCTACAAGACAGTCACGGACGACTACGCAGACCTTTACCCGGATGCCGAGGCACAGGGGTCAACCCCTGGCGTCGAGGCCACTAAGGATGCGGTCGAGTGGGTCACCGGATTGCACATCCATTCGTATGTGATGGTCGACATGGCCGCGTTTGCTGGCCTTGTGGATTCGCTCGGCGGTGTCGAAATTAATGTGAAGCAGCGCTTGCCGATCGGTGGTCAGCGTGAAGACCTGAGCGACGTCAAGGGTTGGATCGAGGCTGGCAAGCAGCACATGGATGGCTACCACGCCCTCTGGTATGCGCGCTCGCGTCACACCACCACCGACTACGACCGCATGCGTCGCCAGCGTGAGGTTGAGCAAGCGCTGCTCGATCAGGCTGGTCCAGTGAACATTGCTCTGCGTTTCAACTCGGTTGCCGGAGCCGCCGACAAGCTGGTCAAGACCAACATTCCGTCAGACATGATCGGCACGTACTTCAACCTCGCGCTCAAGGCCAAGAAGCTCGGCATCAAGCCACTCGAGTTGGTGCCACCGCGATTCGACATGGTCCACCCAGACTTCAAGGCGATTCGCGCTGCGGTTCAGGCCTCATTCAAGGCGCAAGGCTAAACTTTTTCTGATGAGCCTCGCCGATTACGCCCGCGAGCACGGACTCAAGAGAGTCGGTGCCCGTCCAGCGTTCCTTGACTACATCGCTCAAGCCTGGGGTCGCCGCGATTTCGCATACACCCTCGCAAAATTTACGAACGAGGCAGCCAACGCCAAGAACCGTCTCGGTCGCTGGTGGGTCGTGCTGTTGCCAACGGTTCAGGCGGTCGTTTACGGTCTGATCTTCGGCGTGCTCATGGCTCGCGACCGCCCAGAAAACTTCATCCCGTTCCTATTCACGGGCGTCTTCTTGTTCACTTTCATCAGCGGTTCGGCCACCCAGGGTGCAACCGCTTTGACCAGCAACACCGGTCTGGTTCGCTCGCTCGCGTTCCCGCGCGTGCTGTTGCCTGTGTCGGCGGTCATCCGTCAGTTCTTGAACACATTGCCTCAAATTGGACTGTTGCTCATCACGCTTCTGGTCTTTCAGCAGGGCATCACCTGGATGTGGCTGCTGTTGATTCCGGTGGTTTTGATGATGACCATCTTCAACCTCGGCATCGCGATGATCATGGCTCGCATCGCGGCTCAGGTGCAAGACATCAACAAACTGCTGCCATTCGTAATTCGCATCCTGTTCTACACCTCGGGCATCTTCTTCAGTATGGACAAGCTGCTCAAGGACCACCCAACAGTTCTTGCGGTGCTCAAGTTCAACCCGATCTATGACTTCATCGAGCTCGCTCGCGGTCTGCTCGTTCACGGCTATGAGGCCACTGCGTTCCTGTGGCTGACCTCGGCCGGCTGGGCGATTCTCGCGGCCGTTATTGGTGTCTTCTTCTTCTGGAAGGCGGAGGAGCGCTATGGCCGCGAAGACTAATAAGCCAAAGGGCGCAAAAGCGACCAAGAGCGCGGTTCCGGTTGTCGTCGTCGACGACGTTCACATCACCTACAAGGTTTTCTCGAGCGGTCGCCGTGCAACCCGCGCGGCAGCGGGTGGCGGTCTGTTCTCGCGCAAGATCGGTCTGCGCGAAGTGCACGCCATCAAGGGCGTCTCGTTCACCATCTATGAGGGTGAATCGGTCGGCATCATCGGTTCGAACGGCTCAGGCAAGTCGAGCCTCATGCGTGCAATCGCTGGTTTGACCCCGGTCAGCAAGGGTGCGATCTATAGCTCGGCTCGCCCGACACTGCTCGGTGTTGCCGCGGTCATGCTGCCAAACCTGAGCGGTGAAAAGAACATCATTCTCGGTGGTTTGGCTCTCGGTTTCGACCGCAAGCAGATCGAGGCAGACGTCGACAAGATCACCGAATTCGCTGGCATCCAGGAGTTCATCGACCTCCCGATGCGAACCTACAGTTCGGGTATGTCGGCTCGTCTTCGCTTCTCTATCGCCGCTTCACGCGACCACGAAATCCTGATCGTCGATGAGGCCCTCGCAGTCGGTGACCAGGAGTTCCGTCAGCGCAGCGAAGCTCGCATGCGTGAAATGCGCGACCGTGCCGGCAGCCTCTTCTTGGTCAGCCACTCGATGCAGTCGATTCTCGACACCTGCAACCGTGTGATTTGGATCGAAAAGGGCGAGATGATCATGGACGGCGAACCGCAGACCGTCGTCGACGCATACAACAAGCACACCGGCGCCACCTCGAACGACTAATCATGGCAACCAGCAAGGCAAACCGTGAGTTTGAGCTTCCGGCGCTAACCGTGATGATGCCGGTGCTCAACGAAGAAGCGCACCTCGCAGCCGCCGTCGACGCCATCCTCTCGCAGCAATACGACGCTCCGCTCGAGCTGATTCTGGCGCTAGGTCCGTCGAAGGACGCGACCAACCGCATTGCTGCCGAGATCGCTGCCAGAGACTCACGAGTCGTCCTGCTCGACAACCCGCGCGGGCTCACGACCATCGGCCTCAATGCTGCAATCAAGCTGGCCAAGTATGACTTCATCGTGCGCGTCGATGCACACAGCGAGCCAGCCGCCGGTTATCTGGCCGACGGCATGCGCATCTTGCACGAAACCGGAGCCGACCTACTCGGCGGCATCATGGCGGCTCGCGGTCGAAGCGCGTTTCAGAAGGCCGTCGCTTGGGCATACACCTCGCGCTTCGGCATCGGCGGCGCTGCGTATCACGTCGGCGGTGAGGCCGGTGAGGCCGAGAGCGCATACCTCGGCATCTTTAGAAAGTCGGCACTCGAACGAGTCGGCGGCTATGACGAAGCGATCATTCGCGGCGAAGACTGGGACCTCGCGCAGCGCATCAAGCGCGCCGGCGGACTTGTCTGGTTTAGCCCAGACCTGAGCGTCACCTACTGGCCGCGCGGTCGCTGGAATCGCCTGGCCAAGCAGTTCTATTCGACCGGTGTTTGGCGCGGTGACCTGACTCGCCGCGACATCGGTGGCGCATCGAAGCGTTACTTCTTGCCGCCACTACTTGTGCTCGCCATCATCGCCGGCTTGGCTCTGCTCGCAGCGGGGCACCTGCTCGGCATCGTGCCGCTGGCCGGCTACCTGGCAGCAATTGCGTTGCTTGCCGCTAGCGCATCCGGCCTCAGTTTGAAGGCTCGAATCGCGCTCATTATTGCCCTGCCGACCATGCATCTGAGTTGGGGTTGGGGCTTCTGGTACGGCTTCATTCGCGGGGCGAGCAAGACCGTCGACAAATCTCGTGCCGGAACAAGGAGTGCCGTCGAATGAACCTCAAGCGTGCGCTAAAGACCTACACGCCAACCCGCATTCTGGGTGCGCTGCGTCGCCGTCGCGCCGACTGGATGCGCAAGCTGCAGTATCGCCCGCAAGACACCAAGTCGCTGCGCAACGCGATTCTGTTCGAGTCGTTCCAGGGCAAGGTCATCGGCGACAACCCGCTCGACATTTTTCTAGAGGTACGCGCCCGCAAGAATGCCGGGCTTTTGCCTGCCGACCTCGAGTTGCTCTGGACTGTCGGTCCTGAAACCAAGGCGCCAGATGGCGCAATCGGTCTGCGCCACGGCAGCAAGGCCTGGCTCGACGCCCTGGCCACCTCGAAGTACCTGGTCAACAACACCAACTGGCCGTGGTACTTCCGTAAGGTCGAGGGGCAGGTCTATCTGCAGACCTGGCACGGCACTCCGCTAAAGCGCCTCGGTCGCGAGATTCCGAACAACAACCTCACCAAGAGCTACCTCGACACCATGGACCGCGAGGCCTCGTACTGGGATTTCCTGATCTCACCGAATCACTTCTGCACCGAGGTGTTCCCTGGTGCCTTCGGTTATTCAGGCAACATCATCGAGACCGGATACCCGCGCAACGACCGCCTTAGCACCTCGACCTCGGCCGAGCGCCAGCGCATCCGTGAGTCAATCGGCATCACCGATGACAGCACGATCGTTGTGCTCTACGCACCGACCTGGCGTGACTTCAAGCGCAGTGCAACCGGCAACTGGGAGTCGGTCAACTTCATGGACGAAAACATCGAGCTGCCAGCCGGTTTCCAGATGATCTATCGCGGACACACCAACACTCACGCGGCACACAAGAGCAAGGTCGCGGGTCGCGCAATCGACGTCACGAAGTACCCAGATGTCACCGAGCTCTACCTCGCGGCCGACGTGCTGGTCACCGATTATTCGAGTGTCATGTTCGACTTCACCGTCACCGGCAAGCCGGTGATTTATCTCGCGCCTGACCTAGATCGCTACCGTGCCGAACGCGGTTTCTACTTTGATTTTGAGGCGGATGCGCCCGGCCCAATCCTCACTCGCGACACCGAGGTGGTTGCCGCACTGCAGCGCCTGCCTGAACTCGCGCAGGAGTACCGCACGCGCTATCAGGCATGGCAGACCAAGTTCAATTCGCTCGAAGACGGCAACGCTTCAAAGCGAGTCGTCGACATCGTTTTCGGAGGTGCCAAGTGAACCTGTTGATTTCAATCGCTCGCAAGGCTCTGGCCGCTGGTCCGATTCCGGCCGCCAAGTATCTCTGGCTGCGACTGGTCTGGTGGTTTGCTTATCGTTTCACCATTCGTGATTCGCGCATGCCGAAGGTCAGCATCGTCGTGCCGGTTTACAACGTTGAGGCATACCTCGCTGATGCTCTGCGCAGCGCTCGCGCCCAGAACTGGCCAAATCTCGAGATCATCGTGGTCAACGACGGAGCCACCGACCGCTCGGCCGCAATCATCGATCGCTTCTTCTATCGCACGCGTTTCATGCGCACTGTGGTGCAGCCGAACGCTGGTCTGGGTGCCGCTCGCAATGCTGGTCTGGCTGCCATCGAAGACACCGATTACGTGATGTTCCTAGACAGTGACGACCTGCTGCCGCTCGGTGCGGTGCGTCGATTCGTCGAGAAGGCCGAATCGACTGGCAGCCCGCTCGTGGTCGGCAAGGCCGTCTGTTTCTATGGCGCGCGCTACTTCGATCGCACCTCGACCGCCGCGTTCTTCAAGCAGAGCCGCGACGCCATTTCGGTTAACGACTTGCCTGAGGTTCTGGGCGATGCCACCAGTTGGAACAAGCTCTACAACTGGCAGTTTTGGCAGTCGAACCACTTCAAGTTCCCGGTCGGGGTCGCCTATGAAGACATGACCCTGGTCGTGACCGCATACCTGGCCGCCAAGCAATTCGACCTGCTTGCCGACTCGAGCTATTTTTGGCGCGTACGTGCCGAGGGCGAAAGCCTGTCCAAGCGTCGCACCGAGCTCAAGAGCTTGCAGGACCGACTGCTTTCGATGGAGCAGATCGACAAGATTCTCAAGCTGTCGGTCGAACGCGGTTTCATCAACCCGCTAGTGCACCAGACCTGGCTCAGCCGCATCATCTCGCTCGATCTGCCGCTCTTTGTCGAGTCGATTCCGGTCACCGACCAGGCGTTCTTTGACGAGTTGAACTCACGCGCGGGCAAACTTCTCAAGGATGCGCCAGAGCAGGTCTGGACCGAGGCCTCGGGCAAGAACCGCAAGGCGGTTTGGGCTGCAGTGAACGGCACTCGCGAGCAAACCATCAAGTTACTTGCTGAGTAACTAACGGCAAGTCACAGCCTCTTCACAGAAGCCCAAAGTTAGGCTTAAACCGCTATTACCGGTTGTTCTCGAGAGGAATACCGCCATGAAGAAATTCCTACTTTTCGTCGTACTCGTAGGTGTCGCCGTTTTTGCCGGCTGGTCGCTGATGAATTCGTTCAACAACGCCACCCCGACCCCGAGCCAGAGCGCTTCGCAGAGCGCCGCGCCTAGCGAAACAAGCAGCAACAACCCAGAGCCAACCCCGACCCAGACTCAGGCCGTGAAGCAGAAAAACGCTTCGGTCGAGATCATTTCGGCCGACGTTGACTCGGGTGCGATGGCCATCAACGTGGTCGCTCACGCAACCAACGTTGCCGAGGACGGCGGCAGCTGCACCCTCGTTTATCAAAGCGGTGCGGTGACCAAGCAGCTCAAGGTCAAAGCCGAATCAAACGTGAACGACACCCAGTGCTACCCGATGACCCTCTCGACCGTTGGCCTGCCAAAGGGCGCCGGTCTGGTGAGCGTTGTCTATGACTCGGTCGGTTATCACGGCAGCTCGGCAGCCGTCGCAGTGACCATCAAGTAGCGAGACGGCATACCCCTAACCCATGTTCTTCAAAGCCCGCCGCCTATTGGCCATCATCGTTTCGGCGATGTTGGCCTTTGCGGGCTTAACCGCGATTCAGCTAAGCACCCAGCAGCGCGCTGAGGCGGCCGACGTTTCACGCTTCGACCCTGGTCTGATCATTAGCGACAGCGTGTTCTTCGACTTCGGAACGATGAACGTCGCCGACATTCAACGTTTTCTTGAGAGCAAGGTGCCCGTCTGCAAGGACGGCGATGGTGGCCCGAAGTGCCTCCGCAATTACACGATGGACACCCCGGCGAAGGCCGCCGATGACGGTCGTTGCGATGCCATGGAAGCCAAGACCGACCAGACCGCAGCCCAGATCATTTATGACGTAGCGCGCGCCTGCAAGATCAACCCGCGCGTACTGCTGGTCACCCTGCAGAAGGAGCAAGGTCTCGTTCAGGCGACCAACCCGACCGCACGAATGTATGCCGCCGCGCTCGGCTTCGCTTGCCCGGACATCGACCCGAACAACTCCTGTGGTCGCGTCAAGGCCGGTCTGTTCAATCAGCTCTACTTCGGTGCCGGTCAGCTGCAGTGGTACGGCGACCCTCGCGGCTCGTTCACATACCTGAAGGTCGGAAAGACCTCGAACGTTCGCTATCACCCGAACTCGTCCTGTGGCACCAAGCCGGTGACTATCAAGAGTCAGGCAACCGCAAATCTTTACTACTACACGCCATACACGCCGAATGCGGCCGCCCTCAAGAACCTCTACGGCAGCGGCGATAGCTGCAGCGCCTATGGCAACCGTAACTTCTGGCGTTTTTACACCGACTGGTTCGGCGACCCGGTTGCCGGCGGCTTCTTGCTCAAGAGCGCATCTAGCCCGACCTACCTGATTGTCGACAACAACCGCTACCTGGTTGACGACCCTGCGCTGCTAAAGGCCTTGGCCCCACTCGGTCCGCTCGGTGTGATCAGCAACGACTACCTAAACACCTTCACCGAAGCCGGCACCATGACTCGCGTGGTGAAGTCGGCGGTCGGAAAGTACTACTTCGTCGATGGCGGCAAGAAGTTCGTGTTCAACGACTGCAACCAGGTCTCGAGCTTCGGCCTCGACTGCACCAAGGCCGTTCAGCTAACCTCGTCGCAGTTGGCTGCGCTGGCCGATTCTGGCCCGATGTCGGCATACGTGTCGGGGTCTGGCTCGACGAACGACACCTACGTCATTTTGGGCGGATTCAAGCGAGAACTGCTGGATGCGCCTTCGGCTACCGCAAACGGCATCACGCTGCCGGTCCTGAACACCAAGCTCAACATAGGCGCGTTCAGCTATCTGCCATGGGGTCCACCGATCATCAAGAACGGCAGCATCTTCACCAACCGTGACACCAAGAATCCGGTGGTCTACATCGATGGATTGGCGTACGAGATTCCCGCGGTAGTCAGCAAAGACCTAGATCTGGCACCGTGGTTCGAGAGCTCGACGGGAACCATCTCGTCCGTTGGTCTGAGTGTTGCCGCGAGCACCACTCCGATTCTGAACTTCAACCGTGACGATCAGGGTCGAACCTGGTTGTTGACCTCGGCTGGAAAGCGTCAAGTCACCGACGGAAAGCAACTCTTGGCCGATTCGCCACTGTTGCCAAACTCGTTCTTCGCGCGCATCGCGACCATGGATTCTCCGATCACGGCTCCGCTCTTCGCACGCAGCGCGACCGACAAGAAGCTGTTCTTTGTTCGTGGGGGAGTCCGAAAAGAAATCAAGGTCACGGCTGATCGCACCAAGCTGATTCCGCAGCTGGCGATGCCGAACGTTCAGGTGCTGACTCCAAGTGCGCTCAACCAAATAGTTGAAGCCGGTGCCGCGTTGCCGCCTGGCACGCTCGTAGAAGGGCCGATCACGGCCAAGGCCAAGCCGGCCATGTACTGGGTCAACGGCAACGATCGTCTGATTCAGTTGCCGGATGACGGTCAGGCGCTCGCGCTTGGACTCGGTGTGAACGGCAAGGTTACCCCGCGCCAGGTCACGGCAGCCGACCTCAAGGGCATGGTTCGCAACGGCAACTTCACTGGCTTCAAGCTGAACTGCGATGGCCAGATTTACCTGATGACCGCGGGCAAGGCATACCCGATTGCCACCGACATTGCAGATGTTTATCCGGGTGCGGCGGTTGCAGTCGATGCGCTGAACTGCGCGCAGTTGAGCAAACAGACTCAGGAGATTGGCCGATTCGTTCGCACACCTGATCGTTCATACTGGCTCATCACCAACGGCAAGAAGCAACTAATTGCGAACGTGACGGCATACCGCGCACTTGTTGGCCAGACTCCTATGACGACCCTGCCTGCCGTAATTGTCGATCAGCGTTTCGCCGACCTTATTCCGACCGGACACAAGGCGGGCGTCACGGTCACCGACCCAGGACCAAAGCCGACGGCCAGCCCGACGCCATCGGTTAGCCCGACGCCTACGGCCTCGGCGACGCCAAAACCGACGACCACGCCGAAGCCAACGGCTTCACCGACCGCGACCAGCACTCCCAAGCCGACTGCGACGGCTACTCCGACGCCAACGCCTACCGCGATTCGCAAGTACACCGTGGTTTCGGGTGACACCCTGACCAAGATCGCCGCCAAGTTCGGCGTGACCGTCACAGCCCTAAAGCAGGCAAACAACCTGACCAGCGACACCATCAAGCTGGGTCAGGTCCTCGTGATTCCATAGACTTAGACGCATGTCTAAACAGGTCGTAATTCTCGCTGCCGGCATGGGCACTCGCTTGGCTCGTCCGTTGCCTAAGCCGCTCACCGAACTCCGTGACGGTCGTTCGATCATGCAGCAGCAGATTGACAACCTAAAGTCAGCGTTCGGCGACACCTACCGTGTGCTGATCGTGGTCGGTTACAAGCTCGAGGCAATCATCGAGCGATTCCCGGCAGCTACCTTCGTTTACAACGAGTACTACGACCAGACCAACACTTCAAAGAGCCTGCTCAAGGCTCTGCGCGCAGCCCCAGATGGCGGCGTTCTTTGGCTCAACGGCGATGTCGTTTTCGACCCTCAGGTTCTGAGCCGAGTCACTCCGTTAATCGAGGCCGACCAGTCATTCGTGGTGGTCAACACCTCAAAGGTCAGCGACGAAGAAGTGAAGTACACGCTCGACGCATCCGGTCACATTGCTCAGTTGTCGAAGACCGTTGTCGGTGGTCTGGGCGAGGCAGTTGGCATCAACTTTGTTGCCGGTGCCGACAAGCAGCGCCTAATCGAACGACTCGACCAGGTTGGCGAACAGGATTATTTCGAACGCGGTATCGAACTTGCGATTGAACTGGACAGCCTGAAGTTCCAGGCCGTTGACATCAGCGATCTTTACGCTGTTGAGATTGATTTCGCAGAAGACCTAGAGAGAGCAAACGAGCTCTTTTAGGCGAACGTCCCTTAGGTTCGAGCGCCTCGCTCGGTTCATTCGCCTTCACGGCAAACAGCGCCAGGAACGACCAGCCCATCTCGATTAGCATGCGGCTCTCGGTCAGGTTCTGCGCGAGCAAGCCAACGAACACCAGAATCGGCCACAGATAGAGCATGCTCGTGTGTCGCACAGCCAAGCGCCAGAGCTTCACGAAAGTCACAGTCAACAGGGTCAAGAAGATGGCCAGACCGACAAAGCCCAACTGCAACCAAACATCGAGGTATGCGTTGTGCGCCTGGAAATACGGCACTCCCTTGATGACGACCAGGCCGTCGTAGGGCTTCACGCCGGGCACCCAGTGGCTGATCCAACCCCAACCGAGGCTAGGGCGTTCTGCGATGAGCTGCAGCACGAGCTTCCAGATGCCAGAGCGCCCGGTCATGTCTGGACTCTTGCCAAAGAACTCAAAGACCTGAGCGCGATAGACGAGCACGAAGAACGCGATGGCACCCGCGGTGAACCAGGCGAATCTGTAATAGCGGTGACGAACGTCACGTGGCTTGCCCTCTGCCGCGATCGACACGATGGCGGCTGCAACGATGGCGACCATCGCGAACCCGATGCCAGCCGACTTGGCGAGGGCTAGGCAGAGTGCAGAGCACGCGAGACCGACAACGCTGATCCAACGTGGGCCGGCCGCGATCGCATACTCGACGGCAAAAATGACCAGACCGATCATGCAGACATAGGCCAGCAGGTTCGAGTTGCCAACGATTCCCTGGATGCGCTCGCCGTCAAATAGGTGGCCGCGCGACCAGTAGTACTCGGGGGCTGGGGGAGTCGGGCCCGAATAGTTGCCGAAGATCGGTGCGATCGGTCCCGAGATTGCGGCGATGAGTTCGAAGACCAGCGATGCTCCGAGAATCGTGCGGATCACGTTTGCAAAGATGCGCAACAGGTGACGCCACGAGAACATCGAGGCCAGGAAGACGCCAAACAGCGTGGTCGCGAATTGCGAAACAAAGGCCAGCAGGGTGAATGGGCGATAGGCCGACCAGATCGTGCTGAGGAGCATCCAACCGAGCAGCAGGTAAAGCGGTGCTGGAACGCGCGAGAGCCAGACCTTCGGGCCTTCTAGGCCGGCCTTCTTGCTACGGAAAAACAGGGTGAAGGTGCCGATGGCAATAACTGCGAGCACAGCGCCCCAGCCCCACCAGCCAACCGAGTAACGCACGGCATCGCCGGCCAGAAGGGTGAAGACGGCGATGTATGCGAACCAGGTCTTGGTTCGGTAGCCGGGCTCGCGGGTGTTGAACACAATGCGAATCGGCTGCGTCAGCGCGGTCATGCTGAACAGTCTATTTGGGCGAGACAAATAGGCTTGTTCCGAGATGATTGCCAAACTTCAAAATCAAGCGCGCGACTACGCCTGGGGTTCAAAAACCCTGATCGCGGATTACTTCGGCATCCCTGCCACGGGTTATCCGATGGCCGAGATTTGGTTTGGCACTCACGAGGGTTCACCGACCAAGCTTGCCGACAACCACACGGTCAGCCTGCGCGAGCACATCGGTGGCGAGCTCTCGTTCCTGCTCAAGATCCTGGCTGCTGAACAGCCGCTGTCGATTCAGGCGCATCCGAATCTCGACCAGGCCAAGGCCGGCTTCGAGCGCGAAAACGCTGCCGGTGTGCCGCTTTCGGCCTCACACCGAAACTACAAGGATGCGAACCACAAGCCCGAGATGATCGTGGCTCTCACCGAGTTCGAAGCGCTGTGCGGGTTCAGAAACGAACCGCAGATTCGCAACCTCCTGCTCGACATGGTCGAAGCGCCTGATGTGTCGGCAACCTTTGTGGCGATTTCACAGGGCTGGCTGGATGCGTTCAATGCCGGCGGAACCGCCGCTCTGGTTGCCGCGATTCTCGAGCCGAAGTTTGAGAGTGAGCCAATCGACCTCGGCGGTTTCAACGCCGAACTTTCGCAGCTTGCCGATTTCAGCGCACGGTTTGAGTTGGCCGCGACCCTCAATCGACTCTTTCCGGGTGACCCGGGTGTCGTCGTCGCCCTGCTGATGAATCACGTACGCCTCGAGGCGGGTCAAGCGCTCTACCTGCCGGCAGGCAACATTCATGCTTACATCGCAGGTCTCGGTGTCGAGTTGATGGCCAACAGTGACAACGTCTTGCGTGGTGGATTGACCTCGAAGCACATCGATGTGCCTGAGCTGCTCTCGGTTTTGAACTTCGAACCTTCGCCAGTGCCGTTCGTGCAACCGGTCGAGCTCGCACACGGTCTGGTCGAATACCCGGCCGCGGCGGCTGATTTCAGGTTGTATCGCGCGAGCGTTTCGGGCTCGAATCTGCTCGCCGAAATCGCGCTGCCGTCGGCTGCGATCGTGCTTTGCGCTGGGGGAGAAGTCGACTTGAGCAACTCACGCGGTGAGCACGAACTGCTTCGTCGCGGCGAGGCCGCATACATCTCGGCTGATGCGCGTCACTTCACGCTTTCGGGTAGCGGCGATGTGTTCATCGCCATGGGCAACTAGCTGATCGCTGCCCAGGCCGACTCGATGATTTCGGCCAGCCCGTTCTTGGCCTTCCAACCCAGAGTGTTCTCGATGCGCGAGACGTCTGCGCAGAGATAAGGCGGGTCGCCCGCGCGACGCGGAGTCACATCGATCTCGAAGTTCTGACCGGTCACGCGACGAATCTCATCGATGACCTCGAAGACGCTCGAACCGGTGCCGGTGCCGACGTTGAAGGTCGAGTGCTCGCGCTCATCCTTGTCTAGATAATCCAATGCGGCTAGGTGTGCCTCGGCTAGGTCGAGCACGTGCACGTAGTCGCGAACGCATGAGCCGTCAGGGGTTGCGTAGTCATCGCCAAAGACCTTCGGAGCGCGGCCTTCTCGAAGTGCGGCAAAAACGATCGGTACGAGATTGAGCACGGCGGTGTCGGCTAGGTCTGGCCAGCCTGCACCAGCGACGTTGAAGTAGCGAAGGTTTGCGTGACGCAGGCCCCAGGCGCGAGCGGCATCGGCGGCCAACCATTCACCAACGAGCTTGGTTTCGCCGTATGGGTTGATCGGGCGGCAGTCGAGATCTTCGGTGACGGCAGGCACATCCGGCATGCCGTAGGTTGCAGCGCTCGAGCTGAACACGAGGCGGGTTACGCCGTTTTGGCGCATCGCGCTGAGCAGGTTCGCCATGCCGCCAATGTTCTGCAGGTAATACTCTTCGGGCTGTTCGACCGATTGACCAACCTGCTTGCGGGCAGCCAGGTGAATCACCGAGGTGACTCCGTATTCGCGAATGACATCACCGAGGGTTTCGATGGCGTCGGCGCTCGAAAGATTGAGGTGGATCTGAGTGGCATCGCCCAAGCGTTCGGCCAGACCGGTGCTGAAATCGTCAACGACGACGACTTCTTCCCCTCGATTTTGTAACAATCGAACAACGTGCGAACCGATGTATCCGGCTCCACCTGTGACCAAAACGCTCATGTAACAAAGGATAGCGGGCGCAATATCCGCGTTATTTCAAGGGTTTTCTGGGCGATTCGAACGGATGAGTCCGATCCGGCATACGGTTTGCCGAATATCCGCTCCGCATCGGGCCTGAAGACCTTCCACCTCAGGCTCATACTTTGAAAATTTCAACTTGACACGGAGTGAATAACATCGCTGTAATTACATAGACGAAAGTAGTTGGCAGCGTGGCTGGTCCGCGCAGCAGCTGCTTCAACATGTCAGATAGGAAGCGTATGGACAGCCGCAGTCGTGTGCCAGATAACTGGTTCGTAGATGTACTTCGACTTGGCGTCTCGGGGGCATACTCGGACGGCGAAGACACCAACCCGCTGGCCTGGCAGGCAGACGCGATCTGCTCGCAGACCGACCCTGAGGCCTTCTTCCCTGAAAAGGGTGGCTCGACCCGCGACGCAAAGCGCATCTGCGCCGGTTGCGATGTCAAGCAGCAGTGCCTCGAGTACGCGCTTGCAAACGACGAGCGTTTCGGAATTTGGGGCGGCCTCTCAGAGCGTGAGCGCCGCAAGCTCAAGAAGCGCGCATAACTCGGCTTCTTAGCCGTCACCATGAAGCCCTATGTCACCGCACTAGTTGTCGCTCCCGGCGACAGCGAACACCTCGCGGTGACTCTCGGAGCCCTTCGCGATCAACACCGCAAGGCTGATCGAATTGTCGTAGTCGACACCTCGGCAGAACGCACACTTTCACCAGAGTTGCTCCTCGAAGGCGAATCTCTAGTCGCCATCGGAGTCATCAAAAACCTCGGTCAGGCCGTTGACGCCTGCCAACCACTTGCCGTCGCCCCAGAAGGTCAAACCGACTGGTTCTGGCTGCTGCACGACGACAGCGCGCCGAGAGTGGACGCGCTCAGTGAACTACTCAAGGTCGTCGAGGTTTCGCCATCGGTTGCCGTCATCGGACCAAAGCAGCTGCACTGGAACGACCCGCGCCAAATCATGCAGCTCGGTCTCACCCTCACCAAGTCGGGGGCCATCTTCTCGCCGATTGCCGGAGAGCTAGATCAGGCGCAACATGACGAACTGGATGACGTCTTGGCCGTTGGCACGGCGGGCATCTTTGTTCGCAGCGAGGTCTATGCGGCGGTCGGCGGTTTTGACCCAGCGGCACCGAATCTGGCTGCCGATGTCGACTTCAGCATCCGAGTGCGTCGCGCCGGGCACCGAGTGGTCGTCGCACCGAAGGCTCAGCTGGCTCACGCCGGTTTGTCGCTGGCCGGCAAGCGACCGAAGCGATGGTTGGGTACGAGCCCGCGAGCGGCGCTTCGACGCGCAAACGCGCACCTGCGCATCGCATACGCACCTTTGATTCTCGCGCTGGCCTACATCTTGTTCTCGCCGGTCATAGGCATTCTGCGCGCGGTCTGGGCGGTTGCCGCCAAGCATCCAAATCGCATCTGGGCCGAATTTTCGACCGGTATTTGGGTCTTTTTCACCGGATTCCGTCGACTGAGTTCGCGTTCGCTGGCTCGCCTCAACTCGGTTCTTGCGCTGCGCGATCTCGATGGATTGCGCGCCACTCGTCAGCAGGTACGCCAGCAGCGTTTGAATGACGCAATGCGCGAAGACCTAGAGGTGCTCGGCGAAGAGGCGGTTGCCGCAGGTTCGGCACCGCTGCTTCAAGAAGGCGCCATCGACACCACTCGTGACGAACGAGGTCGCCAGACTCTTTCGGGCAGCGGAGCCTTCTGGTGGGTGCTGGGTCTGCTCGCGCTCAGCTTCGCTTTTTGGCCGGCGAATACAGCAGCCGTTGGTGGTGGCTTGCTGCCGCTCTCGGGTGACTGGTACACGCTGTTCACGCATGCCGGCGCGAGCTATCAGAACATCGGACTCGGTTTTTATGGTCCGAGCGATCCGTTCAACTGGGTGCTACTCGCCGTTGGCAGCCTGACCCCTTGGCAGCCGAGCCTCGCTCTGGCTGTATTGCTGTTCATCGCCAAGCCTCTGGCGTTCCTGGGCGCCTGGAAGGCTCTGTCGCTCATCACATCACGCGGTTGGCTGCGCAACCTGGGTGCGTTGCTGTTCGGGCTGTGGCCGGCATTTAGTGCCGCGCAACTCGACGGACGTGTCACCTCCGTCATCGCCACCATCGCACTGCCTTGGTTCACTCTTGCAACCGCTAGAGCAGCCGGCATGGGCCAGAACGCACCAAAGCGCTCGGCGCAGCGCACCTGGTCGTGGGTCGGTGCCTCGGGTTTATTGCTGATGGTCATCGGCGCGGCCGCACCAAATCTGATTCCAGTGCTACTGCTCGCCATAGTTGTCGTACTTTTCTCGCGACTTCGAAAGTTCGGCTACCTGCTTTGGATCCCGCTGCCGCTAGGCGCTGCGCTGGTTCCGATCGTTTACTTCGAGGTAATCGGTTTGTTGCAGCCGTTGGCTCCGCTGGCCGACCCGGGGCTCTCGCAACCTAGCCCGATTCACCAGTTCTGGCAGCTGCTTCTGGGCGGAGGCACCACCCAACCGCAAACTCTGTGGGGCTTGGGCGCATACTCGGTATGGATCACCGTGCCGGTGCTGTTGCTTGCCGCCATCGCGCTACTCAGCAAGCGTTTTGTCTTTGCGAGCACACTGTGGCTGCTGGTCATCGCGGCTCTCGTTAGCGCGTGGTTGGTTGAACGCCTCGAGTTCGCAGCCATCGGTGTCGGCTCATCTGCAATCGCCCTCGAACGCGTGAATGGTTCACCGTATGCGCTGCTCGCTCTCGCCGCAATGGGTCTCATCGCGCTGGCTATCTTTGCCCTCGATCAGCTCTCGGTAACAGCGCCGCGTCGCATCTTCGCGGCGATCACAGCCGTTGTGACGGTTGCTCCTGCGGTCGCTCTGTTTGCGGTGAGCGCAAGTGCGGTTGATTACACCGACGGACGAGTCGTGCCTTCTATCGTGGCTGCCGAAACCGCTCGCGGCAGTCAGCTCAAGACTCTCGTGCTCAAGGACGTCACTGCCGGTTCGATCCTGGCCGCGGACTCTGGCGAGCAGAGTCAACGACACTTGACCGCCGAATTGGTCTCGGGTGATGGCGTGCAACTCGACGATGTCAGCACCGCATACCGATTCGCTCTCGCCGGTTTGGCACAACAGCGCGGGGAGTATTCGACCGTAGGTCAGCTGGTTGCCGACCTAGCTTCGGCAAACGGCAAAGATCTGACCCCGGCACTGCGTGAAACCGGCATCGGCTACATTCTGCAGCCGACTAGCACCAGCGCCAACTCTCGTGCGTTGGCGATCGCGCTCGACGCAAACGACGCACTCGAGGCAGTCGGGCAGACCGATTACGGACGCCTGTGGCGAGTGTCGCATCCGAATGTTGAGTTGTCTGTCGCTCCAAAGTCGACTCCATCGCCTTGGTCGACGACCAAAGTGATCCAGCTCGTTGTGATTCTCGGGTTTGCCCTGCTTGCAATTCCGGGTCGCTCGGTGGCATCGGGACGTCGACGCGAGAGCGAAATTTTCGTTGGTCAAACCGACGAACCGACCGGAGGTGAAGACTTTGATTAAACGCATCCTCGGTTCCGGTTTTTCGCTCGTGCTCTTGCTCGCGGCGCTCATCGTCGGTTCGATCTTTACGCCGACCTTTGGCGTGAGCGTCGGCTCATTGCCGAGCGCGGCTCAGCAAGATGCTAAGGCAGCCGACCTTAACCTCGTATGCCCGGGTGGGGCATACCGTTCGGGTGGCGCGAGCGGCACCAAACTGGGAACTTTTGACCAGGTCGGTTCGGCCGAGGTCAATGCGATTGCTTCGAGCCAGATTGCGGCGACTGGCGGGGCCAAGGTCAGCACCTCACCTCTAGCAACTCAAGGCGATTCGACGGCTCTGCCACCATCGGTCGGGGCACCAGCCCGCATTGCTCGCCCAACGGCGATCACGGTGGTTGACCCGAGCGGCTCACTCGAACAGGGGTCAAAGCTGCTCAACGTATCGACCCTTCAACTTCAGAGCGCAGCCGACTTTAGCGGTCTGCTTGCCGCGAGTTGTCAGGCACCGAGCACCGATCTGTGGTTCGTCGGTGGTGACACCACGGTAGGCCGTGAGGCACTTCTGGTGGTCACCAACCCAAGCCGCGTGGATGCCCAAATCGACATCCAGGCATTCAACGCCGGTGGAGCAGTGAAGGCTGATGGCCTTTCCGGTCTCTCGGTCCCGGCAGGCAAGACTCTGGTGTTGCAACTCGCATCCGATCTGATCAATCAGTCGACACTTGTGATGCACGTCAGCGCGACCGGAGGGTCGATCGCGGCCTGGCTGCAGCAACGAACCATGCGCGGCACGATCCCTGGCGGTAGCGATTTCATTGCCCCGTCGACTGAACTGGGCAAGTCGCTCGTGATTCCTGGTCTATTGCTCCGCGGCACCGCCGATGCGGCGGCCATCATCAAGACCCGCCCGGAGTATGCCGACCAGACGCCGATGCTGCGCGTATTCGTGCCGTCGTTCGCCGGTGCTGCGCCAACCAGCACTGCAACAGTGACCGCACAGATTTTTGGAGCCAGCGCTCGAACCTTTGGAACAGTCATCCGGCAGCAACTTCGCGTCGGAGCGGTAACCGACGTGCCAATCACCGGGATTGCCGATGGTGACTACGTAGCGTTCGTTTCGGCCGATAAGCCGATCCAGGCGGCGGTTCGCCTACCGCGCACTAACAAAACCAAGTCGCCGGCCACCGACTTCGCGTGGCTGCAGGCGGGGCAATCGCTCAAGGGCATGCGTGCGTTCCGCGTTCCGCAGAGTGGTGTGACCAAACTTTCGCTCGGAAACTCGGGCAAGAGCGAGGTTTCACTTCAGCTCGGAAGCCCAGCTCAGGTTTCTGCCGGAACCGCTCCAGTAGTCAAGCTCGCTGGTGGTGGGGTGCGCACAATCGGGCTAACTGCGGGCGCTCTGGTTTGGATCAAGACCGATTCGGATGCGCTGCACGCCAATCTCATCATCGATCTGGATTCGACGGTCGCTACCTTGCCGATCACGGATTACAAGAATTCTGCGTCGAAGTTGTTGGTCAGCGTTCGCTAAAACGCAGCGTGGCTAAAACGAAGCGTCGCTAAACCTCTAGCGCGGCCCGCCAGGCAAGAAGTCGAACGGGTCCTTGCCGACCAAATCGGCTGCAGCTGAAAAAACGTATTCCTCGATGTGCATACGCTCGTGAATCGCGTCCATTCGACGCACGTGGCCGAGTCGTTCAATTGGCAAACGGTAAATGTGAATGGTCATGGTCGCTGGGTCGTTGGTCCAACGACGAACCTTTTCGACACCATCGACTACCTCGACCGGCCCCTGGTCGCTCACGCGCCACTGCAATTTTGCGAAGTCGTTCGGAAACTCATTCTTGAGGTATTCGACTGTGCCGGCAACAATCTCGACCAGACCAGACGGAGCTCTGCGACCGCGAAACGGAGCGCGAACCAGCATGCCGCGCATGCCGCGTCCGTGCCTGTCTCGGCGCGAGTTTCGACTCAGGTCCATGCTGGCAAGTTTAGGTGTCGAAAACCCTGAATTGGTATCCTTGAAGCGATGATTCAACGAGCTTGCTCCAAGCAGGGTTGCAGCAAAAATGCTGTTGCAACGCTGACCTTTGACTACGCGTCATCGGTTGCCGTTCTTGGCCCGCTAACCGCTCAAAGCGAACCGCATGCACACGACCTGTGCAGCGATCACGTCAAAAACTTCACCGTGCCAAACGGCTGGCAACTGGTCAGGCACACAAGCGTCGCTTAGCGCCGCACTGGTCTTCGCGACCGCTATTAGAAACGAGAACCATGAGCACCATTAATTGGGATGCGATCGTCAAGACCTATGACGTTCGTGGCCTAGTCGGCAAAGACCTGACCTTCGAAATCGTCGAGGCGCTGGCCGCCGGCTTTGTCGACGAGCTAGGTGCCGCAGGCAGCGATGTCGTAGTCGGTCACGACATGCGTGACTCTTCACCTGAATTTGCTGAAGCCTTTGCTCGTGGCGCCCAGGCCCGCGGTGCCAACGTCGTCTCGATCGGCCTCTGCTCGACCGACGAGAGCTACTTCGCCTCTGGTGTTTTCAACGCACCGGCTGCGATGTTCACCGCTTCGCACAACCCTGCTACATACAACGGCATCAAGTTCTCCCGCGCGGGCGCTCGAGGCATCAGCCTCAACACCGGTCTGGCTGCAATCCGTGACCGCGCGAAGGCATACCTCGAAAACGGTATTGACGCTGTTGCGGCACCGGGCAGCTATCGCGAAGAGCACATCCTGGTTCGTTACGCGAGCTACCTGCGCGAACTGGTCAACCTAACCGGCATTCGCAAGCTCAAGGTCGTGGTTGACGCGGGCAACGGCATGGGCGGAATGACCGTGCCGGCCGTGCTCGGTCACGCAACCGACCTCGAGGCCCTGCCGCTCGAAATCATCCCGATGTACTTTGAGCTCGACGGCAGTTTCCCGAACCACGAAGCCAACCCGCTGGACCCGAAGAACCTGGTCGACCTCCAGGCGGCCGTAGTCGAGCACGGGGCCGACATCGGTCTCGCCTTCGACGGTGACGCCGACCGCTGCTTCGTCATCGACGAACTCGGTCAGCCGGTTACTCCGAGCGCGGTTGCCGCAATCGTGGCCCGCCGCGAAATCGCTCGCGAGAAGGCGCAGAACCCTGGTGCCGCCGTGACCGTCCTACACAACCTGCTGACTTCGCGCATCGTCGAAGAGGTCATCGAAGAAGACGGAGCCAAGCCTTACCGCACCAAGGTCGGCCACAGCCTGATTAAGGATGCGATGGCCGAAACGAACGCGGTCTTTGGTGGCGAGCACTCGGCTCACTATTACTTCCGTGACTTCTGGGGTGCCGACAACGGCATGCTCGCGGCGATGCACGTGCTCGCCGAGTTTGGCTCGCAGACTGCTCCACTGAGCGAGTTCGCCAAGCAGTACAACCCGTACTTCATGTCGGGCGAGATCAACTCGACCGTCGCGGATGTGCCGGCAGCTCGCGCTCGCATCATCGAGGCTTTCGCTGACCGCGGCCAGCTAGAGGAGTTCGATGGCTTCACCTTCACCAGCCCGAACGGTGGCAAAAAGAATGCTGCTGGGGAATCTTGGTGGTGGTTTAATGTTCGTAGTTCTAACACAGAACCTTTGCTGCGCCTTAACGTCGAAGCCTCTGACGAGTCATTAATGCACAGTCTTCGTGACGAAGTATTGGCCCTCATCAGAAAGTAATTTCGCAATGTCTGCAGCCGCAAAAAGCACCCTCGCAACCGACCAGTTTCGCGTCGCCAATCTCGAACTAGCCGAGTCGGGTCGTCACCAGATTCGCCTAGCCGAAAACGAAATGCCAGGCCTCATGGCTCTGCGCGATGAGTTCTCGGCCAGCCAACCACTCAAAGGTGCACGCATCGCCGGTTCGCTACACATGACCGTTCAGACCGCGGTTCTCATCGAGACCCTCGCCGCACTTGGCGCACAGGTTCGTTGGGCTTCGTGCAACATCTTCTCGACCCAGGACGAAGCCGCTGCGGCAGTAGTCGTCGGCGGCGGAACCCCTGCCGAGCCAAAGGGCATTCCTGTATTCGCCTGGAAGGGCGAGACCCTCGAGGAATACTGGTGGTGCACCGACCGAATCTTTGACTGGTCTTCAGAAGCCCAGGCCGAGGGCGCTGACTACGTTGGCCCGAACATGATTTTGGACGACGGCGGCGACGCAACCCTCCTCGTTCACAAGGGTCGCGAGTTTGAGCTCGCCGGTGCTGTTCCGGCAACCAGCCCTAGCGACAGCGAAGAGTATGCGGTCATCCTCGAGCTGCTTCGCTTCTCGATTGCCACTCACCCAGACCGTTTCACCAAGATTGCTGCCGAGATTCAGGGCGTAACCGAAGAAACCACCACCGGCGTTCACCGCCTGTATGACTTCCACAAGCGTGGCGAACTGTTGTTCCCAGCGATCAACGTGAACGACTCGGTCACCAAGTCGAAGTTCGACAACAAGTACGGCATTCGCCACTCGCTTCCAGACGGCATCAACCGCGCAACCGACGTCCTGATGGGCGGCAAGGTCGCATTCGTCGCCGGTTACGGCGATGTGGGCAAGGGCTCAGCCGAGGCGCTTCGCGGCCAGGGTGCTCGCGTGATCGTCAGTGAAATCGACCCGATCTGTGCGCTTCAGGCTGCAATGGACGGCTTCCAGGTTTCACGCCTCGAGTCGGTCATCGACCAGATCGACATCTTCGTGAGTGCCACCGGCAACACCAACATCTTGACCACCGACCACATGATGCAGATGAAGCATCTCGCTATCGTCGCCAACGTGGGCCACTTCGACAATGAGATCGACATGGCCGGACTCGCGCGCATCCCTGGTGTTGAAAAGATCGAGATCAAGCCGCAGGTGCACGAGTGGCGCCTGCCAAACGGTCGCTCGCTGCTCGTGTTGAGCGAGGGTCGTCTGATGAACCTCGGCAACGCAACCGGTCACCCGAGCTTCGTTATGAGCAACTCGTTCAGCAACCAAGTGCTTGCTCAGATTGAGCTTTTCACCAAGCCGGAGGAGTACCCAATCGGTGTTTACATCCTTCCAAAGCACCTCGACGAGAAGGTTGCGAGTTTGCACCTTGCGTCTCTTGGTGTTGAATTAACTCGTCTTAGCTCGGAACAAGCCGCTTACATCGGAGTTTCGGTAGATGGGCCTTACAAGGTCGATCACTACCGCTATTAAATAGAACCAACCATTCGCTCTCGGGCGAACGAAATTTAGAGGTTATGTATGGCTCACAAGATCCTTGTAGTGGATGACGATTCCGGCATCCGCGACATGCTTGGCATCATTCTTGAAGCCCGCGGTTTTGAAGTCGAATACAGCGAAGACGGCGCCGGCGCATTTGCGATCTTCTCGGCGACCAAGCCAGACCTGGTTCTGCTCGATGTAATGCTTCCTGGCAAGGACGGCGTAGAGGTCTGCAAAGAGATTCGCGCTGTTGCTGGAACCCCAATCATCATGCTCACCGCAAAGAGCGACACCGAGGATGAGGTTCGCGGCCTAAACGCCGGAGCAGACGACTACATTGCAAAGCCAATCGACCAGGAAAAGCTGCTCGCTCGCATCAATGCCAGCCTTCGCCGCTTGACCCCGGAAAGCTCAGAGGTCGTCCGCATCGGCCCGCTCGAGCTCGACGTTGTCGGTCACGAGGTTCGTCGCGGTTCAGACAAGCTTTCACTCACTCCGCTTGAGTTCAACCTCCTGCTCACCCTGGCTCTCAAGCCGAAGCAGGTCTTCACTCGTGAAATGCTGCTCGAGCAGGTTTGGGGCTACCACTACAAGGCCGACACCCGTCTGGTGAATGTGCACGTTCAGCGTCTGCGTTCAAAAATCGAGGACGACCCAGACAACCCGAAGATTGTCACCACCGTGCGCGGCATCGGCTACAAAGCCGGCACCGGTTTCTAAGCAGCAATTCAAACTCTGGCAAAGGCCAGTTCTAGGTGGCTAAGTGAACCCGAAGCAGCTGTTTAGAGGCGTTACGCGCCTGCTGCGTCGTTCGCTTCAGCTTCGAGCCGTCGCCGCAACCGTTGGCTTCAGTGCAATCGCTCTGGTTCTGCTCGGCGGCTTCCTCAGCTATTCGATCGGCAACGGTCTGTTCAATACGCGCCTGAGTCAGATACTTGGCGAATCGGAACGCGCACTGGTTGAGGTTCAAAACACCTTCTCGGCAACAACGGTCAGCGATGAAATCACACTCCAGCGCCTGGTGAACACCGTTGTGCCAAACATCGAAACCACTGGCACATCAGACAACCGCAAGGTCGCGCTGTTGCGCAGCCCTGGCCAGGTCACGTCGGTGGTTTTGCAGAGTCCAATCTCGGCCGACCTCGATACCAGCCTGTTCAGCGACAAACTGCGTTCGCAGGTTCGTGCGTCGGACGGCAAGCTCTCATACCAGTCTGTCTCTCTGACCGACGCGTCGGGTGCCACTTCTCCCGGCATCGTCGTCGGTGCTCCGGTGACGATTCCCGTGGCTGGTGAATACGAGCTCTATCTAGTTTTCAATCTCAGCAGCGAACAGCAGACGCTAGATTTCGTGCAGGCGACTCTAGTTGTTGGTGGCATCGTCACAATCATCATCATCGCGACCATCGGCTGGTTCGTAACCCGTCGAATCGTTCGCCCGGTGCAAGAGATCGCTCGCGTTGCTCAGGAGATTTCCGGCGGTGACCTAGAGCTTCGCCTAGATGAAAAGGGCGAGGATGCGATCGCGCAGCTAGCCCACTCGTTCAATGACATGACCGGCGCTCTCAGGTCTCAGATTGCCAAGCTTGAACGTGTTTCGAAGATGCAGCAGCGCTTCGTTTCTGATGTCTCCCACGAACTTCGAACCCCGTTGACCACGATCAAGCTCGCGGGAGACTTCATCTTCAACCAGCGTGAATCACTCGATGGCGCCGCGAAGCGTTCGGCAGAACTCATGCACGAACACATCGAGCGTTTTCAGAACCTGCTCAACAGCCTGCTCGAAATTTCGCGCTACGACGCTGGCGCGGTCACGCTCGACCTCGAGCAACATGACCTCAACGGCATCGTCGGAACCGCGATCGCATCCATTGAACCGCTCGCGATGAGCAAGGGCTCGAAGATCGAGATCGAGCTGCCACACGGACCTGTTGAGGCCGAGGTCGACGCATTGCGCATCGAGCAGATCCTGCGCAACCTGCTGAGCAACGCGGTGAAGCATGGTGCAGGCAAACCGATTTTGGTATGCGTCGGCGCAAACGAGAAGGCCGTTGCCGTCTCGGTTACCGACTACGGCGTTGGCATGACGAGAGCCCAAGTTGACCGCGTCTTCGACCGCTTCTGGCGAGCCGATGAGTCGCGAACTGCCGAGGGCACCGGCGGTCTTGGCCTCTCAATTTCGCTCGAGGATGCCAACCTGCACAACGGTTGGCTTCAGGTGTGGGCCAAACCAAACGAAGGCGCCTCATTCCGTCTCACTCTGCCGCGAGTTCACAGCCAAAACTTCTCACAGTCACCACTGCCGTTGCCGCCGAAGTCGAAGCCTGCGTCACTCGCCACCGAGTCCGATGCCAAGGCCGGAGGTGAACACGATGCCTAGAGCTCTGCACAAGTTCTTCGCGACCGTGACTGCACTCCTGGTCGGTGTTCTCGTGCTCACCGGATGCGCCCGTCTGCCGATGTCGGGTGAGGTGCGCGTTGGTCCGGTTATCGATGGCGGCCTGAACAACGAGCAGCTGTATTACTCACCGAGCGCACCGAGCGAGGGCGCTTCGCAGGATGAAATCATCAGTGGATTCCTGAACGCCGGCACCGGACCGCAGAATGACTATGCGGTGGCCCGCGAATACCTAAGTGAAAGCTTTAGGGCAAAGTGGAAGCCGACCGATGAGGTGTTGGTCGAGACAGGAAAACCTGTCATCACATTCGACGCCAATAAGCGCGCACAGGTGACCATCAAAGTGCAATCGCAGCTCGATGAGCGCGGCGTCTACTCTGTCGCAAAACCGGGCACCGAACGCACCCTCGACATCACGTTCGTGCGCGAGCACGGGGAGTGGCGTATCGGCTCAGCTCCGAATCTGACCGTGCTGATTCGCCCGATTTTTGAGGCGATCTTCCACAGTTACACGCTGTATTTCTTCGACAAGCAGAACAAGTATTTGGTGCCTGATCTGCGCTGGTTCCCGGCTAGAGCTTCGACCTCGACCCGCATGGTGACCGAGCTGTTCCGCGGCCCGAGCGAATGGTTGGCCGGCGCATCCGGTTCTTCGATTCCTGCTGGAATCAAACTGTCGATTGGTTCGGTCTCGGTTGCCAACGGCGTTGCATCGGTTGACCTGAACTCGAAGTTCTTGAGTTTGACCCCGACTCAAAAGATGCAGTTCAAGGCACAGCTAAACGCGACCCTGCGACAGCTATCGAGCGTAAACACCGTCCAGGTGCTGGTCGAGCGCTCACCTCAGAGCATCGGCGACCTAAACGCGAGGGTTTCGGCCCCGGCTGCGCAGTCTCCGGTCGTGTTGACCGAGGATGCGTTCACTCATACCGCGGGTGCAATTTCGCCGAACTTCTCGCACATCACAGGCCTGGCTAAGTCTTATGAGGCGACCGACTTTGCGGTCTCAACCGATGAAACCCACGCGGCGCTGCTCGGCAAAGACGGCGTGCACCTGGTCCTGCTGTCGTCGATTGGCTCATCGCCGATCTTGGTGGATGCGCGCAACAACACCGTTCGACCCGTGTTTGACCGTCAGGGTTATCTGTGGAGCGCCGGCAAGCCAGCCGGTTCGCAGATTCGTGTTATCGGTATGGAAGGCGCGGCATTTGCTGTGCCTGCCGGTTGGCTGGCGCTTGCCAATCGTGAAGAGATTGCAATCAGCCCTGAGGGTTCGCGCATCGCCGCTCGTGTGAACACGCCTTCGGGCAACCAGGTCTGGGTGTCATCGATTATCCGTGACAAGACTGGTCGTCCGATCGGATTCGGAAAGCCGCTGCAGTTGGCCGCGAGTGTGAGGTCGCCGATTTCGATTTCGTGGGCTGGTGAGGTCGACGTAGCTGTGCTTGACCTGAATGACGGCATCCAAACTGTGCCTTACATTGCGACCATCGGAGCCGATTCTATCTCGACCGTCGGCATCGAAAACGGCACGCGCGTGGTCGGCTCGAACGCCGGTGACATCTACGTTCTGAATCAGTTCGGCGACCTAGCACGCTATCGCTCGTCAAACTGGGAACGAGTTATCTCTGGCGTAATCGCCTCGCACTTTGTGGGCCACTAAACCTCAGCTTTTCCACAGTTTCTAAACATTTTCGGATGCGCTCGAGCGCAACCACCATGCTCGAGTCATGGTTCGTTCTCTCTTTGACATGGTTTTTCCGACTCGGTGCATCTGGTGCGGGAATCTGCCTTCGCCGCTCTGCGACCTTTGTGTGAATGGTTTGCCCACGACCGGCTTGCCGGTGGTTCGAGATTCGCCGAGCGAGTTTCGAGGTATGGCATTTGCGTCGCTCGATGAGCGTTTTGGTCAACTCTTGCGAGCGATCAAGGATCACCATCAGACCGGTCAGCTGAAAGCCATCGGGCCTCGGCTGGCCGTCGCGTTTGACGGGTTGTTGGCTGCCGCGGGTCAATCGGCTGCGGTTTTGGTTGCGATGCCTGCATCCCGAACCGGTTGGCGCAGCCGAGGTTTCAACACGGCGGCCTTGATCGCGCAGGAGGTCGCCAAGCACTCGTCTTTCGCCATCGAACTGCTGCCCGCCCTGCGCTATCGCCGCGCGGTTGCCGATCAACGTGGGCTCGATGCCGACGCGCGAGGGGTGAATCTGTTGGATGCGTTCGAGGTCACGCCCAGAGCGCTGGCGCGAATCGGAGCAGCTCGAGCGCCAGACGTCCGCGAATCCGAAGTCCGCGAACCCGATGCCAACCGGCAGCCGCCCGTCTTCCTAGTAGACGACGTCATAACCACCGGAGCGACGCTGCTCTCGGCGCGCGATGCGATGGTTGCCGGTGGCATACATCCGGCCGGTTTTTTCGTTTTTGCTGAGACATTTCTGAAAAACGCCTCGCAAATTTCGAAATGGGTATAACTTTTCTACACATTCACTTTGAATGTGGAGCTGGGCAATGAAGCCCGATTATGGAGGTCACCATGGAAGCAAAAATCCAGGCCCGAAACCTCACGGTTTCAGACCGATTCCGCGATTACGTAGCGGACCGAACCCACAAAGTTGAAGCCCTGACTCACAAGTTGGAGGCTTTCGAAATCAAGGTGACTCGTCATGACCACTCGCGAACCAGCGGCCCAGAAGACACCGTCGAACTAACCGTCGTCGAGCCTGGCCACGTGGTTCGCGCTGAGGCTCACGCCGGCGACAAGTTTGCTGCCTTTGATGTCGCCTTCGACAAGTTGACCGAACGTCTGCGTCGCGCAGCAGACCGCCGCAAGGTGCACCACGGCCGTCACGGTTCACCGGGCACCGCCGAACTCACTGCAACCGATTTCGCCGGACTAGACGTACGCGCTGCCGATGCGAGCCTGCTGCTCGGTGGGGGTGCTCCTGCAGCTGCCGAGGCAGAAACCGAAGCCGCACCAGCCAGCCCGATCGAGATCCGCCGCAAGGAATTCGCGGCCGAACCGATGACCGTTAGCGACGCAATCGACCGCATGGAGCTGGTCGGTCACGACTTCTATCTTTTCCTCGACTCGACCACTTCAAAAACCTCGGTGGTTTATCGCCGCAAGGGCTGGAATTACGGGGTTTTGACCCTCGGTTAGAACCGATTCCGCCTTGGGCGAAAGCCCGCTGTAACGGCTCCCGACAGGCTTCTGTCGGGGGCCGTTGCCGTAGGATTGAGGGAGTTTACAAACGACTTACGGAGCTCATTTTGGCAACCATTATCGACAAACTATTGCGTGCTGGTGAAGGCCGCTTGCTTGCCAAGCTGCGCAACTACGCAAAGGCCGTCAACGCTCTCGAAGAAGACTTCATCAAGCTCACCGATGAAGAGCTCCGCAACGAGACCACCGAGCTCCGCAACCGCTACGCAGCTGGCGAATCGCTTGATGACATGCTCCCTGAAGCCTTCGCTGCCGTGCGCGAAGCCTCAAAGCGAACCCTGGGTATGCGTCACTTCGACGTGCAGCTAATGGGTGGTGCCGCTCTGCACCTCGGCAACATCGCCGAAATGCGCACCGGTGAAGGAAAGACCCTTGTGGCAACCACGGCCGCATACCTGAACGCAATCGCCGGTCGTGGTGTTCACGTGGTCACCACCAACGACTTCTTGGCCGAATACCAGGGTGAGCTCATGGGCCGCGTTTATCGCGCGCTCGGCATGACCACCGGTGTGATCCTCTCGGGTCAGACTCCAGCCGAACGTCGCGAGCAGTACCTGTGCGACATCACATACGGCACCAACAATGAATTCGG
>JACCDQ010572811.1_pt1 | contig 31272 bp, 30 predicted proteins | sample 7446031 | NCBI WGS metagenome assembly JACCDQ01 (sample SAMN15323442, study PRJNA562643) | freshwater metagenome | isolation source: river surface water | place: USA:Blue River Watershed | collected 2017-08-17 | reverse complement strand
TTTTGGCTATTGCCTTTTCACTCATTATCTTTGTGCAAAATTACAATCAAAACCATTCATAAACAAACATTATGGACTTAGAAACAAAAAAAAATGTTTTTGTTACATTAGGACGCTTTTTAAATCAATTTGCCGAAAACAATTCTAAAAAAGATTCTAACGTTCCTCACAATGATTTGTTTTTTGAACAATTTGACCAATTAATTCATTTATCCCAATCTCACAACGGCTGGTACACTCCTGAACAAGTGTATTTCTCGATACAATCTTGGGCGAAAGCCTTAACGGCAGAAAACCTAAACAAATGGGTCTCTTCGTATGATTTCACATCAACCGAACCCAAAACGATCGCATTGATTCTAGCAGGAAATATCCCTGTAGTTGGATTTCATGATTTTATTTCTGTTTTAATTTCAGGACATAATGTTCTCGTTAAAACTTCTTCCGACGATCAATATTTACTCCCTTTTCTAGCAAAATACATCATTGCTGTTGCGCCAGAATTAGAGCAAAAAATAACTTTTGTCTCCGGAAAATTAGAAAATTTTGATGCTGTAATTGCTACGGGAAGTAACAATACTGCACGTTATTTTGAGTATTATTTTAAAGACAAGCCTTCTATTATTAGAAAGAATAGAAACTCAGTTGCTATTTTAAACGGAGAAGAAACCAAAGAACAACTCATTGCTTTGGGCGAAGATATTTTTCGCTATTTTGGATTAGGTTGTCGCAATGTTTCGAAACTTTTTGTACCAAAAGGCTATTCATTCGATGCTTTTTTTGAAGCTATATTTGAATACCAAGAGGTCATTCATTATGAAAAATACGCCAATAATTACGACTACAACAAAGCGGTATTTTTAATGAGTAATTACAAATTATTAGACAATGGATTCTTAACTTTAAAAGAAGATTCTAACTACGCTTCTCCTATATCGAGTGTTTTTTATGAATATTATGATGATCTTGCCGAAATAGAAAAACGACTACAGTTAGACACGGATAAAATTCAATGTGTGGTAAGCAATAATTTAATTAAAAACAGTGTCCCATTTGGACAGACACAACACCCTCAATTATGGGATTACGCTGACAATGTCGATACTATTTCGTTTTCGTTAACAATTAAGTAGAAAATTGTTTAAATATTTCGAATTATTTAACGGTTTTTAAAGTCTGTTTTCCGAAATTTGCACTTTTAAATTTTGGAACAACCTACTACAATGAAAAAACACAACTACAGCGCAGGACCTTGTATTTTACCACAAGAAGTTTTCGAAAAATCAGCACAAGCTATCTTAGATTTCAATAATTCGGGTTTATCTATTTTAGAAATATCGCATAGAAGTAAAGATTTCGTTGCGGTAATGGACGAAGCAAGAGCATTAGTTCTTGAATTATTAGGACTAGAGGGCAAAGGATACCAAGCGCTTTTCCTTGCAGGCGGAGCTAGTTTGGAATTTTTGATGGTTCCTTATAACTTGATGAAAGAAAACGGAAAAGCAGCGTATTTAGATTCTGGAACTTGGGCTTCTGCTGCAATTAAGGAGGCTAAATACTTTGGAGAAACTGTTGTTGTAGCTTCCTCAAAAGAACAAAATTATAACAACGTACCTAAAGGATATACTATTCCTGCTGATGCAGATTATTTCCACTGTACAAGTAACAATACCATTTTTGGAACTCAGTTGAAAGAATTCCCTACTACTAACGTTTCTGTAGTTTGCGATATGAGTTCTGATATTTTTTCACGTCAATTGGACTTCACTAAATTTGATATTATCTATGCTGGTGCTCAAAAAAATATGGGACCTGCTGGAACTACTTTAGTAGTTATCAAAGAAGAAATTTTAGGTAAAAACGGAAGAGAAATCCCAAGTATGTTGGATTACGCAAAACACATTAAGGCAGAAAGTATGTACAATACACCTCCTGTTTTTCCAGTGTATGCCTCTTTACTAACATTACAATGGTTGAAAAAATTAGGTGGAATTCCAGCGATTGAAAAAATAAACAATGCAAAAGCGAACTTGCTTTACACAGAAATTGATAGAAACCCATTATTCAAAGGAACTGCTGCCTTAGAAGATCGTTCTATAATGAATGTTACTTTCTTATTGAACAATCCAGACCATGCACCAATTTTTGATGCTATGTGGAAAGAAGCTGGTATTTCTGGACTACCAGGACACCGTTCAGTAGGTGGTTATAGAGCATCTATCTACAATGCTATGCCAATAGAAAGTGTTCAAGTATTAGTAGATGTAATGCAAGCTTTAGAAAAAGCAGTTTAAAAAATTAAATAATTTATCAATTTGAGGATACGATTGATTCGTTTCTCGCAATGAAATAAAAAATGAAAGTATTAGCAAATGACGGAATTTCTAAAAGCGGAATTCAAGCATTAGAAAAAGGTGGATTTGAAGTAATTACTACTAAAGTTGCACAAGAGCAAGTAGCTAACTTTATTAACGAAAATAACGTAAGTGTTATTTTAGTAAGAAGTGCTACCAAAGTGCGTAAAGATATTATCGATGCTTGTCCTGGTATCAAAATCATCGGTCGTGGTGGTGTTGGAATGGATAATATTGATGTAGAGTATGCAAAGAGCAAAGGAATCCATGTAATCAATACACCTGCTTCATCTTCTGAATCAGTTGCTGAGTTGGTTTTTGGTCATTTATTTAATGGAGTTCGTTTGTTACACGATTCAAATAGAAACATGCCTTTAGAAGGAGATTCTAATTTTGAAGGTTTGAAAAAAGCCTATGCTAATGGAGTTGAATTAAGAGGTAAAACTTTAGGAATTGTAGGTATTGGTCGTATTGGTCAAGCTACTGCAAAAATGGCATTAGGTTTAGGAATGAAAGTAATTGCTGCCGATAGCTTTATTGATAAAGTAGATGTTAAAGTAGAATTCTTTGACGGACAATCAGTAACTACAACCATCGTTTCTCAATCTTTAGAATCTTTATTTAAAGAAGCAGATTTTATTTCATTACACGTTCCTGCTCAAAACGGTTATATCATTTCTAAAGCAGAATTTGCTATAATGAAAGATGGTGTAGGTATTGTAAACTGTGCTCGTGGTGGAGTAATTGATGAGATTGCTTTAATCGATGCATTAGACAGTGGAAAAGTAAGCTTTGCTGGATTAGATGTTTTTGAAAGTGAGCCAAAACCAGAAATCAAAATCCTTATGCACCCTAAAATCTCTTTGACTCCTCATATTGGAGCTGCTACTGGAGAAGCACAAGATAGAATTGGAACTGAATTAGCGCAACAAATCATTAGTATTTTAGGTTAATTTTCAACTATTACAATTACTAAGGATGGCACAAAAAGCCATCCTTTTTTATAGTAAAAAGGTTTCTTCCTAGATTTTTTTTGTAAATTTATAGTTCAAATTCAGTAAATCATGAAAACTATAATTTACTCAATACTATTAATCCTGCTAATCAGCATAGGATGTAAAAGCACTAATAATTCCTTTACTAGTAAATCAAAACCTACTACTACAAATGATACTGTCCGGATTGCTAATGAAGAATTAGAGTACGAAGTTTTAATTATAGATCCCGGATTTAGTAATTGGCTTAATTCTATAGCCTTGCCTAGGGGCTATTATTCTCAATCGTATTTAGAAAATAAAAATCAATTGTATATCACTGAATGGAACAATCGCGTTTTACAACCGCACCAATACAATCCTAATTTATACGAGATGAGTATTAATTATGACTCTACTATTAATTACGGCTACGAAGTCAATTATTTGATTTATAATTATATGATTTACTTCCAAAACAGATACAAACAAAGATTATTTGGTCATGTTCCCCCAAGATAATAATTACTACATTTGTATGCCTCACAAATGAACTATGAAGAAATTAAAAGAACGTTGGGGAGTTAAATCCAATTTTCAACTAGGTATTATTTTTATCGTTTTTGCCATCACTGGTTCGGCTTCAGCTATGGCTTCAAAACCCGTTTGTCTTTGGCTGGGTATCACTAAAGATGATTTTGGTTTTTTCTTTACCCCTATTCGTCTACTTTTGATATTTCCATTGTACCAAGTACTATTAGTTGGTATTGGATTTCTTTTTGGTCAATTTGCATTCTTTTGGAAATTTGAAAAGAAACTCCTTCGCCAAATAGGCTTGGGATTTTTAGTAAGAGAAAAATGACCTCTATACTCTTTAGTCATTTTTGATTTGGATAACCAAAAATCTTTGTTTCTTTGTAAAAAACAACTAGCAGATGATACAAGCAAAAAACCTACATAAATTTTACGACCAATTAGAAGTCTTAAAAGGAGTGGATTTACACATTAAAAAAGGTGAAATCGTTTCTATTGTGGGGGCATCTGGGGCTGGTAAAACTACCTTATTACAGTTATTAGGCACTTTGGACAAACCGTCCATTCAGGATGGTACAGCATTATTCATCAACAGTGAAAATGTATTAGCCATGAATGATAAAACTTTATCAAAATTCAGAAATTTGAATCTCGGTTTTATCTTTCAGTTTCATCAGCTTTTACCCGAATTTACTGCTTTAGAAAATGTGTGTATTCCTGCATTTATTGCCAATAAAAACAAACAAGAAACTGAAATTGAAGCTAAAAAACTACTTGAGTATTTAGGACTTTCGCACCGAATTGACCATAAACCGAATGCCTTATCTGGAGGAGAACAACAGCGTGTAGCAGTTGCGCGTGCTTTAATCAATAAACCCGATGTTATTTTTGCTGATGAGCCTTCCGGAAATCTGGACACACATTCAGCAGAGAATTTGCATCAATTATTTTTTGAATTGCGTGACAAATTTGGACAAACCTTTGTCATTGTAACCCACAACGAAGAATTTGCTAACATGGCGGACAGAAAATTAATTATGGTAGATGGACAAATTAGTAATTCGTAATAGCTACTAATTTAAATGTCTTAACTATGACGACTGCCGAACTCCAATCTTTTTTAGATGAAAAAGTAAACCAATACAACACTAAAGATTTTATTGATAGTGACCCCGTTCAAATCCCACATTTATTCTCTCAAAAAGAAGACATTGAAATAGCTGGTTTTTTAGCAGCCACGATTGCCTGGGGCAATCGTAAAATGATTATCAAGAATGCACATCGGATGATGGAATTAATGGGCAATTCTCCTTATGACTTTGTAATTTCACATCAAGAAACTGATTTAAAAGATTTAGAATCGTTTGTACACCGTACTTTCAATGGACAAGATTTTATTGGATTTATCAAAGGGTTGCAACATATCTATAAAAACCACAATGGACTAGAAGCTGTTTTTGCACAAAATCAAGAACTTCTTTCAATGCAAAAAAGCATTTATGAATTTAAGAAATTATTTTTTGAAATTCCACATGCATCACGCACTCAAAAGCACATTTCAGATCCAATGAATAATTCGGCAGCTAAACGAATCAATATGTATTTGCGTTGGATGGTGCGCCAAGATACCAAAGGAGTCGACTTAGGGATTTGGAAAAGTATTTCACCCGCAGCCCTCTCCTGTCCTCTTGATGTACATTCTGGAAATGTAGCTCGAAAATTGGGTTTACTCCATCGCAAACAAAACGATGCTAAAGCTTTAGCCGAACTCGATACTCAATTACGAATTCTCGACCCAAACGACCCAGTAAAATATGATTTTGCTTTGTTTGGTTTGGGAGTTTTTGAAAGTTTTTAAAATTGCTCTCAAAACTAAAACTAACAAAAATCCCTGTTTTTAATGTACATTTGCAGAAAATAGCAATTTATGAGCACTTTTGAGCAATTCAATCTTCCTAAATCGGTACAAAAAGCCATTGACGAATTAGGATTTACCACACCTACTCCTATTCAGGAAAAATCTTTTTCCGTAATTATGTCGGGACGTGATATGATGGGAATTGCACAAACAGGAACAGGAAAAACCTTTGCTTATTTATTGCCTTTATTAAAGCTTTACAAGTTTACCAATACGAACACACCCAAAATTGTGATTTTAGTTCCAACGCGAGAATTAGTAGTTCAAGTGGTGGAAGAAGTAGAAAAATTGACTAAATACATGTCGGTCAATACGCTTGGGATTTATGGAGGTGTCAACATCAATACTCAGAAAAAAGCAGTGTATGAAGGCGTCGATATTTTGGTAGGAACACCAGGTAGAACTATGGATTTAGCACTTGATGCTGTAGTTCGTTTTGACGAAACACAGAAATTAGTCATTGACGAATTTGACGAGATGCTTAATTTAGGTTTCAGGCCTCAATTGACTGCTTTATTGGCCATGATGAAAACCAAGCGTCAAAACATTCTTTTTTCGGCAACGATGACGGATGAAGTGGATGCCGTATTGAATGACTTTTTTGACTTCCCTGAAGAAGTGACACTTTCGGCTTCGGGAACTCCTTTAGAAAAAATTACACAAATCACCTATCAAGTACCTAATTTCAATACCAAAGTAAATCTATTAAAACACTTATTGTCAACAAATGAAGACATGAGTCGCGTATTGGTTTTTGTGAATAACAAGAAAATCTCGGACATGCTGTTTGAAAGTATTGAAGAAGATTTAGAAGGACAATTTGGTATAATTCACTCCAATAAATCACAAAACTACCGTTTGAATACAATGGCTGAATTTCAAGAAGGGAATTTGCGAGGTTTGATTACTACAGATATCATGGCGAGAGGTTTAGATATTTCTAATATTACACACGTCATTAACTTTGAAATGCCCGAATTACCAGAACTGTATATGCACCGAATTGGCCGTACAGGTCGTGCCGATGCTGACGGTACTTCAATTAGTTTTGTAACTCCTCGCGAAGAAGAATCTCTTATAGAAGTTGAAGTATTAATGAATAAAGAACTTGAAATTACTCCTTTTCCAGAAGAGGTTGAAATATCTATTAAGTTGATTGGACCTGAAAAAGACCGTCAACCTGTAAAGTTTTTAATGAAAAAAGTAAAACTGGAAGGAGATGGCGCTTTTCATGAAAAAGCGAAAAAGAATACTAAAGTCAACTTAGGTGGTCCTTCTAAAACTAAAAAAAAAACGCATGGTTCAGTCAATCGTAATATGCTAAAAACTAGAGCTCAAAAAAAGAAGAAAAAATAAGAATTCTTATTTATACTCTTCGTAAATCGTATTTCGTAAATCTAATATTATTTCCCAAACACTAAACAAACTGGCGAACATAACGCAATGCGTTTTCCTGTATCTGTAATAGCTCCTGAAATTAAATCTCTTTTAAAAACAACCACTTCATTAGAATATTGATGTGCAACTAAAAGGTATTTACCTGTAGGATCAATTGCAAAATTACGAGGCCCTTTCCCTAAAGAAGAAGCTACGGATTGCGATTGCAATTGACCATTTTTAAGGATTTTAAAAATAGAAATAGTATTGGCTTCTCCTCTATTCGAAGCATACAAAAATTTGCCATCAGGCGAAATATGAATATCCGCTCCGGTAAAATTCCCTTTGAAGTCTTTCGCTAAAATAGTCGTTTCTTGAATTTTGTGTAATTGACCATTGCCAAAACTAAAAACGGATAAACCACCACTTAATTCTTGCAATAAATAGACAAACTTTCCGCCTTTACTAAAGGTTAAATGACGCGGTCCACTTCCTGATTGAACAGCAAACGTACCCTTTAATTTCAACACTTCAGTTCCTTCATTGGGACGGTATTCATAGATATACACCGTATCCGTTCCTAAATCGTTACTCAAAACATATTTTTTATCTGGTGAAAAATAAACCATGTGAACGTGTGGGCCTTCTTGACGAGAATGAATTCCTTTTCCTTTATGCTGCACCACTTGCTTGATAGCAGTTAAACTACCATTGGTGGTTTTTCCAAAAACTGCAATATTTCCTCCCGAATAATTAGCAACAATTACATTTTTATCGTCATTGATGATGTAACAAGGGTCGGCACCCTGTGATTTTTGCTGATTCAACTCTGTCAATTTACCGCTTACCGAATCAAACTGAAACGAACTTACAGTACTTTCACTTCCATTTTCATTCACAGCATACACTACTTTTTGATCTTTAGAAAGTGACAAATAACTTGGATTGATGACTTTTTCAGTAGCATTTTTAAATACAAAATCACCTGTATGGGTATCAAAATCGTAGGTATAAATTCCTTTACTTTCGCAGCTATTGGTGTACGTACCAATTAATAATGGGAGTTTTTTTGTTTGAGCTTGTGCTAAAGAAATAAAACTCAAGAAAAGAAGGGCTGCTTTGTTTTTCATTTTAATGCGATTGAAAGGCTAAAATACAGAATAAATTAGAACTTTAAACCAACTAAACTAATTACTAATTTGTATTTTTGGATTCTATGTAATTTAAAAATAAAAAACGATGCAATTGAAACATCCGGAAATTCTGTACTTCCTATTTCTCTTAGTAGTACCTATTTTGGTTCATTTTTTTCAACTGCGCCGTTTTAAAAAAGAATACTTTACGAACGTTCAGTTCTTAAAAACACTCACCATCCAAAGTCGGAAAAGTTCAAAAATTAAGAAATGGCTATTGCTAACCACACGGTTGTTATTTCTAACTGCCTTAGTATTGGCTTTTGCCCAACCTTTTCCTCTTTCAGAAAATAAATCAAACTCTCAAAAAGAGTTGTACATCCTGCTTGATAATTCATACAGTATGCAAGCCAAAGGAAAAAAAGGAGAATTATTACGCCGAGCTATTCAAGAATTGTTAGAATCAATTCCAGAGTCTATTCATTTTTCTTTACTAACTACAACTGAAACATTTTGGAATACAGATATTCAATCTATTCAACAAGAACTACAAAATTTAAAATACAGTGCAGTTCCTTTTGAGTTATACCCTCTTTTGAATCAAGTAAAAGCGCATCCCTCTGTGCTTCCAAAAGAAATTGTAATTATTACAGATGCCACTAATTTAGCATCAAAACAACTCAAAAAAGTTAGCAAAACTGACGACATTTCATTTATCATTCCTCCAATAGAACAACAAAACAACTCCTCCATTGATAGTGTATTCATTAAAAAAAATCTGGAACAATTCTATGAAATTGGAATACAAATACATAATTATGGCGAGCACCACCAACCTAGTTCAATTGGGTTGTATGACCAAAATAAATTAGTAGCAAAAACAATGATTTCGTTAAAGAATCAGAAACAAATCATTTCATTTACCATTCCAAAAAAAGCATTTCATGGCTATGTTTCGCTTATTGATAACGGTTTAAGTTTTGACAACACTTTTTATTTTAGTATCGGAGAGAAAAAGAAAACCAAACTAACAAGTATTGGAGAAAACGCAAAGAGTCTCTTTTTATCTCGAATTTACACCTCGAATGAATTTGAATACCAAAATAGCGTATTAGAAAAATTAAATTATAATAGTATAGAAGAACAAGATGCTATAGTCTTAAATGAACTCGAAGAAATTCCAAATGCCCTTATAACCACCTTACAATCATTTGTAAAAAAAGGAGGCAATCTTATCATAATTCCCTCGATGAAGTCAGAGACTAACAAATTAAATGGGCTGCTACCCAAAAATGAAAAAACGAGATTTGAATCTATTAATGCCTCCGAAAAGTTGATTACTACAATTCATTTTAATCATCCCATTTTTAAGGATGTGTTTGAAAATAAAATTTCTAATTTTCAATATCCCAAAACTAAAGTAGCATTCACTTTTACAAATGCAAAATCTCCGGTTTTATCCTATCAAGACCAAACTCCATTTTTACAATTTTTTGATACCAATTCAGGAACAGTTGCTATTTTTTCAGCACCATTAAATACTCAAAATTCCAATTTTCAACAATCTCCTTTAATTGTACCTGTGTTGTATCAATTAGCACAAAACAAAAAAACAAACCCAATCCTAAATGCTTTTACCATTGGTAATTCCAATCCGTATTTTGTTAAAACAAATAATACCAAAGATGGTGTTTTGACAGTTAAAAATGAATCCGAAAATTTTATCCCTATACAACAATCATTAAACAACAACGTGACACTAAATTTTGGAGATTACCCTACACAAGCCGGTAATTTTAGCATTTTTAATAAAAACCGTTGGATTGAAAATATTAGTTTCAATTACAACAGAAATGAAAGTAATCTGTCTCAAAACAACAAAGAACTTCTTTCTGAAAACCGCCAAATCTATTCCATCGCAACCAGTATTAATGAAATACAAAGCCAGAATAACGATAGTCAAATATGGAAATGGTTTCTTATATTTGCACTGTTAATGCTCCTAGCAGAAATGGCAATTATACGATTTGTAAAATAAAATTATTATGAAAACAATCATCCGAAATGCAAAAATTATCGACCCAAAAAGTCCTTTTCATAATACAATTGTAGATATTTTAATTGCCGATGGTTGTATCGTTAAAATAGGAAATACACTTCCAAATCCAGAAAATTTTGAAGAAATCAATAGAGACAATTTACATGTTTCACAAGGTTGGTTTGACAGTAGTGTCTCTTTAGGTGAACCTGGTTTTGAAGACAGAGAAACCATTACAAATGGATTACAAGTAGCTGCTAAAAGTGGCTTTACTGGAATTGCATTACAACCTAATTCTTTTCCTATTATTGACAATCAGTCTCAAGTTCTTTTTGTCAAAGGCAAAGCACAAGGAGCTGCTACCGAGCTATTTCCTATAGGTGCTTTAACTAAAGGAAGCGAAGGAAAGGATATGGCAGAATTGTTTGATATGAAAAATGCAGGAGCAATCGCTTTTGGAGATTACAACCGAAGTTTAGACAATGCCAATCTGCTAAAAATAGCTTTACAATACACTCAAGACTTTGATGGTCTTGTAATTGCCTTTGCACAAGATGAAAAAATAAAAGGAAATGGAGTAGCCAACGAAGGGATTGTTTCGACACGTTTGGGATTAAAAGGAATTCCAAACTTAGCCGAAGAATTACAAGTAGCCCGAAATTTATTCTTACTGGAATACACTGACGGGAAATTACACATCCCAACCATTTCAACTGCAAAATCAGTCGCTTTAATAAAAGAGGCTAAAGCCAAAGGGTTGCAAGTAAGTTGCAGTGTTGCTGTGCATCAACTCGTTTTAACTGATGAGAAACTAGAAGAATTTGATACTCGATACAAAGTGAATCCACCTTTACGCACAGAAATAGATCGACTAGCTTTGATTGAAGGAGTAAAAAATGGTACTATCGACTTAATTACTTCTGACCATAATCCAATAGATATCGAACATAAAAAAATGGATTTTGACACCGCAAAAAGTGGCACCATTGGTCTTGAAAGCGCTTTTGGAGCCTTGACAACAGTATTACCATTAGAAATTGTAATTGAGAAATTAACTGCTGGTAGAACTATTTTTGGATTAGAAACTCCTACTATCAAAGAGGGAGCTAAAGCCAATTTAAGTTTATTCAATCCTGAAGGCAATAGTACTTTTACTGCCGAATCAATTGGTTCAAAATCAAAAAATTCAGCCTTTATTGGCACCCAACAAAAAGGAAAAGTGTATGGAATTGTAAATCAAAACCAACAGATTCTAAACTCATAAATCATGAACAAAGAAACAATTGAAGCTGGAAAGTCTATTGCGATTACGAGTTATATTTTAGGAATTGGCGTTTTCATTGCCATGTCTATGAATACCGAAAATAAAAATCCATTTGCTACGTTTCATATTCGTCAAGGTTTAGGATTAACTTTAACTTTTATTTCTTTAGGTTTAATCATCAGTAATTTTGATAGTCTATTAATTTCTTTCCCAATGTGGATTTTTATTTCAGTTTTATGGGGCTATGGAATATTTACAGCAATTAAAGGCGAAACCAAACCAATGCCTCTATTAGGAACATATTTCCAAAAATGGTTGTCTAATATTTCGTAACTATGAACTTATCTTTAGAATACCTCATCAAAGAACCTAAAATAAAAAAAGAAATAAATCCGCTGTTACTTTTACTACACGGCTACGGTAGTAATGAAGCTGATTTGTTTTCTTTTGCTTCGGAACTTCCCGAAGAGTATTATGTTATTTCGGCACGCGCACCTTATGATTTACAATACGGGAGCTACGCTTGGTACGCCATCAACTTTGATGCTGACGAGAATAAATTTTCTGATCACGAACAAGCTAAAGTTTCACGAGATTTGATTGGTACTTTTATCGATGAATTGACAGCAAACTACCCAATTGACGCTACCAATATTACCTTAATTGGTTTTAGCCAAGGTGCTATTTTAAGTTATGGTGTAGCACTTTCAGAACCTCATAAAATTAAAAATGTAATCGGTTTGAGCGGCTATGTAAGCGAACCTATTCTAAAAGAAGGGTTTGAAAAAAACGACTTTTCTAAGTTGGGAATTTTTGCCTCACACGGAACCGTAGATCAAGTTATTCCTATTGAATGGGCAAGAAAATCAGATGCGTTTTTAACTCAAGTAGGCATTGCTCACACCTACAAAGAATATCCTATTGGTCATGGCATTTCGCCTCAGGTCTTTTTTGATTTTAAAAATTGGTTACAAGCTCATTCATAAGCTATCGCATTTTATTTTTGATATAAAAGCGATTGATTGACTTCAAACGAAATGGTTTCGTCATCATTGACAAAGTATTTCAACAACACTTCTCCCCAATTTTCACCATCACTAAAATCAGCAATAATCCAACGGTGATTTAAAATTCTGACTTTGTTGATGATAAATTTATTGGCTCCTATTTGATCTTGACCTGTATAAGGATTTCCTTTAGGATTGGAATTATAATCCAATAATTTCTCTGTAACCACAGGGATTAACTTTTCGTATTGAATTATTTTTTGAGAAGTAGAATTTTCAAAATAATTCTGTGCATTTTCATTTTTGGCTAACGAAAAATAATCTGCATCAGCTAATTGATTTGAAACTAATACCAAACTATCTCGCAATCTAGTAGTTACTTTTTTGAAACGCTTTTGTTCAAAAGCAACTTCGTTACTCAAAAAAACATAGGTAAACAAGGTTGTTAGGGCAAAAAGTATTGTTAAATAGAGTAATAATGATCGTTTCATATTGTGAATTAAATTGTAATTTCTAAATTATCATACGCTAGGAACACGTTTTCAGGAAGCTTTTGTTGCACCTCTTCGTGAAAACCTAAATGATGGCTAATATGAGTTAAATAAGCCTTTTCGGGCTGAACCAAAGTTATAAAATCCAAAGCTTCTTGCAAATTGAAATGGGTTTGATGCGGCTCTTCGCGTAACGCATTTACAACCAAAACTTTGAGTCCTTTCAACTTTTCGATTTCTGAATCTTCAACGGTTTTAACATCTGTCAAATAAGCAAAATCATCGACACGATACCCAAAAACCTGGAGGTCTCCATGCATCACATTAATCGGAATCGCTATTTTATTTCCAATAGCAAAAGGACTATTATTTCGAACTTCAAAAGTAGCTACCGAAGGCGCACCTGGATATTTATTAACCGTTTCAAATACATAATCAAACCGTTTTTTTAAATTATCAAGTACACGTTGATGAGCATAAATAGGCATTGCTCCTTGACGAAAATTAAACGGTCGAATATCATCAATGCCTGCCGTATGATCAGCATGTTCATGAGTAAATAGAATTCCATCAACTTTCTGACAATTTGAAACCAACATTTGTTGCCTAAAATCTGGTCCGCAATCAAATACAAACGAATAATTTTCCCAAGAAACCCAAACAGAAACTCGTAATCGCTTATCCTTTTTATCTGTACTTTTACAAACAGGATGATCACTCCCTATAATTGGAATTCCCTGTGATGTACCTGTACCTAAAAAATATACTTTCAAAAGCAATTATTTTATCAATTGAACTTAAAAATGGATGCTACTTTTTGATCAAAAACAAAAAAAAGAGTGGCTAAAAATAGTAATTCTATATTTGGATACGCTAAAAATACGATTCAAACAATAATGCTACTTTTGCATCATTTTTTTTACAAAAATAAGGTTAAATATCTTTCAACAAACTCCTAATTTGTTAACTTTGTAACATATTAGCACTTTTACAAAAAATGACTACTAAAAAAATAAAACTCAAGGGGGACAAAGTAATCGAGCAAATTCCTTCTATTAAGGACAAAGCACTTCGCATTAATCTCAACGAAAACATTTATGGCACTTTTGCCGAAATTGGTGCTGGACAAGAAACTGTAAGACATTTTTTTAGAGCTGGAGGATCTTCTGGAACGATTGCTAAGGCGATGTCTGCCTATGATAAAGATTTTAGCGATGCTGTTTATGGTATTGAAGAAGATGGACGTTATGTAACCGAAAGCCGTTTAAAAAAAATGCTCTCTCATGAAGTAAGCTTGATAGAAAAGCGTTTGAGTAGAGATAAACATCCTAACAAAATGTTTTTTAGCTATGCTAATACTGTAGCCACTATAGATTTTGCAAAACAATTCAAAGGACATGGCTGGGTTGGAATTAGTTTCCAAATCGAACCTGACGAAGCGTACAACGAAATTATTTTGCATATTCGATTCAAAGAAACGGATTCAAGACTACAACAAGAAACTTTAGGAATTCTTGGGGTAAACTTAATTTACGGCGCTTATTATAAATATAATGATCCAAAAAAATTATTACGCTACCTATACGATCATTTAGATAAAGACCAATTAGAAATTGACACTATCAACTTTGCAGGACCTCGTTTTGCCGATGTTGATAACCGTTTAATGAGTTTACAGTTGGTAAAAAATGGAATGACAGATGCTGTAATGTTCAATCCTGAAGGAAAAAACATCTTACCAGCAGCCATCTTATACAAAAAAAACATCTTAGCATTTAGAGGAAGTTTTCGCCCTGTTACAAAAGTAAATATGGACATGTATGAAAAATCACTTAAAATGTTTCTTGAGGAAAATAAAGTTGAAAAAGACAATACACTTGTGATTTTTGAGATTACGTTGTCTAATTTACGTTCTGATGGTGAGATTGACGAAAGAGATTTTATGGATCGCGCCGAGCTGCTTTGTTCACTTGGTCAAACTGTAATGATTTCGAATTTCCAAGAATACTATAAAGTGGTTGAATATTTTGCGAATTATACTAAAGCCCGTATGGGACTTTCTATGGGAGTTAATAATCTCGTAGATATCTTTGATGAGAAGTATTACCGCCATCTAAGCGGTGGAATTCTTGAAGCTTTTGGTAAATTATTCTACCGTGATATGAAAGTGTTCTTGTACCCAATGATTGGTGACGATGGAGAAATTATCACTTCAGATAATCTAAAAGTACACCCTAGAATGAAAGAATTGTATAAGTTCTTTAAATTCAACGGAAAAGTAGTGGATATTGAAGATTACAATCCTGAAATATTAAAAGTATTCTCTCGAGAAGTTCTGAAAATGATTAGTCAAGGAAAAGAAGGTTGGGAAGAGATGCTTCCATCTGGAGTCTCTGAAATTATCAAAGAACATCACTTGTTTGGTTATGAACCGAGTAAATTTTTGAAAGAAGTTTAAAAAAAATCCCCAATCACTAATTGGGGATTTTTTTATAGTTTACTTCAAAATCTGAGAAGCATGTGACTTAGTTTTTACATCCGAAATCACATCTGAAATGATTCCGTTTTCATCAATTACAAAAGTAGTTCTGTGAATCCCATCGTATTCTTTACCCATAAATTTCTTTGGCCCCCAAACCCCAAAAGCTTTAATAACTGATTTATCCTCATCAGCCAATAACGGAAAAGGAAAATCAAACTTTTCTTTGAATTTAGCTTGTGCTTTTTGTGCATCGGCACTCACCCCTAAAAGTGCATAATTATTAGCTTGAAAGCGCTCAAAATTATCTCTTAAATCACAAGCCTCAGCTGTACAGCCTGGCGTATTTGCTTTTGGATAAAAGAAAACTACTAATTTTTTTCCTTTATAATCCGCTAATTGATGTGCATTTCCGTCTTGGTCAACCCCTGAAAATTTTGGTGCTGCATCTCCTATTTTTAACGTTGTCATACTTTCTATTTTTGAATTATTGAAATTGTGCTATTTTTACAAGAATAAAAATACAAAAATGAACAAACAGGAACGGGTAACATTTGTTATAAATACGTTAAAAGAATTGTACCCTACAATTCCGATTCCTTTAGACCATAAAGACCCCTACACTTTACTAATTGCTGTTTTGTTATCGGCACAATGTACTGATGTTCGAGTGAACCAAATCACACCTCTTTTATTTGCCAAAGCAGATAATCCTTATGATATGGTTAAATTAAGTGTAGAAGAAATTAAAGAAATCATTCGCCCTTGTGGATTATCCCCTATGAAATCCAAAGGAATCTACGGATTATCTCAAATTCTTATTGAAAAACACAACGGCCAGGTTCCTCAAAATTTTGAAGATTTAGAATCACTTCCTGCAGTTGGTCACAAAACTGCAAGCGTTGTTATGTCGCAAGCCTTTGGAATTCCTGCCTTTCCAGTTGATACTCACATTCATCGTTTAATGTACCGTTGGAATCTTTCTAACGGAAAAAATGTAATCCAAACAGAAAAAGATGCTAAACGTATTTTTCCAAAAGAGTTATGGAATGAATTGCACTTACAAATTATTTGGTACGGACGTGAATATTCGCCTGCGCGTGGTTGGGATTTAAACAAAGACATCATTACCAAAACCATTGGTCGCAAATCTATTTTAGAAGATTCCCTAAAAAAATAATCACTAAAAAAAAATAAAAACTGCCTCTATTTTTATTTCAATAAAGGCAGTTCAGTAACTAACAATGAAATTTTAATTAGCGATTAATTCAAAAGTAGCTTGCTCAGTTTTGACTACTTTTAACGCTTTTGAATAGTTCAACAAGAAAGAAACAACTTCTTTCTTTGGTTTCATTTTTGGAGCAATAAATGATTTTTTAGAGTAGATTTTTGCCATAGTTTGTGTTTACAATTTACACTACAACGACAAAATATATGAAATATTGCTTAGTTGGTCAAAATAATTTGGTGTTTATCAATCACTTTCCTCAAATTGAGTAACGCATAACGCATCCGACCTAAAGCCGTATTAATACTCACTCCTGTTGCTTCTGAAATTTCTTTAAAACTCATATCTTGATACAATCGCATCATTACAACTTCTTTTTGATCGGCAGGGAGTTCTTCAACCAATTGACGTAAATCTTTAGCTACCTGATCCGATATCAATTTGTTTTCTATCGTTAACGAATCGTCAGTCATAATGGAGAAGATAGAAAATTCTTCAGTTTCTCTGTAGAGTGGCATTTTTTTATTTCTGCGAAAATGATCTACAATCAAATTATGCGCAATACGCATCACCCACGGAAGAAATTTTCCTTCTTCATTATACGCATTGGATTTAAACGTACGGATTACTTTAATAAATGTATCTTGGAAAATATCATCGGAAAGATCTCTATCGCCAACTTTGGAATAGATAAAACCGAAAATTTTAGATTGATGTCTTTTGATAAGAGTCGCTAAAGCTACTTCATTGCCCGCAATATAATCATTTACTAATGTAGCATCATCAATAGGAGTAATAGCCATAATATACCTTTTAGAGGATTTGTAATTCTAAATAATGTTCTAAAAAGTAATAGTGTTAAATAGGCTTTTTGATTTTATGTGATGATTATACGGACAAATTTAACTTAATTTTATCGGAATATGCAAACAAAAAGACAATAAAATCAAAGTCATAGACTATTCAAGATTAAATTTCATAGTAAATACAGTCGCAAATTCACTCTTTTGGAAAAACCAAAAAAGAAGCTATCTGTATCCTAATTTGTGTCTTAGGCTGTAGTAATTCTCAGCTCAAAATTAATTACTTTTGTAAAAATTAACGTTATATGTCAATTGACCTTTCTACATTAGACCCGAAGAAAAATATCATTATTAAAGGCGCTCAAGTACATAATTTAAAAAATGTAGATGTAGCCATCCCTAGAAATAAACTGGTAGTAATTACAGGGCTTTCAGGTTCTGGAAAATCTAGTTTGGCTTTTGACACCTTGTATGCCGAAGGACAACGTCGCTATGTAGAAAGTTTGTCTTCCTATGCACGCCAATTTTTGGGTCGCTTGGACAAACCAAAAGTAGACTATATCAAGGGAATTGCGCCAGCTATTGCTATTGAACAAAAAGTAAATACCACTAATGCTCGTTCAACCGTTGGGACTTCTACAGAAATATACGATTATATTAAATTATTGTATGCCCGTGTTGGACGGACTTATTCCCCTATTTCAGGACAAGAAGTCAAAAAAAACACTGTAACCGATGTAGTTGAGGATATAAAAAAATCAGAATTGGACAGCAAATGGTTACTCCTTGCTCCTATTCATTTAGAAAAAGGACGCAAGTTAGAAGACAAATTGAACATCTTATTACAACAAGGTTTTGCTAGAATTCTATTAGATGGCGAAATGGTTCGTTTGGACGAGTTACCAAAAAGTTTGAGTAATAAAGACATCTTTCTAATTGTTGACCGAATCGTGGTCAAAGAAGAGGAAGAATTTTACAATCGACTGGCAGATGCTGTACAAACTGCGTTTTTTGAAGGAAAAGGAATATGCTATTTACAAGAAGTAAATACTAAAAAACGTTTTTCGTATTCTAACAATTTTGAATTAGACGGCATTTCTTTCTTAGAACCTAATGTACATTTATTCAGTTTTAACAATCCTTACGGAGCGTGCCCAGTTTGCGAAGGCTATGGAAATATAATAGGAATTGACAGCGAATTAGTGATCCCTAACACTAGTTTATCAATATATGAAAATGCTATTTTCCCTTGGCGAGGAGAGAGTATGAGTTGGTATAGAGACGAGTTAGTAAAAAATGCTTACAAGTTTGATTTTCCTATTCATAAACCTTATTTTGAGCTTACCGAATCACAAAAAGAATTAGTTTGGACAGGAAATGAATATTTTCAAGGATTAAATGATTTCTTCAGAGAATTAGAAGAAAAAAATTATAAGATTCAAAACCGTGTCATGTTGTCCCGCTACCGAGGCAAAACCAAGTGTAACAGTTGTAAAGGCAAACGCTTACGTGTAGAGGCCTCTTATGTAAAAATAAACGGAAAAACCGTTTCGGATTTAGTCGATTTACCGATTCGTCATTTGGTAGAATTTTTCAAAAATATTGATCTTAGCGATTATGAGAAACAAGTGGCTAAACGTCTGTTAATTGAAATTAATAATCGTTTGTCTTTTTTGACCGAAGTAGGTTTAGACTATCTTACGCTCAATCGAAATTCAGCTACGCTTTCTGGTGGAGAATCGCAACGTATAAATCTAGCTACATCTTTAGGAAGTAGTTTAGTAGGATCCATGTATATTTTAGACGAACCAAGTATTGGTTTACATCCTAAAGATACCGAACGATTAATTAACGTTTTACTTTCCTTACGTGATTTAGGCAATACGGTAATCGTGGTAGAACACGATGAAGATATTATGAAAGCAGCTGATATGATTATTGATATTGGACCTGAGGCAGGATCACATGGAGGTAATTTAGTAGCACAAGGGACATATAAAGAAATCTTAAAATCGGATTCATTAACTTCTCAATATTTGAATGGAAAGTTAGAAATATCGGTTCCTAAAAAACGAAGACCTTTCAAAAATCAAATTGAAATTAAAGGAGCTAGAGAAAACAACCTACAGAATATAGATATTAGTTTTCCCCTTGATGTTTTAACCGTAATTACTGGTGTATCTGGAAGTGGTAAAAGCACCTTAGTTAAAAAAATACTATTCCCTGCCTTGCAAAAAAAATTAGATAATGCTGGCGAAAAAGCGGGACAATTTAGTGAAATAACAGGTTCTTTTTCACACATCAAACATATTGAATATGTAGATCAAAACCCTATAGGAAGAAGTTCGCGTTCTAACCCTGTAACTTATATCAAAGCATACGATGATATAAGAGATTTGTATGCCAAAGAAAAGCTATCTAAAGTTAGAGGCTATCAAGCCAAACATTTCTCATTTAATGTTGACGGAGGGCGTTGTGAAACTTGTAAAGGAGAAGGAACCATCAATGTGGAAATGGTTTTTATGGCTGATGTACAATTGCATTGTGAAGCTTGTAATGGAAAACGTTTTAAAAAAGAAGTTTTAGAAGTCTTATTTGAAGGAAAAAACATCAATGATATTCTGAACATGACTATTGATGATGCGATAGAGTTCTTTGCTTCTCATAAACAAACTAAGATTAATCAAAAATTACAACCACTCCAAGATGTTGGGTTGGGATATGTACAACTAGGCCAATCTTCGTCTACACTTTCTGGAGGTGAGGCACAACGTATTAAGTTAGCATCTTTTTTAGTCAAAGGAGCTACAAAGGATAAGGCTTTGTTCATTTTTGATGAACCTACCACAGGATTGCATTTCCACGATATTAAAAAATTAATAGCCTCCTTCGATGCCCTAATCGAAAAAGGACATTCCATTATTGTGATTGAACACAATCTTGACCTCATTAAATGCGCTGATTGGATTATTGATTTAGGCCCCGAAGGAGGTGAAAATGGTGGTAAATTATTAGGTACAGGAACTCCTGAAGACCTAATAAAAATAAAGAAATCTATTACTGCTACCTATTTAAAAGAAAAACTATAAATCGAACTATTGATAACATACTTCTTCAAAAGTTTTGCCTTCTTCGTCTATGGCAATTATAATTCTTTTTTCTTTAGCATAGAAGAAAGTTAAATATAACCAAATAACAGACCATAAACCTAAGGTTAAGCAAAAAAGTATGAAATTTAGTGAATGATTAATTGTTCTAGGTTTTCTAGACAAAACAGCGAAAGGTAGTTTATCATTTTTTTCTTTAATAATAAACCCAGCTCTTATTTTACTACTAATTCTATTATAAAAATCTTGTAGATTTTCTTCAGAGTTATTGGCAATGTATTGCATTTGAAATGGGATTTTCTTTTCTACAATGACAAAAATAATCGCATTAAATAGATTAAGCAATACCTATATTTAGTGATATTTCGAGTATACTCGAAAAAAATTACAATTTAAATACTTTCTTACTAAAACCTTCTAAAACCCTATTAATCTCAACAGAAACAACCATTTTATAGTTCAAATACAGATATAAAATAGTTACTAATGCCGACTTTAAAATAATCCCTACAATAGGATGACAAGAAAATTGCCAAAAATAAAATAATCCAAAAAGTATTACAGTTATCGCAATTGAATATAAATTTTGAATAGTAAAAGGATATAGATGCATTCTTTTAACCACAAACATCAATTTTGCTAGGCTATACAAGGTAATAGACAACAATGTTGCAAAAGCAGATCCTGTTATGCCATATAACGGAATAAAAATCATGTTCAACACTATGGTAAAGAAAACCAACATTAATCCTAAAAACAATACCATCCTATAATATTTAGAATTAAAAATAATCGCATTGTTATTCCCTAAAATTAAATCAAAATATTTAGACAACCCAATCATAAATACAATCCAAATTCCACCCGAATATTCTTTTGGAAGCATTTCATACAATTGATTGATATTAACAAAAATGCACAACATCACAAAACCGCCTACTACTTGTAAATTAACCGAAGTTTTTTTATACAGTTCATTTAATTCATCATGTTTGTTTTCGTGCATTAATTTTGCCGTAATAGGATATACAATTTGATGCATGGCACGACTTGGGACAGATATCACTAAAGCAATATAAGTAGCCACAGAATAATAGGCAATATTTCCAATATCCATATATTGATTCAACATTATTTTATCCCCATCCAACAATAAATTGGCTACACTACCTGATAAAATAATATAAAATGTATACTCTAAAATGGCTTTAACATTGTGAGGAATTGAAAGCTGAAAAACCGGTTTTTTTATCTTAAAAGCATATAACATAGTTAAAAGAAAAGCTACAAAATAAATTGCCGCAGTTAGATAAATAAAATCTACAACCGTAATCCAATGATAATAAATCCCAACAAGAGCAATCAATGAAAAAAGTCGTAAACCAACTTCTTTCATAAAATTTCCAAATACAGAATGCATATGTACCCTAGACCAAGCGTAAAAAATCTCAAAATAAGCCATACAAATACCTATAAATGGAATCAAATAAATAAACTCTTTTACAATTGGATTTTTCTTAGTGATAAAAAAACTAATATCATCATAGAAAAATAAACCAATTAAAACCAGCGGAATACTTAATAAAAGTGGAAAAACTACTGTAAATGACAAAAACTGGTTTTCTTCTTTTTCAGTCTTACATTGGGAATAAAATTTTACCAAGGTATTTTGCATACCAATAGCAAACAAAGGCATGATCACGTTAGCACATGATAAAATGTAATTAGACAATCCATAATAGGTTTTACCTAAAATGGGTGGAAATAAAAAAATGGTACTAATACCTCCGATACCAAAACCAATATAGGTAATAATTGTATTTTTTAAAGATTGATTTAAAACGATTCCCATATTTGGTTTGCTAATTATTTACTGATCAAGTCGACCAATTGTTTGGTTAAATTTTTTCTAGAATAATGCTGCAATCCAATTCCGTGAGATTGTAATTTTCCATCCAAAAATTGATTGTAATACTCTAAAAGAATTTGCTTTAATTTGGCTTTTTCCGAATAATTAAAAAATACTCCTGTGTTTGTATTAGTCACAATCTCAGCAAAATCAGAATCCCTTGGACCAATAGCAACAATAGGTCGTTCTGAAACCATATATTCAAATAACTTTCCTGGCAGAATACTTTTTGTATCTTCTGAATCAATTTCGATTAACAATAAAACCTGTGATTTTCTTTGATGCGCTACGGCTTCTGAATGAGAAACATAACCTAAATTATTGACATACGAATTCAATCCAAACTGGCTAATCGTTTCCAACACTTCCTGACTTACGGCTCCAATCAATTTGATTTCTAAATGAGATTTAAAACCAGGTAGTTCTTCAAGTAGTTCCTGTAAGCATTCCCATAAAATGAGTGGATTTCTTTCAGATAAAAATGAACCAATATGTGCTAAACTGAACTTGGCATCCAACATTTGTTTTTCTACATTTTCAACATCAAAACCATTAGTAATTACCGTAATTGGCTTAGAGGTTAGAGCTTGGAATTCCGTTTTGGTAGTCTTACTGGTTACAATAATAGTGTCTGCTGTGTTTAAAACTTGACTTTCTAATCGTTTGTGCTTCTTAGCCGCATAAGCTGACAATCGCAACGATTTATGGTATCCTATAGTAGTCCATGGGTCCCTGAAGTCGGCAAACCATTTTAGGTTTAATTTTTGTTTTAATTCTAATCCAATTAAATGCAAACTATGCGGTGGTCCCGAAGTAACTATTGTATCAATTTCGTTCTCCCGAATGTATTTTTCTAAATACGAAAGAGACGGTTTTACCCAAAATACTCGAGCATCTGGAATAAACAAATTACCTCTTACCCAAAGAAAAACTTTATCTAAAAAAGATTGTTTTTTGTTATTAGGAATAATACCTGAACTTATTTTCTTTGTCTTATTTTTAGATAAAAAAGAAGCCAATTGGTAGGGTTCAAAAATTGGTTTTCTAAGAATGATAGCCTTATCCGAAATTTCCTCTTCTAAATGTTTATCCACAATTGGATAAGTTGGATTATCCGGAATATATACAATGGGTTGCACATCAAAATCAGGCAAATATTTCACAAACTTTAACCAACGTTGTACACCAGGCCCTCCGGCTGGTGGCCAATAATAGGTGATGATTAAGAGTTTTTTAGGATGCTGCATCTAATTTGATTTCTTTTTTCTTTCAAAGTAAATCCCACCAAGCAACAACAAAAGGATTCCAATTGAACTTATCAAAGTAATAGTACCTCCTGTTTGAACTACTTGCGGTTCAAATTTAAATTCTACACTATGCTTCCCTGCAGGAATTGGCAATGCTCTCAACACATAATCAGCTCGAAGATGATCTACTTTCTTACCGTCTATATAAGCATTCCAACCGTTTTTGTAATACATCTCAGAAAAAACAGCGAATCCTTCATTTGAATTCACGGCAGTATATTTTAAGTCATTCGGTTGGTAGGAATCTAAGGTTATGGTAGCTAAATTGTCTTTGGCAAAAGCCGTCTGCTTAATTTCAAATTCTTTGGCATTGATTACTGCTGTACTTTTGGAATCTAATTTTTCCAATGCTTTCATTTCTTCGTCAGCAGAATGAACCAATTTTACCTTACTCACAAACCACGCATTACCATTGGCTTCTGGGTTGGCAATTGGGAATTCTTTTCCGTCTTTATCCGTTTGAATTAAATATTTTACGTTCAAAAAGTTAAGTGGCTCTAAATTATTTTTAGCAATTTGGTAGTCAAATAATTGTTGCATTCTTCTTGGCTTAGCCGCATGATAGCCCCCAATTGATTTATGGAAAAACGAAGCTCTTGCACTCGATAAATTGCCGTTGATTTCAAAAACACGATAGTTAGAACTGTCTTTTAAAATTTGCATATCTACTGGAGTGGCTTGAAAAGGTACCTCAACCTCTCTTTTACTCACAAAATCTTTATCTGAAACGTATTTTTTATCGACCAAGAATAAGTCAAAAATCATCACTAAACCAATAACGATAATAGTTGTTTTTTGTGCCAATTTATTTTTAATAAACAACCATAAAGCTCCAGCTACAAGAAGTATAAAAAATGTAGAACGCAATAAATCTGCACTATACAAGGTCTTTCTATCCGCTTTTAAAGCATCTACAAAACCTGGCCCATAACTTTTCAAGAAATAGTCATCGCCTTCAGTTGTAAAATTAAACATTCCTTTAGCTAAAAATAGAATAATCATTACGCCTACTCCAAAAACAGACGCCTGAAACAATCCTTTCTTTTGCTGGTCTTGATTCAATTGAAAAAAAGATTGCAAGCCTATTATTGCCAAGACCGGAAAACACAATTCTAAGATAACTTGAATGGATGAAACAGCTCTAAACTTATCATACATTGGAACATAATCAATGAAGAAATTAGTTACACTTGGAAAGTTCTTTCCCCAAGAAAGTACCAAAGCAATCATAGCACCACCAAAGAAAACATACTTAATTTTTCGGTCATCAATAAACAGCGCTAAAAAAGCCAAAAAGAAAACCACAGCTCCTATATAAGCGGGAGCAGCGACTATGGGTTGATCTCCCCAATACATAGGCATTCCTTTCACATAATCTGCCGCTTGAACAGCAGGAACACCTTGGCTAATCATGAATTGATACATGCTACTATCTGTACCTAAAGTTTCATTATTAGAACCTCCAAAAAGTCGTGGTGCAATCAAATTAAAACTCTCTGCAATGCCATAACTGTACTCGGTAATATAATCATGAGATAACGCACTATTTTCGGTCACTTTAGAACCGTCTGCATTAAAAGTCAATTCGCTTTTTCCACGGGTACTAAATTTCGTATATTCTGTAGTGGCTAATAAATTCGTAGCATTGGCTCCAATAGCAAAGATTCCAGCTACAGCAAGCGTCCCAAATGTAAGTCCTAATCCTTTATAGTCCTTTTCTTTTACCAATTGATAGGTAAAATATCCTACCAAAACCAATAAAAAAATCAATAAATAGTAGGTCATTTGGAAGTGATTAGCATTGATTTCCAAAGCCGTTGCAAACAAAGTCAGCAAACCTCCCCAGACATATTTTTTTTGAAAAACCAATATAAAACCTGCAATAACCAATGGCATATACGCAATAGCGTGGGCTTTGGCATTGTGTCCTACCCCTAAAATAATAATCAAATAGGTTGAAAAACCAAAAGCAACAGCCCCAAAAAAGGCTTTCAATGGGTCAATTTTTAAGACCAATAACAAACCATAAAACCCTAAAAAGTATAGGAAAAGATAATCTGCCGGGCGTGGTAAAAATCGAAGTGCATCATCCAAAGTACCGATATAATCGTGTGGGTATTTAGCTCCTAATTGGTACGTTGGCATACCCCCAAAAGCCGAATTAGTCCAATACGGCTCGATGTGTGTTGAAGCTCTAAAATCATTCTGCTCTTTTGCCATTCCGGTATATTGTGCAATATCGGATTGAAAGATTTGCTTTCGTTGTAAAACAGGATAAAAATAAATCAAAGAGATCACGACAAAACCAAAAATGGCTAGTAAGTGAGGATAGAACGTATGGAGTTTTTTCAATGTAAAATAGTTTGGTTAAGGTATGTAAAAGTAGATTGGGGGAAATTATTCTATTTCTTCGTAATCTACATAGTCCCCTACTTTTTTGGTTTCTCGAGGATTTTTAGATTCCGTTTCTTTATAAATTATTTCGTCATTATTCTGTGCTTTTTTCCATGCTGTATCTTGGGCATATTGTTGCTGTCTTTGAAAATCTTCACCGGCTTTTTCTACAGCTTTCTTTACTAAAATAGGCAAAAACAAACGCGCTAAAAACTTAAAAACATAGTAAAACATCATTATATAAAACAATGTTCGTATCAAACTAGAAAAAGAGGCTTCTTGCATAATCAAATATTTTTTCCAAAATTAATAAATTCATCCCGAAATTTCAGGGCAAAATAAAAATATCATTCTTAAATAAATGATAAAATATAGTACATTTGAAAAGCGTTATTACTTTTTAATCCAATAAAGATAATTATGTTTAAAATCAACACCTCCTTGTCATTGGCACTTCTGTTAATTCCGCTATTGACTTTTGCGCAATATACGGATCAAATTAACTCCAATAGACCTGGCGAAACGATGTCGGCTTTTTCGGTTGGAAAATCGGTTATCCAACTAGAAACTGGTGCTTATGGAATTTCTCAAAAACACCATTTATTAAACTATGTGGCTAACGGTTATGGAATTGACGCTACATTACGTTACGGAATGTTCCTAGAAAAATTAGAATTAATTGCTGACATCCAATACCAAAGCCAAGTATACGAAGCCTTGTACACAAAAATCGATCAAAAAGCCTTAAAACAAACCGTTTTAGGAGCAAAATACCTACTTTATGATCCATTTAAAAATCACGAAAAGAAAATCAATGTATACAGTTGGAATGCCAATCGAAAATTTAGTTGGCGTCAATTAATTCCTGCTGTTTCTGTTTTTGCGGGCACCAATATTACTTCTGCTAATAACCCCTATCATTTTTCTCCTAAAGCGGGAATTTCTCCAAAGGTTATCTTAATTACACAAAATCATTTAGGAGATGGGACCTGGGTATTTGTAACCAATACCATTGCAGATTATATTGGAACCGAATACCCAAGCTACGGATATGCCATTACTTTAACCAAAGGCTTTAATGACAGATGGTCTGGATTTGTAGAAAACCAAGGCTATAAAAGTGATTTTTACAGTGATGCAATTATTAGAACTGGAGCTGCTTTCCTACTCACAGACGATCTTCAAATTGACGCTTCGGCAAGTGCTAGTTTAAAAAACACTCCTTCTATTTTTTATGGTGGGATTGGTTTTTCTTGGCGTTATGATGGTAATTATAATGAAGTTAGAGAACCCATTGAAGACCCAAACGTTCTAAAAGCACAAAAAAGAGCTAAAAAAGGTACCAAGAAAAAGAAATTCCTGATTTTCTAGATTATATACAATGATTCAAATTAAAGAAGCCGTTACCAAAAGTGAATTGACCGATTACATCAAATTCCCTTTTTCACTATACAAAGACAACCAATATTGGGTACCACCTATTATTGCTGATGAATTAGAAACTTTTGACAAAACTAAAAATCCAGCTTTTGAAAACGCAGAAGCCTATTTTTATTTGGCATACCGTGAAAATAAAATCGTAGGCCGAATTACAGCCATTATCAATTGGGAAGAAGTGAACAACCAACAAAAAAAGAAGGTACGTTTTGGTTGGTTTGATGTAATTGATGACATAGAAGTTACCAAAGCGTTGTTAGAAAAGGTATTTGAATTAGGTCGAAAAAATAATTTAGAATACATGGAAGGTCCTATGGGATTTTCAAATCTAGACAAAGTAGGTGTTCTTACTGAAGGATTTGAGGAGATTGGCACTATGATTACTTGGTACAACCATCCGTATTATGCCGAGCATTTTGAACAACTTGGGTTTGTAACTGAAAAAGAATACCTAGAAAACAAATTTCCTTTTGCCAATGTAAAACTAGAACATTTTGATAAAGCACAAGAACTGATTAAAAGACGTTACCAACTTCGTCCCATCAACTTCAAAAAAACTAAAGACGTAATGCCGTATGTAGATAAAATGTTTGATTTATTCAATGCTTCTTATGCTAGTCTGTCATCGTTTGTAGCTATTTCTGATGTGCAAAAAGAATATTTCAAGAAAAAGTACATTAGCTTTATCAATCCAGAATACATTAAGTTTGTAGAAGATAAAGAAGGCAATTTAGTTGCTTTTGCTATCGTAATGCCTAGCTTTTCTAAAGCATTGCAAAAAGCCAAGGGGAAATTATTCCCTTTCGGTTTCTTGCATTTGTTAAACGCTAGAAAAAACAGTAAAGATGTTACTTTTTATCTTATTGGAGTACATCCTGAATACCAAAACAAAGGCGTTCATGCTATTATTTTTAAAGAATACCACACCACTTTTACCGAAAAAGGAATTGAAAATTGCATACGAACTCCTGAACTGATTGACAACCACGCCATACACTTATTGTGGAAAAACTTTGATCCAAAAATTGTTTGTCGCAGAAAAACATTTAGAAAAGAGTTATAAAAAAAAAGGGATTCAATGAATCCCTTTAAATTGTATAAGTATAAAATGTTATTCCACATTCTGAACATTAGCTTCCGCAATTTGTTTATACGTTCCGTTCACTAATTTTTCACGGATGGCTTCGAAAGCAGCTAAGGTTTCATCAATATCTGCTAAAGTATGAGACGCTGTTGGTATCATACGCAACAAGATAATCCCTTTTGGAATTACAGGATACACCACAATCGACAAGAAAATTCCATAATTCTCTCTTAAGTCATTCACCATGATCATCGCTTCAGGAATAGAACCTTCTAAATATACTGGTGTAATACACGTATTAGTATCTCCAATATTAAAACCTCTTTCTTTTAATCCATTTTGCAAGGCATTTACATTAACCCACAATTTGTCTTTAATTTCAGACGATTGACGCAATAATTCCAAACGTTTTAACGAACCAATAGTCTGAATCATTGGCAATGCTTTAGCAAACATTTGAGAACGTAAATTGTATTTTAAATAGTCAATAATGTCTTTATCTGCTGCCACAAAAGCACCAATATTAGCCATTGATTTAGCAAAAGTAGAGAAATACACATCGATTTGATCCTGAACTCCTTGCTCCTCTCCTGCTCCAGCACCTGTTTTCCCTAATGTACCAAAACCGTGTGCATCATCTACTAACAAACGGAAGTTGTATTTCTTTTTCATTTCTACTACTTCCTTCAACTTACCTTGTTGACCACGCATCCCAAAAACACCTTCGGTTATAAACAAGATTCCTCCTCCTGTTTCTTCGGCTAATTTGGTGGCACGTTGCAAGTTTTTCTCCATACTTTCCACATCATTATGACGATATGTGAAACGTTTCCCCATGTGCAAACGAACTCCGTCAATAATACAAGCGTGCGCATCAACATCATATACAATCACATCGTTTTTAGTTACTAGAGCATCTATAATAGATACCATTCCTTGGTAACCAAAATTCAATAAATAGGCTGACTCTTTCATTACAAAAGCAGCCAATTCTTGTTCTAATTGTTCGTGGTATTTAGTATGACCACTCATCATACGAGCTCCCATAGGGTAGGCAGCACCGTATTCAATAGCAGCCTCAGTATCCGCTTTACGTACCTCAGGATGGTTAGCAAGACCTAAATAATCATTCAAACTCCAGTTCAAAATATCTTTTCCTTGAAATTTCATTCGTGGACCTAACTCTCCTTCTAATTTTGGAAAAACAAAATAACCTTCTGCTTGTGAGGCCCATTTCCCTAATGGTCCTTTATTAGTTTGAATTCTTTCGAATAAATCTTTTACCATGATATATATTGAAATAGTTTTTTTTTTACGAGCAGCAAAAATAATTATTTAAAATTTATAAAAGAATTGATTGCCTATTTATTTTCGGGAGCTTACTCCAGCTATCCGCTACAATCTTGCTCTATTCGAGGCAAAACCTCTCATTTGAGCAAGGATTTTCACTTCTATCTGGGCTAGAAATTCGGTTTCAAAATCAATTTCAATTAGGTAGTACACTTATAAAAACAATATCTTTGACTTTCAATTAATTCGTTAAACCCATGCAACTCGTTTTCGCGTCCAATAATAAAAATAAAATCAAAGAAATTCAATTACTTGTTCCTAACACTATTCAGGTGTTAAGTTTAGAAGACATCGGTTGTACCGAAGAAATTCCAGAAACCGCTAGTACAATTGAAGGAAATGCTATTCTAAAAGCCAATTATATAACCGAGAAATACGGCTATGATTGTTTTGCGGATGATTCTGGCTTGGAAGTTGACGCTTTAAATAACGAGCCTGGTGTTTTTTCGGCGCGCTATGCCGGCGAACCTAAAAACGACGAGAACAATATGGACAAACTTTTAGCTAATTTAAAAGGTATCGAAAATAAAAAAGCCCATTTCAAAACTGTAATTTGTTTGAACCTAAACGGAGAGCAACAACTTTTTACTGGTATTATAAACGGACGAATTATTGAAGAACGCATAGGCACCAATGGTTTTGGTTACGATCCTATTTTTGTTGCTGATGGCTATCAAAAAACCTTTGCAGAGTTAACCATAGAAGAAAAATCAAATATCAGTCATCGTGGTATTGCTGTAAAAAAATTAGTCGCCTTTTTAAAATAAGTACTCTTTTTTATTCAACACAACACTGTCCAGACACTACTTTGTACTAGTATAAATAAAAAATTAAAAACAAAAAGATTTAACTTATTGATAATCAAAAAATAACAAATTAGTTTATATCGTTTTTAAAACCTACCTTTGCACCCAATTTTAAAATACAATATGAATAAATTTGAACAATTAGGTCTGAATGAGTCGCTACTGCTGGCGATCAAAGATCTAGGATTTGAGAATCCGTCAGAAGTGCAAGAAAAAGCGATTCCAGTACTATTGGAACAAAACACAGACTTAGTGGCTTTAGCACAAACAGGTACAGG
>JACCDQ011839188.1_pt1 | contig 31286 bp, 17 predicted proteins | sample 7446031 | NCBI WGS metagenome assembly JACCDQ01 (sample SAMN15323442, study PRJNA562643) | freshwater metagenome | isolation source: river surface water | place: USA:Blue River Watershed | collected 2017-08-17 | reverse complement strand
GCGGCGATCGACCGCGCTGTCGCCTGCGTCGAAGCCGGTGCCGACATGATTTTCCCGGAAGCGATCACCGAGCTGGCCATGTACAAGCAATTCGCCGCCGCGGTGAAGGTGCCGATCCTGGCCAATATCACCGAATTCGGTGCGACCCCGCTGTACACGGTCGACGAACTGCGCGACGCCGACGTTGGCCTCGTGCTGTATCCGCTGTCGGCTTTTCGTGCCATGAACAAGGCCGCCGAGACCGTCTACCAGGCCGTGCGCCGCGACGGCACGCAGAAGAACGTTGTCGACCTCATGCAGACCCGAATGGAACTGTATGACCGCATCGGCTATCACGACTTCGAGCAAAAGCTGGATGCGCTGTTTGCACAGCAGAAGGCCAAGTAAGAGATACCGGCCGGCCGCTGCCACCCTCCCACTCTGCCGAAGATGGCAGTGCCGGTCTGATTCGCACAAGTACGACTAAGCAAGACCAGTTACGCATAACCACAATCGGCAGGCGCTGCCAGCCACTGCCAACGACGAAGAGGAAGCACAACCATGAGCGAACAACAAGCGAGCGGCTTCAAGCCGAAGAAATCCGTGGCACTGTCCGGCGTTACCGCCGGCAATACCGCACTGTGCACCGTCGGCAAGACCGGCAATGACCTGCACTACCGCGGCTACGACATCCTCGATGTCGCTGACGCCTGCGAATTCGAAGAGATCGCCCACCTGCTGGTGCACGGCAAGCTGCCGACCGCCGCCGAACTGAAGGCCTACAAGCAGAAGCTGAAGGCACTGCGCGGCCTGCCGGCGAACGTCAAGGCTGTGCTCGAATGGCTGCCGGCGTCGTCGCACCCGATGGACGTGATGCGCTCCGGCGTGTCGGCGCTGGGCTGCGTGCTGCCGGAAAAGGATGACCACAACACCCCGGGCGCGCGTGACATCGCCGACCGCCTGATGGCATCGCTGGGCTCGATGCTGCTGTACTGGTACCACTACAGCCACAATGGCACCCGCATCGAAGTCGAGACCGACGATGACTCGATCGGCGGCCACTTCCTGCATCTGCTGCACGGCAAGAAGCCGTCGGCGCTGTGGGAAAAGGCGATGCACACCTCGCTGATCCTGTACGCGGAGCACGAATTCAATGCCTCGACCTTCACCGGCCGCGTGATCGCCGGCACGGGCTCGGACATGCACTCGGCCATCACCGGCGCGATCGGCGCGCTGCGCGGCCCGAAGCATGGCGGCGCGAATGAAGTCGCCTTCGAGATCCAGAAGCGCTACGACAACCCGGACGAGGCTGAAGCCGACATCCGCCGTCGCGTCGAGAACAAGGAAGTCATCATCGGCTTCGGTCACCCGGTTTACACGATCTCCGATCCGCGCAACAAGGTCATCAAGGAAGTGGCACGTAACCTGTCGAAGGATGCCGGATCGACCAAGATGTTCGACATCGCCGAGCGCCTCGAGTCCGTGATGTGGGACGTGAAGAAGATGTTCCCGAACCTCGACTGGTTCTCGGCTGTCTCGTACCACATGATGGGCGTGCCGACCGCGATGTTCACCCCGCTGTTCGTGATCTCGCGTACCTCGGGCTGGGCTGCCCACATCATCGAGCAGCGCATCGACAACAAGATCATCCGCCCGAGCGCCAACTACGTCGGTCCGGAGAACCTGAAGTTCGTGCCCATCTCCAAGCGCAAGTAATTCGGTTTGATTCTGTAAAAACGAAAGCCGCTGGGTCCCGGCATGCGCCGGGACGACGTTCGCGGCGCCTGTGAACCCTCGATCGTCATCCCGGCGCATGCCGGGATCCAGTGTCTTTTACCGCGAACCACAAAGCATCCCCAAAGCATCCCTTGACTGAGCCAAAAGGCACCAAGCCATGAATACCGCCCACCGCAAATCCCTGCCCGGTACGAAACTCGACTATTTCGACGCGCGCGAAGCCGTCGAAGCGATCCAGCCCGGCGCCTATGACAAGCTGCCGTACACCTCGCGCGTGCTCGCCGAAAACCTGGTGCGCCGCTGCGACCCGGCGACGCTGACCGCCTCGCTGAAGCAGCTGATCGAGCGCAAGCGCGAACTGGACTTCCCGTGGTTCCCGGCGCGCGTGGTCTGCCATGACATCCTCGGCCAGACCGCTCTGGTCGATCTGGCGGGCCTCCGCGACGCGATTGCGGATCAGGGCGGCGACCCGGCCAAGGTGAACCCGGTGGTGCCGGTGCAGCTGATCGTCGACCATTCGCTGGCCGTCGAATGCGGCGGCTATGACCCGCAGGCATTCGAGAAGAACCGCGCGATTGAAGATCGCCGCAATGAAGACCGTTTCCATTTCATCGACTGGACCAAGCACGCGTTCAAGAACGTCGATGTGATCCCGCCGGGCAATGGCATCATGCATCAGATCAACCTCGAGCGCATGTCGCCGGTGATCCATGCCGATAACGGCGTCGCCTACCCGGATACCTGCGTCGGTACCGACAGCCACACCCCGCACGTCGATGCGCTGGGCGTGATCGCGATTGGCGTCGGCGGCCTCGAAGCCGAGAACGTGATGCTGGGCCGCGCTTCGTGGATGCGCCTGCCGGACATCATCGGCGTCGAGCTGTCGGGCAAGCCGCAGCCGGGCATCACCGCGACTGACATCGTGCTGGCGCTGACCGAGTTCCTGCGCAAGTCGAAAGTCGTCGGTGCCTACCTCGAGTTCTACGGCCCGGGCGCACGCGCCCTGACGCTGGGCGACCGCGCGACCATCTCCAACATGGCGCCGGAATACGGCGCGACCGCCGCAATGTTCGCGATCGACGAGCAGACCATCCAGTACCTGAAGCTGACCGGCCGTACCGACGAGAACGTCGCGCTGGTCGAGACCTATGCGAAGACTGCCGGCCTGTGGGCTGACAGCCTCGCCAACGCCGAATACGAGCGCGTGCTGCAGTTCGACCTGTCGACCGTGGTTCGCAACATGGCTGGCCCGTCCAACCCGCATGCGCGTGTTGCCACCGCCGACCTCGCCGCCAAGGGCATCGCCGGCAAATGGGAAGAGACTCCGGGCCAGATGCCGGATGGCGCTGTCATCATCGCAGCGATCACCAGCTGCACCAATACCTCGAACCCGCGCAATGTGATCGCCGCCGGCCTGCTGGCCCGCAATGCGAACAAGCTGGGCCTGGTGCGCAAGCCCTGGGTCAAGTCCTCGCTGGCCCCCGGCTCGAAGGCTGTCACCATGTACCTCGAAGAAGCCGGACTGATGGGCGACCTCGAGAAACTGGGCTTCGGCGTCGTCGCTTATGCCTGCACCTCGTGCAACGGCATGTCGGGCGCACTCGACCCGAAAATCCAGCAGGAGATCATCGACCGCGACCTGTACGCGACGGCCGTGCTGTCGGGTAACCGCAACTTCGACGGCCGTATCCATCCGTACGCCAAGCAAGCCTTCCTCGCATCGCCACCGCTGGTCGTCGCCTATGCGATCGCCGGTACCGTGCGCTTTGATATCGAGAAAGATGTGTTGACCGTGGTCGACGGCAAGGAAGTCCGTCTGAAGGATATCTGGCCGACCGACGAAGAGATCGATGCGATCGTCAAGTCGAGCGTGAAGCCCGAGCACTTCCGCAAGGTCTACGAGCCGATGTTTGCGATCCGCGCCGACAGCGGCACACAGGTCAAGCCACTGTACGACTGGCGTCCGCAATCGACCTACATCCGCCGTCCGCCGTACTGGGAAGGCGCGCTGGCAGGCGAGCGCACCCTGAAGGGCATGCGTCCGCTGGCGCTGCTGCCGGATAACATCACCACCGACCACCTGTCGCCGTCGAACGCGATCATGATGAACTCGGCTGCCGGTGAGTACCTGCACAAGATGGGCCTGCCAGAAGAAGACTTCAACTCCTACGCAACGCACCGCGGCGATCACCTGACCGCGCAGCGCGCGACCTTCGCCAACCCGACCCTGGTCAACGAAATGGCCATCGTCGACGGCCAGCAGAAGAAGGGTTCGCTGGCACGCGTCGAGCCGGAAGGCAAGGTCATGCGCATGTGGGAAGCGATCGAGACCTACATGAACCGCAAGCAGCCGCTGATCATCATCGCCGGCGCTGACTACGGTCAGGGTTCGTCGCGTGACTGGGCGGCCAAGGGCGTGCGCCTCGCTGGCGTGGAGTCGATCGTCGCCGAAGGCTTCGAGCGCATCCATCGCACCAACCTGATCGGCATGGGCGTACTGCCGCTGGAGTTCAAGGCCGGCGTCAACCGCAAGACGCTGCAACTGGACGGCACCGAGACCTATGACGTGATCGGCCAGCGCAAGCCGCGTGCCGACCTGACCCTGGTCATTCATCGCAAGAACGGCGAGACCGTGCAAGTGCCGGTCACCTGCCGCCTCGACAGCGATGAAGAAGTGTCGATCTACGAAGCCGGCGGCGTGCTGCAGCGCTTCGCGCAGGACTTCCTCGAGTCGTCGCAGAAAGCGGCGTAAGCCTGTTGCAAGGAAAACGAAAGACACTGGACCCCGGCCTGCGCCGGGGCGACAGTTTTTACGGGAAGCAGCCGTTGCGGTGTGATGCGCAAATCAGGCACCCCAGACCGTCATCCCGGCGCACGCCGGGATCCAGTGACGTTGATCCCAACCACGAACATTCAGTGGAATAACGATGTCATTCAAACCCCAGATCAAAGTCCCCGCCACCTACATCCGCGGCGGCACCAGCAAGGGCGTGTTCTTCAATCTGAACGATTTGCCCGAGGCGGCGCAAGTGCCCGGCAAGGCGCGCGATGCGCTGCTGATGCGTGTGATCGGCAGCCCCGATCCGTACGGCAAGCAGATCGATGGCATGGGCGGCGCCACGTCCAGCACCAGCAAGACCGTGATCCTGTCGAAGAGCAGCAAGCCCGACCATGATGTCGACTACCTGTTCGGTCAGGTGTCGATCGACAAGGCCTTCGTCGACTGGAGCGGCAATTGCGGCAACCTTTCCGCAGCAGTTGGCCCGTTTGCGATCAGCCATGGCCTGGTCGATGCAGCGCGCCTGCCCAAGGATGGCGTTGCCGTCATCCGCATCTGGCAAGCCAACATCGGCAAGACCATCATTGCGCACGTGCCGATGACCAATGGCGAAGTGCAGGAGACCGGCGACTTCGAGCTTGACGGCGTGACCTTCCCGGCTGCTGAAGTGCAGCTGGAGTTCATGGATCCGGCCGCGGAAGAAGAGGGCGCAGGCGGTTCGATGTTCCCGACCGGGAATCTGGTCGATGACCTCGAGGTGCCCGGCGTCGGCACGCTGAAGGCAACCATGATCAATGCCGGCATCCCGACCATCTTCGTCAATGCCGATGCCATCGGTTACACCGGCACCGAACTGCAGGAAGCGATCAATGGCGACCCGAAGGCGCTCGTGATGTTCGAAACCATTCGCGCCCATGGGGCCGTCCGCATGGGCCTGATCAAGGACGTGTCGGAAGCGGCGCAGCGCCAGCACACGCCGAAAGTAGCCTTCGTCGCCAAGCCGGTCGACTATGTGTCGTCCAGCGGCAAGCCGGTGAAAGCCGGTGACGTCGACCTGCTGGTGCGCGCGCTGTCGATGGGCAAGCTGCACCACGCGATGATGGGCACCGCCGCCGTGGCCATCGGCACCGCAGCGGCGATTCCCGGCACCCTGGTCAATGCAGCGGCGGGTGGCGCCGAGCGCCAGGCGGTGCGCTTCGGCCATCCGTCCGGCACGCTGCGTGTCGGCGCGGAAGCCAAACAGGAAAACGGCGAGTGGAGCGTGACCAAGGCGATCATGAGTCGCAGCGCCCGCGTGCTGATGGAAGGTTGGGTGCGTGTGCCGGGTGATACCCTGTAATCCACGCGCAATGCCTGCTGCTTGAGTGGCAGCGAGGGCAGCAGCAAGACCCATCGTAATATCCGCTGTAAAGCACAGGGTCGCCTTACCCGGGCGGCCCTGCGCCAGGAAGTTCAGGCAACACCTGCAGTCTCCGAAAAATATGCATGGCGCCTCTGGCAACGCTACCGGCCGCGATCACCGCGCGGCGTGCGTTCAAGCGGGCGCCTACGTTCAAATGCAATGACCTGGAGGGGATATGAACTACGAGGCGTTCTACCGCAAGTCGATTGATGATCCTGAAGGCTTCTGGACTGAAGAAGCGAAGCGCATCGATTGGAACAAGCCATTTGAGCGCGTGGTCGACTACGACCGCCCGCCGTTTGCCAAATGGTTCGTCGGCGGCGAGACCAACCTGTGCCACAACGCGGTCGACCGCTGGGCGCAGAAGCAGGGCGATGCCACCGCGCTGATCGCGATCACCACCGAACAGACGCCGGATGGCACGCCGGTCGAGCAGACCTGGACTTTCAGGGAGCTGCAGCGCGAAGTCGAGCGCACCGCGGCCATCATGCAATCGCTGGGCGTGGGCAAGGGCGATCGCGTGCTGATCTACATGCCGATGATCGCGGAAGCGACCTTTGCGATGCTGGCCTGCGCGCGCATCGGCGCGATCCACTCGGTGGTGTTCGGCGGCTTCGCGGCCAACAGTCTCGCGACCCGCGTCGATGATGCCAAGCCCAAGCTGATCGTGTCGGCCGACGCCGGCTCGCGTGGCGGCAAGGCCATCCCCTACAAGCCGCTGCTGGATGAAGCGATCCAGCTTGCGACGCACAAGCCCGACCATGTACTGCTGGTGAACCGCCATCTGGCACCGATGAACCTGGTCGCCGGCCGCGACGTCGACTATGCGTCGCTGCGCGAAAAGTACATCGATGCGCAGGTACCGGTTACCTGGCTGAAGTCCGACGATATCTCCTACATCCTGTACACCTCGGGCACCACCGGCACGCCGAAGGGCGTGCAGCGCGACGTCGGCGGCTACGCGGTTGCGCTGGCGACGTCGATGGAGCACATTTACTGCGGCAAGCCGGGCGAAACCTATTTTTCCACCTCCGACATCGGTTGGGTGGTTGGTCATTCGTACATCGTCTATGGCCCGCTGATTGCCGGCATGGCGACCATCGTCTATGAAGGCACGCCGCTGCGCCCGGACGCGTCGATCTGGTGGCAGATCGTCGAGAAGCACAAGGTCTCGCGCATGTTCTCCGCGCCGACCGCGGTGCGCGTGCTGAAGAAGCAGCCGCCGGAACTGATGCAGAAGCACGACCTGTCGTCGCTGAAGGCGCTGTACCTTGCCGGCGAGCCGCTGGACGAAAGCACGTCGGCTTGGATTGCCGAACAGCTGGGTGTGCCCATCATCGACAACTACTGGCAGACCGAGACCGGCTGGCCCATCCTGTCGATCGCCAAGGGCATCGAGGACAAGCCGACTCGCCTGGGCAGCCCGGGCGTGCCGATGCCGGGCTATCGTGTGAAGATCCTTAATGAAGCCAACGGCGCGGTGTGCGCCGCGAACGAAAAGGGCGTGGTCGTTATCGAAGGTCCGCTGCCGCCGGGCTGCCTGCAGACTGTGTTCGGCAATGACGAGCGCTTCATCAAATCCTACTGGTCGAATTTCAGCACCGAACAGGTGTACTCGACCTTCGACTGGGGCATCCGCGATGCCGATGGCTATTACTTCATTCTCGGCCGTACCGATGACGTCATCAACGTCGCCGGCCATCGCCTCGGCACGCGCGAGATCGAAGAGAGCATTTCCAGCCATGACAACGTGTCCGAGGTCGCCGTGGTCGGCGTCGAGGACAAGGTCAAGGGGCAGGTTGCCGTTGCCTTTGTGATTCCCAAGCACGCCGAGAAAGTAACGACGCCGGAAGCGAAGAAGCAGATGGAGAAAGAGGTCTTTGGCTTGGTCGACCACCAGCTCGGTGCGGTGGCCCGTCCGTCGCGGGTGCATGTGGTGACGCTGCTGCCCAAGACCCGTTCCGGCAAGTTGCTGCGCCGTTCCATCCAGGCGATCTGCGAGGGCAGGGACCCCGGCGATTTGACGACGATCGAAGATCCGTCGTCCCTGCAGCAGATTCGCGAGGCATTGCAGTCCTAATCGTCATGAAGGCTTCGGTCACGTTATCGGTCTCGATCGCCGTCCCGCCCACTACGGTGACGGCTTTCGCGGCTGATGCGCGCAACCTGCCGCAGTGGGCTGCAGGGATTTGCCGATCGGTACGGCCGGCAGGCGACCATTGGATCGTGGATACGGGCGAAGTCGAAGCGAGCCTGGCCTTCATTGGGCCCACCGAGCACGGCATCCTCGATCATGTGGTGACCCCGGCGGGCGGAGCGTCGGTGCTAGTGCCAATGCGCGTCGTGCCGAATGAGGAGGGCAGCGAAGTGCTGTTCACCGCATTTCGGCCGGCCCTGATGAACGAACCCGAGTGGCAGAAAGACCTGTCACTGGTTCAAGCCGACTTGCAGCGGTTGAAGCAGTGTCTGGAACAAAACCTGACGCAGAGCCCGCCCGCCTGACGCGAGCCGATAGCTCAGGTAAGCGGGGCAGGTAGACGGGTCAGGACGACAGGGTCGCAATCACCGGCGTATGGTCTGAAGGCTGCTCCCACTTGCGCGGCAGCTTGTCGATTTCGCAGGCCGTGCAGCGCTCAGCCAGCGGCAGCGTCAGCAGAATGTGGTCAATGCGCAGGCCGCGGTTGCGGCGGAAGTTCATCTGACGGTAATCCCACCAGCTATACAGCTTCTCGGCCTGCGGGAACAGGCGGAAGGCATCCTTCATCGGCAGCGCGCACAAGCGCTGGAACGCGGCGCGCTCGGCATCCGAGCACAACACCATGCCTTGCCATTCGACTGGGTCATAGACATCGCCATCTTCAGGCGCGATGTTGTAGTCGCCCAGTAGCGCCAGGTTCGGATGCTGTTTGATTTCCTCGGCCAGCCAGTCGTGCAGGGCATCGAGCCAGCGCAGCTTGTACTGGTATTTGTCGGAACCGACTTCCTGTCCGTTCGGGATGTAAGCGCAGACGATGCGCATGCCATCGATGGTCGCGCTGATGACGCGCTGCTGCTCGTCCTCGAAACGCGGGTTGTTCTTCACCACATCGGCCAGCGGCAGCTTCGACAGGATCGCGACGCCGTTATAGGTCTTCTGACCCGTGAACGCCACCTGATAGCCGGCGGCCTCGATCTCGGCGACCGGAAACTTGTCGTCGGTCATCTTGGTTTCTTGCAGGCAGAGTACGTCGACCTGTGAAGAGTCCAGCCATTGCAGCACTTGTGGCAGGCGGACTTTGAGCGAGTTGACGTTCCAGGTGGCGATCTTCATGGATTCAAAATTCTTGTAGGGGAGCAGTCTTGCAGGCGAAGGCAAGGCGTCCTGACGGACTGCCTGCTTGCCCAAGATACCGGCGCCATGCAATTCACGCCTGGCCAGCGGTGACCGTATGGTACCCGAGCGCCCCCGGGCAGGCGCGACTTCGCCGAATTCCTGGCGGACCCGCGGCGTCCCAACGGGGCTGATTCTGGCGGATTTAGGTCTGCTCTCGGGCTATACTCTCCGGATCTTGACGTCACCCCGGTCGGCGGGATTTTTCGGTCCCGCCATGAATGCCGGCGATTTTTCAGCCATTGGCGCAAAATTGTGTATGATGCGGGTATTGCCGCAATACGCTCACCTGTGCGGCGACTGTCGTCTGACACGGTCTGCAGACCTACCAACACTGCCCACCTCTCTGACGCATTGATCCAGAGATCAGTGCGCGTCGAACTTCTCCGAATACGGCGAGCCTCACTGCCCATCGCAATCAAGCATTTGCGATGCAGGCGAGCTTGATCGTCCCGCTACGGCGTGCGAATCAAGCAATTTTTTCTGATACGGAGCGCATGCTTATGCCTCCAAAAATATGATTTCTATACCAAAACAAGTATTCTCAGTAGGCAAGTACCAAATTTCACCGATGACCCGGACCAATGAGACGGGCAGATACACGGCGCTGGTGTCGATTCGCAACGGCAGCCATGACCGGGTGTTCAAATTCACGCCGCAATTTTCTTCGCGCGAAGATGCGGTGAACTACGCGATCGATGAGGCACACCTTTGGCTGGGGCAGCGCGCGGCGTGAACCCGCCGGGCTATTCCCTTCCTTTAAATATTCTTTCAATCCGAGGACATAACATGGCAAAAGAAGAACTTCTTGAAATGCATGGAACGGTTGACGAAGTGCTCCCCGATTCACGCTTCCGCGTGACGCTGGAGAATGGACATTCGCTCGTCGCTTACTCAGGCGGCAAGATGCGCAAGCACAATATCCGAATCCTGGCAGGCGATGCCGTGACGCTGGAACTCTCGCCCTACGACCTGAATAAAGGGCGAATCATGTTCCGTCACCTGAAGCCGCGTACGGATGGCCAGGCACCGCCGCCGCGCCGTCGTCAATACCGTTAACCGGAAGCCCGCTACTGGGCGGTGCCGCAGCGCTGATGCGGGTGCGAGTTCAAATGCCCGGTCAGCCGTCTATCCAATCGACCTGTCTTGCAAGGTAGAGGTCCAGCGCCCGGCCTTGTCCTGCAACACCACATCGACGTTCCACTGACGCGCGGTGGGTCGTACCCGGTCCGGCGGCAGCATGAAGAACACCTTGGTCAGCGCATCAGCCAGCGCGCAGCTGTCAGCCAGCACGGTTACCGATGACCAATGCGTCGGCGAGTAGCCGGTGCGCGGATCCATGATGTGATGATGGCGGTGGTCGGCGCTGAACGCGGTATGCGCATCCGATGATGTCGCGATCGCACGGCCATCATGCGTGAGCAGCGGTGGCTGTTGCGAAGCAGCTTGCGCCGACGGCATTGGCCCGGCCGGCGCAGATGCGGCTGTAACGGCAGCATCCTCGATACTGAACTTCCAAAGGCTGCCATCCGGTGCCTCGCCAAGCAGCGAGGTTTCGCCGGTATCCACCAATGCGTGCGCTATGCCGCGCGACTGCAGGATGTCTTTCACGCGATCCGCGGCATAGCCTTGTGCGATGCCGTTCAGCGACAAGGCCATGCCCGGCTGGTTCAGCCTGATCTGCGTCGGCGAAACTTCGACAGCACGCCAGTTCACCCTGCTTTTTGCCTTTGCCACCGCGCGTGACGATGGCAATGCGCCTTGCGTGCTTGCCTGCGACCACAGTCGCCACAGCGGCTGCATGCTCACGTCGAATGCACCGTCGCTGCCTGCCGAGACCTCGCTGGCGAGTGCAAGCACGGCCAGCAAGTCCGGGTCAGGTTTGGCCAGGGATCTGCGGGCATTCAGGCGCGACAGCGCGCTGTGCGGGTCGAACAAACTCATCTGCTTTTCAACCTGCCGGATCGCGGCGACGGCTTCGTCCAGTACCGATTCCAGCAGGTCGGCATTCTCGTGCGCCGCCTTCAGCCATAGCGTGGTGCCAAATCCCAGCATGGCGCGCTGGCGCCAGACCAGCGGCGCATTGCCGGGCGATTGCGCGGCGAGCAGTTGCGGCGACAGGCCGGCGGCGCACAGGCCGAGGGCCACCCGCATGAATTGTCGGCGTGGGTTCATCATGCTTTTTCTCCGACAGGCTGGATCGCGATCACGGGGCGGCGCAGCTTCTTGTTCTGGATCAGCGGCAGGCAACGCTGCTCATCCTGATAAATGGATACGCAATCGAGGCACTGGAAACATTCACGGTAATTGATCTTGCCGGATTGCTCGATCGCCTGGTATTCGCAGCGATGGCGGCAGCTCTGGCAAGGCGTGCCGCACTCGGCGCGACGCGGCAGCCACGCCCATGCGCGCAGGATGCTCACCGACGCCAGCGCAGCGCCCAGCGGGCAGATGTAGCGGCAGTAGCCGCGATAGACAAACACGGTCAGCGCGATGCAGGCGCCAGCCCACAGCCCATACGGCCATGAGCGCATGAAGTAAAGGCTGATGGCCGTCTTGAATGGCTCGATCTCGACTGCCCAGCTGGCGAAGCTTGGTGCGACAAACACCGAGGTGATGATCATCGCCAGCAGGCCGTACTTGATCCACTTCAGCTTTGCGTCCAGCGCTGCCCGCAGGCGGCGCTGGCGGATTCCGACCGCATTCGCGACCAGGCTGACCAGTTCCTGCAGCGCGCCGAACGGGCACAGCCAGCCGCAGAAGGTGCCGCGCCCCCAGACCAGCAGCGTCACGCCAGTAAAGATCCACAGGATCACCGAGATCGGGTCGTTCATCAGGAAGCTCAGGTCGTCTCCGGCGACCAGCGCTTCAATGCCTGCCGTGACGTTCACGATCGTCAGCTGACCTTGCGCGGTCCAGCCGATGAAGCCCAGCGTGAACAGCAGGTACAGCGTGCGCAGCACGCGCAGCCGGCGCGGGTTGGCGCTCAGTCGCTGCTGGGCCAGCAGGGCGACGGCCAGCATCACGAGCGCCGTCAGCACGATGAGTATCTCGGTGCGCCGCTCGCGCCATTGCGCGACCCAGTCCGGCTCCTCGGCGGCTGCGGCCTTGAAGTTGGTGCCTGCGGGCAGACCTGAAGCAGCCGGGGTAGGTTCGGCGGTTGCAGTCGTGCCCGGCTCGCTGACGGCTTCATCGCGTGCGGTCGCCGTGGGAGCGGCATCGGCCCTGGCATCCTTCGCTGCTTCCCTCTGCGCATCTTTCGGCGATTCTTTCCCCGCTTCTCTCCCCGCTTCTTTCGCCGTTTCCTTTGTCGTATCCTTCGCCACCTCTTTGGCGGCATCTTTCGCCATGTCCTTCGCGGGATCCTTCGCCGAATCTCTTGCAGCCGCCGGCGCGGTCTCGGCTGCCGGCTCGCTGCCGCCAATCGGTGTCGCCTGCGCCTCAGGTATCGACAGCTTGGCCGCGACAGCGACATTCGCCGCTGCCATCATCAGCGTGCGCGAAATGGCCTTGGCCGAGATCGTTCCGGTCTGCACGCCGGGCAGGTAGGCGAACTGGGAGTTGTGACTGGCTGTATCGGAAGGGCGCCCCAGCTGTATGGTGTGCCTGAGGTTCAGGCCCTTGTGCTGCGCCGCATAGGCTTGCAGCTTCGCCGTACCTTCGGGCCGCAGGAAAATCGGTTCGCGGTGATCCAGCAACTGGATGTCAATGAAGCGACCGCGCAGGTCGATCACGATGAACATGTTGATCGGCTTGCCGCTGTATCCGCGCACGGTCGCGAAGTCGTTCGATTCGAACCCATAAGCCTTCAGCTCGGGCTTGGTGTCCGGTTGCGCCGGATTGGCCGCAAACAGTGGCCAGGCGGGCATATCGGCCTGCACTTCGCCGACGACGTAGTTTTCGCCGACCATGCGCTGCACGTCTTCCTTCCACAGCGTGGCCGCATTGGCGGTCGGCAGTATGCACCACAGCGTGATGCAGAGCGCTGCCAGTATTCCCCATAGATACCTGCGCATTGTCTCTTGTTGTTTGTTCTTGTTGGTACGACCAAAAAAAGGGAGCCGAAGCTCCCTTTACTGTGTACTGCTATCTCTGCCTGCTTACTGCTTGGCGCGGGCCAGCAGGAAAGTGGTCAGCAAGGGCACCGGACGACCGGTTGCGCCCTTGGCCGCGCCGCTCTTCCATGCGGTGCCAGCGATGTCCAGGTGCGCCCAATTGTACTTGCGGGTGAAGCGCTCGAGGAAGCAGGCTGCCGTGATCGAACCGCCCGGCGGGCCGCCAATGTTGGCGATGTCGGCGAAGTTCGACTTCAGCTGTTCCTGGTAAGACTCCTCGATCGGCATGCGCCATGCAGTGTCGTTCGAGGCCTTGCCAGCGGCCAGCAGTTCATTCGCCAGCTTGTCGTGCGCGTCGTCATGGCGGGTGAACAGGCCGGTGTTGTGATGGCCGAGCGCCGTCACGCAGGCGCCGGTCAGCGTCGCGATATCGACCACGGCAGCCGGCTTGAAGCGCTCGACATAGGTGAGGGCGTCGCACAGGATCAGGCGGCCTTCGGCGTCGGTGTTAAGGATCTCGATGGTCTGGCCCGACATCGACGTGACGATGTCGCCCGGGCGGGTTGCACGGCCCGACGGCATGTTCTCGCAGGTCGGGATCACGGCGATCACATTCAGCTTCAGCTGCATTTCGCCGATTGCGCGGAAGGTGCCCAGTACCGAGGCGGCGCCACACATGTCGTACTTCATCTCGTCCATGCCCAGGCCGGGCTTGAGCGAAATACCGCCGGTATCGAAAGTGATGCCCTTGCCGACCAGGACCACGGGGGCGTCCTTGGCCTTGCCACCCATGTGCTTCAAAACGATGAACTTCGGCGGCTGCTCGCTGCCATTGGTCACCGACAGGAAGCTGCCCATCTTCAGCGCTTCGAGCTGCTTGCGGTCGAGGACTTCGACGCCGAACTTGTGGTCCTTGGCCAGCTGCTTTGCCGTATTGGCGAGGTAGGTCGGGGTGCAGATATTTGGCGGCAGGTTGCCCAGGGTCTTGGTCAGGTCCATGCCATTGGCCAGCGCCACCGCTTGCGCGACGGTCGTCTTGGCGGCGGCCTGTGCGGCGGTATCGACCGCGAACGCAATCTTGCGCACGCCGGTCTTGGATTCATCCTTCTTGCTCTTCAGGCCGTCGGCGCGATACACGCTCTCGCGCAGCGCGAGCACTTGCGCGCGCAGCGCCCATTCCGCGTCACGGCCCTTGATGCCGTCCAGCGGCAGTGCCAGCAGCGCGTCATTTGCGCCGAGCGTAGCCAGCACGCGGGCGATGGCTTGCGACGCAGCGGTGAAGTTGCGGTCCGAGACGTTGTCTTCGCTGCCCAGGCCTACCAGCAGCACGCGCTGTATCGCGGCGCCCGGGCACTGCAGCAGCAGGGTGCTGCCGGCCTTGCCGGAGATGTCGCCACCCTTGATTGCGGCGCTGATGAAGCCCTTGTCGTCGAGGGCCTTGGCCTGCGCAGATAGCTTGCCGTTTTCATAGACAGCGACCACGGCGCATCCGGTCTTGTGCTGGGCGATTGCGTTTTTCGTATTGAAGGCTTTTGTGCTAAAGTCCATGACCGCTCCTGTAAACCCTGCCAATTATAGTCCCCGAATGATTTTTCAGCGCGCCATACGCCGGGAGCTGCTGAACACGGTCGGCGCGGTTTTCACGACGCTGTTCTCGATCGTGATCACTGTCATGCTGATTCGCATCCTGGGCGATGCTGCCGCCGGCAAGGTGGCCTCGGGTGACGTTGTCGCGCTGCTGGGTTTCTCCGCCCTGGTTTATTTGCCGGTCATCCTGTCGATGACCGCCTTCATCGCCGTGCTGCTGGTCGTGGCGCGCAGCTACCAGGATTCCGAAATGGTCGTCTGGTTCGCGTCCGGCCTGTCCCTGATGCGCTGGATACGCCCGGTGCTGCAGGTCGGTTTGCCGCTGGTTATCCTCACCGCGCTGCTGTCGCTGTGGCTTACGCCCTGGGCCAGCCGCCTGTCATACGAATACAAGGAGCGTTTCCGCAACCGGGAGGACATCTCGCGCATCTCGCCCGGCAAGTTTCAGGAATCCGCTGCAGGCGACCGCATCTTCTTTGTCGAAGGCCTGAGCTCGAATGCCAGCAAGGTGCAGAACGTGTTCGTCAGCCAGCGCGAGGGCGCCCAGCACAGCGTGGTGGTCGCGCAGGAGGGCGCGGTGACGCTGGACCAGCGTGGCGACAAGCTGCTCGAACTCGGTCGCGGCCGCCGCTATGACGGCGAGCCCGGCGGCAAGGATTTCCGCACGATGGACTTCCAGCGCTACGTGGTGGTCGTGTCGCGCAATGAGAAAGAGCTCGTGGACAACAAGTCCGCGCGCGTGCTGCCCACGCTGGACCTGGTGCGCGACCCGACCCCGATGAACAAGGGCGAACTGCTGTGGCGCATCGCCGTGCCGCTGATGTGCCTGATGCAGATGCTGCTGGCGATCCCGCTGGGCTTCGTGAACCCGCGCCGCGGCCGCACGCTGAACCTGATGATTGCGCTGGTGCTGGCGGTCTCGTACAGCAATTCGGTTGGCATCATGCAGGCCGTGGTCGCGCAGGGCAAGGTCGGCTTCATGGTCGGCTGGTGGCCGCTGCATGCGGCGGCGCTGGCGGCAATTGCGCTGCTTTTCGTCTGGCGTAACAACACCAACAGCGCATGGCACCCGGCGCGGCTGCTGGCCATGCTGCGGCGCGTCCTGCTGGTCCGCAAGGCGGAGGGCGCATGAGGGTCTTGCGCCGTTACTTCGCCAGCGAGATCTACCGGTCCGTGCTGTTCGTGCTGGTGGCTTTCCTGGCGCTGTTCTCGTTCTTCGACATGATGGGCGAGGTGCGTGCGGTGCAGGGGCCTTATCGCATCGAGCATGCTTTCCTGTATGTGACGCTGGGCTTGCCGGCCTATGCGTATGAGCTGATGCCGATCGCGGCGCTGATTGGCACCATCTATGTGATGGCGCAGTTCGCTGCCCGATCCGAATTCACCGTGATGCGGGCCTCATCGCTGTCGATGACGGCCGCGATCCGGCTGCTGCTGCGCATCGCCGTCGTGCTGTCCTTGCTGACCTTTGTGCTGGGCGAATTCATTGCGCCCAAGTGCAGCGAATTCCGCGACTCCTTCAAGCGCCGTATCGAGGGCGCCGCCATTTCGGCGGAATTCCGCACCGGCCTGTGGGCCAAGGACGTCCTGCGCGACCCGACGACCCGCGAGGCCATAGGCTCGCGTTTCCTGAATGCGCGCAAGGTCGAGCCGGATGGCGCGCTGCGTGGCGTTCAGATCTATGAATTCGACCGCAGCATGCACATGCTGGGCATGGTGTCAGCCGATAAGGCACGATACATCGGCAATGGTAGCTGGCAGCTGAACCAGGTTGACGAACTCAGGCTCAAGCCGGTCATGTCGTCGGCCGAGCGCAACCAGCCGACAGTCACCGAGCGCCGCAAGCTCGATTCCAGCGTGATGAGCTCGGAGATCACGCCCGATATCATGGCCGTACTGGTGGCCGAACCGAACAAGATGTCGGCGGTCGACCTGGCGCTGTTCAGCCGCCATCTTGAAGAGAACAAACAACGTACTGACCAGTACGACATCGCGCTGTGGACCAAGCTGCTGTATCCGTTTGCAGTGTTTGTGATGATGGCCGTGGCCCTGCCGTTCGCCTACCTGCATGTGCGCAGCGGTGGCCTGTCGTTGAAGATTTTTGTCGGCATCATGATCGGCGTATCCTTCCAGCTGATCAACAGCCTGTTCTCGCATATCGGCCTGCTCAACACCTGGCCGCCGATCGCGACGGCGGCAATGCCCAGTTTGCTGTTCCTGCTCGGGGCGGTGATGGCGCTATGGTGGGTCGAACGGCATTGATTTAGCACGTGCGCACCGAAGCACGAATTGCGCTGGTGCCCGATAATAAGAAGTGACGCCCGATAAAACGGGCTGGACCGATGCAGATACCCGCCCTTTTTCCGATTGCAGAACCATGAGCTCCCCGAAGAAAAAAGCCCTCGTCCTGTTTGCTCACGGTGCGCGTGACCCGCGCTGGGCGCAGCCTTTCCAGAAATTGCAGCAGCGCGCGCAGGCACAACTGCCCGATGCAGAAGTCGCGCTAGCTTTCCTGGAGCTGATGGAGCCGCGCCTGCCGGCGGTCGTCACCGAACTGGTGGGCAAGGGCGTCGAGCAGGTCAGCGTGGTGCCGGTCTTCCTCGGGCAGGGCGGCCATGTGCTGCGCGACCTGCCGCCGATGATCGATGAGTTGCGGGCTGCGCATCCGCAGCTGCAAGTGCAGGTGGCGGACGCGGTGGGCGAAAGTCCTGCGGTGCTCGATGCGATCGCCAGCTACTGCGTCGGTCGCTTGCAGGAATAAGCCGTCATCGTTACAAGCCGTCAGCGTTCGCGCAGGCTCTCGCTGGTGTTCTCCATCAGCGGGCTCAGGAAGTATTCGATCACGCGCCGGCGTCCGGTCTTGATCTCGGCCACCACGGCCATGCCGGGATGCAGTGGCATGTCCCGGCCATTGACCTGAACCACTGATCTGTCGACACGTATCTTGGCCAGATAAGTCAGGCCATGCTTGTCGTCACTGACGGCATCGTGCGACAAATGCAGGACCCTCGCCGGTATCGTGCCGTAGCGCGTGTACGGAAAGGTTTCCACCTTGACCTCCACCACCTGCCCGGGCTTCACGAAGCCGATGTCCTTGTTCTCGAGCATGGCATCGATCTCGATGGGTTGCCGGTCCGGTACCAGCAGCATCAGTACCTGGGCTGGCGTGACGACGCCGCCCACCGTATTGACGGCCAATTGCTGTACCGTGCCGTCAATGGGGGCGACGATCCGCATCAATTGCCGGCGCGCCTGTGCCTTTAACCATTCCTGCTTCAGTGACTCGGCCTTCTGGCTTCCCTCGGCCGCTGCGTCCAGCAGCAGGCGGCGGGTTTCGGCCACCAGCGCGCTGCGTTGCCCCTGCGATTCGCGTAGCGCGGCGCGGATCTCGGACAGGCGGCTTTGCTGGGTGGCCAGTTCGCCTTCCTGATCCAGTCGCGCTTGTTCCTTTTCCATCCACGCGTGGCGCGATACAAAGCCCCGCTCCTGCAAGGTCTGGAAGTCCTGCGCACGGCTGTTCGTGATTGGCAGTGTCCGTTCCAGTTTGCGTACCAGTTCCTGTGTCGAGTGCAGTTCGGCATGACGGCGATCGATATCGGCATCCAGTCGCGCTAGCCGGGCGCGATATTCCGCATGCATGCCTTCGGCCTGCTTTGCTGCTTCGGCCAGACGCGCAGGCGGAAGGTCGGGCGCTGCCATCGATGGCAGATGGCCACCCGCCAGCGCGGCCAGCATCGCCTGAGAACGCAGCGTTTGCAAACGAGCGGCAACCCGTTCATTCTCGACGCGGTCAGTATCGGCAGCGGCTACCGTCGCATCAAGTTCCAGCAGCAGATCGCCGGCGTGTACGGCGTCGCCATCCCGCACCCGGATGGATTTCACGCTGGCCGTCTCGAAGGCTTGTATCGACTTGCTGCGCCCGCTGGGAACGATCTTGCCGGGCGCGGTAGCGACCACGTCGACCTGGCCGAAGATGGCCCACAGCATTGCCAGAAGCGTGAAGGCACAAATCAGCCACAACGCGACGCGCGGCGCAGGCGAGGGCGGGGATCGTTGCAGGGCGAGCGCGCCGGCAAGAAACTCTGCTTCCTCATGCCGATAGCTCGGGCCATCCAGCTCCCTGCGCACCGCCCATGCCCTGCGCAGGCATGCGACGTAGCGGGCAACGAGGTCGCGCAAGACCGCGCCACGCAAGCGGAGGCGGGTAAAGGCTGCAGTCCTCATGCGCGTTGCATCCGGTGCAGGCGCGCGTACAGGCCGTCATTACGCGCCACCAGTTCATCATGCGAACCCTGCTCGACCAGCCGGCCGCGCTCCAGCACCAGAATGCGATTTGCGTCGCGCACTGCGGACAGCCGGTGCGCAATGACCAGCACCGTACGTCGCTGGCAGATCGCCGCCATGTTCAATTGAATGGCCCGTTCGGATTCATAGTCGAGCGCGCTGGTCGCTTCGTCGAAGATCAGGATGCGCGGGTCACGCATCAATGCGCGCGCGATCGCAATCCGCTGCTTCTGCCCGCCCGACAGGCCGGTACCGTGTTCGCCGACCAGCGTGTCATAACCTTCCGGAAGGTCACCAATGAATCCGTGCGCGCCAGCCAGATGCGCCATCTGCATGACCTTTTCGAGCGGCGCGCCCGGGTCGGACAGCGCAATGTTTTCCCGGATTGTGCCGCGGAATAGCTGGCTTTCCTGCGGGACCACGCCGATCTGTCGGCGCAGCGATGCGGGATCGGCCAATGCGATATCGATGCCATCGATGAGGATGCGCCCGCGCTGCGGCGAGTGCAGCCTTTGCAGCAAGCGGGTCAGCGTGCTCTTGCCGGAGCCCGAGCGTCCGACGATGCCCACCACCTCGCCGGGCTGGATCGCCAGATGGATATTCGACAGGATGTCATTGCCATCGGCCCGATAGCGGAAAGACACCTGGTCGAAAGCGATGTGCCCCTGCAGCGGCGGCAGCGCGACCCCGCCAGATGCTGTTTCGCTGTCGGCATTGAGGATGTCGCCGAGCCGTTCGACCGACACGCCCACTTGCTGGAAATCCGACCACATCTGCGCCAGCCGCATCACCGGCGCGGCGACATGGCCGGCGAGCATGTTGAATGCGACCAGCTGCCCCACGCTCAGCTCGCCGTCGATCACCAGCTTCGCGCCCAGCCACATCGTGCAGACCGTCACCAGTTTGCCGATCAGGGATACGCCATTGCCGGCCCAATTGCCGACCATGGAGGCGCGGAACGCAGCCTTCACATAGGCGGCCAGCTGCGCTTCCCACTTGCGGCTCCATCGTGGTTCGACCGCCATCGCCTTCACGGTATCGATGGCAGTCACGGTCTCGACCAGGAAGGCCTGATTCTCGGCGCCATGCCTGAACTGTTCATCCAGCCGACGCCGGAGGATGGGCGTAGCAATGATGGAGAGTGCGAGATAGCAGGGCAGGGAGAGCACGACGATCAGCGTGAGCAAGGGGCTGTACAGCAGCAAGACCGCAATGAAAACCAGCGAGAACAGCAGGTCCAGTACCAGCGTGATCCCGTTGCCGGTCATGAAGCTGCGGATCTTCTCCAGTTCGCGGATGCGCGCCACGGAGTCGCCTGCGCGTCGCTCATGGAACCAGGGCAAGGGCAACGACAGCAGGTGCCTGAAAAGCCGTGCGCCAAGCTCCACATCGATGCGGCTGCAGGTGTGCGAAAACACGTAAGTTCTCAGGCCACTCAGCGCAACCTCGAACAGGCTCACCGCCAGCAAGCCGATCGCGATGACGTTCAGTGTGCTGAAGCCGCGATGCACCAGCACCTTGTCCATCACCACCTGAAAGAATAGCGGCGTCACCAGCGCCAGTAGCTGAAGAACCACCGACACCAGCAGCACTTCTGCCAGAAGCTTACGGTATTTGACGACCGCCGGAATGAACCAGCTGAAATCGAAGCGGGTCAGTTCGCCGGCCAGTGACGCGCGCGACGCAAACAGGATCAGCTCGCCGCTCCAGATGCCGATGAACTGCTCCAGAGTCAGCCAGGTCGGAAGTGGATCAGCAGGGCGGTGGATCAGTACGCGTGTCGTAGATTCATTGGATTCGACGCGTCCAAGGATGCCAAAGCCGCCATCGAGAGCGAGGAAGATGGCCGGGACGGCCATCTTGTGCAAACGGGCGGGTCGCACACACCGGCGATCTGCCGCCAGCCCGAGGCGGCGGGCGGCATGCAGTATCGCGGTAGCCGAGAATTCGCCTCGCTGCTCGCCGCACTCATGCAGCAATTGCGCCGGGTCCGATGCAATGCCGTGCGCGCGCGCAATCGTGATCAGGCATACCAGTCCCGAGGGCAGCGGGATCGTATTTTCGCAGGCAGAGTCATCAACTGCGGCCGCGCTGTCAGTATCGTGCATGGGAAGCTTCGTTGGCTGAGAAATCAAAGGCGAACATCGCGATTGCAAGCTCCGCAAAAGCGACATCTGCTAGTACGATTCCTCAGCCAGCAGTTCCTCAGCCCGCAGTGCCGGTTGTTGCCGTCGCCATCGTGCTTGCAAGTGCCGACGCAGACATCTGGTTGCCGCCGCTGAAGCTGAACCATTCAATACCTGCTTGCGGATTAACGCTGCCGTCGGCCTTGAAGAAATCCTTCATGGTGACGCTGCCGCTGGCGTTACGGAAGCCTGCAAGCAGATCGGTGCCCGAACGGCTGAGCGACAGGCCGCTGATGTCCACAACGTCGCTGAATTTCAGGATATCGACGCCACCACTGTCCGCCAGCGTCTTCTTTCCGCTATGACTCGACACCAGATAGGTATCATCGCCGGCGCCGCCCGACAGCCGATCGTCACCCACCCTTCCATCCAGCGTGTCATTGCCGGCATCACCGAACAGCTGGTCGTTACCATCGCTTCCGCAAAGATAATCGTCCCCTTCATCACCATGGAGGATGGAGCCGAGCCAGGACGCCCGGATCTTGTCATCCATGCGGCTGCCGGTGAAGTTGGTGTGCTTCGAGTCCAGCCAGCCATCAAAGGCAAAGTCCTTTTCGGTCAGGCCGGACCATACCTCGCCGCTGCTGAACCGGATCTCCGAGATCAGGTCCTTGCTCCAGTAGGGCTGTGTTGATTCACTGAGCTCATAGACACAGATCTTGTTGGTCGATACGCTGTCCCTGATCGTCAGCGAGTACAAATCACGGCTGATCTGCAGGTCTGAGGGCCGAATGCCATCACCGAAACGGATGACATTGTGATCTTCCGGGGAAGGGATTTCTTCAATGTTGTCCGAACCCCAGCCGCGATTGAAGACGTAGGTATCGCTACCAGCTTCGCCAGAAAGATAGTCATCGCCGGAACCACCATTGAGCGTATCGTTGCCGGCCCCCGCGAAGATCTGGTCAGCACCGCTACCTGTCGTGATGGCATCGTCGCCTTCGCCGGCATCGATTTCGCACACGGAACCGTCATCACTGATCAGGACATCATCGCCAGCCGTCAGCGTCAGGAGAAGCGGGATGGTCTTGTCACGCAACCCGGTCCAGACTGTACCGTCTGCGAATTCAATGGAGGAGAGCGCGTTGATGTCCGGATTTTTGTAAAAGTCCTGAATCTTTACCAGGCTCTGATCTTTCAGGTCGTACGACGTAGCGTTATCGTAAACCGCGATGTAAAGCGACTCCCGATCCCGGTACATCAAGGTATACCAGGGAGAGATGCTGGCTCCGAAGCGTATCGTGTTCTTCTCGCCGATTGCCACCGCCTTTTCGATGAGGGTGTCCTTGCCGAAGCCACGCTCGAACTGGTAGGTATCATTGCCGCGGCCGCCCATCAGGATGTCGTTTCCGCCGCCACCGGACAGTACATCGTTGCCACCTTCACCCCACAGGTATTCGTCCGCTGCCGAGCCCGTCAGCCTGTCGTCACCCTCGGTGCCAAAACGTGCTGCGGCCATAGCGACGATGGCGCTGGCTGCGAGGCCACCAAGATCGGTCGCCGTGATCTTCAGCGACAGTGGCTTGAGCAACTGACTGGCGGCCGGATTGCCGCGGAGAGTGGCCGTCGCGGGATCAAAGCTCATCCACGATGGCAGGGCCGAATCGTCGGCCAGTGTGATGCGATAGGCCAGTGCGTCTTCGCTGTTAGGATCGGTGAACAAGGTATCCGGAATCCGAAACATGTTCTCCTGATCCGTCATCCAGCCTATCGTTGCCAGAGGCTGCTTCAGCACTGGTGCGCGATTGAATTCCGTAGTCACCAGCGTAAAGCTGACGCTGCTGCTTGCGCCCTGCCTGTCGGTGGCGAGCAGCGCCAGCTGCAACTTGCCGGTGTCGGCTTGGCCTGGCATGCCCTCGAGAACAAGCTGTTCCGGATTCCAGTGCAGCCATGAAGGCAAGGCGGAGCCGTCTGCCTGGCGGGCATCGATCTTCACGGGATCGGCAGTATCGGCATCGATGAAAAAGTTCGGAGCGATCTCCAGCCGGAAGGGCTGACCCTCGCCGGCAAACTGGGTGGGCAGGTAGCCATAGACCAGTGGCGCGCGGTTCCCTGTCTGTGGTGCATCGGCCAGCTGCTGGAGCAGGTTTGCCAACTGGTCGGCACCGAGCAGCGACACCTGTCGCATGGACGGATCAGCCGGTATGCTGCCGGTGCGGTCCGGATTCTCCAGGCCGAGCCAGACATCCGCCGCCTGCTTCAGGCTGCCGTCCTTCATCAGCAGCCGTGTGTAGCCGCGAACCCGCACGTCGACGCCTTCGGCGCGGTTCAGCACGTTGGCATCCAGGTACAGGCCTTGGATGCCGGCTTCGGCCAGCGTCCGCAATTCGCCCGGGTCACTGGCGCCATTGCCATTCTTGTCGTGCCAGAGCAGGAATTGATGCCATTTGGCGTCTTGTGCATCGAAGATGCCATCCTGAGTCTGGTCAAATGTCGGTTGCTGCAGTGCCTGAAGGTCGCTGAGTGAAGGGTCACCGACATGGGTCCCGAACGCGATTTCATCGAGTTGATTGATTCGGCCATCGCCGTCGACATCGTAGGCGAGCATCGCATCGTTTGCGCCTATCCAGGCGCTACGCCGGGTCACGCCGTCGACCGTGAAGCTGACGGTACTGTCGGCGATGTCCTTGAACTGGAATCCGTCTTTGCCCAGATCGATGACAATCGGATCCGCACTGTAGCGGCCTGTGAACGAAATGCTGATCTGCGACTTCGCCTCGTAGGCATCGGTGGCGCTGAACCAGCTGGTCTCGGAAGAGGTCCTGTTCCCGAAGCCAGTTGTGGTCTTGATGGTGGCACTATCCAAAATGCCACCGCGAGAATCCGGAGCGGCGGACGTACCGGCAATGGTGACAGCACCTCGCAGCGGATTTCGTTCAATCGCAAATGTGGCTGGCCGGAGGGCATCCGGATCCCATGCGGTGATATTCCAGATGGTTGTCTCCGACGTGACTCTGCCCCAAAGACGAGACAGCGTTGACCCCATTTTTTGCGCTGAAAGAAGTGGCACATCATTGACTGCCGCAACCGATCCGTAAGCCTTCTGCACGGTCTCGCCGCCATTGCCGTCAGCAACCGTGAACTCGAATTCGATGGCGCCGTTGTAATTCAACGGCGCGCGAATCGCGATACGCTTCCCGGCTTCATCGTTGATGAGTTCCGCCGGTTGCGGATTGGATGTTCCGGTCGTACGCGCAGCCGCAACTTTCACAATTTTCAGTGCGTCACCCTCGACATCGCTGGCCCCGAATAGCAGAAGCGTGTGAGAGAGGTAGCTCCACGCCGATTTGGTTGGGTCGGTCTCGCCGCCGTCTTCCAGCATCTGGAAGCCGACCGCATTGACGATCGGTGCATCATTGACCGGGCGCAGGTTCACATTGAGGGTCAGCGATGCCGCGCTTGCCTGGCCATCCGTCATCGCGAAACAAATTTGCCTCATTCCGTTAACGTCGGGTGCGCCACGGAACACCAGCTCGCGGCGTGCCTCATCGAAGCGTACGCGGTCGCCGCCATTGACGGCCTTCAGTGATGCAGGGTCAATACGCAGCACATCGCCGTCGGCATCCCAGAACATCTTTACCAGCGCCGACTCTGCGATACGAATCTCCTGATCTTCATTGCCGACCGGCTCAAAGCGGCTGCCGGCGATCAGTACCGGCGCATCATTGACGCCATTCACATCGATGGCGGCGATGGCGGTCGTTTTTGCACCCTGATCATCGGCGACCGTGTATTCAAAACTTGCTGTTCCCGCGAAGTCTGCTGCTGGTTTGAAGCACAGCTGATCGCCGGACCAGACCAGCGTTCCACCTGCAGGATTGCCCACGCTGATCAGCTTGAGCGACCTGGTGTCGCTATCGACGTCGGTCGCACCTTCCAGCAGGCGTACGGCCGGCAGGATCAGTTCGGTATCTTCGATGGCGCTGAAGCGCAGCTGGGGCAGGTCGGGTGCATCGTTGACCGGGGCCAGTGTGATGTCGACCTTGGCTTGGGCAAAGCCTCCGGTGCCATCGCTGATCGTGTAACGGAAGCTTGCGGTACCCGTACGATTAGTTTTGGGCGTGAAGCTGATCATCCCGTCCTTGAGCAGGACAGTACCGCCTTCGGCCTGATCGACCGCGACCACCGCCAGCTTCTGGTGCTCGCCGCGAGCGATGTCCGTATCGATATCGTTCTTCAGCAGCAGCGCCGGGTCGATCAGCAGGCGCTCGTCCTCGCGGCTGTCGATGCGCTCGCCGGCGGCCAGCGGGGCGTCGTTGACCGCATCAATGCGGACCAAGGCGCGACCGGTCGTGGCCAGCCCCGTATCATCCATCACCGTATAGCTGAAGCTGGCCTCGCCGTTGAAATCTGCATCTGGCGTGAACACGACCTCGCCGTCCGCTTCCATCAGCACGCTGCCGTGTTCAGCCGATCCCACGGCGGTCAGTTTGAAAGGCTTCGAGCCAAGTCGGGAATCAGCGTCCACGTCAAAGTCGTTACGCAGCAGCAGATGGGGAGCAATCCTCAGCACCTGATCTTCACGCGCGTTGATGACACGTTCTGCCACCACGGATGGGGCGTCGTCAACGGCAGCCAGCGAGATACGGATCTTCGCGACCGAACTGGCACCGCGGCTGTCACGAACGATGTATTCAAGCGTGTCGATGACGTTGTACTGATCGGATGGCGGCGTGTAATGGATCATGCCATTGGCCAGCAACTCTGCCCGACCGAGGGCCACGCGCGCGATGCCGGTTACGCTGAGACTATCATCCTCGATATCCATATCATTGGCGATCAGCACCCGGGTATCGATCAGCAGCGGCACATCTTCGAATGACGAAATCGATTCTCCGGCGGTACGGGGAGCATCGTTGACCGGTTGGATCCTGATTGCCACCTCGCGCTCATACACCCGGCCGTATTGATCGGCCAGTACAAAGGTAAAGCCGGCGTCACCGTTGAAATCCGGCTGGGGCATGAAGCTGATCTGGCCACCCTCGTCATCCATGGTGACCCTTCCATGGCTGGCACTGCGCACGCCGACCATTTGCAGTCGGATCTCCGGATCGCCGGCGGCCAGTGCCAGCCGTGCTTCCTGCGCCAGTTGCTGGTAACCGAAGCCGACCGCATTGTCTTCATCGGTGGCGATATGGAGGGTGGCGAGTCTTGCGACCGGTAGGGCGGTGCTGAAAACTGTCGCCGGCTGCGCAGTGGACGAAGTCTGGGACGGATCGCTGCTGACCACGGCTGTCCGCATGACGAGGCCGCCAACCTGCGCGCCCTTGGTCACTGCGAGCAGGCTGTAGACGTCGGTCGGCACGACTTTCTGTTCAGGTGCCTGGTCAGGCGTGGGTGGGGCTGGCGGCGCATCGCTGCTGATATCGTCCGTACCCAGTTTTCGGCTGGGTACCCAGCGATCATCGAAGGTACCCGGGCCACCCAGCGACTGCGATTGCAGAGGATCGCCGATGCGCGCCAGCTGTGGATCTGTTCCCAGGCTACCGGCAGGATTGCCGAGCTTGCGGAAGCTGATCCGCATCTGCTCCAGTTGCTGCCGCACAGTGCCATCGACCCAGACATCATCGTCACCGAAATAAATCACCGTATCTTGTGCGCCAAGTGTCTGCCCACTGGCGCGCAGGCTCTGCACGATACTGGAAAAGTCGGCCGACTTGGGGTTCAGCCCATAGCGTGCTGCCATGGCCTCCAGCTCGGTACGCCGGCTCGACGACAGCGTTGGCGACTGCAATTCCAACAGCGCTGTCATGTCGTCGACCAGCGTGATGAAATTCTCCCGCAGTCCATCCTCATGCAAGACATTCAGGTTGCCAGTGCTCTCGTCCATCGCCATCTGAATGCCCTCGGTATGGGCAAGCAGGTTCAGCTGCGCAATCGGGGCAGAGCTTCCGTCGGCAAATCGCAAGGTCGACGTTCTCAGGTCGATGGATTCCACCACCAACGACGCCAATGTCTTGTCGGTGCCGACATCCGGCCCCAGTGCGAGCGGACGCATCTGCAGATCGAACACCTCGAGCTGACCGGCGCTGCCATCGCCATCAAGGTCAAACCAGAGACGCAGCTGTCGGTACGCGGGATCATCCCTGGTGATCAGTCCGTCGCCATTCGCGTCGTAATAAGCAAGGGACGCCAGGCCGTGCTGGTCAAAAGGCGTATCCGCACCATTGAAAAGCTCGCTGCCATTCTCGATCAGGCCGTTGCCGCTGCGGTCGATGCCAAGGATCGCATCGCCGGGCGCTACCCACTGCGTGGCTTCACGGAAGCCATCACCATCGAGGTCAAAGCGGGCGACATGCTGGTTGCGCAAGCTGTCGAGATCGGTGCCGACATTGCCGGGCAGGTCCATCATCTGCACGCCGTCATTGCCGAGGTCCACGGCCAACAACTTCATCCATTGCAGTGATACTGTTTCGCGGGCGGCGCGGCTACGGGAAAAATCCAGTGCTTCTGCTGCTGAGGCGCGCGCCGCTTGGTTGGGATCGACCGGGTGTTCGAGGTTGTACTGGTCGACAGTTGCCTTCGCAGCCAGCATCGCTGCATGCGCTTTTCCGGCCTCGTCGGCAGCCATTCCTTGAACCGACACGTTCCCGTGCCCCGATGGATCGCCGTCCACGACCGATAGCATCAAGCCCAGCTTGGCAGCCGCCTCCCAGTGGGCCTTGGCGCTATCGAATTCCGACTGTAGCTGCGAGCGCTGTCTTTCAATCGGGCTGCGTCCGCGCAGCCACTCACCCTCGGTTTGCCAGTGCGCCTCGTCGGCGCCGAATTTTGCGCGCAGATGGTCGACTTCCCAATGCTGAACCAGGGCTTCAGGCAGTGCCAGTGTTTCGCCGTACAACTTCACCAAATCCAGCCGCGAGATCGCGACATAAGAAGGATCGTCGCGCATCGGATCTTTTTGCGCCAGCACGAAGAAGTAATTGTTGATGCCGTTGTCGGCGCGGCTTGGCCAGGCCGAAATCTGCACCGTGGGCATCCGCGACGCGATCAGGCTCAGCGTATTGTCTGGTTTGGCGATGTTGGCGTTAGCCTCGGACAGCAGGCGCTCCAGTCTCGGAAGCAGCTGGTCCAGTTCGCGTCGAAGTATCTGGGTGCCAAGCGGGTTGGATTCGCTTATTCGATAGCGCAAAGCGCCGGTATCGTCCCGATAAAAACTGGCGGTGCCTTGCGGGGGCGGGGGAGGTGGATCGTCAGCGAAGAGGTTGTCCAGAGCAAATGCCACAACAACCATCACGACAGGATTGATCGCAACGACAGCGCCCGAGCCCATCAGCGCGGAACTGGTGCCGGAAAGGTAGCCGAGGCCGTTGATGGCCGAAACAACGGTCGCCCCAGCTGAGCCGATCTGACCAGACTCGAGCATTTTGCCGAGATTGGCAAGATTAGCGATCGACAGCAGTGCGCCGATCTGTGACAACATCGCAGACTGCGCAGGGCTCAGATATCCAGCGCCCGTGATGCGTCCGGCCAGATAATTCGTGCTGTTCAATAGCCCCACTGAACCGCCGACCTTCGCCAACGTATCCCCGGATTGCAGCGACCGCAGGGAGTTGACCAGCGCCAGCCCGCTGGACACATCAGCGGCCATGCCGTCGAAATGCGCAGTAACCATTCCCTGGGAGCGTGCGTAATCGAGTGCGATACGAGCGGTAGCCAGGATGATGCCGGCGGTATCCTTCTGGCGGAGGGCAGTGAGGAAGTCGGCGATGTCAAAATGCAGCTGCTCTTTTGCAGCATCGCTCCAAGCAGGCGTTCCGTCTTTATTTGCTTTGACCGTGGCTTGCAGCTCTTTGCCAGCCGAATCAATCACTTTCAAAGTATGCGACTGCGATTGTTCATCCAGCGTATCGATCAGCCGATATTTTTCTCCCTGAATGTTGAATTCTTGTTCAATGCTTGTGTCGATAAGTTCATTGTCGCTGTCTCGCCGGCTTACCCTGAATGTCGAGGAATTCAGGCGTTCTGTTTTCGTGCTTTCGGTCAGGAGACCAGCGTCATCGTAATTAGCAACCAGCTTTGCGTTAGGTGCGTAATTGGAGGTAAGGCGTTGATAGACGGTTTTTCCCTGATCGTCTCGAAGAATTTCGAGAGATAGCTCAGGTTCTGCTGAAGACCTCCACTGGAATTTTTTCAATGTTCCATGGTCTGTATTTTCTGAATCAAATGCGAGCCAGGACTGTGTATTGTCATCGTAGAAGACACCGCCCTGCTCTTCATGGGTGAAAAGCACTGTCTGTTTATTTCGAAGAACCGTGCCGTAAGGTGTCAAGAAAAGTTCTTCATCATCGCGTCCTGTTGAAAGGCCGACGATGCCGGAAGGCAGGTCAATAAAATAGTCGACAGAATCAGGGTCAAACGCGTCGGACTCAAGATACGTATCGCGCTTCGAGCGGATAAACTCCTGATAGGTATCAAGGGAAAGGTCGCTGACAGAGCCATCGATTTCAATCATCGTGACAAGCTGCCTGGAATCCGACAGGAGGGCGATCCTTCCTGAATTTTCCGTGACGATTGACACGGCTTCGCCAGTAGAAGCTTCGAGCGCTTGCGTTAATGCCGCAGTTTGCTTTTCAATCGATGGCAATGCTTGTGCCGGGGCCGTCCCGGGCTTGAACTCCGTCGCTGATTCCGGAAGGCGTATGCACTGACCTGTTCGCAGGCTATCGGGATCGGCAATTTGCGGATTGGCTTTCAAGAGATCGGTGATGGAGATCTGGTTTCGCTTCGCTATGCCGTAGAGCGTTTCTCCCCTGACCACTGTGTATGCGCCATCGGTCCCGCGGTAGTCGGGAGATGGGCGGAATTGAATGATCGAAGCGGCCGTCTGTTGTGCGCTGCTTGGTATCGTTACTTTTGTTTCGAGGTCAGCTGGCGCTGCTGCTGAACGCAACTGCGGTATGTTATCCAGGGTTTTGGGTGCTATTCCTGATTCTAAATTCGCATTATTAGATTTTGCATAGTCAAGTAAGGTCTCGCAGCCGCTCACAATAAAACGCTGCGCTGCCACTGTCGAAATTGTGCTGGCACCCAATACCCAAAACGGGTTCAGAGTGGGACTGGTAATCGCCCCGACGCCAATACCGAATGCGGCCCCGCCGAAGGCGCCGATGATGGTGCAAATTGGTTTGTCTGTTGCGCCGGATGTCGCGACTGAAACAAATGTTCCAGCAGCAGTCCCTATCCAACCGATTGGGCCTGGCATTGCTCCCTTTTCTCCAGCCAAGTGGGCGAGATGGAAAAATTTCGCGCTCATTCCAGCACCGAATGCATCTGCTGCCAGATTTGACTTACCCGATTTTCCAGAGTATCCGTTCTTATCCCAATTTTTATTGAAATTTGAAATCAATTCATCTAGGGTCGACTGCTTTTCATTTGAAGCCATATCAACGTTCCTTGAAATGATTAATCAGAAATCGTTCGCTGGAATTTGGCTTTTTGATAGACAAGCCCAATTTGATTTCCAGCTAAATATGGCATGCTCATGACCATGAACCATGTGTAAGTCAAAACAATAACGCTTTCGCTTGTCTGATTGATATATGACATTCGTCGACCGTATCCGTCCACATAGGTCGTATAAAGTGTTATGAATTGCAAGGCAAAAATAAAAGGGGTGCTAAACAGAAAAAATTTCCACTGCGGGTCGCAAACACATTTCTTGAAATTCTCTTCTGAGAACGAAAATGAATTTGCAAGACCAAGTAAAAAATGGACAGGAATGCTCGCGAACATCGAGCTGAATAGCACTGCTAGTTGCGGCGTGTAACCGGCCCAGTTCTGCTTCAACTCTCGCAGCCCTGGATACAAGGGAAGAATGAACTCAATGAATTGATTTCCGGCTTCAGTCGTAGCCCATTCCGGAGAAAGTGCAAATCGATTGAATGCTGCTATTCCCAAGATGATG
>JACCDQ010507342.1_pt1 | contig 31305 bp, 21 predicted proteins | sample 7446031 | NCBI WGS metagenome assembly JACCDQ01 (sample SAMN15323442, study PRJNA562643) | freshwater metagenome | isolation source: river surface water | place: USA:Blue River Watershed | collected 2017-08-17 | reverse complement strand
TGCGGTAGTGCGCATTTGGTGCTCGGGACGGGAATCGAACCCGTACTGACATTACTGTCAACAGGATTTTAAGTCCTGCGCGTCTACCTATTCCGCCACCCGAGCTGAAAGGAATGCAAAAATAATATTATTTTCTCATTATTGCATCATTTCGCGAATAGAATTTTCAATTATTTCGGCAGCTTGTAAAATTTGTGCTTCAGAAATAATCAAAGGAGGTGCGAAACGAATAATATGTTCATGGGTTTGTTTTGCTAGTAACCCATTCTTTTTTAATTGAATACAAACGTCGTAAGCTTTTTTACCACCATTAAATGGTTCAATACGAATGGCATTTAACAATCCTTTACCTCGAACAAAATCTACCATAGGTAAATTCATATTTTGCAATTTTTCGCGGAAAATGGCTCCCATTTTTTCTGAATTTTCGATCAAATTCTCCTCGGTAATCACTTTTAATGATTCCATAGCGACTGCACAAGCGAGAGGATTTCCCCCGAAAGTAGAACCATGTTGACCGGGTTTAAGGGTAAGCATGACTTCATCGTTGCCCAAAACACAACTTACGGGCAATACTCCGCCGCCCAATGCCTTACCAAGGATCAATAAATCGGGTTTGACATTTTCGTGTTCACAGCAGGTTAATTTACCAGTTCTACCAATTCCAGTTTGAACTTCGTCGGCAATAAACAGCACCTCATGTTTAGAACACAATGCGCGTACACCTTGTAAATATCCATCATCCGGAACAACTACCCCAGCTTCACCTTGAATCGGCTCTACCATGAATGCACAAACATTCGAATCTTGTAAAGCCTTTTCTAATGTTTCCAAATCATTATAAGGTATGGATTTAAAATTTGGCACGAATGGTCCGAAATTTCCAAAACTATCTGGATCATTGCTTGAAGAAACTGCGGCAATAGTTCTTCCCCAGAAATTGCCATCGGCAAATAACACTACCGCTTGATTTTGGGGAATTCCTTTTACTTCATAACCCCATTTTCTGGCTAATTTTATTGCGGTCTCCCCTCCTTCTACGCCAGTATTCATCGGCAAAACGCGATCATATCCAAATAATTCGGTAATGTACTTTTCGTACTCCCCTAAAATATTGTTGTGAAACGCTCTAGATGTCAACGTCAATTTCGTAGCTTGTTGATTCAAAGCATTGATAATTCTTGGGTGACAATGTCCTTGATTTACAGCTGAATATGCCGACAAGAAATCGAAATATTGTTTACCTTCAACATCCCAAACAAAAACTCCCTCACCTCGTTCAATTACCACTGGAATGGGATGATAATTATGTGCTCCAAATCGATCTTCTAATTCAATATAGTACTGCGTAGAATGCATATTCAAAACTACAATTTATAGCTGGAATGAAAAAATCAATTTCAGATCCTCGAAGAATTATAAGGTTTTGATGATTCTTAATTATATTTGACTGAACGCCAATTTTAGGGAATTCAAATAAGCCGTATTCAATTAATTGGAATGCGCCTGTTTAAATGAAGCATTTCGAGTTTTATCGCATTAATATAACCATTCATTGAAATCAAAATTTTTTCTTTCGCATTTTGTTTTGATTCTTTGGGGATGTTTTATCGCTCAACCAGGATTGTCACTGGAATCAACAACAAGTGATTTAAGGATTAACTCGTTTCAGACCAACAGCTCAAATTTTAGTCTGAATAATTTCACACCTCATAAATATAATGGCGTTGATTTCATTTCCAAGAATTCCATCGAATGGATTTCTTATCGACAAGGTGTCATTGAGTTTATTGTAGATTCAAAGAATGTTGAATCGCAAAAATTTGCTCAAACCTATATGGATTCATGTTTTGCCATTGCTCGATTGGCGTTGAATGAACTGAACAAAAGTTTATCGTATAAAATGAATGATCAAATACGATTATTCATTCTTTCTGATTCCCAGCAAAACTTACAATCCTTTTCGAGTATTGACAATCCATTAACTTTTAACATTCAACTTTCTTGGGAAATTCAAAATATGCGGCAGCAAATTCGCTTTGGCATTGCAAAACACTATTTGCAAGAATATTTGGGTGGACTTATTTTCAGAGAAAAATTAAGTCCGTCGGCAATTAAACCTCCCAGTTGGCTAATAAGTGGTTTTTGTAATTATTTCTCCAAAGCGATTACATTCGACGAATTTGAGCGTTTTAGCTATTTAGCAAGAAAAGGAGAATTCAATAACATTAATTTTATCGATATACGATACCAAGAATTATTTGGTACGGTAGTTTGGTATTTGTTTGAGAAAGAAAAAGGAAGAAGTATAAATGGTGCGTTTTGGTTGTTGTTAAAAAATGCCAATAGTTTTGAGCGCACTTTTTACTATCATTTTGAAAAACGATTTAGTCAATGGTTAAAAATACGCATTCTGGAAATTGAGTCCATGGGATTCAAAGATGGTTTGAAATCTGATTCTCAAATTCCGGTAAAACACAGCAATATTGATCATCTTCAATTAGACGTAAAGGAAAGTAAATTATTGATTTACGAAGATTTTAGAAGAAATCCCAAAATTAAACCCGTGAATTTAAGCACGGAAAACATGGAAAAAGTTGCATTAGATTCGGTTACGACTTTACCTCTTCATTTGAAAGAACTTTTGGCCATTAAATTGAAAATTAACCGATTCAATTCAACAATTCAGGTTATTAATAGAATCAACCCGAGTCAATTGTTTGTTGTTATTAAATCACAATTCACATCCAATGATTCACTATTTGTATTGGGATTAATATTGGATCTTCATGCGCTAAATTTTAGTAAAAACAGAATAATTGGTGATCCTAAAAATTCAATTAATACCATCCATTCGGGGTTAAATTCCAATTCAAATTTAATTGGGGGAGCTAATTTAAATGGGGATTCGGATTTCATCATTAATAAATGCGACACATTATTCAGGCATGCTGTTTTAAAAGAGTCGATTGACTACGGTAATTTCATTTCTGAATCGGCCCAACATTTTTCAATTATTCGAAAAACGGGAAATCATTCTGAGGTAGTCCATTTTTTATTGGATAATTCAAAGCAGAAATGGAATCATTTTGCTACGGGAACAAAAGGATATTTTTATCATCAAGTAGAATCTGGAAACAAGGATAATTTCATTGAATTTTATTTACTTGAAGATCAAATACATCTGAATATTCTAACGAAAAATAGTGACTTATTAATTTCAGATTCGGTTAAAAAAATCACGTATTCCTTTGACACGATCAGATTAGATACTTCGGTTTTTGGATCGACAAAAAAATGGGATTCCAAGAAATTGTTTGTTAGTCCGTTTGAATTCAATAAAAACAGCAAATCCATCCCCCGAAAAAACAAAGATCCGCTAAAAACCCAGCAAGTTTTTAAAATAGAACCTTTGCGAAATTGGCAATATACGGCCTCGAGTAATTATTACTTTTCGAATAGAGAACTGGATCTCGCTTATAGTTCGATTGTGCCGGTTGAGCGAATGTATAACGCTCCAATAACCTTGTTTTACGAAGGCTTATTTCCCCGTTTATTAAAAAATTCAGAACTCGGAATTTTGGCATTTTCTAATATCAACAGAAGGCGAATAGGGTTTGAAATAAAACATAAAACAGATTTGGGTTGGGGCGAATTAAACCAGCAATTCAAATATCGTTTGCGTCAGTTTTCAATTAACAATACAAACATATTCAGAAATAGAAGTTTACGATATGATATTTCCATTTCCCGGTTTATTTTAAACGGAAATGAATTTCATCGAGGAATACAGATGAATCTAATTTTAAAAAGTCATTTAGATCAAATTATTCCGTTAAATATGAATGAAAATTCGATAAATTTAAAAATTTCAAACACGCAACTTCATTCAATAAATATTGGATTTGATGATAAAATTAGATATCAATTATATGGATTCAACGGTTACTTAAAATACCTGTTAAATTGGGAAAATGGATGGTATAATAAGGACATGAATTTGGGATTAACATCAGCCGTCGATGGCAAATTGCATTTCACCCAAAATTATAAAATGTTCACATGGGAAACGGGTGTAAAAGCGCGTTATTCCTTGAGTAAAATCAACACATTCTATTGGATAAATGGAAATAATGGATGGATAGAAACCAATCAATTTGTTTCAAATTCAGGTTACAATTCTTCGTTTATTTCTCCCTATTTATTGCAACAAATTGGAGGAAATGTTAGAGGAATTCAATCAGCAAGCCGAGGAGGCAACAGTTATTTTAATGTTCAGTCTGAAATATCTGTACCTGTAAGCAGTTTGATTCCATCGTATTCCATAAATGGTCCGTTACTGAAATCATTGAGATTTTTTATTTGGGGGGATGCCGCTTTGGCGTTTATTGATGGATCTCCTTGGCACTACAACAATCCGTATAACACATTGATTTACAGTACACCAAATTACAAATTAACCGCAACAGCCAATCGAAATCCATGGATTTGCGGTCGTGGAATTGGATTAAAATTCAAACTTTTGGAAATGGATTTTCGAATAGAATATGGTCATGGTAAAATTGGCAATGATGCATTCAAGAGGCAAATTTCAATTTCATTGGGTAATATTTTTTAATTTGTTTAAAAACTGCTTGAATAATAACGTACTTTTGTAATTAATTTGCCTTAGCACAGTTTTAAATGGGACTTTTTAGTTTTCTAACACAGGAATTAGCAATTGATTTGGGTACAGCCAATACCCTTATTATTCATAAAGACAAGGTAGTTGTGGACGAACCTTCCATCATTGCATTGGAGCGAAACACGGGCAATGTTATTGCAATTGGCCGCGAGGCTATGCAAATGTACGGAAAGGAAAACGAAGGAATTAGAACCATTCGTCCTTTGAAAGATGGTGTAATTGCTGATTTTCAGGCGGCAGAACACATGATTCGTGGTATGATCAAGATGATGAACCAACGTCAACAATGGATTAGTCCTCAGCTGAAAATGGTCATCTGTATTCCATCTGGTATTACTGAAGTTGAAAAACGTGCAGTTAAAGATAGTGCCGAACGTTCTGGTGCAAAAGAAGTATATCTTATTCACGAACCTATGGCAGCAGCTGTTGGTATTGGAATTGATGTTACCCAACCACAAGGCAATATGATTATCGATATTGGAGGAGGTACTACCGAAATCGCAATCATTGCATTAGGCGGTATTGTTTGTGATGAATCTATACGTGTTGCTGGTGACGAATTCAACTTGGATATTGTTGAATACATGCGTCGCGAACACAACCTGTTAATTGGTGAAAGAACGGCTGAAAAAATCAAAATCAATATTGGAAGTGCGTTGCAAGAATTGGAAAACCCACCCGAAGATTACGCTGTTTACGGTCGTGATTTGATGACAGGAATTCCAAAGTCTATTCACGTATCTTACAATGAAATCGCTCGTTCTTTGGACAAAAGTATCATGAAAGTTGAAGAAGCAATTCTTCGCGCATTGGAACAAGCACCACCAGAATTAAGTGCCGATATTTTAACCAATGGCATTTGGTTAACAGGCGGTGGAGCGTTACTTAGAGGTTTGGATAAGCGAGTTTCTAACAAAACGAAGTTAAAAGTAAACATTGCCGAAGATCCATTGAGAGCCGTTGTGCGTGGTACCGGAATTGCATTAAAAAATATTGGTAAGTTCAAGTTTTTGATGACGGCTTAATAACCGAAGTCCTCTATTCAAGCTTTTCAAAATAAAATTAAGATACAAATAGCCTATGTGGATTCTCATACGATGGATTAAACACAACTCGTATCCACTATTCGCTTTAATTTTATTCGGTTTCTCTGTCAATCAGGTATTAAGATACCATATTTATCAGCACTCTTTTTACTTTAAAAGCAGTACTGCCTTTTTTCGGACCATTGATCAATGGAAATCCAATGTGACCGAATTCGTAAACTTAAAGCAGGAAAATATTGCATTGAGAAATGAGAATATCTCTCTGCGCAATCAACTTTCATTGAATTCATACAAATACAATTCGTATCGAGATACCCAGTATTTTGATTCATTGAATGCTAAATTCCCCAACTTAAAAACGGCCTACAGTTATATCACAACAAAAGTCATTCGTAACTCTACGAATTCTCCTGATAACTTCTTTTATATCAATCACGGTAAACTGCAAGGAATCACACCAGGTATGGCCGTAATCAGTCCATCAGGTGTGGTCGGCGTTATTTTAGATTGTTCTGATAATTTCTCAAGAGGGATGTCATTATTGAATTCCAAATTTGAAATCACACCTTATATTCCTGAATTGGACTTACGCCAAGGGGTGTTGAAATGGGATGGCGGAAATTCAAACAATGCAGAATTGCTCGAAATTAATCGCACGGAGCCGATTAAGAAAGGAATGAAAATTCTAACCAGTAATTATTCATCTATTTTCCCTCCGAATATACCTATTGGAACTATAGAATACATCAATCCAGAATCCAAATCGCATTATCACGAAGTTCGCGTTAAATTAGCAACAGATTTTAGTCGATTGAATAACGTGTATTGCATTAAATATCATTTCAAAAATGAATTAGATTCATTGAATATGTCCGGCACCATTAATCCAAACGACAATGATTGAGTACATTAAATTATTTTTAATTGGATTGGTATTGGCCTTTTTACAATCATTCATCATTCAGGAAGTGGATATGGGTTTTTGGATGCGTCCTATGCCCTATCTCATGCTATTCTTGGTATTGCCAATCAATACCAACAAGTATGCCCAATTGATCATTGCGTTTGTATTTGGAACATTTATCGACTTATTGTCTGGATCCTTTGGAACACATGCAGCTAGCTGTATATTCATGGTATTCTTCAAAAACTTGATAGATAGCCGTTTTATTGACTTCGACTCCCTTCAGTTACAAGGAGAAAATTACATCAACGTTGACACCAAGGGGCAATTATTTTTTACCTATTACACGTTTTCGCTCATTTTTATACATCATTTTGTATTCTTTGCATTGGACTTCTTTGAATGGGTTCGGTTTTTTAGAATTTTAGGCACGACAATTGTTTCTACAGTTGGCTCATACTTGTTAATTTTGCTGTTTAAATCTATTTTCAGACGTTAATCATTCGTTGAGTCATGATTGATATACACAAACAGCGATACAAGACCTTTATTGTTATATTCGTTCTATTCTTTTTGTTATTTCTCTATCGAGTTGCTAGTTTACAACTCTTCAACACTGAATACGAGCAAAAAGCCATTAATAACGCTCTAAACAAAATCACACTATACCCAGCTAGATCGGTTATCTACGATAGAAATAAAAAGATTATCGCGAAGAACTTGGTTATGTATGATTTGTTCATTTTCCCTCGGGAAATTGAACCCAAAAATCGCGATTTTCTTTGTGAAGTATTGGAAATTGACACGGCGCAATACAACTCTTTATTATTGGAATCTTGGATCAAATCCAAAAAGCGTCAGAAAAACAATGCTTACAATCATTCGGCACTATTTTATTCAAATTTAACAGAGCGCCAATACACGGTAATCAGAGAAAATCTCTATCGTTTGAAAGGATTTTATATTGAACCAAGAACCGACCGTTCCTACGATATTATTGGTGGTGCACATGCCTTTGGTTATTTGGGAGAAGCTTCTGAGGATTTATTAAAGAACGATCCATATTACCAACCGGGCGACTTGGTTGGAATCACGGGGATTGAAAAATACTACGAACCTTATATGCGCGGTCGCAAAGGTATTCGAACAGTTTGGCAAGACCGAACCTATCGCGAACGCGGTGTGGTTAACGATGATTCGTTTAATTATCCAGCCATTGCTGGCCCTGATTTTATTAGTTCTATGGATTTAGAACTTCAACAGTACGCTGAAAAATTGTTGACAGGCAAACGAGGTTCAGTAGTAGCTATTGAACCTGGTTCGGGGGAAGTATTAGCGTTTGTGAATAAACCGGACTACAATCCCAACGATTTAATTGGCCAAGGCAGAAATAAAGAATTCCGTAAAATGCTGATCGATCCCAAAAAGCCACTTTATAATCGAGCGGTTAAAGGGGTTTATCCTCCGGGAAGTACGGTAAAAACCGTATTAGCACTGATTGGATTGCAAGAAGGCGTAATTGTGCCTGAATCCAGAAAAGGTTGTGGCGGAGGATACAGAATGGGAAGCATCACAGTTGGTTGTCACCCGCATGGTGGCCCACTTGACGTAGAAGGTTCCATTCAAATTTCATGCAATACCTATTATTGTGCATTGTTTAGGGAAATTATCGACAATCCCAAATACGCAAATGTGCAAAAAGGCTATGAACAATTAGCCAAACATTGGAGAAGTTTTGGATTGGGCGAGCCCACGGGAATTGATTTATTAGGAGAATCGGGAGGAAACATACCGTCGGTGGAACAATTGAATCGCCGTCATGGTCCCAAATGGAGATCTTCGATGGTTATTTCCTTGGGTATTGGACAGGGAGAAATACTATTAACGCCCCTTCAATTGGCCAATGTTGCCGCTATTTTAGCCAACAGAGGTTATTATTACACACCTCACATCGTTAAATCAATTAATGGAATTAAAGATGTTGAATGGCAAAAGAAATTCAAAACCAAGCATCAAACTTCAATTGATCGAATTCATTATGAAACCGTTGTGGCGGGTATGTCGAAGGTAATGCAACCAGGTGGTACTGCTTTTGGAGCATCGATTAATGACATTGAAATTTGTGGAAAAACGGGAACTGCCCAAAATCCGCACGGAAAAGACCACTCGTTATTCATTGCATTTGCACCCAAAGACAATCCCAAAATTGCCATCGCTGTTATAGTTGAAAATGGTGGTTTCGGGGCAACTTATGCGGCTCCAATTGCCACATTAATGATAGAAAAATATTTAAAACATCCTCAAACATCCTCAAAAACGGCGATGGAAAAGAGGATTTTAGAAGCCGTTTTGGAATTTTAAAGTAGAATTCATATGCCAAGTACTCGACAATTATCACAGCTTAATAAAATGGACTCTGTTGCCATTATTTTGTTCAGTATCTTGGTTTTAATTGGGTTTGTGAATATTTACTCTGTAACATCGGATGTGAATCAAACCGGATTTCAGCTTTCTGCCATTGCCACGCGACAATTAATATGGATTGCAGGGTCGGCTCTCATTATTATGACCATTGCATTCGCAAACGTGGTTTTGGTTGAGTATCTCTCTTATTATGTTTACGGCTTTATCATTTTTCTGAATATTCTGGTACTTTTTGTGGGAAAGGAAGTTGCAGGTGCTAAGTCTTGGTTTGGTTTCGGGGGATTTGGTATTCAGCCTTCAGAATTTGCCAAAATAGCCACCAGCATGGCGCTTGCAAAATTTTTGGGGGGATATGGCATGAAATTCAAAGGATGGAAAAACATTTCCCTTTCGCTGGCCATTTTCATGGTTCCCATGGTTGTGGTATTGTTCCAAAACGATACCGGAAGTGCCTTGGTGTATTTATCCTTTTTCTTGGTGTTGTATCGTGAAGGATTGCCTGGATATATTTTGGTGATTTCAACTTGGATTGGCGTTCTTTCTATCATTTCTATTTACTTAAATAGTTTGAATATTTCATTCGGTTATTTATATGGCATTTTACTCGGAATTAGCAGTATTTTGGTCTATTTCGGCAGAAAAAATCGTCAATTTGTAATGTTGATTTTGGCCATTTCCATTGGTAGTTCATTGTTTTCAGGTGTGGTGGGATACGCTTATAATAAAATCTTTAAAGTTTATCAAAAAGACCGTATTGAGATCGTCTTGGGTTTAAAGGAAGACAAACGTGGAATGGGTTATAACCTAGAACAATCGAAAATTGCAATAGGTGCTGGACGAATCGATGGACGTGGTTTCATGAAAGGATCCCAAACAAAAATGGGATTTGTACCTGAGCAACATACCGATTTTATTTTCTGTACCATAGGTGAAGAATGGGGATTTTTAGGAGTCACGTTCTTTTTCGGTATCTATTTAATGCTATTACTACGTTTAATCTTTTTGGCCGAACGCCAGTCGGATGTTTATGGACGAATATTGGGTTATAGCGCCGCCTCTATCCTGTTTTTTCACTGGTTCGTAAATATTGGTATGACCATTGGATTGGTTCCTGTTATTGGGATTCCGCTTCCTTTTGTTTCTTTCGGGGGAAGTAGTTTATGGGGATTCACATTCCTGCTTTTTGTATTCTTAAGATACGATCAGGTAAGAAAATCCTAAATAATTTCTATTTTCGCAATTATGAAAATTACTAACCGCAATTTGTTGTGGCTATTGGTGTTGGGATTGACTTTTACCAATTGTTCAGATTCCGACAATGACTCCAGTGAAGAAACTATTTTTGAAAGTATTCCATCTGATGTTTCAGGTGTGAATTTTAAAAATATTGTCCCAGAAAACGACTCATTAAATCAATTCACTTACCACTACCTATTTAATGGTGCTGGCGTGGGAATGGGTGATATTAATAACGACGGCTTAAATGATTTATACTTTGCTTCTAATTCTGGAAGTTCAGCGCTTTACTTGAATAAAGGTGATTTTAAATTTGAAGATATTACCCAATCTGCAGGTGTTGGCACCAATCAATGGATGACAGGAGTTTACATGATTGATATTAACAACGATGGACTTTTGGATATCTATGTGTGTAGTAGCGGGCCTTCAACATCCCCCGAAAAGAAAAAAAATAAACTCTTCATCAACAAAGGCAATTTGAAGTTTTCAGAAGAAGCCGAAAAATGGAATCTTGCTAATACGGGAAATACTAGTTGCGCTGCATTTTTCGATTTTGATGCCGACGGTGATTTGGATGTGTATATTGGCAATCACGCTGAAAAATATTGGTCGGATATCAATGTCCCTTTCCAGAAAACACTCAAAATGGACGCCACTTCACGCCAACAATTTTTGAGAAACGACGGTAAAACATTTACTGACATTACAGAATCTGCCGGAATGTTGGCTATGGGTTACTGCTTAAGCGCTACGCCTGCTGACTACAATGGTGATGGATTGATGGATTTGTATGTTTGTAATGACTACCATATTCCGGATTATTTTTATATCAACAAAGGTGATGGAACGTTTGTAGATCAATGCAATTCATCTTTCAAACACATTTCTAACAACTCCATGGGAAGTGATGTATCTGATGTAAATAACGACGGGCGAATTGATTTGTTGACATTAGATATGCTGCCTGAAAGTCCCAAGCGCTTCATGACGCTGTTGGGTCCTCGTGATTACGACTTCGTAACAGTGAGTAAAAAGAATAATTACGGCAAGCAATACATGAAAAATGTATTACAAATAAATATGGGAGACGGAAAATTTTCTGATCAAAGTTATTTGTATGGAATTGCACGTACCGATTGGAGTTGGTCTCCCCTGTTTTGTGATTTCAATAATGATGGTTTCCAAGATTTATTTGTAACCAACGGTTACTATAGAGATGTAACCAATTTGGACTTTGTGTTGTATCAAAATCGCAAAGAACAGACAAAGGGTGGCAAAGTGACACATAAAGAAGTTCTGGAAAAACTTCCTTTCGAAAAATTGGTCAATTACTTATATATCAATAATCAAGGACAAGGATTCAGCAACAAAGCATTGGTTGCAGGAACCTCAGAACCCACATTGAGCACCGGTTCTGCGTATGGCGATTTGAACAATGATGGACAAATTGATTTGGTTGTTTGCAATCAAGGCGATGTGCCATTGATTTACAAAAACACGGTAAAATCTGAAAACTTTTATAATTTAAAAATCAAATCGAAATCGAATAAATCAACAGAGGGAACCAAGGTATTTGTTAAAGACAAAAATCAGATTCGTTTATTTGAAAAATCACCCATCAAAGGTTATTTGAGTTCTTCGGATCAACTAATACATATCGGGTTTAATAGCGAAAATCCGATTGAATATATAGAGATTCTTTTACTTAATGGTAAAGTGAAAAAATTGACTGCCAGCGAATTAAAACAAGGACAAATTACAGAGATCGATGTGGATCAATTTGCAGCAGGTAGCAGTGAAATTTTGAAATTAAGTAAAGCTAAAAACGTATTGTTAAACGAAGAAAGTACTGATATATTAGACTTCAAACACGAAGACCAAGAAACGCCTGATTTCAAGCGTGAACCTTTATTACCTCATCGATTTACCATGTTAGGTCCTGGTTTAACTAGCGGAGATGTTAATAACGATGGTTTATTGGATGTCTTTATTGGTAATGCTTCTGGAGGATCGGGTTCGAAGTTGTTCATTCAGCAGAAAAATGGGCGTTTCAGCCTTGCGCCTTCTCAGCCTTGGAAGAGCTTACCCGCCGATGTAACTGGAAGCTTGTTGTTCGATATGGATAATGATGGAGATTTGGATTTGTACGTGGCAGCAGGTGGAAGTGAATTCTCCTGGCCAAATAATAACTATTTGCATCATTTATATGAAAATAAAGGTAAAGGCAATTTTGTCGAAAAATCAGGTGGCTTACCCAAGGTGATTGGTAGTTCGAGTTCGGTTTCAGCTGGTGATTACGACAATGATGGCGATTTAGACTTATTTGTTGCTGGACGTGTTTTACCCAACTTCTATCCTTTCGTTGAAATTAGAAGTTACTTATTGAGGAATGATAAAGGTAAATTTACGGATGTCACCGAAACCGTTGTTCCCGATTTATTTATGCCTGGAATGATTAGCGAGGCAATTTTCACCGATTACAACAACGATAACAAGGTTGATTTGATGCTTGTGGGTGAATATACTCCCATTGTTTTCATGAAAAATGTGGGCGGTAAATTTATCAATGCTACCGAAGAAGCCGGAACCCTAAAATATTCAGGCTGGTTCAACAGTATTGCTCCAGTAGATATTGACAACGATGGCGACCTAGACTACGTTGTAGGAAATAAAGGAACTAATTCGTTTATCTGCGCGAAACAAAGTGAACCCGTCTCCATTTACTGGGCGGATGTAGATAAAAACGGAAGACACGATTTCTTTTTGAGTTATTTGAAAAACGGACAGGAATATCCCATGTATCAAATGGACGAAATGGTTGTGGCATTCCCGAGCTTTTTGAACAAGAAATTCACCAATTACACGGCCTTTGGAGGTCAAACCATGTTGGATATTTTTGGTGAAGACAACTTGAACCAAAACAAAATGTATGCGAATGAGTTCCAACACTTGATTTTGATTAATAACGGTGGCGCATTTTCAGTGAATGCATTGCCTTTTGAATCGCAAATGGGGCCCATCAATGGCATGCAAGTGGTAGATATTAATCAAGACGGCTTTGATGATATTTTATGTATTGGAAACAATAGCTACACTCGAGTGACCCATGGTCCCGATGACGCTATGTACGGAGGAGTGCTATTAAACAATTCAGGCAAACTAACCTGGAAAAACGGGTTAGACGTTGGTTTTAATGTTTCGGGGGATGGAAGAGCGTTAGGTTGGGTAAACCAGCCCAACAACGATATTCGTTTTATTGCCACACAGAATAATGCAAAAGCCAAAGTTTTCAAATCGAGCAAACCATTTAAGTATGTAAAGGCTCCTTCAAAGGCCGTTTCTGCAATTTGCGAGATGACCAATGGATCAAAGAAAAAAGTGTATTTGGGTTATGGCAGCGGTTATTTAACCAGCAGTTTTCCAGGGGTTTTAAATAACCCATCAATAAAATCAATTGTTTTTTATGATAAAAATGGAAACATTTTGAAAAATTAATTTTTACTGTTATATTTGCAGAAATTTATTTGTTATGGGAGTTACAAGACTTAAAAGAAAAGAAGCTAGAAATCGCCAAAAATCAACTCAGCGAGTTAAGGATATCAAACGTCTAAAAAGCTTTGTTACCGTTGCTTCTCCATATAAAGAAGTATCAGGTATTGTCATTGAAGATGACAAAAACTAAGAATTTATAAACGCCTCGTTTAGGAAAGGCCACCGTGTGTGGCCTTTTTTATTTTATTGCAAATCATTTTTATTACATTCGTGAAACCGTCCCCCGAAAGCATGAAAATCACGAAATTTAAATCACCAAAGTACTGGGTAATCGCAATTATTGCGGTATTTAGTTTTTCCTCTTGCAGTGAAAACAAATCCAAAGTTATTTTAAATAACGATGTACTCAGCGAATGTAATTTAGCCATTCAAAACGCTATTGTTTTGGATGCTACCAATCCCCCCGTGGGAAGTCGCAGGTACTTTTATGCCAGCGTAGCGGCTTACCAAGCATTACAACCATTCTCAAATGAGTTGATTTCGTTGAGCGGTCAATTAAAAGGACTAGAATTCAATGCAACCCCCGACACATCAAAAGGCTATTGTTTGGATTTAGTTGCACTAGCAGCATACACGAGCACAGCAAAAGCCTTGGTTTGGAAAGAAGATAGCGTGGTTGCTTTCCGAAATCGCAAATTGGAATTCTATAAATCAGAATTATCAAATAAAGTGTATGAAAATAGCGTCTCTTGGGGCGATAGTGTTTCATCAATTATCATCAAATGGGCGAAAAAAGATAGCTTCAATGAAACTAGAGGGGTTGATTTGTATTTGGCAAAAATTGATGCGCAATATTGGCAGCCTACACCCACGGAGTACATGCAAGCATTGGAACCCAATTGGAAAAAAATTAGGCCTACCCTTATACCCTCTGCAAATTACTTTAGATCCACATTGCCAGTGCCCGCTGATTACCAGATTCAACCCATTTCTAAATCAATCGACGCTGAAGGAAATGAATTTGTGAAATACAAATCACTCAATCCTAATTTCGATAAACTGATGATGGAAGTGTACAACGAAAGTAAAAATTTAGATTCGAATAAAATCCGAATCGCACGGTACTGGGACGACAATCCGAACAGTACATTTCACTACGGACACGCAACGATCAAAGTATTGAAGGTATCTCCAGTTGGGCATTGGTTATCCATGTTTTCAACCGTTGCGAGAAATAAAAAATACTCCTTATTTCAGTCAGCAGAAGGCATGGTACGATTATCTGCGGCAATCTTTGATGGTTTTATTGCGGCATGGGATGCAAAATATCATTATGAGTACGTTAGACCTGTGAATGCCATTCGTATGCACGTTGATAGCGCTTGGCTACCATTAATTGAAACTCCGGCTTTCCCAGAATATCCAAGTGCGCATAGCGTAATTTCAAGTGCAGCTGCAACAGTATTGACTCATATGTTTGGGGAATACGAATTCACGGATTCTGCTGAAATGGAATTTGGATTAGGAACACGTCACTTTAAAAATTTCCGTGAAGCCAGTAATGAGGCTTGCATGAGCAGATTATATGGTGGCATTCACTTTAGAGAAGGCATCGAAAACGGTAAGTTTTTGGGAAATGCCATAGGTGAACATCATATAAAAACATTAAAAACGCGTAAATAAATTCCACCAAATAATTTATGGTAGGAAATAATTAAACTAGATTCATTTACTGATTTAATAGAAAATTCTTCACAAAAAAATCCTCCGTCGTTATGACGGAGGATTTTTTTATTGGTGAAACTTTTGATTGGTCAGGAGGAATGTTACAAATTGCTTAATTGAATTTTGAGATTCTGCAACTTACTTTCTGCATCATTCAATTTCTGACGTTCCTTTTCAACGATTTCAGGCTTGGCATTTGCTACAAATTTTTCATTAGATAGCTTGGCATTGGTTGCCTTCCAGAAACCTTCTAAATAGTTAATTTCTTCTTGAATTTTAACTTTTTCTGCCTCCACGTCAATTTCCAAATTCAACTCCAACCAAATTTCCGATTTATTCACCAAGAACATCATTTGATTAGAATTCGATTCCCGTTTGGTTGAGTGGATTTCAATATTCGATAACTTGGAAATCATAGCAGCAAACTCAGTTAACTCTTGCTCAGGATTTTCCATCCAGGCATTCAACTTTTCTTTGGGGGAAATTTGCTTTTGAGCGCGAATATTTCTTACCTCAGATACCAATTGCATAGGCAATTCTAAGGCAGAAGATTTTTGATTATTAGCAACTGGATACTCACTGATTACACAAGGAGTTTCTGCTGATTCATGGTGAATTGATTGATAAATTTCCTCCGAAATAAATGGCATATACGGATGGATAGCTATCATTAACTGAGCAAAGAATCGCTGAGTTGCTTCTTTTGCAACCTCAGTAATGGATTCACCGTAGTGAGGTTTAACCGCTTCCAAATAAACCGAACAGAAGTCATCCCAAATCAGTTTGTACAAATTCATCAATGCATCCGATAATCTGAATTGAGCGAAATGTTCTTCGTTTTCAATTAACGTACGATTCAATCGATTCTCAAACCATTCAATAGCTTCCGCTTCGTAGGCACGCATTTCAGTATCTTTTAGCGGCTCCCATTGATGGTACAATCTAAAGGCGTTCCAAATCTTATTACAGAAGTTTCTACCCTGTTCGATTTGACTTTCATCAAACAAAATATCGTTTCCGGCTGGAGCACATAAAAGCATCCCCAAACGAACAGCATCAGCACCGTATTGAGCAATTAAATCCAAAGGATCTGGACTATTACCCAAACTCTTACTCATTTTACGGCGTTGTTTATCTCTAACAATACCGGTGTAGTAAACATTCTTAAACGGCTTTTCACCAGTGTACTCATATCCCGCCATGATCATACGAGCTACCCAGAAAAACATAATCTCAGGGGCCGTAACCAAGTCGTTTGTAGGATAATAATAATTTAATTCCTCTTTGGATTCAAAACCATCAAAAACAGAAATGGGCCACAACCAACTTGAAAACCAGGTATCTAATACATCATCGTCCTGTTTGATTTGACTCAGATCTAAGATTTTACCTTTTTTAGAAAATTCTACCAAAGCTTGTTCAGCAGATTGAGCAACCACAAAATCACCAGATTCATCATAAAATGCGGGTATACGATGTCCCCACCACAATTGACGAGAAATGTTCCAATCACGAATATTTTCAATCCAATGCTTGTAAGTGTTTTTCAGTTTTTCAGGATAGAATTTAATTTCATCATCCATAACTGCTGAAAGAACTTTGGGATTCTTTTCCATGAATTTCTTCATATTCAAGAACCACTGAGTACTGATTTTAGGTTCAACTACAGCATCCGTTCTTTCACTAAAACCAACATTATGAACGTATTCATCTTCTTTAATCAATAAACCTTGATTTTTGAGTTCCTTTACCCATTCTTTTCGGGCAGTAAAACGGTCTTGACCAATAAACAGTATCCCTTGTTCGGAAATAGTACCATCATCGTTCAATGTATCAATTACCGGTAAATTGAATTTCAATCCGATTTCATAATCGTGAATATCATGCGCTGGTGTTACTTTCAACACACCTGTTCCGAATTCAATATCAATATAATCATCGGAAATAATCTCGACTTCGCGATTGATCAAAGGAACTAGTACTTTTTTCCCTAATAGGTGTTTGTAGCGGTCATCTTTTGGATTGACACATACGGCAACGTCGCCAGCAATGGTTTCAGGGCGGGCAGTTGCCACTTCCAGAAAACCATCAAAATCCACACCTTGATACTTTACGTAATAAAGAGAATCTTTTACTTCTTTGAATTTTACCTCTTCATCGCTTAATGTGGTTTTTCCTTGGGGATCCCAGTTTACCATTCGGGTACCTCGGTAAACCAATCCTTTTTGATATAGATCTACAAATACCTCAATTACAGCGTCAGACAATTTAGGTTCCATAGTGAATCGGGTTCTATCCCAATCGCAACTCGCCCCTAATTTTTTCAACTGCTCTAAAATAATACCTCCGTATTTTTCTTTCCATTCCCATGCATGTTTCAAAAAATCTTCTCTCGAAAGATCTGACTTTTTGATTCCTTGGGAAGCCAATAAGTTTACCACTTTAGCTTCTGTGGCAATACTGGCATGATCGGTACCAGGAACCCAACAGGCATTAAATCCCATCATTCTTGCGCGACGAACCAAAACATCTTGAATGGTATTGTTGAGCATATGTCCCATATGCAACACACCAGTAACATTGGGAGGAGGAATAACAACGGTATAAGGAGTTCTATGATCAGGCGTACTGCTAAAGTATTTATTGGTCAACCAATATTGGTACCATTTATTTTCTATTTCTGAAGGATTGTACTTTGAGGAAATTTCCATTTGTTGCAAAATTAAATATTAATGAGGGATTTTAATGAGGGTAATAAAAAAAAGAAAAGGTCACCACGGAGTGATGACCTTTTTCCTATAACATTGATCAATCGAATTAAACTCCAGTATCGTGGTAAACAGATTCTTCCAAGTAAGGGTGATTGACTGCAACCAATCCTCTTTTGGTTAAGTTGTTCAAAATCCAGAATGCGAACAAACCAGCGAACAATAAGAAAATACCTACTTCAAGGATACCAATATGTTGGTTTGGTCCAAATACACCAGGAATTACCATGAACCAAACATCAAAGTAGTGACCTATAATTAATATAATAGGGATAACTACCATGATTTTTGAATTTCTCTTTGCGCTTCTCATCAACAAGAACACGAAAGGTGTTACGAAGTTGATAAAGAAGTTAGCCAAGAAATAAGGCTTGTAATTCTCGTAGCGAAGTTGGTAATACATCATTTCCTCAGGAATTTGAGCGTACCAAATCAACAAATATTGGAATAACCAGATGTACGTCCAGAACACAGTGAAGGCAAACATAAATTTACCTAAGTCATGCATATGCTCTTGATTTACCAAGCCCAAATAACCTTGATTTTTCAAATACATTACGGTTAAGGTAATTACTGCGATAGCAGAAACCCAAGAAGTTGCAAAGTTGTAAACTCCAAAGATGGTTGAATACCAATGAGCGTCAACACTCATTACAAATAACCAAACCACGATTGAAATGGTAAAACCAAACAACACCAAGAACGCAGCACTAAAGCGAATACTCTTCTTGAAATAAGAAACGTCTCCTTTTGGTGCAGTATCTTCAGCGATAGACAAACCTCTCAATTTGTAACCGATGAAAACCCAAATAGCGATCAAAATAGTGGGAAGGATAAATAACATTTTAGAGTTCAAAAATCCTGATTTACCAGCCAAAATTCTATCATAGCCTGCATCACTCGGTTTCAATCCCAAATGTTCGTAATGTGCCCAATGGTAAATGTCATCTTTTCCTAATAATACCGCTACGAATAAAACTACAAACGCAACTGGAATAAAGGTAAAGATCGCTTCAGGAACTCTTTTCAATGCTACAGACCAACCTGCGTTAGCTGCATATTGAATTGCATACCAAAACAATGCACACAATGAAACCATGGTAAAGAAATAACCTGCAATCAATAAGTTTGCGTAGATCTTAGTTGTCCAAGGTTTTACTTGTTCATGATATTCCATACGAGGACCAAACTTTTCAGTTTCTACATTATGATGTTCTTCAGCGTGTGAAGCTGCACCATGTTCTGCAGAAGCAGCAGTATGTTCGGTACCTTCTGAATGACTTACATCGTGCTTTTCGGTAGCATGCTCAGTGGTTGCGTGACTGTCGTGAGAAGCACCAGAATGGCTTTTTTGATTAGCAATTCCGATACCGGTCAAAACCAATCCCAAAAGCATAAGAATTATCGTAAACGTCTTTGCTTTAGCAGGCACAACGAAGTTTTCCTGCTTAATTTCTATATGATGTCCGTGTCCCATAATTAATATTTTTTGGAATTATTTGGTAGATGTTGAATCTTGTGAAACAGCAGCAGTAGTTGCACTACCACCTTTAGCACTCAATAGCTTTACATATTTAACTACTCTCCAACGGTCTACTGGTTTCAAAACTGAAGCATGAGAACCCATGTTGTTTTTACCGTAAGTTAAAGTATGATAAATTTTACCTTCAGGAAGGGTTTTGATGTATTCGTCGGAGTAACCTTTCCAAGCTGGTTTCAAGGTTGAAACTTTTTTGAAAACTTCACCATCGTTGTTACCATCGGCACCGTGACAAGGAGCACAATAGATATCGTACATGTATTTACCACGTGTATCAATTTGATCGATTCCAGCAGGAGCAACAACTGCAGTTGCAGCAGCTTCATAACCTTCACCGGTATTAGGCATTGAATACAAATGATCAATTTTACCCATTGCAATTGAACCAACAACTGGCTCACGCATGCTCATTCCATAAGGATTGGTTTTGAAAGAATCTGCTTGATTGTATGGCTCATAACCTTTTGAGTAATACATATCGGGAGCATATTCCCAACCTGGATCATTTCCGCGACTTACGCAACTGCTCATTGCAACTACGGCCAACGCTGAAACTAAAGTTATATTAAACTTATTTGTCATTGTCTTAATGATTAAATTACAGTTTGAACGCCATTGTGAAATTCTCTAACCTCAACCGCACCTTTAGACTTCATGGTAGAAATCAAATCTTGCTCATTGATGCTTGAAGAAAGCTCAACAGCCATTACCATGCGATCGTCGGTTTGACGTTCATCGAGTAAATCGTTTTTAACTCCGAATAACATTCTGTTTCTCCAAAAGAAAAAGAATCCCATTCCATATGCTGTACATAATACCATACCTTCAAACATTACTGGAATCCAAGAAGGGGTAAAACGCACGGGTTTGTTACCCACGTTGATTGGCCAATCGATCACATACATGTAATAAATCATGGTTGTCATCAAAATTAAACCCGTCAAACCGCAGAAAAACGCAACTCGAGCCAATTTACTTCTCTTCACTCCGATAATGCGATCCAATCCGTGAACTGGATAAGGAGTATATATATCGTGGATAGCTATTCCTTTGTGAGAAATCTCAGAAGTAGCATCCATTAAAGCATCTTCATCTTCCCATACACCAACAATCATTTTATTGCGGTTACGGAGACTTAATTTTTTATCTAATATTCCCATTTGAGTAGATTCTTTAATTATTCGCGGTTACGCAAAATTGATTTAACTTCAGCCATGTTGATAACTGGCAAATACTTGGCAAATAAGAAGAACAAGGTAAAGAAGATACCGAAAGTTCCTAAGAATAAACCGATTTCTGTCAATGAACCTGAGTACATTACCCAACTTGATGGTAAGTAATCACGGTGCAATGAAGTTACGATAATTACGAAACGCTCGAACCACATACCTACGTTTACGAAAATACTCATGATGAATACAAACCAAGGTGTAGTACGTGCCCATCTGAACCAGAATACCTGAGGAGCGATCAAGTTACAACTCATCATACTCCAGTAAGCCCACCAGTAAGGACCAAACGCACGGTTAATGAAGGCATATTGCTCATATTCCACACCAGAATACCATGCAATGAAGAACTCCGTTAAGTATGCAATACCTACAATTGAACCGGTAACCATGATGATTTTGGTCATCGCGTCTAAGTGACCAATGGTAATGTAGTTTTCATAGTTCATTACCTTACGCGCCACAACCAATAGTGTAGCAACCATACCGAATCCAGAGAAAATCGCACCCGCCACGAAATATGGAGGGAAGATTGTTGTATGCCAACCTGGAATTACCGAAGTAGCAAAGTCAGTGGATACGATGGTATGTACTGAAAGTACTAGAGGTGTACTCAAACCAGCCAAAATCAATGAAACCAATTCGTAACGAGCCCAAGAGCGTGTTGAACCAGTCCATCCCATAGCAAAGAATGTGTACCAGTATTTAGCCGCTTTGGTTTTTACTTTATCACGAATAGTAGCGATATCAGGAATCAAACCAATGTACCAGAACAATAGTGATACGCTGAAGTAAGTTGAAATCGCGAATACGTCCCACAACAATGGAGAGTTAAAGTTGGTCCACAAAGAACCAAATGCGTTAGGCAATGGAAGTGCCCAGTAACCCACCCATACACGTCCCATATGGAACACAGGGAACATTGCAGCACAAACAACCGCGAAGATTGTCATCGCCTCTGCAGAACGGTTAATAGACATACGCCATTTCTGACGGAAAAGTAAAAGTACGGCAGAAATCAACGTTCCCGCGTGACCAATACCCACCCAAAATACGAAGTTAGTGATATCCCAACCCCACATTACGGATTTATTAATATTCCAAACACCAATACCCGTCATCAATGTGTATCCTAAGCTGATTACGAAAATGGCTAAGAAAATCACAGACAGTGTAAAACCTACTTTCCAAGCATTGGAGGGTCGGTTTAAAATCGGACGAGAGATGTCTCTTGTAACGTCGGCAGCGGTTTTATCACCGGTTACCAGACGTTCTCTGATTATTGAATCGTGTATCATTCCTGTAATTTTGGGGTTAAATGTTTTGAGTGTTACGAATCTTTGTCATGTATTTGATAGATGGTTGAACGTTCAACTCATCCAATACACTAAAGCTTCTTTCGTTTTTGAACAACTTGCTGATCTCGCTATCAGGATTGTGTAAATCACCGAATACGATAGCATTAGAAGGACAAGTACGTTGACAAGCAGTTTTAACTTCTACTTCTTTCATGGATTTTCCTTCGCGTTTAGCTTTCAATTTAGATTCTTGAATTCTCTGTACGCAGAATGAACATTTTTCCATAACACCACGAGTTCTAACAGTTACGTCAGGGTTGATTACCATTTTACCCAATGGATTATTGAAGTGGAAATCAAATGCATCGTTATCGTTATAACGGAACCAGTTGAAACGACGTACTTTGTAAGGACAGTTGTTTCCGCAATATTTTGTACCAATACAACGATTGTATGTCATTTGGTTCAAACCTTCAGATGAGTGTGAAGTTGCCAATACTGGACAAACGGTCTCACATGGTGCTTGTGCACAATGTTGACACAACATTGGTTGGTGAACCACTTGAATGTTTTCCCAATGAGCAAATTCGCCTTTATCTGCATCATCTACCTCAGCGATTTGTTTTTCACGAGTGATGTAGTTTGCACCTTCAAATTTCTCTTTTTGTGTGTTGCTGAATGAATAGTAACGATCGATACGAATCCAGTGCATTTCACGACGTAAACGAATTTCGTCTCTTCCTACTACTGGAACGTTATTTTCAATTGAACATGCAACTACGCAAGCTCCACAACCGGTACAAGCATTCAAATCAATAGCCATTCCCCAACGGTGGTTAGGAGAACCATCTTTCAAATAATCTTGTTTTTCCCAGATTGTGTAAATATGTGTAGCAGCTTTTTCGTTACCTGCTTTTGGATTCTTTTTCCATTCAGTGAAATTAGATTCTCTCACGATGTCACGTCCCTCAATACTATGGTGAGTTTGAGTTTGAGCCAATACGTAAGTTTCTTCACCTTTGGTAATTTGAACATTATTGATAACATTCGATCTGCTAGCGTTAACGAAACGGTAAGCATTGATACCTACAGGTGCAAATCCATTTTCGATAGAACCACCTACCTTACCGGCATGTGTATGTCCGAAACCAACTGCCAAACCTACGGTGTTGTTTGCTTGACCTGGCTGAATTAACGCAGGAACATTTTCGTATTTAACACCATTTACTTCGATGTTAACCGTGTCGTCTTTTTCAACACCCAATTTGTTCGCCAAAGCTTTTGGAAGAGCTACATAGTTATCCCAACAAACCTTACTTACTGGATCAGGCATTTCAAACAACCAAGGATTGTTTCCGCTCTTACCATCGCGCATTCCCACTGACTGATAAAGAATCAAATCAATACCAGTAGTTGATGCCGCTTTAGAGATTGCAGGAGCCAATGAAGCAACGCTTCCAACATAAGCAGGAACTGAAATTGTATTCAATGCATTTGCATCTGCTTGGTATTGACCCATTTCCAATGCTTTATTGAATCCTTCACCTAGAGTTGCTTCCCAATTCGACTTTAAGAACATGTAGAAAGGAGAAACATCTTGTTTTTGAGATAAAATACGCTTGTTTTTGAATGGATCGTTTTCGCTACCAGGTAAAGCATTTGCCCAAGTCAACAATGATTCTTGTGCCTGACGTGTATTGAATACTTTAGAAATGGTAGGTTGTGTAAATTGATACACACCTTTAATTGGTTCAGCATCTGACCAACTTTCCAAGAAGTGATTATCTGGCAATACATATTGACAAACAGCAGCTGTTTCATCTTTGCTAGATGCGAAAGAAATTGAAAGTTTTGCTTTTGCAATTGCAGCAGACCATTCTTTGTTATGGTTAAACACAGGGTTCGTTCCGTAGAAAATAACACCTGCAATAGAACCGTTATTCAAACCAGCAAAAGCAGCATTCACAGCGTTATCATCGCCAGAATATTGCTTAGAATAGTTGGTTAAATCAATAGTTGATGCGTAGCTACCCAACAATACGTTGATGGCATTTACAACTTTTTGTACTTCTACTGAATTGCTACCAGAGATAACCAAAGATTTACCTTGGTTGTTCAACAATACTTTAGCTGCTTTTTCAATAGAGTTACCTGCCAATTCTGAATTGGTTGGCACTGGAATTTGAGCAACACCTAAAGATTTAGCAATGTAGTTATACATGGTTGAAACATACGCCAATTCTTTTGAAGCTACCATAGGGAATCTGTGATCCGCATTGGTTCCCGTCATAGACAAGTTGCTTTCGAATTGGATATGAACCGACATTCCACCTTCAGCCGTTGGACGACGGTGAGCAGAATATGCATTTTGGAATTGAACTGGAGAAATCCAAGTTCCCAAGAAATCAGCACCGAAAGAAACGATCGCTTTTGCATTTTCAAAACGGTAGTTTGGAATTGCTCTTAAACCAAAATCTGCTTGGTTTGCGCTCAAAATAGCGTTGTATGAAACCGCATCGTAACTCACGTGTTCAACATTGGTGTAAACCGATTTGAACGTTTCGATTGATTTCAATGTTGAAGGACTATGAATAGAGTTGGTCAATAAAACCACTTTCTTCCCTTGAGTATTCAAAGCTGCAAGTGTTCCTTTGATTTCAGAGTCAATTGCTGCCCAGTCTTTTTGTTCTGCACCTTTAGCCAAAGGATTAGCCAAACGCTCCATATCATACAATGACAATATAGATGCTTGTCCAGAAGCACACAATCCACCTTTTGAAACAAATGAATCAGGACTGCCATCCAATTTAATTGGACGACCCTCGCGAACCTTTACTTCAATACCACAGCCAACGCTACAATCGCCACAAGTTGAACGATAGTAGTTAGCAACACCGGGTGTAACCTCTTCAGGCTTCACCAAGTAAGGTACTGCATAACGAACATTGGTTTTGTAACAAGAAGCTAAAGCTACTGCTGTTACACTGAAACCAAAATATTTAAGGAAATCACGGCGATTTGAATTCAATTCAAACCCATCTTCAGAAAGTACCTCATCCAAAGGAAGTGCTTCGCTGAACTCGTGCTTTTGGCTTGCAAGGAACTGCGCGTCGCGGTTTAGTTCCTCCTCACCTTTCCAATATTTAATATTATTCGACATTTTGCTTTTGTTAATAATTAATAGTGACACTTAGCACATTCCAAACCTCCGTTCATAGCAGGGGTGATTTTCACCTTACCATCTGGACCAAAGTACTGGCTGTGATTTTGTTTATCTTTTAAATCCTTTTGAGCTTTAGAATGTAATGCTGCATAATAGTTGTTGTTAGCAGCATCGATTCCAGTGTTTCTATGGCAATCAATACACCATCCCATTTGAAGCGTGCTCCATTGTTGAACCACTTCCATCTTTTCAATAGGACCGTGACAAGACTGACATTGCAACTTACCAACTACAACGTGTTGTGAGTGGTTGAAGTATGCATGATCAGGCAAGTTGTGGATACGTACCCAACGAATAGGCTTAGGATTGTTTCCAAACTCTTTACCTGGCATACCTTCTGGATCGTAATCCAAAGCAGCATAAATCTTTTTGATTTCAGGAGAAATTTCACCGTTGTATTTATCGGTCAACTGAACACCTTTATGGCAGTTCATACACGTATTCAACGCAGGAATTGAAGCACTCTTACTCTCCTCAACGGTAGAGTGACAATATTTACAATCCAATTTCAATTCACCAGCGTGCAACTTATGCGAAAATGCAATAGGTTGTGTTGGAGCATATCCTTTTTGAACACCCACTTCATTCATACCAAATTTGTAACCGTACCAAGCACCAGGTAAACCGATTGCAAGGGTGGTGAAAATGGCAAGAACAGTTGGATTCATTTTACCCAATTTCTCAGGTAAGAATTTTTGATACCAACGATCGTAGTGCTTAGTTTCATCTGTATCTCCATCGCGTTCAGCAGCAATGCGTTTCAACGTATTCTTAACTCGTGCCAAAACCATCAATACAATAGCAAATACTGCTACCAATATCAATAGAATGTACTTAGTTGAAGAATCATCTTGATCTCCAGCGTTTGGATCAACAACCGGACCTGCTTTGGGAGCAGATGGTGCTGGGGCTGTTTTAATGTACTCAACAATATCCAAAACCTGAGCTGGTGTCAAGTTTTCGAATATGTTCATGGCAGCTCCGCCGTATTCTTGATACAATTTGTTTGCATCAGGATCACCGCTCTCCCTGAACTTCTTGTTGTTTCTAATCCATTGGATTAACCATTCTTCTGAACGTCTTTCGTGAACACCTCTTAGAGCAGGACCCACCATCTTTTTGTCAAGAGCGTGACAGCTACCGCAGTTGTTAGCCTCATACAGCTTCTTACCATTGTCCGCATTTGGCGCATCTTGAGCAAAAGTTGGGGTGGTTATAGCCATCAAAGACGCTATTGCCCAAATTTTAAAACGATTTTTATTCATGTCTTGAAACGAAATCTATTATCGCAGCGCAAATATAGAAATGGAATCAATGCCTTTATAATAAATTGTTCACATTGAATTCAATTTAAAATCTATCTAAATTGAAGTATTATTTTTAAGATTATCAACAATTTAGATGGACAAAGAAAAAATGATTTCCATATTTGTCCATGTTTTGTGTACTATTAAGCACACATTTTTATCGAAGAAACAAGCATGTTGATGTTATCAAAAACGCAATTCATCGTTTTTGACCCAATTTTTACTTTCTAAGAATTCGGAATACGACAAATAACTCGCCAAACACAATTGAGAATAATTCTGGCTGCTATTTCCAAATCGACCGATACGCGTTGACCACAACGTAATAATTAATTCATTTCCGTCTTTAAACTCTCTGTGAATATTCTTGGCCACGTGATTCAACGTTCCACCACCTGCATTATAAATATGCAAAACCAATAAATTGAACCATAAAGCATCCAAATCCGGTTCCAAATTCAACGTTCTACACACCTGCTTTGCTTGTGGAATGCAATAACCTTTTACTAAACGCGCAGCAACATGGGCGGATTTATAGAAATTATAGCGCTCATCGGCCGCATTATAGCGATTATACGGGGCAATAACGCGTAAACCATACCGCTTAGCCACCGATGGCATCAATTGAAAATGTCCCGCAGCTCCAGAAATAGAAATTCCCCTAGGATTACTGGGACTTTCAATCAATAATAGCATCTGACAAATCAACGGATTCACATCGTGTTCGGCAAAAATGCGCATTCCTGTTTCCAAATGTGGGCCGATTCCTTCATAATTGAAGAATGATTTTCTACCACGAACGAATTTGACATTCGGTTCGATTGAATCCTTACTTAAACTCTTGTAAATCGCTCCCAACGCCTTCAAATTTTGTCCGTTTTCAATATTCAAAACCGTTTTCTTGGGCAATACATCCAAAACTTCCCGATTTCTTTGATTTACCACCAAAAATGAATCCTCAGATAGTTGAATATTGCGCTTCCAAAACTGAACATTCGCTGAGTTTAGAAATTGCAACGCCACCGAATCTTGCTCCAAATGTATGATGGAATAATGTTGACCAACACCCCAATATTTCTTGTATTTGAACTCGGTTTGTTCCTTTTCATTCATCGAATCTGTCAAAACCGCAACCATTGAATCTGCATCCTCGCTAATTTCATTGGTATCTAAATTCAATCTTTTTATTTCTTTTTCGGGGGATGAAAAACGCGTAGCGGTAAAATGCTGTTCATAGATTGAACTTTGTCCAAAATTTAAAGCCATAGAAGTTCCTCCTAAAAGCACCATTCCTATTACTGTGATTGAATTCATATTGACTTTTTAGCTATTCTTTTAACGTAATTTGATTTTAATTATTCTTATTTACCGCAGAATTGAGTTAAGTATTTGCGAGCAACCGATTCTCCTAACAACAAGCTCCTCTCCCAATCGGAACAAGCCAAATCCTTATCTCCTTGATTGTATTTGGCAATGGCTCTGCCCAAGTAAATGTATCCTAAATTGTCTGATTTTAAACGAATGGCTTTATCGAAAATCGATTCAGCTTTAGCCCAGTCGCCTTTTTGCAACAGTATATGTCCATAATCCCCCAAAAATGAACCATTATTGGGCTCTAAATCAATGAGTTCAACAATATATTTTTCGCAAGTGGGAAGATTTCGAAGATAAAAATGGTTGTCAAATCTTAACTTCATAGCAGAAATGTTCTTGGGTTCTGCAATCATAAATTTTTCTAGATCATCTAACGAGTTTTGATATTCAGCTAAGGTATGATTCACAAAAGCGCGATGATAATACCACCAAGCATTGTTGGTCTTTGATCCAATTACTTTGTTCAACAATTTCAATTGATCGCGGTATCGGTTGTCTTCTTCTAACAAGCGAAGTTGTTTCAATATCATTGAATCTCCGCCAATTTTACGATCAATGAACCACTGTCCATCGGCAATGGCATCGTCGTTTTCTTTCATATAAATGGCCAAATTGTATCTGGCCCAATGAGAAGTGGTATCGGTGGGATGAAATTGCAAGAATCGGTTAATATCTGCCAATGCAAATTGAAAATTACGGGTTTCTTTATTGGCGATGTAGCGACTGAAATACGCTTCTTTCAACGACGGATCCAATGAAATGGATTTATTTAAATTCACCAAGGCTGTTCCATAATCTTTTAATTGGATTTGGATATTTCCTAAAGTGTAAAAACATCTTGCATCATCGGGATATTCTTCGCAGAGTTCCTGTGCTAACACTCGGGCATCGTTGAACTTATCCTGATCCATCAAGTCCATAACGCGTTTATACCGTTTGGTGGGCACCTGTTGAGACCAGGCAAAAGCGCTCAAACATCCCCAAAAAATCAAGAAAAAACGCTGAAATAGGATTCTATTTATCTGAAAAACTGCTGAATTCATTTGTAGATTGATCTTCATTGAAACGTAAGTATTATTCTATTTAATGATTATGTAAAATTAATTCCTTTTAAAACGACTGTAGAAAACCTTTTAAACATCCCCTATAATGTGTCCAATTTATTTTAGATTTGAACTTTCAACCCTAAAATCTGTTACATTTATTATGCCACAAAAAAAGAATCAATTATATATTGTATTGGGCTTTATTTTTCTGACAAACGCCATCATTGCCGAATTCATAGGTGCTAAAATATTTTCAGTAGAAAAAACCCTCGGAATTGCACCATTAAATCTTCAATGGGGGAATCAAACCTTCAATCTCGACATGACAGCAGGCGTGATATTGTGGCCTTTCGTATTCATTTTAACCGATATTATCAATGAATATTTTGGCAAAGAAGGGGTGAAAAAGCTCTCTTATTTAGCTGTATTTATGCTAATTTATAGCTTTATTATGGTTCGAATTGCCATGAATTTAAAAGGTGCCGATTTTTGGATTGGATCCTCTCAAAATCAGGGTATTTCCAACATGACCAACGCCTTCAACAGCGTTTTTGGACAAGGTTTGATGATTATTTTAGGTTCGTTGGTGGCATTTTTGGTGGGACAAATTACCGACGCATTCATATTCACCAAGATCAAAGAACGCACTCAAAATAAGATGGTTTGGTTGAGAGCCACGGGAAGTACTGCTATCAGTCAGTTTATAGACAGTTATGTGGTGTTGATTATTGCGTTTTATTTCGGGGGAAACTATTCGCTAGAATGGGTTCTGCAAGTAGGAACCATCAATTACATTTACAAGTTGGGGATGGCCATTGTGCTTTTGCCGTTGTTATATGTAATTCACTACGGAATTGACAAATACTTAGAAGAGCCAGCAAAGGCTTAAAAAAACCACATAAATACCGCAGATATTATCAACAAAACACTGCTGAAAATCCCCGCGTTGTGTTCCCATTTGTGGGAATTGATTTTACTCAATCCTTTATTGAATAGCAAGACACCAGCTGTAATGCTCACCTGAGTAGTTATCATATATATAAAACTCAAATCGAAAAACGCATCCAATCCCAAAGGTGCCAAGGTAAAATAAAACCCGATAATCTCCATACACGGACTTAAAAACATGGCAAATGCTATTCCAATGCGCATGTTCTTGCCAAATTGTTTGTGATCCAAATGAAAGTGTTTATGTCGGTAATGCCGATAGAGAAAAATCAACCCCAATAAAAACATAATTACCGCAGAGAACTTTTCAAATGGCAAGTTCAATTTCAATTCATCCAATGTATCTGACAATGCTTCGTTGGAGGATGATAAAGATTCAGCACCTATATAACTTAAATGTGCCGTGTGATATACAAAATATCCAATAATGATGGTTCCTAAGGTATGTATGGTGGAAATGAAGATTGTTTCTCTCATTAACCTACTCCAATCCCATTTTTGATTCTTGGCATACGCAATCAATGGAAGCCAATGGGAGGGAATTAATCCGTGCATTAAACTGATGAGGAAAGCAGCAAATAGTTGAGCTTGTAAATTATCCATTATTCCTCTCAAAGTTACCAAAAACCACTAAAAGAAAAAAGTCCCACCGTGCCGGTGGGACTTTTGTCACAGAAATTTATAGGTTAATTAACCTTTAGCTTCTGAAATCCACTTGTTCCATTGATCAACAGAGATCTTCGCATCTTGCTCAGATAATTCTGCTGCTTTTTCGTCGGTGATAGCCAACAAATCTTCAATAGAGTTGATTCCTAAAGCGTTCATTCTTTTAACCATTGCAGGACCTACACCAGCTAAATCCTTCAATTCAGAGATGCCTTCAGAAGAATTTGATGTTTCTGCCGCAGCTGCTGCTTCAGCATCTGCTTTTGCTTTTGCTGCTTTTGCAGGCGCACCTTCTGCTTTTTCAAATTGTGCTCTCAATTCAGTCAATGCATCCATGTCACCAAGAGTGGTTTTTTCAGATGATTGGTTGATTTTCTTCACAGTTTTAGAAG
>JACCDQ010747187.1_pt1 | contig 31312 bp, 26 predicted proteins | sample 7446031 | NCBI WGS metagenome assembly JACCDQ01 (sample SAMN15323442, study PRJNA562643) | freshwater metagenome | isolation source: river surface water | place: USA:Blue River Watershed | collected 2017-08-17 | reverse complement strand
CAAATTATAGCTGATAGGATTGCTTTCCTATCAGGTTAATAGCATTTACATTTACATTTATAATTTTTAGACGATACAAATTATAGCTGATAGGATTGCTTTCCTATCAGGTTAATAGCATTTACATTTACATTTATAATTTTTAGACGATACAAATTATAGCTGATAGGATTGCTTTCCTATCAGGTTAATATCATTTACATTTATAATTTCTAGACAATACAAAATTAGTTTATTTATAATTATACCTGCTACGGAAGATTACGGTAGCAGGTCAATATCATTTACATTTATAATTATACCTGCTACAGAAGATTCGGTAGCAGGTCAATACCATTTACATTTATAATTTCTAGATAATATAAATTAGTTTGTTTATAATTATACCTGCTCACAAAGCTCCGTGAGCAGGTCAATATTCATTTACATTTATAATTTCTAGATAATATCATTAGTTTGTTTATAATTATAATTTCTAGATAATACAAATTAATTAATTTATTTATAATTTCTAGATAATAAATTAGTTTGTTTATTTATAATTTCTAGATAAATCAATAAAAAAAATATGAATGATATTAATCAATTTTAAAATTATTGAAAAATATATTTTTTTAATGACAAATATTAATAGCAATATTTAAAATCATTTGTTTTGTAATTAATATTTTTTCATATTAAAAAAAAATAAGAATTATATATTTGTAAATTTATTCTTATAATATTCTACTAATCGTTTCATTCCGTTTATTACTTTTCCGTTTTCATATTGTTTAAAACACCACATAAGATAATTATTATCTTTTAATTCATCAAAATGTAATCCATTATATTTACCAAATGTAATAATGTGTTTACATTTTTTACATTCTTTATGATAATAGTCTTCACAATAATAACAATAATCGTGTTTTATATTATCAGAATGATAAGTATTATGTAAATAACATTTTACTCTACACTCTTTACAATAATTATTTCTACTATCATTTATTATACAATTACATTCTTTACATATTTTTTTATTATTGTATTTAATATCACAATCATAACATATTGAAGAATTTGATTTTTTATAACATATATTACAATATATCTTTCTACAATCGTTACAAATACTATTTTTATAGTTTTTATGATTAGAATTACAAAATACACATTTTCTTGATTTTTGATTTGCGCTCATAAATCTATTTATACAACAAGAACCAACAACAAATATTTTATTATTAGTCTTATGTTTAACATATCCGTTTCTAGAAATATCATGCCCGCATGCACACTTAGAAGAATGAGCGGGTGTTATTTCTTTTGTGATTGCTTTTATATTATTAAAATAATTTAAATGTCTATCATAATCACCGCCGTAATAAATGAAATTACAAATATCATCACTTAAACCGCCGCTTAAATTATCTTTCAAAGTAGTCATTAGTATATATATATATTATAGAAAAAATTTAAAACACTTTGTGTTTTAAAATTGATTAAAAAATATCATATATTGAAAATGACACAAATTATTCTACCGATTGAAATTGAAACTAGAATAATATTAAGTCTAAAACTTACTGACATTTCTAAACTTAATGTCTATTATAAATGTAAAGCTGAAGATATTGCTAGTAGAATTATACAAAGAAATATTAAATCGTATATATTATCTAAGAAATATTTTAATCTCAATGCGGACACATTTGATGACGATTTCAATGTTCATTTATGGATTAATAAATTTGCACCATTAAGATATAGAATGGATTGGATCTATGAAAAAATATATTTAATTGCGTATAAATCATATTTTGACGATATTAGAAACGCATTAGAAAGAATTAAAAATGATTATGATATAAAAAATATATATGACAATAATGATTTAATATTATTTTATTTTAATATGTCAAAAGAAGATTTTCAAAATATATATTACAATGACAATATTAAACAATTTATATTTACAGACCCGTGCAGATATTCATTATATAGAAATATAATAGAATCATATATGAATTTATCTCGTAATTTAAAAATTAGTAATGTTAAACATATACTTTATTACGCGATATATAATTTTATAGATTATGATTTCATTCGACAAACAATATTTAATAGAATTAAACAACATAAGTCAATTTTAGAAATATTGTATTTGATAAAAAATAAAAATATGATTTTAGAATTATATAATTGTATTAATGATCCTAATTATATAATTAGAACTCAAAATTTTACAATTGAAGAATATGATGCCGTTTGGTTTTAATATATTGTTTTATCTAATGCTATATAATCATTTTTTTCTGAAAGAAGCACAAAGTGCAACATATCTACGATATAGTAAAATTTAAAACACGTAGTATTTTAAAATTGATAAATATTAAATAATAATTCAAATATCATATATTTAAAATGTCAAATATTATTCTACCGATTGAAATTGAAACTAGAATTATATTAAGTTTAAAACTTACTGAAATTTCTAAACTTAATAATTATTATAAATGTAAAGCTGAAGATATTGCTAGTAGAATTATACAAAGAAATATTAAATCATATATATTATCTAAGAAATATTTTAATCTTAATGCAGATACATTTGATGACAATTTCAATGTTCATAATTGGATTAATAGATTTGCACCATTAAGATATAGAATGGATTGGATTTATGAAAAGACATGTCAGATTAAATATGGTTCATATTTTGAAGCTATTGAAAATGTTTTAGAAAGAATTAAATTTGAACATGAAATAAATGAAAAATATAATAATGAAGAATTAATATTATCTAATTTACAAATGACAAAAAATATATTTCAAGCTAATTATTATAATCAATTTATGCATCAATATATTTTTATAAATCCATCTAAAAGTGTTTTATATAAAAATATCATTGAATCATTTTATTATTTATCTAAGAAATTAAAAAAAGGATTGGGCGATATAATGAATGATTCAATGGCTTATTATGCAATATATAATTTTATATTTCGTAATTTTATTTATAATAAGATATTAAACGAAATTAAAAAAAATAAAACAATAACAAATTTAATGTATTTCTTAAATAATAAAGAATCTATACTAGAATTATATGAATGTATAATTGACTCTGACCATATAATTATAAATGAATATGATAGTGATAGTGAATATGATTATGATGAATATTATCACACCATACAAGAAGATTAAATAGAAATATCATTTATATAATCTTCTTGTAATTGATTAAATTCATGAATTAAATCTTCTAATTCTATTTTTTTGCCTGTTGATGTATCTTTTATATTATTTTTATTTGTCGGAATAGATAAACACATATTATAATTATTAACATAGTTTGTATAAAGAAAATATGAAATTAAAATAACCACAATTAAAATAATGAATTTATATTTGGTAAAGAAATTCATTTCTGTATTTGTATTTGTATTTGTATTTGTATTTGTATTTGTATTTGTATTTGTATTTGTATTTGTATTATTGTTAATAATTTCTTCTTTTTTGGAATTATTCTCGACTATAATATTATTTTTATCTGTATTATTGTCCATTGATTATAATTATTATTTAAATAATCTTTTAATAATTAATTTATTATTTATTTTTTTTGTATTATTATATATAACAAAATATATAATATATATTCAAACATGGCTGATGTAACTATCTCACAAGTACAATATAGATTTATGTGGGGTTTAATTTTAGTACTCTTATTAACTGTAGTTGGATTATCAGTTACTGTTGGTTTAAAATCTAATCTAACTGATCCTGGTTCTATTCAAAGATTTGTAGTTGTTGAAGGAAATGATAGTTTATATGACAGACAAAAAACCGCCACTCGCGCTCCTTTAACTGGATCCCGTGATATCCCTGTATATTATGAAGTACCCGGATATGAATTTGATAATGAATTGAATGAAATTGAAACAACTCCTGAAGCTAAATTAGCTTCAAGTAACCTAGCTGGCGACCGTGAAGATGTATCAAATATCGAATCGCGTTTTATGCCAAGAATGTAAATATTTAAAAAATAAAAAAAATATTTTTTTTTTGTAAATTAAAATCAAATAATAATATTTATAATAAACATTATAATGGAAATTGAATTAATCAAAGATATTTCAAATAACAAATATAAAATTAAAAATAAAACAAAAATAGGCGGCGGTGCTTTTAGTAAAGTATTTACTGCTCAATGTAATAAAAAAGATTATGCTGCTAAAATATATAATGAAGAAACTAAATATGATGCAGCAAAAGAATTAAATATTTTAAATAAAATAAAATTAAATAAAGAAAATTATTTATCTCACGTATCAAATGTTTATGGAATAAATGTTAAAAGTAATCTATTAGATGTAAATGAATATTTTATAAAAGATGAATATAACATTATTTTAATTATGGATAAATATCCAGGAACTTTAGACTCATTTGTTGAAGAATATAATAATATTGTAAATAAACCATTAGATATAAAAATTGTTGATAAGATTTGTTTTTATATTTTTAATGGTTTAATGGAATTAAAATATAATAAATTAATTCATTGTGATATAAAACCAGATAATATATTGATTGGATATAAAAATGAAAAAACAATTGAATCAATTGTATCTAAATTACACTCAAATAAAATATCAATTTCTGATTTTATAGATAATTTAGAAATCAAAATTATTGATTTTAATAAGGCATTATCATATGATGACGTATTAAAATCTACAAGTATTCAAACATTATATTATTCTAGTCCTGAAATTATATTGGGAAATAGAAATTATGACTATAGTATTGATTTATGGTCAACAGCTTGTATCATTTATGAATTATTAACTAGTAAATATTTATTTGATTTGTATAATTATAATAGTTTAATTTCAAATAATGAAAGTGAGAGTGAAAGTGAATCCAGTAATGAAAGTGAAAGTGAAAGCGAAAGTGAAAGTGATTCCAGTAATGAAAGTGATACATATACTGATAGTGATAATTTGTTTGAAAATTTGGGATTGTTAAATCTTTATGATAAAATATTGGGAACAAATGATTTTATTGACGGTAGAAATGTAGATAAATTTTATACAAATGGTATTTTAATTGGGACATATTGTAAATGTGAATCAAAATTAGAAAAATATATATCTGGTATTCCAAAAAAATATAAAGATTTATTATTAAGAATTTTAAAATATAATTATAATAATAGAGTATCAATTGAAGAATTGTTTCAAGAATGGAAATAATTGGATATAGTAATTTAAATATTAATATTATCAATGCCATTATTGATAATATTTTTAATTTTTTAAATCAATACATAGAAGCTCATATTCGTGATGATAAGATAATAATTTTATTTTCTATTATTTTTAACATATCATTTAGATTAAAAATTTTATTAAATTCTTTTATTACTATGATTCAAAATAATAGAGTTTATAGAAAATTATATCAAATTCAAGTAGATAAAATAATAAATGAAATTGATATATATCCTATTTATGATATAAATGATCAAATATCATATTTATATCGCCCTAAAAATAATATAAAATATACATATAGTAATCAATCCCTTCGGTCCATTCAGTCCATTCAGTCCCTTCAGTCAATTAATTCACAAATTATAAATAATAAATCAAATCTTTCTATAGATAGTATTGATACATTAATAAATATAAAATTAAATGATTTAATTCCGAAAACAAATATTGAAAATGTTGATATTGGATTTGGAAATAAATATAAATTACAATCATTTAATACTATTAATGAGAATATTCCATTTAATACATTAGTATTTGTAAAAAATATAAAACAAGTCGTAATGAAAGTTGGAGATGTAAATAATTTTAAATTTATCAATTCAAAATTATATAAAGTATATTCTGCAAAAAACAAACTAAATAATGAAAGATCTATAATATGTAATAATAATATAAAAAGATATAATAAAAAATGTAATAATGTTGATTGTTTATATTTTCATGATCCTATATTAGGTTATGAAGATAATTATCACTCTTCAAGGCAATTTTCTAATAATCCAATAGTTTATAATAATTCAAATTTTAAATCTGGAGATTTAGTATCAACTAATATTAAAAATCATTCTTGGATAGAAGCTATTAATTTATATCAATCTTCATTATCAAATATATTAATAGCATGCATGCATGCAGAATCTGATATTTAATTTATTTTTTTATGAATACTAATTTAAACTTTGTTAATAATATAACTAAAGAAAAGAAATAAAATGTATATTTCAAAGAAACAAGAAATTTTATTTAATTTCTTAGAAAAATATAAAGATTTGCCAAAACAAGGAAGTTCAGAATGGTTAGAAAAAAGAAAATCAACAATTGGAGGGAGCGAAATATCAACAATTCTTGGAGTAAATCCATATCAAAATATTAAAGCATTAGCTAAAAATAAAGTAGGACTTACTACTTTTAAAAAGGCACCACCACTTTGGTTCGGAAGTTTATTAGAAATTGGGTTAGAAAGATATATTGAAAAAAAATTTAATACGTCAAATTATGAAACCGGTTCAATTGTTAATGATAAATATAATACATTATCTTATAGTCCAGATGGACTTGCTGTAATTAATATTAATAAATTAAAAAATATATTTTCAAATAATGATATAAAAAATATTTTAAATGATTCTCCGCTAAATGGTTTAGATAATAATGAATTAATTGTATTATTTGAATTTAAATCGCCATTTTGTAGAAAGCCTGTAAAAGGGAAAGTCCCCGAATATTATATCAGTCAGCCATTATTGGGAATGGAAACTATTCAAATAAGTGAAGTATCATTATTTATAGAATGTGTTTTTAGATTTTGTTCTGAAAGGGATTTGTTAGCGAATAATTCAAAATATAATAGATGGTATCATTACGATAAAGAAAAAATTATTAATGATGTAATTTCATTTAGTGCAATAACTTTATATTGTGATTCTGACAATGAAGTCGGAATTAAATTATTACAAACAATTACTGATTATTCTCATAATAATTATTATTCAAATGGAGATATTTCTTCTATTACCGATAAAAAAATTATTAATTTTATTTTAGAGGATTTAATAGATAAGAAAAATATTAAATTTAAATATCATAATGTATATTTGAATGAATTAGAAGATTTTAATTCAGAAGAAGAATTTTACTTTCATAAACATACAAATAAAGATTCATTCATTAAGGAAAATTTAAAAATAAAAGAACAAATTAAAAACGACGGGTATACATATATTGGTAAAATGTGTTATAAAATATTTGATTGTAATATTAATCCAATATATAAGAAAAAGATATTATCTAATGATGTATTATCAAAAATTGATAATTTTATTAGCGTGATTAAAAAATGTGAAAATGTAGATGAAATAAAAAAGAATATATATATTAATAATCTTTTATAATTATATTATAATTTAATGATGTAGTTTAAACAATTAATTAATTTAATTATTTAAAAAATAATTAATTAAATTTTTTTTAATTAATTATTTATAATATTATGTCAGATACTATAACACAAAAGAAAAAAGTTGGACGTCCAAGAAGACTACCACCGCCAACCCCATTACCTAAATTAGGAATTGTTGATTCTCCAAATAATGATGAAAATTTAGTTGAAATGTCTTATGAAAATGTAGAAAATGTAACAATTTTTAAAAAAATATTTAATTTATTTAAATCTATGAATGTAACTGAAATTAATATTGTATTTAATACTAATTATGCTAAAATTTATGGAATTGATCATTTAGAAAAGAATTTGATAAATATTAAAATCAATGCTAATAAATTAAATCATTATTTCTGTACATTTCCGATTAGTATTACATTAGATCCAAAAAATTTAGATAAGATTACTCAAAAGATTGATAAGAATTATAATTTGTTTTCAATGATTTTAAAAAAGAATTCATATAGAAATAATTTAATAATCGTATTAAATAATAAACATTTATCAATTGATGAATCTCATATTATTAATCTGATTGAATCAGATACTGATCTAAGTTCATTATATGAAAAAACAATTGATTATAATTTATATCCTTTAAAATTTGAATTGACTGGTAAATATTTTAAAAAATTAATTGGTGATGTATCTACATTTAGCGAGATATTTACAATAGAAAAAATTAATCCAGGTAATTTACAATTTGTATATAAAAATCTTAACAATACTATTAAAGGTTATAATATTTGTAAAGATCCTAATAAAATAAAATTAGAAACTACATTAAATCCGACTGATATATTTTCTGTATCGGTTAGAATTGATTATATTAAAGCATTATCAAATTCTTTATTGGGAGATACAATTCAAATTTATGCAGATAGTGAAAACGATTTAGTATTCAATCTTTTAATTGACGATGGTACCTTTGATATTATATTATATATAGCAATTAATAGATATAATTAAATGTAATATATTTATTTTTTTTTTGAATATGTATATTGAAAATTAAATAAATAAATATTATAGCTACAATAATGGACGCATTAGAATTAATTCTAGAAGAGATTTTAAATGATTTTGAATCGGCAAATAAGAACATAACAAATTCAAATGATATGGATATTAATGAATTGAATTCGTCATTTAATAGATTAAAAAAATATGATAATAAGATTAAAAAGATTAATAAAATTTTAAATATAATAACAAATATACAAAATAATATGAAAATCATATTTAGTAATAGCATTATTGATATTTCAGATAATTTAAATAATGGATTAATTTCAAATGAACCATTATCAATCCCTGCGGTCAATGCTGTCTCTGCGGTCCATTCAGTTAATATTATAAAAGAAGTAGAAAGGGTAAAATATAAAAATATAATACCTACTAAATCAAATAGTGATATTTATAAAATACCTGTTATAGAAATAACTAAGATGAATAAAGATAAAATGATTAATTGCCCTGTGTATTATATAACAGATGAAAATAAATACGCAATTAAAATAAATAATAATATCATTAAAGGTAATATCGGAAATATAATTTCTCAAACCCAAAAATTGGATAAAATTAGAAAATGTTCTAAATTAGATTGTAATGGTATGTTTTTTAAAAAAAAATGTAATTTCATTCATAAAAAAGAAATTAAAAACTTTCCGCAGTATAGTTGGTCACATATTAATATAGGTAAAAATAAATCATCGTTTACAAAATATGATAAAGAAAATAGTAGATTTTTAGGTTCTAGAGATTCTATTGAAACGGATATAGTATATTCATCTAAATTTGAAAAAAAATTACGTAAATCGCAATTAATGCATGATATTTTAATATATCAAATACTTTCAAATTATATTACATAATGATTCTTTCTTTTAGAAATAAATATTTTTTTTCAAATTAAATTATCATTATGATTAATTATAAATATATAATGATTTCTATTGTAGCCGCAATTGATAATAATAATGGATATTCTAAAAATAAAAAATTACCATGGGCCATTAGTGGAGATATGAATCATTTTAAAACATTAACTACTAATACTATAGATAAAACAAAACAAAATGTATTAATTATGGGAAAAGATACATATTTATCTATGGGACATCCATTAGAAAATAGATATAATATTGTAATTAGTAAAACATTACATGGTAATTTCGGATATTCAAATTTACATATTTGTAAATCTGTAATTGACGCATTGTTATTTATTAATAAACATAAACATAGATTTGAATCTATATTTGTAATCGGGGGTAGAAATATTTGGTATTCTTTCTTAGATTTAAAAATTGTTGATAATATTATTATTACAAATATTAAAAGAGATTATCAATGTGATAAATATTTTGATTTATCAAAATATCTTAAATATTTTAAAATTATTTCAGTGAATGAAAACATATATAATTATGATAGATTAAATGAATGTAATGCACAATTAGATATAATCAATTATGAATATCAAAATAAAGAAGAATATAAATTTATGCATGTAATTAATAAAATTATAAATAAAGGAAGTTATATGATGGAACGTAGTGGAGTTGGTACATTATCTATTTTTGGAAAATCATTTAAGTATAATATTGAAAATAATAGAATTCCATTATTTACACACAGAAAAGTATTTTTAAGAGGAATTATTGAAGAATTATTATTCTTCATTAGTGGCAAAACTAATACTAAAATATTAGAAAATAAAAATATTAACATTTGGAAAGGCCATACATCAAAGGCATTTTTAAAATCTAGAAATTTAAATTATGAAGAAGGTTCTTATGGGCCATCTTATGGATTTCAATTAAGACATTGGGGTGCAGAATATGATCCTGAATTTGGCGATGATAAAATTTATCATGGATTTGATCAATTGAAATATGTAATAGATTTAATTAAACATGAACCAACTTCAAGAAGAATTTTATTTTCTTACTGGAATCCATTAGAATTAAAAAATGTCCCTTTAGCCGCTTGTCATGTTATATATAATTTTTATGTAAATGTAAATACAAAAGAATTATCATGTAGTTTTTATCAACGTTCAAATGATTTTGCTTTATCTTGTGTATTTAACATTGTATCTGCAAGTATTTTAACTATTATGATAGCCCATATTTGTAAATTAAAACCTAAAAATGTAATTCATAATATTGGCAATATTCATTTATATATGAACCAATTAGATGTTATTAAAGAAATGATGAAAAATAAACCAAACGCCTTCCCATTATTATATATAAATGATCCAAAAAAAGAAATTACACATATTGAAGAATTTAAATATGAAGATTTTATTTTATTAAATTATAATAGCCACAATAAATATAATATTCCGTTTAGTGTATAATTAATATTAATTATTTTTTTTTAATTAAATGATTAAATTTAAAATTGAATATTAATTATGAATTACATATAGATATATCAAAAATGGATAATAATCAAATTGAAAGAATCATTGCTCTAGCTGAAAATAAAAGAAAAAAAGAAAAACTACAAGAATCATTAAATTTAAATGATGAATATTTAAAATCATTTAATCTAATTTTATTTACAGACGGCTCGGCTACGGGTATGAATAAAAAAAAAGAACATAGTGGAGGATCCGGTGTTTATGTTTCTTGTTTAAATAATTTGAATTCTAATTACAAAAAATATAATTCAACAAAGATATCTAAAAAATTAGAATCCGATATGTTAATATATTATGATATAATAAATAAACAAATATTATTTGATTCAAATCAATTACATATAGATGAAAGTATGAATATGGAATTGTATTGTTCTAATTCAAATTGTAGCGAATTAGGATTATATTCAATGATAAACCACAATCATTTAAAATACTGTAAAGAACATAAACCAAATAATACAGCAATGGAATTAAAATTTAGTTATCAAAAATATTATCCGACAAATATTCGAGCAGAAGGATACGCAATATTATACGCATTAAGATTTATAAAATTAACAACAATAGATTTATTATCTGATAAAAAACAAATAGCCGATTTAATGAAAGTAAATGATAGAATTAGTAATTACAAAATAAAAATATTAAGATATAATATTGAATCTGAAAATAAATTTATGATAGTAACTGATAGTGAATTATGGATTAATATTTTAACTAAATGGATTAATAATTGGATTAGAAAAAATATATTGATTGAAAAATCAAATATTGATTTAATATTACATATTCATAATTATCTATATACGATGAATGAAAACAATATACAAATTATATTTCAACATATTAAAGGACATTCAGATAAAAATAAAACAATATCATTAAATTTCTATCAAAGAGGAAATGTAATTGCTGATCAAATAGCTGTTTATGCAAATGAAAAAAAACATTTTAATATTAATATTTGTCAATAAAAAAAATATATTATATTAATGATTCATTCTTTTTTTTACAATTGATATAATTTTAGAAACTAAATCATGAAAGTTTTTATTCGAATCTACCATTTTGATTTCATCTGTATTTAAAAATTTTAAATCGGATGCTTCCATAACAACAGATTCATTTGAAATATCAATATTAGGAATATATTTATTATCTAACATAAATGCCATATAATAAACATATTTATAATTTGTATTTTCATCAGTAAAAGAATAAATAATTGGTCTTTCATCATACAATATTCTATATTTTAATTTATTAATATTTGTTTCTTCTGTAAATTCTCTAATCGCTGCGTTAATTTCACTTTCATTTTTATTAGACATACCTTTTGGCATCTCCCAAATTAAATTTATATTTTTTGTGTTTTTTAATAGATTAAATAATCTTTTACCTCCGTCAATTAAAAATCTTTTTTCGAATTTATTTTTACAAATTTCATATTTATTTAAATCTTTGACATTTAGGTTATTTGGAAGTGATAAATATGATTTATACCAAATTATATTAAAATTCAATGATTTGATACATAATTTTTCATCTAATGTCATATTATTGAATAGTTTTATGATTTCATTATCATTACTTTTATTATACACGCCCTTTACAAATGTAATATAGGCATATGAAATTCTTTTCTTTATGAATAGAATTTCATATCTATTTGTATTTGGGTTTTTTCTAACTAAAGAAATTCCATAAGAAGTAACCATAATTTAATTTTCAAATTACTCTATTTATAGTAATAATTCTTAAATAATAATTCAATTTTAAAATAGAAACTATTTATATATTTTAGCTATGAATATTGTCTTATACAAATCATCAATCGTTATGTTTCTTATACATATTATAAAATGTATATATTCTTATTTAGAAGGAAACATAGAATATATATGTTTCTTTGTATTCTTCTTTGGTTGTATAACATCAATTATTAATCACGGATTTACAAGCATATATTTAAAATTATTAGATAGAATTACAATGATTATGTTTTGTATATTTGATTTTTTATTTTTAGAACATTATAAATTACTTTTAATTATATCAATTATATTTTTCTTTTATTCAAAATATACAAATAATGTGATTTATCATTTACTTTCACATTCTATTTTAACATTGTTTCATATATTACAATTTTAACAAATATTATATATTACATATAACTATGATATATCATATCATTGATAATATTTATCTTTCTGATTTAAATTCTGCACATAATTTAACATTATTAATAATTAATAATATACAAATTATTATTAGATTATCTGAATCTGATAATAATTCTATATACGATTCAAATATTGATTTTTATAATTTTGTTTTAGAAGATAATATGCTTTTTTCTAAAGAAATAATTGATTATAGTGAAAAGATTTATAATATTATCTTAAATAACAAAGAAAAAAATATATTAATTCATTGTAATCAAGGACAATCTAGAAGTGTTTCTGCTATTATATATTATATTTGTAAAAAATATAATTATAAATATGAAAATGCATATAATTTGATAAAAGATATAAAAAGAGATATTCGACCAAATAATGGATTCAGTTTTGAATTAAGAAAATTATTTAATTCGGAATTTAAAGATAAATCAAATATTGATATTGATAAAGAAGAATTAAAAAAAAGAATTAATGGTGAAATTTTAGAAAATGATATAGAAAATAATTATATTGTAGATTATCTTGATGAAGAATATCAAGAAGAATGTTTAAAATTATTATTATCAACATCTGAAGATTAATAATATTATTAATTCTTTTATAATGATTTTATTTTTTTGATAATTTCATCATCATGAATTTGTAAATATCCATCCATTGATTTATGTTTTTGAAATACCATTAAATTATTATCATTGTCATAAGAATAATAATATTTATTATCATTTATAATTATCTCTTCGGCTTTAATATTTTTTTTTTGAATACAATTATTACTTGTTACCATATCAACATGTATATTAGGGATATATAATGGTTTATTATTATTATAACAAGAAAAACAATTATAATTTAATTGTTCTTTGTTAAACATTTTACATTCAATTGATGTTGAAGCGATACATTTTAAAAATTTAACTATTAATTCTTGATTCTTAATTGCATTTTTTAACATATTAATATCTGTTGTATATTCTATAGGTTCAATTTTCTTTTTATTTGAACTATTTTGTATTAATCTTTCTTTTTCGGATTTTAAATAAGTTTGATTATAATCACTAAGATAAATATAAGTTTGTACATTTCTATCTTTTTCGTCTAACATAATATGTGATTTATATCTAACTCCTCTTGCTATAATTTGTTGTAATAATGAAAAATTCCAATAAGGTTCCATTATATGAATAGATCTAATATTTTTTAAATCTATCCCTTCAGATCCTGATTTACTAATTAATAAGAATTTAATAATTTCTCCTTTTTTGTTTTCTTCCGAATTTACAATTTTTAATATATGTGTTTTTTCTTCTATTGTTTGATCCCCTGAGAATATTGCATATGAATGTTGGTTTGAATTAGAATCTGGATTATATTTTTTATAAGAATGTAAATCTAATATTTTAGAAAACGCTAATAGTCCATAATCTAAAAATGTAGAATAAATTAAACTAATTTGATTTTCATGATTAGAATTTATATTTTCAAATATTTTATTCATTTTTGATGAGTATATATTGATATTATCTAATGTTAATTTTTCTTTATCAATAAATATATTTGATAATTGTCTTGATTTAATTCTATAAGAGGTAGACGTAGTAGATTTTGCTTTATTAATAGCCGATCCATATTTAAAACTATTTTCTAATCTTTCAATATCTCTAGCTTTGACATATTCTGCGTTTTGAACAATTGACATTTCAATTACTTCAAATTTAATTGGTAATCTATCTGGATAGTTTTCTTTTTTAATTGTTTTCTTTAACTCATCACTAATAGAAAGAATTTTGTTATCGTAAAATTCACCATAATAAGAAGTTAAACCATAAATTCTATTTTTAAATTTATCAATATTTTTAATATCATTATTCTTTTCATCAATAAAGTATTTATGAAAATCTGTATAATATTCTGGTAATATAGTATGAAATGATTCTGTTCTTTTTTTATTTTCTAATTTTGATGTATTCATATTACCATGAATCATATTATAACAAATACATAATTCAAATGGGTCATTTATAACTGGAGTTCCTGTCATAAATATAATTTTTAATTTCTTTGTGTTCATAACCATATCATAAAATTCATTTGCTATTATAGATCCGTTTGATATAGAATTAAATAAATTATGTGCTTCGTCAACAATTATTATTTTATTTTCTAAAGTTGATTTATTTATATTTGATAATATCATTTCAATACCCGATGTAGATGTTTTTGAATTTTCATTTGTTAAAGAAGAAATCATATTTTTAGAATTAGAAGTTATAAATTTATAATTTTTTAATAATTCTTCTTCATTTAAATCAATATCATTATTCTTATTAGCTAATTGTAATTTATTATAATTTATAATTTCTTTTTTATAATTAATTTGTAACGATTTAGATGATATAATTATAATTTCTTGATTTAATTTTTTAAAATGTTCTGCAATAGATACTGATGTCATTGTATTATGTGTTACAGTAAAATCACCTAATAAATATCTAGAATTATTATCAATTACAAATCCATAATATCTATCTACTTTAAAGTATTTGATTTTAATTTTATACCCATCATCAAATGATTCATTACTAACATTTTGAAGATATAAATCTAATAATGGTATATTTTGTAATTCTTTTCCATAAAATATAATTTTATAATATTTATTATGATTAATGTCATATTTAATTTTTTTAATAAAAAGTAATCCAATACTATTAGCTACATAAAGAATATCATTTAATAAAATATTTTTAGTATAATTTAAATGAATAGATATAGAATCAAATCCTTTATATTTTATTACTTTACCTGCGGTGTCAAATATTCCTGCTAATATTTGTCTTCTTGTAGTGAAATCATTACATTTAAATTCATAAGGTATAAATTTATTATTTATTTTTAGATTATATGATTTAATATGATTTAAAAATGTTGAATTGTATAATGTATTATACATATCTGTTATTAACCATGTACCTAAATTATATGCATCAATTTTGCATTGTTTTGTATTAAAATTGATAGAAGTTTTATATCCTCTTAAATTTTCTTTAATCGAACTAGGTAAATTAATATAATCTCTAACAGTTATTTCTATTATATTACTAAATTGTTTAGACATATTATAAAAGTGATAAGCTTGATTATCAATATTTTTTTTATTATCGCTATTAGAATATGAAAAGATTGCCTTTTCTATTTTATTATTATATGTATATATGATAATATGTCCAGATTCATTAGTTATAATTTTTGGGTAATTGTATAATTTTAAACAAAGTATATGAGATTCATTTACAACATATTTTAAATTTCCATACCATACATTATACATATTATCAACGCCAGAAACAATTGATAATACATTTCTTTCTGTACTATCATCTCCCATTAATTTATCATCTATTGTTATATTTTGTATATATTTAATGGTGCCGTCATACATTAATATTGGAGTATTAATACCCATACATTTCCCAGTTCCGACTGCATGGTATAATAATATTCCTCTTTTATCTAATTTTGTCATATAATTAAATACATTATTTTGATATTCAAATAATGTATTGTCTTTATTATTATTTAATTCATTACTTAATTCATTAAATAATGTATCAGGGTAATTTGTATTGTTAACATCAATAAAACACATAATTTATATAGCAATATATAAATAATTATTATATTATATTAATAGAATATATATATTAGTATAATTTTTATAATACCATTAATTTCAAATACATTAGATAAATATGACCAAAGGAAATAACAATATTTGTTCTTTAAATGGAGTAACAAATGATAGATCTACATGTTTACCAGAATCAGTAATAAACAAAGAATATTTTCAAGAATATAATGATAATGATAATATATCAATAGAGCAAAAAATAAAAAAATTATCTGAAAAACGTGATTGTGTTTTAGATGATATAAATAAAAATGAATTATGTATTATCAAAAAATCAAAAAATTCAGACAATATTAAAAATATTATAAAATATTTTAAACCTGTTGCTGGTAAATTAACTTATGATTATTGGATAAATAATACAGAAATTGATAATGTTCAATATCAATTTTCTTTAAACTTTAAAGGTTATTATTATTCATGTATTCATATGATAGATTTTGGAATGTTTTCACCACAAAATGCCGAATATATAGATATACATAAACATTTAAAACCTATAAAAGAAATTGATTGGGTGAAAGAAGTAAAAGCTTTATTATCTAACAATATTAATGATAACAAAGATATAACATTTAATTATAATGGTCCTATTCGCGGATTTGGTGTTGTTGTTAATACAGATTTTACACAGGGTAATGGAATTCATTGGTTTGCAATATACATAAATTTTGATTTAAAAAATAATAATATTACAATTGAATATTTTAATAGTTCTGGCTATCCTATTAAAGAAAGAGATTTTAGAACGTATTGGATAGATGTCGCTAGTAAAATAAAATTAGAAACCGGAATTGAATCGACATTTATTCAAGTAACAAATATAACACATCAAAGTTCAAAAACTAGTAATTGTGGAGCGTATGCTTTATATTACATATGGTCTAGAATTAAAGATAATCCATTACCTATAGAACATTTTGCAAAAAATAAAATTTATGATAAGGATATGGAAGAATTTCGTTCATTTATTTTTAGAAAAAAAAATTAAAAACATAATATTTTTTAACTTTATTTAAAATTATATATTATTTTATTATTTTGTATTATCTATTATAGAGTAAGATTTGCAATTTTTGATTCTTGTGTATCAACATCTCCGTAATTATCATATTCATCATATTCATTAACACTTTTATCTTGTTGAGTATTAGTATTGGTACTAGTATTTTTATTTAAATCTTTGGCACCTTGTAACATTTCTGCAAATTCATTAGAATCAAATGCATGTCTATTACTTTGATGATCTTTATTAGATTTAACATAAAGGCTATTTGAAATTTTTGTATTTAAATTGAAAGATTGATTTGATGCAATTACTTGCATATATACCGTTCCAGAAATTAAACTACCAGATGTTAGAAAATCTTGAATATTTGTATTATCAATAGTATTACCATTGACAGTTGCAATATTTGGAATATTGTCATCAGTATCATCTAAATCATAGATATTAACATCGAATTCTTTTACAATAAAAGGCTTTCCATCATTTTTATATGAAAATTCTAAAGATTTTAAATCTTTTAATTCTTCAACAGAATATCTTTTATAATTCAATCCGAACCAAAATAATGGATTAGTTAAAACTACATTACCTTGTTTTTTATCTTTAGCACGTTTTTGTAATGGTGTTTGTGGTTTACAAGAAGGAAAGATAATTGCGTTAGCTTGATTATTATCATCATCAATATCATCACTAATCAATCCTTGACTTTTAAGTTCTTTTACTTTTTTAATAAAAGTTTCACAAATTAATTCCATTGCCGTACCAAATGAGTTATCTACATTATTATCTTTTCTAATTGATACTTTAAGTTGTTCATAATCTCTTTCTTCTGGGGCTTTAATTTTATTAGATGCTCTTTGATTAAAGAATTTAACAATTGGATTAACCTCTTCACCAGAGGGTAATTTCATTACAATTCTAGTATATTTAACTGTTTTACCTTGATTTTCACGAACATTAGATAAATCTACACGTAAAAAGTCATTTTTATACATGTTATATGAGTCTAATACATCTTTAGCTGAAACGATTACGCTTGCAATTGACATTGTTTTGATTCGTTTAGTAAGAATACGTTGATTATATATATTGTATTTATATATATTAAAATAAAAAATCAATTTTTTTTTTGCCAGATTTAACCAATTTTGTGTTTTTTTTTATGATTAAAAAAAATATTTATCTGTAAATTAAATTTACCATTTGAAATTTACATAATCACTTAAAAGATCATTGTTTGTTTCTGAATTTGTTGTTGGGGTATCTTCACTTACTGGTACTTTATAGTCGACTCTGCGAAGACCAACCCAAGGATTAATATCTACTCTACCATCTTTTACAACATTATAAGATGCGCCTCTTGTAGAAAGATTTGAATTTTTAACATATTCTTCATGGCTATTAATTACACTTGGATCTAATGCCATTGATTGTAAAAACTCATCAAAATCTATATCATCACTATCGTTATGTTCTGGAATATATACATCTTCTGCGTCTTTTTCTGTAAATGCACTTGTTTTATTAAGAAATCCAGTTGTTGTTGTAGAATTAGAATCTTTTGTTTCTTCAGTCACAGCGACACCAGTAACTGGACAAGGTTCTTGTACTGGACATGGTTCTTGTACTGGACACGTTATTGGTTTATTAATATTAAAAGAAGAATTGATTGTACCTCTAAAACTATCATTTGCTAAATACGCAATTATTAATGCTAGTAATGTAATTATAATAATTATTAGTATATAACTGAATGTAGTTAATTGTGGCATTTTATAATTAAGTATTATATTTTAGTATATATAAAAAAATAGTATTTTAAAAAAAAATATTAATTAATTCATCTTTAAATGATTTTACTTTCTTTTATTTTTTTAATTTATACATACTTATATAAAATTCCTGCTAAAATGGCTCCTGTATAATCTGCAGTTAATGGGATTAAGAAATAATAATCTCTTAAAGCAAAACATTCTTTATTTAAAATCGTTACAAATAATCTAGGTCCAAAATCTCTTGCAAAATTAAAACTAAATGCGGTTTGAAATCCAATTGATAATACTAATGTTGATAATACCGCTGAAATACAAACTGGATTCATACATGCTTTTGTTGAATTGTTTACAATATAAAATATACCTAATGTTAATAAAAATGTACCAATCATTTCATTAAAGAATGCACTGACAAATGTTGTATTATCATTTTTATAAGTAGTATATAATGTACAAATTTTATTCTCTCCATTTAAACTATTGTCATAAATGTCATCAACGGCAGAATAATGAATTAAATAATTTAAAGCAGCTCCAATAAACGCACCAAGAATTTCTGCAATAGTATAATATACTAATTCAATAATAGTAATTGATCTATTAAAAATAGCATCAGCAAATGCAACACAAGGATTTAAATAAGCATTACTTCCATTTTTAGCAATATGAATTCCTGCTAATAAATTTAATCCCCATGATAATGCAACTCCCGTCCAATTTAATTGCGCTTCTGGATAAATACCATAAATTGAAATATTCGAAAGCGATAAAAATATAAATGTAGCCATTCCAAATGTTTCAGAAATCATAATTGATTTAATTGTATGTTTATTATTCATTTCTGAAAATGAATCTGTAAAATTAACATGATTAGAATTATTATCATTATTATTTTCTTGAGTAATACTAAATTCTGCATAATGTGGACTTATAATAGTATCTCTTGGTGTAATGGTTGTTGAATAATCATTTGAGGTGCTCATTTTTTAAAATAATCTATTTATAATAGAATATTTTTAATAGAAGTTATAATTGTATATACTTATAATTTTAATTATATTTTTTATAAAAAAAATATGGTAAAGACAAAAGAACACGATTATGACTTAATAGAGTTTAATTCTAATTTATTGCCAATACCATTCGGATTATATAATAATGATGTATTATGTTATTTTAATTCACTAATACAATGCTTATTAAGTTGTACATGTATTAGTGAATATGTATTATTGAATGAAGATAAAATCAGAGAAAATAAATTTTTATGGATCTATACTCAATTATTAAAAAAATACTTAAATGTAGAAGAAACAAATAAAGAAAAATATAAAGGCATAGAAAAAATAAATTTATTATTGTTTAATGAATTTAGTATTCTTTTAAAAAATAAAAATATTGAATTTGGATATTCACAAGAAGATTGCGGTGAATTATTAATTTTATTATTAGATATGATAAATGATGATTACATTTATAATTTATTTTATAGTAAATATCAATGTGATATATATTGTAAAAATTGTAAACATATAACATCTATTAAACACGATATAAATATAGAATTTGAAATTGATGTAGATAATATTACAAGATTTTATCTTAATTCAGAAGTTGATAAAAATTTATCGGATTTAAATAAATTTATTAGAAATAATTATTCTAATTGCGATGGTTATATTTGTAAAGCATGTAATAAAAATAATATTATTAAAATAAATAGATTAAAATTAATACCGACAATTATTACAATTGTATTTAATAAATACACGGAAAAAAAATATTTTAAATATGAATCAGAATTATCATTTATTGATAAAATAAAAAATGTAAAACATAATTATATATTAATTTCATCAATTCATCATGATGGCAATATGAATTACGGGCATTATTTTATAAAAACATATAGAAATGATTATGAAAAAAAAAAGAATTGTATTTTTGAAATAAATGATTCTATTTTTGAAAAATCAACATTTGAACCTATTAATAATACATATATTTTATTTTATCATTACAATAATACAGTCCCTTATTATTAATCTTCTTTTTTATAAATTTGTATTTTATTAGCATAAAATACAAATCCAGATATTTTTTTTATTTCACCATCAGATGTTTTACCATCAAAATTATAATATTTTGTATTTCCAGATATAAAAACATTTTTTCCTTTTAAATCTTTTAACTCAGACCATTTAAATGGCATTTCTATTTTAACAGTAGGTGAAATTTTAAATTTAAATGTATCTTTTGTATTTTGTATTTTTGAAAATTCTAAATCATCATTATCGTATAACTTATCTAATTTTTTTTGAAATAAATCTTTTTCATCTTCTATTATATTTGCGTATAAATCATTTGATGAAAATGAATTTGAAATATTTATAATATTACAACCAACTTTAAAAAACATATTTTATATTAAGATACATAAAATTATTCCATGAAATATTCAAATTCATTTTCATTATAAGTTTCATCTTCATTATCATACGATGTAATTCTTTCATTAACAATACCAACGTCACTAACAATATTAGAATCAATTCTTTCTATTTCTTTTCTAACTTTATGTAAAATGAATTTTTGTAAATTAGTAGCAAATAATAAATTTCTAAATAATTTAGAATGTAAGAAGATAGAAACCTTTTCTTTATTATCTACATTATCAAGCTGTTTAAGAATATCACTAATATATTTACTACTGTTATATTTCTTGTGTGCTTTAATCATATATTTAATAATATCATTGAAATTTGAAATTTCATAATCTTTGTCATCAATCTTTAATTTGAATGGTTCATTTGTTCCACTAATTAATAAATTACTATAAGCATATGGATTACGTAATAAGAATGAAAATACATCATCCCAAGTTTTAGCATCATTAATATTTTCAATATTTGATAATTCATTTTTGACAATATTATCAAATGTAAATGCATAATTGTAAATATTAGCAATAGGGAAATCTCTTAATAAAGCATGGAAATTAATAGGATTGACATTTAAATCAATAATATTTAATAATCTCGCATTTTCTCTGTTAAGTGATTTAGTTAATTTATCATTATTATTTACAAAATTAGCAATTTTAGTTTTATTTAAATCACCTGAACCATTTTCAATCATTCCGATCCCATCTGATAAAGTATGTTTTGTGTAAAAGGTATCATGAATAGCCGTTGTCATTTTAGTATAATTTTGAGTAATGAATGAATTTACAATATTTACTTTATAAATAAATTTCGATAATGCATTTGTATGTGTAATATACGTTTTAACTCTATTAACATCAATCACATTTACTTTTAATGCACTATTATTATATTTTGTAATAAATTCTTTTAACCATAGATAATTATTAATATCATTATTAGGTTCATTACTATTTAATACAATATTAGTAGCATAATAATATCTACTTAATAGATTATTTTCATTCATACTAACTAAGTTCTTGTCATAATTAAATAATTTAAGAGAAGAAGCATCACTTAGTGAAGTTAAAGATAAAATAGAATTATTCATTAATGGAAGTTCTTTATAGTTATTATAATAGTTTTTAATAAAGTTTTCTTTAGTTTCTGCGAATTGTGGTTTAGCATCAATTTCACTATAGACATTATTAATATCATTAATGACAGCACGAGTGGCATCAATCATATTATTTAAAGTTTCGTTAAAGGCTAATTTAATACTGGTATTTGATAATGCAGCATAATTTTCTGATTTATAAGAAACTGTATTTTCAGAACCATTAATATCTTTTAATTTTGTAAAAATATCACCAGCCATTGAATCTTCATTATTTTCAGTGCCGATTTCATCAGAAGATAACGAATCATAAATCTTTTTAAATTCAATACATTGGAACAAGATTGATTCAAAATATGATCTAAATAAAGGTAGTTTTGCTTTGTATTGTTCAATTAAATTAGGAGAAACTTCTGATATAGATGTTAATAAATGATATTTAGTGGACAATTGAGAATTAGTATTTCTAGAAGAAAGAACATTTAATGTATAAGCTAATGTTTGTGTTAATACTTGACCTTTACCTTGTAAAAATACTCTTTGTTCAGGAACTCTATCCATAAATTTGTACATATCGGCTAAACAATTATGACCGAAAATAGCATCGCTTTGAGATTTATTTACTAAATTATTGAATAATCCATTATAAATCTTTTTATTAGAAATATCATAAAAAGATGATAAATAAGAATATAATAAATAATTAAATTTATATACAACATTTAATCCTTTTGATACCATATTTACTTTATCGGTTATCATAATATGTTTTGTAAAATAATCTAATAAATATACATTATTTAAGCTTCCGATATCAGATACCCATTGTCTATTTCTAGCATCGTATTTAGAAAATATATCTTTTAATAAGTCATTGTTATTAATAATTTCACTAGCCGGCATATAATCAGTTTCATTAACTAAAGTTGTCAGAATATCAGCGGTATTGGCTAGTGTATTAGTTTTCATTTCCTTTTGTGTCATTAATAATACATTATTTACAATTTCAGAATTAATAAATTCAGCTAATTTGTTATCCGAATTATTTTGATTTTGTAAGATTTGAACTAAGAATAAATCTTCAATTTCATTCAATTTCTTTTCAATAGGTGCAACAATAGAAGACGGAACATTGTTTCTAAATTTAGAAAGCATATATTTAACGGTATTAATTTCATTTTCTACGGTATCTTGTAATAAACTAAAATCTAAAATAAATGTGCCTTCTGATACAGTTTTTAATTTAATTAATTGGGATCCATTTACGTATTCTAAAACCATTCTTAATGGATTAAATTTAGAAAAATGTTTATCAAATATTCTATTATTATCATTATCTCTAATATTAAGAGTAGCATGTACATTTTGAATAGAAGATACTAAATTGTTAAATGTTGTTTGTAATTGAATATTTTTAAATTCTTTTACCGTTAATGCTTCAACTAATGCTTCACAATTATCAATTGCAAGTTTATTTTGAACTTTCATATTAACAGCCATTATTTGAGCGACCATTAAATTAATTGGTGATTGTGGTAATCTAGCAATTATTTTAGAAAGATCTTCATTTTGTTCTCTAACAAAAACTGAGAGAGCTTGAACAGAATCAGAATTTAAAATAATATCTAATTCATCATTAATTAATAAACTAGCACCATGTACAAACATATTATTTAACATAGATTCATGAGCAAGTGTACTATATAAGATAAAAGATTGCTCAATACATCTTAATGGGAAATCTACAAATTCATGCATTAATACAAACATATCAATGTTGTGCGCGCTAACATTACTTGCTTTATCGATAGCTTTAATGATAATATCTATTTTAGATTGTTTATCTACAGCGCTTTTAATTTCATTTTTGAAATATTTAATTTTTTCAACAAATGAATTCTTTGATATTTCTTTTAAATCTTTTACAAATAATTCATTATGAATTTTATCTCTAAATTCTTTAATGATTGAATAATCATCGGTTGCAAATTTATTATTATAAGTGCTAGATGCGTCCATAGATAAATCTTTGTATTTAGAACTTGGACCTTCTAATTTATAATCATTATCATCGTCTAGAATATTGTAATCAACACTGTTAAAGTTCATATCATCAATATTGTTAGTATATTTCTTTTTGATTTGATAGAAATCATTAATTTCTTTTCTTTTCATTACACCATAACGTTTATTTACTTCAGCAATTAAATCTAAAATAACAACTTTAGCTAATTTAGATTGTTCAACATTTTTATAATTTTTATAAATCTTATTAATTTCAGATATAATTTTATTCATATTATCTCGGCTATAAATACCATTTGCAATTTGTTTTGAATCATCAAAAATACATTGAATTAAACCACTCCAAATAGAACCAATTTCAGGAATAAATGCGATAATTTCAGATTCATTATCTTCATTTTTATTTTTCTTTGCTTCCGAGTTTCCATTATCAAAAATGTTTTTATAAAATTCTAATAATAACGGAAGACGAATATATAATTCAACTGCTTCATCAATTACTTCTGATTCATAAGCACCAATAATTGATCTTACTGGATTTGTAATAAGATTATGCATGGCAGCAGGGTGTCTTAATAAATTACTAGTTCCGACAACAGTTAAGATTTTACCAGCTATTGCTTTTAATGAAAGAATAAAGTATTTATCATCTTGCGCAAAGATATCTTTATCAAAATTAATATATTGAACTATTACATATTTTAAGCAAACAACTGCTCTATAAGTAGTAGCTGGAATTAATGATGTTTTATTATCAATAATAATTTCGATATTATCAAATTTCATTTTATTTTTATTTTTTGAAGTTGCTTCCATGAATTCATTAATTTTAGATATTGGCATAGAAACATTTTCAAATTTAATAATTGCATTTTTTAATAGAGGGTAAAATTTATTTAATTTATCTAATTCCATTTTGATAAAATCAGCTTTTAATGATCCCATGGGTTTACTTCCGATAATTGAATTTAATTTCATGCCAAAGAAAGAAGTTAAATCACCAGTTTCTTTTTCATAATCGCCTTTGTCTTTTTTAATAGAATCAACTTTAACATCAACATCTCCACCAGCAGTACCATAACCCATAGTAAATGCGCTTACCCAAATATATTTAATAAAATTCTTATAAATTAGATTAGGACTCATGATATTATCTTTAGATAATTGTTTTGATCCGAATTTATCACCAATATGAATAAACATTGCTACAATATTTTTAATTACCGCTACCGATTCTACCATATTTTTACAAGATTCAAGAATATTTCTAATTTCAATTCCTTTTTTGTAAATACCGGCATTAAAAATTACAGTTTCACCTGCAAATTCTATAATTTTTTCTCTTTCGGCTTCTTCAAATTTAAGTTGAGTAACGAGTTTAACTGCGTTATCCATACTATTTTTATCAAACCATTTAGAAATTAAATTTGTTTGTTTTAACATAACATTTAATTCTTTAACTGCTTCTACATTTTTAGAGAGCTCTTCAGTAAAATTCATAAGATAAATATCAATTGCTTCTACTGTTTCATATAGACCAACTTTTGCTTCGTTATGAATTTTGTAAATAGTTTCAATAAGTGTGCGAGGAATTTTATCTTCTTTGGCAGTTACACTTTTATTATATGTTTCTAATAAATAACCTCGGCCTCTTTCTTTATCATTAAGTCTATCAATAGATTCTACATTTTCTTTGTTAATTTCATTTAATTTAGAACCAATTGTTTTACCAAGTAGTTTTTCATAATCTTTAGAATAATAAGAATGTTCTTTAGACATTCTTTGAAGATTATCTTTGATAGAAGAAATATTGCCAAAGAATTTTAATTTAGTAATTGTAGTTTTAAGTAATTTAGAAGCCTTTGCAGATACAGAAATATCAACTAATGCATCATTCCAAGTAAAATCTTGACCTTTTCCTGATTTATAATTTTCACTTGTGTTTTTAACTCCAGTAACTGTATCACTATATACATCGATATTTTCTTTTACATGAACAAGTTGTCTTTTAATTTCGGATAAATATTTATAAGATGTTAAATGAGAAAGTGATTCAATTAATTTATTTAAATTATCCATAAATCTAGATTTTACTTCTTTACCTGCAGGAGTCAAATCCAAACCGATTAAGGCATAAAATATTTTTTTATTATTCAAATCGGATTCAAATCCTTCAAAAATAGAAATAAATAATTTTACATTATCATCGTATGGTACTTCATTCCCAAATTGTTCTGATACATTATCAACACTTTTGCTAATTTCCATAAAATTATTAGATACTTGAGAAATAAAACTATTAAAAATTTCTTTTACTGTCTTTTCATAAGAAGTAATTCTAGATTTTAAAGTGCTTTTTACTCCTGCATTAGTTACACGCCCAAGACTTGTATCATAAGCACCACCATCAACTTCTCCCATTCCACGTGGACCAACTACAATTTCATTTAAATTATCAAATGCGCCTCCAATTTCAAATTTACTACATCCTTTGCCTTTCATACAATCAACAACTTTATCATGATGTTTAAAATTCTTTTTAATCTCTTCTACGTTTTTCATTATCTCTGCTATTTTCTCGGGGTCTCCTTTTGTATTTGCTTCTTTTAAAATTTTTGGTAGTAAATGCTGGAGGTCAGAGACACTCTTTAATTTACTATATTCTTGCGGAGATATTTTTAATTTTTTTAAAGAATTATTAATTTTATTTGTGAGTAATTGTAATTCATGTAAATTAGTATATGCTAAAGCTAATCTATCACTAGCTTCGGATGTATGAGGTTCCATTCCTAATTTTTCAGCAACCTTTTCATATTTTTCATTTTTTTTAATAAGAGTGTCAATATCTACTTTTAAATCTTTTAATTTTAAAAGGCCAAATAAAGAATTAATATTGTCTTCAAGATCATTTAATATTTCTTTATTAATCTTTTTTAATGTTTTGATATCTTCTTCATTTGCACCAGGGATAGATAAAAATGCATTGTGTAATTTACTAAAATTAGTTTCTAACATTGATTTGATAGCTTGTAAAGTATTTAACTTATCGGCAGCTTGTTTATTTACAACTTCTAATTTAGATTTCATATCACTTGCGGCAGCATGAATAGTTTTTAATGTTCTAACTTCTTTAGAAACTCTTTTACCAGCCCCACTTATATTAGAATATCCTTGACCTGCTTTATTAATAAATTCATCTAAATCATCAGATAATGCACCATGTACATCTTCATCTACAACAAATGTTCCACCAGTAACTTCACCTTCACCATTTACATCAGCTCCTGGATTTGTTCCGTCAGAAGCAATTTTAGACATATTCTCAGTAGTCTTTTCTAAATTATCTAATGCATCACCTAAATCTCGTAAATTTTTTTCTACGGTTTCAATAAGTGCGTCATTTTCTTTCTGGACAGGAGAATCACTCATTATAAATTTAATTATATAAAAAAACTTATATTATTTATGATATAATAATTTTTAATTAATTATTTTATTTTATTTAAAGATATAATAAATATTATTTTTTTATAAAAATATATATAACATATATATTTAATAATACTATGTTTGATAATAATTATAATATATTAATCTGAATAATTAATATTATTGTAAAAAAAAATATATCACTATAATTATTTTTTTAATTAATTTTTTTTTTAATAATTATTTTCTAATTTTAATTATTCAGATTAATATAATTAATTTATATTTTTTATTATTATAGTAATATAATATAAATATAAACATATAATAATGGCGACTGATAAATTTTGCAATTTACGTGCTTTTATTAAAGAACATAATAAAAAGTTAGATAATGTTATCGATGATATTTGTGCAGGTCATTTATTTACACAAAGACGCGCCGTTACGTTTTTAAACCCAACTAGCTCAAAGTTAATTGAAAAATTATCTGATTCTAAAGTCGATGCAGAAGAAAGATTCAAAATGATGCGATCATTATTTATTGACGGTAGACATCCTAATGGTGTTTCTAAAGGACTTCATTCATTAAATAGAAAAAAGATTGAAGAAGATTTAGCGAGCGTAACAAAACATCGAGCAAATCAATGGGAAACATTTAATAAATCTGTTGTATATGATTATTCAGCCGACCATATCCCTAAAGAAGGTGAATCTATAGTTATTACTAAAAAACAAAATGTAAAAGGCAAAGGAGAAAGCGGACATGAAAATTGTTCTTATAAAGTTACTCAAGAATTATTTAAAAATATGGATCATATATCAAAAGAAGAATTACATGTAAAAGTAACTCGCACACTTTCTTCTTTATTAGGATCGTTTAAAGATACAAATTCTGAATTATTTAATAAATGTATTGAAGCATTAGATCCCAATATGTCTTTATCATGGTTTATTCTAGTTAAACCATCGCCAATGTCTTCTTATAATGAAAGTTGTAACGATTATATATCTTCTGATATCTTTGATCAATGGTATGATAATGTTTATAGCGATGAAGCTTTAAGAGGAAACATGAATGCTAAAATCATTCAAGATATATTTACTAATGATAGTGTATATAAAACCGATAGAAGTAAAGTACAAAAACAATCATCAACAAGACACAAATTTAAAGATGCTTGTATAGCTAGTACATCTACAAAAGGAGAACTAATTAAATCACTTGTTGAAGCTTACAGTGAATTCAATTCTAACCCAGAAATTAAATTATTAGAAGACGAATTAAGATTTCATTATTCTGATGCATCTGGAAAAAAATTTAATAAAGATACCGTTCATGATTTACTTCATTTAAATTGGAAAGATTTTGGTTCTAGTTCTATAATTTTTAATAAATTTATTAGTGATAGTGTTGCTTCGCAAGAATTATGTGATATTCGATCTAGTTTCATATCTAGTAATGCATTTTTATATGTAAATTATGATGATAGTATCTTTCAAAAAATTACTAATTTAGTTGCTGGTGCCGGTGAAGGTAAACGAAAAGTAATTACTATTCTTGGTAAAAAATCAAGAAACATGCATAAAATGGAATATCCTAAAATGTCATTAGCTAAATTTGTTAAATCTCTTTCTTCTTCTGAAAAAGCAGAACTAAAAAAATTACTATAAAAAAAAATAAACAATATGACCGACGGAAATTATTATAATAATATTTTTTTTTAATTGTTAATATTTGAAGCATATAAAAGTCCGTCAAATGTACTATTAGTAATTAATATTCTTCTACAGCAATATCTTTCAACATTTAAACATTCAAATATATCTTGTAATTCAATATTTACTAAACTATCTATTTCAATTTGATTTGGATTATATTTCTCTTTATAAATTTCTTTTAAAATCTTTTCATATTTATGATTTTTCATTGTATTATATAATTCAATTATTTCACCTATAGAATTATTACAGCTTGGGCATCTAATAATTGGATACATTTTTATATATTACTCTATATATTTAATTTACTTATAATATTATTCAATTTTAAAATATTTTGATATCAAATATTTATACATCTTTGTGATAAATTATTTATTTAAATCTATAATATGTAATCTATCATGTGAATAATATTTTAAATCTGGCTCAAATGTAGAAAAAACAAATAAATGTGGACTTTCAAAATATGCTCTTTTACATTTATGTTTACCAGTACCGCCGCAATATAAAAATCCATCTTTTATTTTTTCTAATGACAGATAGTCAATATTTTTTTTATGACTACGAAATATATCTAGTAATACTATATTGAAATCTTTTCTACTATCAATTCTATTATAAATTTGATTATATATATTGTATTCTGGATCTAATATCATACAATCTTTTCTTGTTAAAATTAAATATTTACATAAAAATGTTTTACCCGTATTTCCTTTTCTATCAACGACCCAATAAATCTTTCTATCATCTGCAGTTGTTTTAGTTATATCTATTAATTCTTGTTGCCAATCTTTCCAAATAATATTTTTATATTCTGTTTCTAATATTTCTAAATCTATTTTATCTTGCCAAGATTTCATAATATGAATTTATATTTATATTAACAAAATATATTTTTTATGAAATATGAAATCAAATTTGATATTTTCAAATTTATTTTTTCTAGAGACAAAATATTTTTATTTGTAATTTGATAATATGAAT
>JACCDQ010269421.1_pt1 | contig 31334 bp, 32 predicted proteins | sample 7446031 | NCBI WGS metagenome assembly JACCDQ01 (sample SAMN15323442, study PRJNA562643) | freshwater metagenome | isolation source: river surface water | place: USA:Blue River Watershed | collected 2017-08-17 | reverse complement strand
TCATTATTTCAGATAAGTTGACTCATCTGAGAACCGTTAAAAAAATTAATTGGACTTTACTTGCCATAGCTATAGATAGCCTGAAAGATGCGATGACTATCCCGTTAATGCCATACCAGTGGCACAAAGTCTAATTTTACGGGGTAACTCAGCATTGGGTGTCTTGACAACTATTCAAAAATTGCACATTTTTCGCTAGGATCAGCCCAAAATAAAGATTCTCTTTATATTCCTGTTCTTTTATGAAGCAACTTGTTTATATTGGCAATAGATTTTAGGATGAACAATTTTCTGATTCTACATCAAACTTTTACCGATATAGATGAATTAGCCGTTGCCCTCAATCGTCAGAGATATTATCGTCTCACCCAGTTACAACCGGCCCCAACCCGTTTTGATCTTCATTTAGTGGATTTGGATGTGGCTCAGTTTTTTTTCCTCAAATCCAATTGTTCAATTCAGGCGACAGGGGATAAGTCCCAGGGCTTTATTGAATTTGCTCTACTGCTTAATGACCAGAAAAGGCCGTACTTGTCCTATTTTCACCCCATGACTTCCCAGCATCTGTTTGGCTTTGACAGCGATCGCGAAGTTAACTCAGTTCTGGCCCCTAATCTGCAACTGGCTCTCTTTAGAATTCATAAAACCGTCTTAGAAGACTATCTCTGTATTATGGATCGCTCCGACATTAACTCCGCTTTTTTGAAACAGAATCATCTCTTTTTAGGCGATAGCTTATCCCTCACTCAAGATTATCTTAAAAGCTTGTTTTATCTGGTTAAAACCCATTCTCCCTTGTTGACTCAAAACTATTTACAAAAAATGATTCTGGAGGATTTTTTACCCCTATTAATTGCCGCAATTCCTCCCCAGGAAAAGAATAGAAACTCCACCATTACACCCCGTTTACGGACGCAATTAGTACAACAAGCGAGGGAATATATGCTGAACCATTTAGATCAACCGATTACCCTGAAGGATTTATGCCAAAACTTGCACGCGGGTAGTCGCACCATTTCCTATGGATTTGAAGAAGTGCTGGGAGTCAGCCCGATCGCCTATTTGAAAATTTTACGCCTACAGGGAGTGCGTCAAGCATTAAAAAAAACTGCTCCCCATCAAACAACTGTGATGGAAGTGGCCCATCGTTTTGGGTTTTGGAGTGCCGGTCACTTTACGAGAGATTATAAAAATTTTTTTGGCGAGTTACCATCAGTGACTTTAGAGAAAAGTTCTCTAAGCTGTTAACTATCTAAACTGCATAGGGTTTGCTGAATAAGTCGAACAGGAAAAAATCATGAAACGAAGAGCGAACAGTGTTCATTAATTGATAAGCTATCCTGTTTACTTTCTCGCTAATATCAAAGCGGCTAAAAACAAGAAGAAAAAAAGTAATCTTTCCGATTTCGGACAAAAAGAGACTGTAAAACTTGCCATAATAGGCGGCACAGATTCAACACAAAAAACGTCATGGCGATTGATATTTCTGACGTTTTTGCCAGTTTGGTCATCACTCTATCAAGACTAAAAATTCTTTTGGCTTTCTCAAACTTTCCCTCAATACAGTTACGAAACTTTTCAGCTAACTGAGCTTGTTTTTTTCTTCTGCACTTCTATTCTTTGGTGGTCTCCCTAAGAGCACTCCACTTAATCTAATTCTCCTTTCCTTGCACCATCTTCGATTTTCTCGCGTTCAGTCAATCTGGTCAACCTTTTTAGCCCTTTCTCGAACTGCTCCAGGGTTCCCCGTCGTCAAAGGCACAAAATCCCATCCCTGGGGTTTCCATTGCCAAAGGTGTTGGATTTGGGCAGGAAAGGGGGCCAAACCAAACTGGGCTAAAATCATCTCAATAATGATCCCATTAAAATTTTCTGGAAAGCGAAAGGATTCCTGGGCGTGATCCAAAAAGAAGGTTTGACAATAACGACCGAGGGCTTTTTCTAGTTGGGCAATTTGCTGTAATAATCCGGACATTTCTTCTAGGCGATCGCCATGGTAGGCTTTTAATAATTGCACCGCATTTTGAAAATGAATTCCCTCATCTTGAACCAGATACTTTCCCACTTGACGAACAATGGGGCCATAGTGACGATAATATTCCCATAAATCTCGACGATAGGAAATTGTTGATCCCAATTCATCAAATAAAAAGGCCACTAAGAGGGTAAATTCATCAGTTAAGAGAGCTTGAATCGGTTGAATTTCTGGGGTACGTTGGGCAAATATCTCATCCATTTCTGTAAAACTCACCCCAGTCATTAAACGATAAACCCGTCTTAAGGCTTCGTAATGTTTTTGTTCATCGGCAAACCATTGGGTAATCATTTGCCAAAATTCCGGACTAAATTCTCCCCGGCGATTTTGTAAATACTGAAACAAAGAAAAGCTATCCCCTTCACTATAAACATCTCGACTTAATAATAAGCAAAAATGATGGTGTAAATTGGGGTTAATCTGGGTCAATATTTGAGGATCGAAAGGATAATTCAGAGGCAGTAAATCCTCAAGTTGCCAAAGACTTTTTTGAAGTTTGAGACTTCTGTCCAGGGAGTTTTGTCTCTTTTTCATTTCGAGTTCTCCACCTCTGTAATAATGCCTTGGTCGGAAACAATATGGGGAATAATTAAGCAATAACGTCCCGTAATCTGATGGCGATCGCCCCGAATAATTACGCCGGCCGCCTCACCATTTTCTAACCCCCCAACCAACCAACTACCAATCACATAATGATAATCCTGGGCGATCGGGAGCGGCACATACTCCTGAATAATAAATCCCTCCTGACCATAACCAAAGGACTCCCGCATTTCCAAGGATGACCCCAAACCCGTTTCGATGGAAGTTCCTACCCCTTCCAAACCTAACATCGGTTTTTTTACATGGGTATCTAACATTAAACGAGTCGCCGCCGGGGAAAGGTCTTGCTCAAAATAAGTCGCTAAAAGATAGGGAGCATAATCGGGATGATCTTGAAACAATTCCCAGAGATAGACTAAAGACCCCTTATTAGCCAAAACCTGCTTCCAAAGCGGTTCTAAAAACTTGACTTCTCCCCCTTCTAAACGACGGGCAAAAATCTCCGTCATACCAAAATTTTCCACATCATTTTGCAAATCTGACCAATCATAAATTTTCCAGATCCAGGGCATTCGTTCATTACAATGATCTACCAAATAGCCCTGGTCATCTATGCCAATGCCGCGTTGCTGTCGTTGTCCTTGGTCATCCCACTGATCTCTGAGATAGACCATCTGACAATAGGGCTGAGGCTCCATTTCATCTTGAATCATTTGAATTAGCTGGGCCGCCATTTCCTGGTCTTCCGTTAATTTTTCATCTACCAAAAAAGACAGGGTTTTTCCCTGCATTTGATATATCTGAAGAATCTCCTTTAATTGGGCAGTTACCTTATCCCAAAAGTCATTAAACTGATTTGCATCGCTGGGTAAAGACGAATGTTTTTGTCTTAACATATCCTGTAACCAATTCCATTGATAAACCTGTTCACAGCCTAGCAGGGGAGTCTCAGCATTAATCTCCATCATTTTTAAGGAATTCCCCGCTTCAGACATGACTAAATCAAATCGCAGATACAGGGATAAGTCTTCGGGGTCGGTGCGTTCCCAGGAGGCTTGAATGGCTTGCCAATAAGCAGGATGAATGTGTAATTGGGCTAATCGTTGTTCTACTGCGCCGGTGGTTTCCGCCGTAAAAAACCAATCTAAATAGTCCTGGCACATTTGCCCCAGGGTTTCCGTTGCTTCGGCTAATTGCGTTTCTTCTGCAGTAGAAAATTGGATATAAAACGGTTGTTTGAGGGCCTCGACCCAATAACCCTGGGAAGCATCGCTCAACACTTCGGCTTGATAGGCCTGATGACGGATATGTTGTTGCCAATAGGGGCGACGGGAAAAGGGAATAACGCGCATAGTTACCATCAAAAAATCGGGATTATTTGCCAATCCCTCCCCGTCCTGTCGCTTTATAGGTAGAGCCAAATCCGGTGGAAGACCGTCCCCGAATAATGCCGGAGCCAGTGGTTCCCGCCGGGCGGGCCGGTGCAGTAAAGCGGGTATGTTGGGGAACGGAGATTTTGGCCCCTGGGGGGTAATGGGGCAGACTGCGACCGTAGGGGGTGACTAAGTTGCCGGTACTACCTTGATAAACGGTGGCGGGACGATACAGACGATGTTGGACTCCCGCATAGTAAAAGTAAACAAAATCCGGCTGATAGGGATAGATAAAGGTTCCCCCAAATTGGGGATAGTAGCCAGTACGGGGTTCCCCTCCATTTTCGGTGGCGGGACGACAGCTTACGCCTTCTGCCTGACATTGTTCTAAGGTGTCGTAAACGGGGGCATTGCTTTCGTGTTCCTGTAGAGCTAGGGCCATTTGGGCTTCACAGTCTTCAGCTTTTAAGGTTGGGGCGATCGGGGTAAGATTACTTTTCCCTTCACTCACGGCTTGCTGTTGGGTCTGATACTCCTGTTGTTGTCTAGTCGCATCCTGTTGACATTGACTAACATTTTCGTAAAAAACGGCATCTACCGGTTGCTCGGCGATCACATCGTTAGGCGGGACTTCCGGCACATCAGAAATGTCTGACCCTTCATCACAACCCGTAGTTAAGGTCGCACAAAAAACCGCCAGGGCCAGATAGGAGAAGACTTGCTGACGACGAATAGGAATGACGCTTCTGGGTTGCATAGTCTGACCCTCAGAAGGTTGAACAAAAATGTACTACATTAATCTATTATGCCAGGATTTTCAGTTATCCAATCTTTTTATTAAGAAATCTTTGCAGGCGATCACCCAAAAGTAGGTAAAAACTTAAGTTTTTAGGTAAACTTTTGTTGCGAGAGTTTACAAAATAATACGATTCGCAAAAAAAAAGTTAATAATTAGTTTCTTTTTGATAAAATATTGGGACAATGCCCATAGCGAAGTTGGGATTGGAGCCGTAATCTGTCAAGATCCGACTTTTTCCCGACAGACAAATTTAAGCCTAGATGGTTTACTCAAAAGATGAGGTTAACAACAGCTCAGAATTTTTATGGAGAATCTGATTTATGTCTATTACCATTACCAAGCCTAAAACAGAGCAAGAGTTTAAGCTTGGCACTGATGTAACTTTTGAAGGAACGGGCGACAGTACTGTTACTCAAGTGGAACTCTGGGCTGACGACCGATGGTTACTAGGAAAAGTTTCGCCAACATCGGGTAAATGGTCTTTAAGCTACCGTTTCAATAGTGCAGGTACGCGAATTATTTACGCGAAAGGGTTTGATGCCAGTAATAACTTGGTAGATACTCAGAACATTTGGGTATTTATTGAACTCCCAGATGCCTTTGACCTTGATCAGCAACTTAGCCCTAATTTTACGCTACGAGAATTAACCTTTTCTCAAACAGCCGTAATGAATAATATTGATAACACGCCTACGTTAACTGAAATTCAACGGCTAAAAAAATTGTGTGAGCAAATTTTACAGCCTGCTCGCGATGTCCTTGGCCCTTTACGCATTAGTTCAGGTTTTCGTTCAGAAGAATTAAATCGTCTGTTGGGGGAGTTCCCAATAGTGCCCATCGTTTAGGCTATGCGGCAGATGTGATTCCTACCAATGGCGATACCAGATCCTTGGCAAAATGGGTCGTGGATAACTGCCAGTTTGATCAAGTTATTTTGGAATTTGGCACTGATGCTAAACCAAACTGGATTCATGTTAGTTGCGATCCTGAAAATCGTCGTCAGATTTTACGCGCAACCAAGCAACAAGGCAGAACTGTTTATACACAACTTACGAGCTTGTAATTAACCTAATTAGGGGGAAATTTACCATGAGTATTAAAGATGATATTGTTTGGTTTAAAGACCAATTTCAATCCGACATCTTAGCCGCTATTGATGACACACCCTTTCGCCTTGAACTATTGGTGGCGATCGCCTTACAAGAAACGGGCTATCTCTGGCGTAATATTTACAAAAGAGAAACTGTGGCAAGAACCCTAGAGCTTTGTGTTGGGGACACGATTGGTGCGCCTGATAGAAAAGCTTTTCCTGTTGATAGAGCGGCTCTGGAAGCAAAATCAAAGGGTAAAGAAATGTTTGAGATTGCTCGTAAGGCTCTTGAAGATATTGCTTTATATAACAACGACTTCAAAAAAGCAGCAAGAAACCCAGATAGATTTTGTCGAGGTTTTGGTATTTTTCAATATGACTTGCAATTTTTTCTTAGCGAGCCAGATTACTTTTTAGAAAAACGCTGGTATGAGTTTGATGAATGTTTAGCACAATGTGTTAAAGAATTAAAAGCTAAACTCATTAGCACCTATGGCCGGGATAAAACCTGCTTAACTGATAAAGAAATGGTCTATGTAGCCATTGCTTATAACCGAGGAAGTGTTGATTTTAGCCGAGGCTTTAAGCAGGGTTATAAAGACAGCAGTGGCAAGTATTATGGTGAATATATTTGGGAGTATTTGCAATTAGCTAAAGATAGCTCTAGCAATACTCAAAAATATCGAGTTAATGCCCGTTCGGGCTTAAGGCTTCGCTCAGGGCCTGGTACTAATTTTGACACTATTGAGTTGCTTGCTTTGGGTAGTATTGTTTTTGTTGGCAAAAGACAGGGAGAATGGGTTGAAGTGGATTTACAGGGTGATGGGGTCATTGATGGCTTTGCTTTTGCAAGCTATCTGGTTCCAATTTAATTCTTTTTAACTTTCTTGATTTTTTAAGGAGATTAGTCCTAATGGCACAAGGAAAAGTTACAGCCAGCACCTTAAATTTACGCAATGCACCTAACACAGGCAGTAGTATTTTAGCGAGTTTACCAACAGGAGAAGTTGTTAATATTCTTAGCACTGTGACAGGAGGTAGTTATCCCGCAAGCAGTGGGACTTCTAACCAATGGTATAACGTGCGTGTCAATGGTCAAACAGGGTTTGTTGCGGCGGCTTTTGTTCAATTATTAGCTCCTCCTGGAACCTTACAAGGTAATATTGAATCGGCTCCGCCTGGATTACTTGGCTTTGATTGTGCAAGCAAGTTAAATTCGACATTAATTAGTAAGTTTGCTAGTGACCCTAAAGGTTTTCGTTATTGTTTGCGCTATCTTTCTTTAGGAACACAACAAACCAATGTTGATTTAAGCCGCCAAGAAGCAGAAGACATTTTAGCATCAGGATTAGCCCTCAGTCCTGTTCAGCGAGTTCGTGCATCAGGCTGGACTCCGACAGGTTCTTTGGGAACGACGACAGGTCAGAATGCAGCTAACAATGCAGTTTCTGTTGGGTTTCCACCAGGCATTAATGTTTGGTTAGATTTGGAGGGTGTAAAGGCAGGAACTTCTGCAAGTAATGTTATTACCTATTGCAATAATTGGTTTGATTCAGTAGCAATAAAAGGTTATGTTCCTGGGATTTACGTCGGTGCGGGAGCAATTCTTACAGGAACTCAACTAGCTAATTTAAAGTTTCAACATTACTGGCGATCAGGAAGTATTGTTCCTGATATTCCAGGGCGAGGCTATCAATTAATTCAAACCATTCCTAATCCTCCGATGGGTGAATTAAGGCATGGTATTCACATTGACTACGATAAGACCCAAACGGATAGTCTAGGTGGTCAAGTGATTTGGCTACGCCGCTAATTTTTTCCCGATTCCTCAATTTTTCATTTATTCAATTCAGGAGTAAACCAATGGCTCGTACTGGACAAGTTACCGCAAGTACCCTTAATTTACGCACATCTCCCAACACATCAAGCACTATTTTATCTGCTTTTCCTACGGGAACTCTTGTCGAAATTTTAGATACCGTAACAGGCGGAAGTTACAGTTTACCTACGGGGGGAACCTCAAATCAATGGCACAAGGTCAAAGTAGGAATCCAGAATGGTTTTGTTGCGGCTGCTTTTGTCATTGAAACAGGAACTCCTGACGGCACTCATAAAATTTTAGATGCCATTTTTAAGGTTAACGCTGAACACCCTTATTATAAGGCGCGTGATATTACAGGCGATGGCAAAAAAGAAACTTTTTGTAATTGGTTTGCAGCCGATGTTTTAGATCAATTGGGGATTGATTTGCCTCGCTTAGATGCTAGTGCTGGTTCCTATGTAGAACCCCATCCTATTTATGGAAATAATACGCCTTTTAAACCCTTTTCTGCTGAAGCACTCTTTAAGTTTTTTGAAGGCCAAGATGCAAGTGCAACGGGTAAGTGGAAATTAGTCAGTAATGATACCGCAAATATGGCCTCTGCCCAAAGTGCGGCGATTAGCATTGCCCGAACAGATAAAGTGGTAGTTGCTTCTTTTCCTGGAGTGCGTGGTAGTCGTCAAGGTCATATTGCTATTGTTCGTCCTGATAGCACTGGCACAAGTGTCAGAATTGCTCAAGCGGGTAGTACTAGTAGCAATAATTTAGCCTTAAGTGATGGCTTTGGTAGTGCTTTAAGCTCCACTAAATTCTTTACTTTTAAGGGTTAATCTATTTCAAAAATCCCTCTTGTTTTGAATAAGGGGGATAAATTTCTATCTCTCTATATTGTCTAATTGTTTTAAAGGTTACAATCATGGTTCAAGGTAAAATTACGGCAAGTTCTCTTAACTTAAGAAGTCAACCCGATTCCAGTACGGATAGTAATATTATTAAGTCACTACCAACAGGAACTTTGGTTGAGATTATCAAAACGATTGCGGGTAGTAGTTATACATTTGGGGGTGGAACCCGAAATGATTGGCATCAAGTTGAAGAGGGAACTGATACTGGCTTTGTGGCTGCTGCTTGGGTGACTTCTGTTACATCGCCGCCACCGCCACCGCTAGTCACAACAGAAGTCCGAGGAACTTGGATTGTTGATCGTACACACAGTCCTGTTTTAACTTCGCCAGCAACAATCAGTAATGCCCTCGGTTTTTTACAAAATCATGGCTTTAATACTGTTTGTCCTGCGGTTTGGAATCGAGGATTCACGGCTTTTCCGAGTACAACAATGCTCCGCTATGGTTTCCCAGAACAAGATTCTGACTATGTAGGTTTTGATCCATTGAAAGAGATTGTCCAACAAGGTAAAAGTCGAGGAATGATGGTTTTTCCTTGGTTTGAATATGGATTTGCTGCTTCACCTGATGCCGATGGCGGACATATTTTAGAAACTAAACCTGATTGGTCAGCTTTAGATAGTTCGGGTAATAAGGTTCAGCATGGTGAATTAACTTGGATGAATGCCTTAAATCCAGAGGTGCAACAATTTATGCTGGATTTAATGCTTGAAGTTATTGATACCTACGATGTGGACGGGATTCAGGGATGCGATCGCTTTCCCGCTATTCCCTTTAATGGAGGTTATGATTCAGCAACTAAGACTCTGTATAAAACTAAGTTTGGAGTCAATCCTCCAAATAACGAAAAAGACCCCATTTGGACTAAATTTCGAGCCGATATGTTGACTAAATATTTAGCAAGTGTATTTCAGAAAATTAAGAGTAAGAAATCTACTTGTATCGTTTCGATGTCACCTTCACCATTTCCTTTTGGACTAAAGAATTTAATGCAGGATTCAGAGGTCTGGGTTAAGCAAGGTATCGTAGATTTTTTGCATCCTCAACTGTATAAAACTAGCTTTGCTGGTTATAAGGGGGAAGTAGATAACCTGAAAACACGACTTACGCCCAGTCAACTCAAAAAAATTGCGCCTGGAATTGCTTTTACAGCTAATCGAGTCAATTTAACAACCAGCGATATAACCCGATCTGTCCAATACAACAGAAGTCAGGGGCTAGGCGGTCAAGTCTTTTTCTTTTATGAAGGATTGACTAAAAATAGTAATGCAATGGCGATCGCCCTAAAGGGAATCTGGTAATAGTATAATTTTTACTCAAATCAAAAACAGGAGCATTCGCAATGGTTAGTTTCTTTTTTTCAGTCATTAACGCTGACCCCCTAAAACACTTCGGTATCTGTGACGCATCGGCGGCTGTCCCTTGGGGAGAAGATCATTTTTTTGTCGGGAACGATGAAGATAATGTCCTCAGATTGTATGATTCTCATCAGTCTGGTAAAGCAATTGAAAGTGTGGATATTAATGAATATTTTTCTCCTCAAGATGACGAAGAAATTGATGTTGAAGGGGTGACAACTCTTGGTAATGTTTCCTATTGGATTACCTCCCATGGACGGAGTAAAAAAGGAAAGTTTAAACAAAAACGTCACCAGTTCTTTGCTGTTCAATTTTTTGACAATGATTCAATTTTAGGGATTATGGGACAATCTTATCAGAAATTAGTTTTATCTGATATGTTAGACAATCCTCTATTCCAAGAATATGATCTAAAAACAGCAGAAACAATTGCTCCGAAAGAAGGAGGTTTAAATATTGAAGGTTTAACAGCAACCCCAGAAGGCGATTTGTTAATTGGTTTCCGTAGTCCTCTTTTTGAAAATAAGGCTGTGTTAATTCCCCTGAAAAATCCCTTAGAATTGGTGACTCAAACGGAAACAAAAGCTCAATTGGGTGAACCGATTTTTGTAGATTTAGCTGGCTTGGGAGTTCGCAGTATTGAGTATTGGCCCGTGATTCAAGCCTATATTATTATTGCGGGTGAAGTGGGAGGCGGCGATCGCTTTGCTTTATATTTGTGGTCGGGCAACCCCAGCGAAAATCCTGAACCCATCAACTTAACCCTGCCTGAAGATTTTCGTCCTGAATCGGTGCTTTTTTATCCCCATCTTAGCGATCGCTTTCAAATTTTAAGTGATGACGGCACCATTGAACGAGTAGATGGTAAACAGTGCAAAAAGATTGAAGATAGTGAAAATCCAGAAAAATACTTTCGGAGTCTTTGGGTTCGTATCGAATCCCAGTAAGAGCGATGGATGCAACACAATCTAAGGAAAAGTCATTTCAATCCGTTGCTGTTAAATAAGCTTGGCCTCCTGCATTCGTCGTAACAAACCTGGACGATTGGCATAATCGTTTTCAATTTGCCGTAAACGAGACTGAAAGAGCGTTGTATTTCCCTCCAACTGGGCCAAGTCCCGTAAATCAATCAGGTGTTGAACCGCTTGGTCGTAGGGTATCGCTTGCTTATGGGCAATGAGTTCGTGAATTGTGTCCCAAAGTTTGGCTTCTCGCGGTTTTAGGGATTTTAAATGTTTCTGACGTTTGGCCTTAGCCTCGGCTTGCTCTTGGGCTTCACGATTGGAGCATATCTGTGTGGCCAGGGTTTGGAGTTGCGAGAATCGTCGTCGATCGCCCCGGATAGTAGTCGAGAAATCGGGAGAAGATTGGGCAAATTTTTGGCGCAGTCGGGCTTGAAGTTGGGTAGAGCTTGTAGATTCGTTGGTCAGGACTTCTAGGAGTAGATCGTTTTTTTCAGATTCGGAAAGGGCTTCAATCCATTCTTGAAAAGGCTCTGGGGGAATGTCTTGCTGAAGACTTGCCTGACCCGCCGCCGATACTAAATCCGGGTCTAGGTTTAACCACTCAATAAAGCATTGAAGAGCCGAATCGAGGGTTTGTAAGTTAGGGGGAACCGGCGGTTCTACGGGATCAGTTTCTAAATATCCTGCCTCGGAGGCGATCGCCACTGCTTTCAGCCAAGCCAGATATAATACACGATAATCTCCTCGAAGAATTGCCTGGCGTAAAGGTAAGAGAGAATTCAGCCAACCATTATCCTCTTCGATCCATTTTCCGCCTTCCTCTTCGTTAATCTCAATATTTAAAATAATATATTGGTCCACCGTAGAAACCTCAATACCCTCTTGATCACAGTAGGATTCTAGATCCTTGGGGTTGAGTACCGACTTGGGAAAACGAAAAGCGAGTTGATAACCGCCCCAGTTGGCCATATACAGTAGGACATCAAAATATTTTTGTAATACCGTTAGAGGATCACCTCGAAAATCGCTATAACTATAGGTAAATACAGCACGATTTGCGGTTAGTCCCACACGGCTAGATAGCTTTTTGAGTTCCTCTTGTTCCGCTTTGGTCAGACGGCGATCAAGGGTCTGAAATTCGTAGTATTGATATTCCATAGAGTGAGAATCAGGAGTAGAAAATAAGCAATCTTATCATATCCCATCAAATTCAATTTAAATTTGAAACTCCATGAATCATTATCTGGTTATTGTTGCAGGGCAACCTTGGCCACTTTTAACAATTCTTCACTGCCTGCCTGGGGAGATAAAATTCCCTCCATTACCTTTTGATAAAATTTTTCCCCCAGTCCAAAAACTGTCTCTGCTTCATTAACAAAATCTAGCGGAATCGAAACCGAAGAACGAGATTGATTAATTAAGGCGGCTTCAATGGGAAAAAGTTTCTGATTTAACTGCACATTGCGATTAGGTGGTACAAAAGAACGCAGAGATATAACTCGTTTTTTCTCTTGCTCTTCATTGGTGGCAAATTGGATAAAGTCCAGGACAATTTGATTTTGGGTCGGGCTATTATTCTGGGGAACCGCTAAATTTTTTGTAGAAAGGAGCGGCCCAGCTTTCTGATCAGCTTGGGTGGGTAAAGTTGTTACCCCTAAGTTATCGGCTCCTAAACTCTGACTGAGTTCCGGAATGATACTGGAACTACAGACTAGATAGTCAATCTTGCCTTTCGTAAAACTATCTATAATCGCCTGGTGACTTACACTGAGAATAATATTGGGCGAATTTTTAGCGATTTCTAGCCAGCTTAACCAATCAGCCCATTGGGTTGGTTCTAAAACCAGACGACCTTTCGTATCAAACAGTCTGCCGCCAAATAATTGTAACCCCCAAAAGGTTTCCTGAAAACCGGAAGGAATACCAAAGGAAGAACCGGCATTTGATTGAGCAATGACATCTTCAAGGGTGCGGGGTAAAGGATTATCTTGAATACGCTTTTTGTTATAGCAAAGAGCCTTGGTAAAAATCGCCCCTGGTAGTCCATAAATTTGATTTTTATAGGTGACTCGATTGAGGGCAGAGGGGGCAATATTCGCTAAATTGGCAGGCGGAATTTTAAGACTTAAAAGGGCATTGGCTTGAATCAAACGCACCATCAAATCATCATCAATTAATAATAGATTAGGGGCTAGACCGGCCCGATATTGTGGGAAAAAACGCTTGAGTAAATCCTGACGGCCAATCCTTTCAAAGATAATGTGGACATCGGGTTGAATCTGTTGATAACGCTCAACGGTTCTCTTCACTTCATCTAGGTGAATGATCTCATCTATCCAGAACAAAATCGTTCCTCGCAATTTGATGGAATTCCTTTCGATACTGGGATCTAGCTGAGTGGTCTGGGATGTTTTGCTGGGGGAAGGAGTAGATGAAGCATTAGAGACTGTGCCGGGAAGTGTACTGGATGATGGAGAAGAATTAAACCAAGGCGACTGACAGGCTAGCAAAACTACCGCGATCGCCAGGGCCAAAAAAACACGATGGACGGTTTTAGGGAGCCAACGTCTCATTATTGTTCTGCGGGTTGAGCGGGAGGTAACTTACGAATTTCCGAGTAAAAGGCACTATGACTAAATTGCTGATTCTGTAGAATTAAACTGGTGCGAAAACGCAAATTAGGACTGGCAAACCAATGTCTTTCTTCGATTTGGCAGTCGCCCTGGTTTAACACAAACACTAAGCTTTCATCGGGATTCAGGGTATAGCTTCCTTGAAGGGCGGGTTCCCCAGGCCGAGCCGGCGATCGCCATAATTGACCATGATGGGGAGCATCAGACGCAAGAAAAACATAGTACTGAGTCCCTGTCTGTTTCGGTTTTCCCCAGTCAACGGAGGTATCCCAGGTTAACTTCAACGCCCCCAATATTTGATCCGCCGTAAAGGGTGGAGTTAAGGCTAGGGATTGGAGTACATCCCCAGGGGAAACCAGATTTTCAACCGTTAATTCGGATTTGTGATTATCAGCAACCTGCTGGGCAAAATCGTAGTGACTCCGTTGAGAAAACCACTGGCCGGCCCATTGACTTAAAAAGGTTTGAATATCCATAGATTGCTGACGTAACCTCAAATCCGTCGTAAAAACCTCATCAATTTTAGGACATTTGGAGACGTTCTAAAGCGAGTTGGGCAGACTGGCTGACCTGGGGATGGTCGTCTTTGGCCAAGAAGCGGAGGGCGGAAAGGGATTGTTCTCCGGGTAAATTGCCCAGGGCTTCGGCTAATCGTTGACGCACGAGCCAATCGGGGGAACTAACAAAGGTTAACAGTTGCGGGACGGCTTCCCCAATTCCCACTTCTCCGATCGCCGAGATCGCCGCCTGTTGCATGACCTCTTCATCACTTTCGAGAGCCTGGAGTAACACCTGTTTAGCCCGTTGGTCTTTGAGATTCCCCAGGGACACCGCCGCACTAAAGCGCACTAACCATTCCGTATCCTCATAAAAGGCCCGACACAGAGGTTCAAAAGCCCGATGGTCTTCCAGGTAGCCCAAAGCTCCCGCCGCATTGGCCCGAATGCCGTAGTCCGGATCGGTTTCCAGAATTTGCACCAATAGGGGATAACATTCCGCCGTTTGCTTAATGCCTAGGGCAAAAACAGCCATGGAGCGAATTTGTAACAAATCATCGTCCAATACTTTTTTGATGAGCGGCACTGCCTCTTCATCACTCACATCACGCAACGAAGCCAAGGCCAATAGGCGATCGCGGGAATTGGGGCTTTCTAACTGTTCGGCGATCGCGGCAAGGGGGGAAGTAACCATGGGGATTAAATTCGTAACATTTCTTAACACTTCTCTCATTATAGAGAATCGTTATCAGGAATTTGCCGAAGAATCGAAGGTGGTGTCGCCCTGGTGTTGATACAAATAGTAGTAACGACCTTTCAAAGCCATTAACTCGTCATGGCTACCCATTTCCACAACCGCTCCCGACTCCATCAAGATAATCACGTTGGCACTCCGCACGGAACTGAGACGGTGGGTAATAAAGAAAACCGTATGTTCCTTAAAGGCTTCCCCCAGATTCAAACAAACCTGCTGTTCGGTGGTGTAATCCAGGGCACTGGTGGCCTCATCCAACACTAAAATGCGGGGACGTTGTAATACCGAGCGGGCGATCGCAATCCGTTGCCGTTGTCCCCCCGACAGAGCCGACCCCCGTTCCCCCACGCGGGTATTGTAACCATTGGGCAGGGTCATAATAAACTCATGGGCCGCCGCCGTCCGGGCCGCCGCAATAATTTCTTCCGTACTGGCATCGGGATTGGTTAAAGCAATATTGTCCTGTACCGTCCCATCAAATAACAGGGTTTCCTGGGGAACCACACCAATTTGTCGTCGTAGGGAATATAACTCCACCTTACTGATGTCGTAGCCGTCTAATAAAATACGCCCCGCTTCCGGCTCATAAAGTCGAGAAAGCAATTTGGTTAAGGTACTTTTACCCGCGCCACTTTGTCCAACGATCGCCACAAAAGTCCCGGCGGGAAATTCCAAATTAACATTATTTAAATTTAAGGGGCCACTAGGTTTAAAACGAAAAGAAACATTTTCAAATTTGACCGCACCACCGACTTCGGGCATGGGAATATTGAAACGGTCTTTTTCGGATTCCTGGGGCGTATCCACAATATCCGCTAAACGTTCCAAGGAAAGGGCTGTTTCCTGGAAATTTTGCCAGAGTTGGGTTAACCGTAAAACGGGGGAAGTTACATAACCGGCAATAATCCGAAAGGCAATTAATTGTCCTAGGGTTAATTCCCCTTCTAACACTAAATAAGCCCCGACCCATAACACCAAGAGTCCGGATAATTGGTTAAGAAAATGACTGGTCGAACTGGCCAACGTCGAGGTTAACACCGTTTTAAAACCGGCTCCCATATAACGGGAATAGCGATCCTGCCATTGCCACCGCGATCGCAGTTCAATATTTTGGGCTTTCACCGTTTGAATGCCGGACATTACCTCGACCAGATAGGACTGGGTTTCCGCATTGCGTTCCGCCTTAGCCCGTAACTGCCGACGAATTAAGGGCGAAAAAATCAGCGTTAAAATAATAAATAAGGGAACAATCCCCAGGGCAACGAGGGTTAAAATCGGGCTATAGATAATCATCACCACGATATAAACTACCGAAAAGATCGCATCTAAAACGACAGTAAGCGCCGTTCCCGTCATAAACTGGCGAATATTTTCTAATTCGTTGACCCTGGTAGAAATTTCGCCCACTGGCCGTTTTTCAAAATAGCGCAGGGGTAAACGCAATAAATGATCAATAATTTCTGAGCCTAGGCTCATATCAATGCGGTTGGTGGTATCCACAAACAGGTAGGTTCGCAGAGTACTTAAAATTGCTTCAAAAAGAGCAATAATCAATAAAAATATCCCTAACACCTGTAGGGTATCCTGGCTATTTTGGACGATGACCTTATCAATAATCACCTGGATCATCAAAGGATTAGCCAAGCCAAATAGCTGGACAAAAAAGGAAGCGATAAAAACTTGAATTAAGACCCATTTATGTTTTTTGAGAGCCGGCAAAAACCAATTCAGACCAAAACGTTCCTGGGGCGTTTCCTTCGCCAACTGCAACATCAAGACTTCACTGCCTTCTTCCCAGTCTTCTAGGAATTTCTGCGGTTTGCGGCGCGTTAACCCCATCTCTGGCACGGCAAAGACAATGGCGCGATCGCTGATTTCATAGACTACAACCAAGCAATTTTGCCAACGGGTGAGAACGGGAACATTTAATTGGGTAAAAGAATGGCTCGGAATGCGGACTAACTGACTATTTAGCCCCATTAATTCGGTAATTGCCCCACAGGTTGGCAAAGAGAGCATCTCCGCCGGGTTGCGACGTAATTCTTCATTAACCACCCGTTGAATCACCTCTTTGCGAAAAGGCATTCCAAAATATTGGCTAATCATCTGAAAACAGGCCACCGCCGAGGAGCTAGGACTATTCCCCCGCACAACGGGATAGGATTTGCGGGCCTGATTTGCTTGACGGGGTTTAACAGGAGTCCCCAACAAGGTGGCATCGGCATAGGGGATTTCATTATCGGGAGAGTCTTCAGGGGGTAAAACTGTAACATCGGCGTAGGGAACTTCTTCGATGACTTCGGGACGTTGAAGGTAAGCCGCCAGGGGAGGAATCCCAATCAAACGCACCGGCGCACCGTCTTTCACTTCTAAGAGGGTATTAAGATCCTCTGGTAAGGATTGCCCTGGAGTCAGTCCCAAATTCCCCGCACTCACTAACCATTGTTTTTCTGACGTTTGTAATAGGGGATGGGCCTTACGTTTGGTACGCCCCGGCTTTAGGTAATAGACATCCGTTTGGGGCATTAATTCCAGGGTCAGTTCCCGTAGATCCGCCGTGCCCTGGGCTAATTGCTGTAATTGTTCTCCCAATAGTTCAAATAATTCCACCAAACCACACTGATCCTGAAATGCTTCCTGAATGATGGGATAGTCCTTCACCAGTTGTAAAAATTCCTCTTGTTTGAGGGCCACACAAACCGCTTCATCGGAGGCGATCGCCGTTTCACAGGGAATTCCCCGAATGGCATTGACGGCCCCCATCAAGGCCCCCGGTTTCAGTAGTTGGAGGGTAACCGGCATCCCGGTACGGGGGTCATAACCCAGATAACGAGCTTGACCCTTCACCAAAAAGAAAACGTAGGGCGACGCATTACCCCGCATCAAAATTACCTGTCCCATTCGATACCGCCAGGGCTGGAGGCGATCGCCATAATCCGTGAGTACCCCTAGGGGTAACTGGTTAAAAGGCTCTAATTCCTTCAGAAACGCTTGGTATTCAGAAACGGAGTAGGTCATTGTAGTTACGGATAGTTAGCCTAGATCAAAGAATTGTATCCTGAACGACGAGTATTTCGGACAAATAGCCTAAAACACCCTTGATTGCGGATAGAGAGGGAGTTGACCCTCGTGAATTAACGCTATTGAACGGTTAATTAACCTTAGCCATGATTGGCGATCGCCTGGGTTAACATAGGTTTAAAACGTTGCGCTTCTTGGAAACGATGACGGCCAAACCTTTCTCCCAGTTGTTACGAGCCTTTCGCAAATACCATCGTTGGTTAGCAATCATACTCTGTTTGCCGTTACTGCTGACGGTGATTACCGGCATGGCCTATACCGTGTTGGTGGACTGGTTCGGCAATAGTGATGCCATCGAAATCTTGATGGGGTTTCATACCCTGAAAATTGTCCACCTAGAAAAGTTTTATCCCCTCCTGAACGGATTCGGCCTGGTGGGATTATTAGTGACGGGTGTGAGCATGACGGGACTCTTGAAAAAGCGATCGCCCCCCCCCTCTTCTCCCTAACCCCTTTCTAGGGGCAATCAACCCCTTTGTCAGTCTTCCTGGCGACTTAACTTGAGCAAGAAACCCTCAAAGGCTTCTACGCTATAGTGAGGGATAGTGAAAATTAACGTTACTCTTTGGAAAAAACTCTAATCCCATGAATCGTCGTGAATTTGTTGCCTTAGTGGGTGCCGGGGGCGCGATGGCCTGCGCTCCAGAAATTTTGACTACAACTACCAACCAAGAGATCACCCCGGTTCAAGCGGCGGATGGGTTTGTGAAAGTGACGGGTATTACCCCAAAAGAATTGGAAAGTAAAGGCAGTTTTCTGGATAAAAAATCTCCCGTTGGGCCTTTATTATTAGTTTGGGACACAAAGACCAAAAAAATGAGTGCAGTTAATCCGACTTGTACCCATGAAGGCTGTACAGTAAAATGGAAATCCGATGAGCAGATCTTCGCTTGTCCTTGCCATCCGGGGAAGTTTACCGCCACTGGGGTCGTCACAAATAAACCCCCGAAACGCAACCTGACTACCTATCAAGTTAAGGTTGAAAAAGACGTTATTTGGGTGAAAAAAGCCTAACAGGATTAACGAAATTCGATGCCTTTGGTGCCCCCATTAGAATTAGTCGCTCAAAGCCATTTGGGCAAAGTGATTAGTTTCCCGACGGATACAGTTCCCGCCCTGGCTGTTCGCCCCGCAAATTCAGAGCAAATTTACGTGCTGAAACAACGGGCAATGGATAAGCCCCTGATTCTAATGGCGGCAACCCTTCAGGATTTAGAACCTTTCCTGGAAGCCCAAGCTCTCGAATGTAGTGATTGGTCTCGAATAACGGCCCAGTACTGGCCGGGCGCTTTAACCCTGGTTCTGACGGCTTCCGATCGCCTACCCCTTGCCATGAACCCCAAGGGGGACAAGACCATTGGTGTGCGTGTGCCGGCCTTGGCTTTGGCGAGGGAAATTTTGTCTCAGACGGGGCCCTTGGCTACCACTAGCGCGAATTTATCCGGCCAACCCCCACTAACCACCCAAACGGCGATCGCCCAGGCGTTCCCGACCGTCTTTACCCTTGACTGTGGGGATCAAAATCATCTTTCCCTAGGTAATAATCAACCTTCTACGGTGGCTCAATGGACAGGGGAGCATTGGCAAATTTTACGGTCAGGCCAGATTCAATTAGTTTAAATTCCCTTAAACTTAACTTAACCAATCAATCGCCCAATCAGCTAATCACAAAAATCCTGGGGAGAGACAAAACAAGTGAGTGAAATAGAGCAATTACGGCAAGAATTACAGGAAACCCGCTTGGCGTATCAAAGTCTCCAGCAATTACAGCATTTTAAAAGTAGTTTTTTGGGCCGCGTAGCCCACGAATTGCGATCGCCGTTAAGTAGTCTCATCAGCTTACAGCAATTAATTGTCCTCGATTTCTGTGAAAGTCGAGAGGAAGAACGACAATTTATTGAGCAAACCTATCAAGCCAGCCAAAAACTCTTGACCCTGTTAGATCAGGTGATTATGGTTTCTAAAATTGATTACGGGGCGATCGCCTTAAAAGCCGAAGCCATTAATTTATCCGACATTCTCACGGAACTTCAGACCTGGATTGCCTTACCTCTAGCCAATCGCCACATTCCCTTAGAAGTTAACCTACCCAGTGTTATCCCCCCTATGGCCAGTGATGAGAGTACGTTAAAACAGGCTCTTTGCTCCCTATTAGATGGGATTTTATTACTATTGGATCAAGGCCCCGTTCAATTAACGGTTGAAACTCAGTCTTCTACGGTATCAATAACCCTCAAGATTCCGGATTGTCGGGAAGCCCTAGAAAAATTTTTACCTTTAAACTTAGAAGAAATCAGTTTAGAAAATCTGCAAATCTTTAACCAACAGCTTGACTATTCAGCCCAATTAAAGTTGATGTTAGCCGAACTATTAATTCAACGGCTAGGGGGAACCTTTCAACAACAAAACCAACTGCCTTATACCCTTTTTCAAATTACCTTGCCTATTACCCAGTAATTCTTGATTACTTAACGAATCAAAAAAAGAGACATGGCAGTTTCTCGAAAAAATAGTCATATCAAGTTTGGTTGATTACCCATAATTCAAAGTATCCTAAAATTCTATGGTTAAAGGATCGCAATGATGGCTGTTTAACCGGGCTTAATATTAAGAACTACCCTTCCAATCGGCAATCCAATCGGGGCGGCGATCGCCCTTAGATCGTTCACCCTCTGACAGAAAACCCTATTTGGGGTTAATCCACCAATCCTTTAAAGATACTGCAATTGGGGAAAGGCTGAAGCGGCCAGGGCTTTTTGGCTGGCGGGTAGGGGTAACTTCACAATATTGGCCAATTCTTGCAGTTGATTAATGGCTTCTGCTCCCTCCAATTTCATTAACTCTCGATCATCCCGCATTTCTGTCCAGGTAATGCCATAGTCCGATACCAGAAAACGAATCAGATGGTTATCTCCCAGGCTGACCATAAAAGAAGCACTGTTGAGTTGACCGCCACAGGTATAACAGGACGCTAGATAGCCTCGGTTTTCCAGCACGATCGCCAAGGCCTGTAAATTCATTACTAGGTCTCGGACAAAATCTCGATGTTGTTGCGCTAATCGGGTAAACACATTGCCTCCAGGAAGAACTCTCATAAATCTTAATACTTTTTTAAGATTTTAGGGAAATAAACTCAGATAAGGAACCGGACAAGGGGACTTTCCCTTAGCCCTAGGCTACCTCAGCAGTTAGACGGGGTTGAGTAGCCCAGGTTACGAAGGGGGTCACTTTTTGTTAGGGGATCTTTAAACAATCGCCCCACGACATTCTGGGAATCGGTTGCCGCAGAGCGGTTTCTGTCCTGTTTCTATCCTGGCGGGCAGAACCGTATTTGACCCGTCCCGTCCCGCCAGATCGCAAATAACTTAATGATTTTGTAACGTGAATGTTACATTGACCGGGCTTTCCCTGAGAAAATTCAATCCTGATCATCCCCAGGTTCGGCAGAAGTCAATGGGCGATCGCCTTAGCGTGCCGTTGCGTCTTGCTCCAGGGGATAGTTGGGATGAATTACGAAGAGGCTTGGCTGTTCCAGGTCTGGGCCGCCTCCTGAAGGGCTTGATCAACGGTTTTCTGCTTGAGCATGGCCGCCGCTAGGTTTTCATAAATGGCCTTTTTCAACCCATTCAAATTTTTCATCGGGGGAATTAACACCTCGGCATCCTTTAACTGCTCGGCACTGACCTGGCGGGCTTGTTGTACGGGCGATTTGTCCTTAGAGGCTTTTAAATCCGCAATATATTGGGCGATCGCCGCTTGGGTTGAAGGCAAAACGTTGGCTTCCTTGGCAAAAGCTAATTGATTATCCGAGTTGGTTACAAAGAGGGCATACTTGAGGGCTTCCTGGGGATGTTTGGTCGCACGGGGAATCGTTAAATTCATCACAGCCACATTCTTTTTGCCCGTTTTTCCCGAAATTTGGGGAGCCGTAGCTGATACCTTGGCGATCGTGGGCGCATTCGTTTCAATATTTTTTAAAAATTCAGCTCCAGAGCCTAACAGAGCCGTTTCCCCCGCTTGATATAACTCCATGGCGCGACGATGCCCCTGGGTTAACACTTCCGGCGGTAATAATCCCTGTTGGTAGAGATCCACCCAATATTGAAAAGCCGCTTTACCGACCGGGGTATTAAACGCCGCCTGGCCCTTGTCATCCACCAGGGTGACTCCCATCTGTACCAAACTTTCTAAGGCCTCCGCCGAATCGCCCGGTGAAAAGGTCATAAAAAAGGCATATTTCCCCGTTTTTTCTTTGACGGTTTTGGCCACCTGGGCTAATTCTTCATAGTTGGCCGGCGGTTTTGTGATCCCAGCTTTTTTCAATAAATCCTGATTATAAATCGTGATGCGGGTGGTTAAATACCAGGGCAGGCCAAAGGTCGAACCATCAAGGGAGTTGGCTTCCCACAGTTTCGGGAGATACTGGGCCTGGGTCGCCGGGTCAACTTGGTCATTCAGGGATAACCAGGCATTTTTGCCAGCTAATTGGGAAGCAAAGGGCGGATTCAGGTTCACCACATCCGGGGCAGTATTGGCAGAAACGGCGGTTAAAATTTTACTTTCCATCGCATCCCAGGGAATATCTACCCAATTCACCTTCACCCCGGCGTTATCCTTTTCAAAGTTAGCAATCAACTGATTAAAGAAAGGCGTTCGTTCGGGTTGCAGTTGCATTGTCCAAAACTGGATCGCGCCGGCAGGGTTGCCCGAATTATTGGTCGTGGTCGAGGGGGCTTGACAGCTAATTAACCAACTTAATGTGAGTCCGCACAATCCCCACAAGAGCAGTTTTCTCAGTTTTTTGACCATGACGATAGCGAGTCCCCGAATGAACGCATTTTATTATAGAGGTCGGTGGTCAGTTCTTGGCTCTCCGAGAATTGGGGTGATAGGTTGATCTTTTGTCGTTCAAGGGCGAACGCAATTCGCCCCTACAGAAGGGTTTGGGGGGATCGTAGGGGGGCAAGGCTTGCACCCAAAAGTATCGCATTTAACAACTGACACATTAATCCAAGAGAGCCGTTCTTTGAGTCACGATATGCGGATTAGAGACTCAACTGCTCTATTCCCCAAAAAAAAGGAGCCTAGGCTCCCGACTGTAAGAATCTACTAATTAATTAACTAACTAACTAACCTTGAGCTAATCCAAATACCCCATTAAGGTTAGGGGATCATCAATTTCGTTGGAGGCAACTGGGCGATTCCCCATCACCGAATAGGTTTCACTAATTTTTAAATGACTGACCGTAATGGGACGATTTCCCGAAACCGTTAAGGTATTACTCACTTCAATGCCACTGGCGGTGACCGGGCGGGAACCTCCTACCGAGGTATAGGTACTCACGACTTTCAGGTGACTGGCTTCAATAGGACGATTACTGGGTAAACCCGACGGCTGGGTTAGGAGTTTAAGCCCCCCGGATTGATGCGACAGGGAAAGTGCCGTTACTTCCTTTTCTTCCCTGGGTTTACGAGGGCGGGCGGTCGTGGTTTTCGCCGTGTCTTTGGCTTCGGTTTCTGATGGGGCGGCGGTTTCCAACTTTTCCACTGTCATGATGGCTCCTTGGGCTTAGATGATTACTAATAATGACTTTGATGAAGAATAGAAATACTACTCTGAACCGTTGTTAAAATTTTCTCTAGGATTAAAGATACCGCTATTATTGACCTTAAAAAATAGGGATCGCTAATCAGTCCTATTATCCCAGACTATTACCCCTGCTTACCTTTTTTCGATGATAAATTCTTTGTTTCGGCTTCAGGCTCCTTTCCAACCTACTGGGGATCAACCTTCGGCGATCGCCGCCCTTGTTCAATCCTTACAGGCTAAAAATCGTTTTCAAACCCTTTTGGGGGCAACGGGAACCGGCAAAACCTTCACCCTGGCCGCCGTGATTGAGCAGATCGGTCGTCCTACTTTAGTGCTGGCTCATAATAAAACCTTAGCGGCTCAATTATGTAATGAATTACGACAATTTTTTCCAGAGAATGCGGTGGAATATTTCATTAGTTATTACGACTATTATCAGCCAGAAGCTTATATTCCAGTAACAGATACTTATATTGAAAAAACGGCTTCAATTAACGATGAAATTGATATGCTCCGCCACTCGGCTACCCGTTCCCTCTTTGAACGAAAAGATGTGATTGTGGTGGCTTCCATTAGTTGTATTTACGGGTTAGGAATGCCGGCTGAATATTTAAAAGCGGCGGTTCCTTTAATCGTTGGTAAAGAAAGCGATCCCCGCCAACTGATTCGTGCTTTAGTCAATGTGCAATACACCCGCAACGATTTGGAATTACAACGGGGAAGATTTCGCTTAAAAGGTGATGTTTTGGAAATTGTGCCCGCCTACGAAGATCGGGTGATTCGCGTGGAATTTTTTGGTGATGAAGTGGAAGCGATTCGTTATCTGGATCCGGTGACGGGAGAAATTATCCACAGTTTACCGCAGATTAATATCTACCCTGCCCGACATTTTGTCACCCCTGCTGAACAAATCGAAATGGCTTGTTTACAGATTGAAGCGGAATTAAAAGCCCAGGTGGAAACCCTAGAAAAAGCCAATAAACTTTTAGAAGCTCAACGGTTAAGTCAACGAACCCGTTACGATTTAGAAATGTTGCGGGAAGTGGGTTATTGTAATGGCGTGGAAAATTATTCCCGGTTTTTAGCCGGTCGTCAAGCGGGGGAACCGCCTGAATGTTTAATTGATTATTTTCCCCAGGATTGGTTATTAGTAATTGATGAATCCCATGTCACCGTGCCTCAATTACGCGGGATGTATAATGGCGATCAAGCCCGGAAAAAGGTGTTAATTGACCATGGGTTTCGGTTGCCCAGTGCGGCGGATAATCGTCCCTTAAAATCCGATGAGTTTTGGCAAAAAGTGAATCAATGTGTCTTTGTTTCGGCGACCCCCGGAGATTGGGAGTTAGAGCAGTCCGAGGAGCAAATTATTGAGCAAATTATTCGACCAACGGGGGTATTAGATCCGGAAATTTTTGTCCGTCCGACCCTGGGACAAGTGGATGATTTATACGGTGAAATTCAAGAGCGGGTGAAACGACAGGAACGGGTTTTAATTACAACATTGACTAAACGGATGGCGGAGGATTTAACCAACTTTTTTAGTGAGCGGGGAATCCGGGTGCAATATCTCCATTCCGAAATTCAATCTATTCAACGTATTGAAATTTTACAGGATTTACGGGACGGGAAGTTTGATTTGTTAATTGGGGTCAATTTATTGCGAGAAGGGTTAGATTTACCGGAAGTGTCTCTAGTTGCGATTTTAGATGCCGATAAAGAAGGATTTTTACGCGCCGAGCGATCGCTGATTCAAACCATTGGCCGAGCCGCCCGTCATATTCGCGGTCAGGCCATTTTGTACGGCGATAATTTGACGGGTAGTATGATAAAAGCTATTGAAGAAACGGAACGACGACGCAAAATTCAACAGGCTTACAATGAAAAGCATGGCATTATTCCCCAGCCGATTCAACGGCGATCGAGTAATGCAATTTTAAGTTTTTTAGATCTTTCTCGACGGCTCAATGCTCAACAATTGGAGGTGGTAACAGAACAAGTTACGGATATTCCCCTCGAAAAAATTCCTGACCTGATTCAGCAATTAGAGTTACAAATGAAAGAAGCCGCGAAAAAATTAGAATTTGAAAATGCCGCAAAATACCGCGATCGCATTCAGACCTTGCGAGATCAGTTATTGGGTCATAACACTTAATTATTTTATTTAAGGTTATTTATGAGTAGCCAAATTTTAGGATTCATTTTTCTATTTTTATTATGCCTGACTTTAGGCTTAATCTTTTTATTATTTCGTGAAATAAAAAATCAAAAGCCAAATTCCCGCCGTGTACCCGTTAAACCCCTGCGAGATAAACCGTCTCAATCATCCGTTTCTAATGACCTACAAAAGCGGCTTTTACGGTTACTTGGAGGTGATCAAAATACAGCGGCCAGACTAATCAACAATCTCAAGCAAAACTATCCTAATCAGCCAGAAAGTTGGTATTGGGAGAAGGCCATCCTGGATTTAGAACGCGATCGCCATTGAACTCGATCTAAGACTCTGATGGCAACTTCTACCTAGTAACTCTCTCAATTTTCCCAGAACTTAACCGTTAATAAAGCTTCTAAATTGGCTGTAAAGGGACAACCATCAGGAAAAACAATATTGGGATAATCTTCTTTCAAAGATTCTAACGCATCTTGATAAGTTTCCGCTAAGATTTCCATCGCAAAAGAGTTAAGACTGGGAGAATCCTTAAATTCTTGTTTTAGTTCCCGACGGAAATTGCGAATTTCTATTTCCCAACCACGATAACAATCCGTTAAGGGAACATAACATCGCTTCAGTAAGTTCTCCAACAAATTTAATAAAAAACTTCTCACTGCTTTACGTTGACTGCGCCCCAAACTTTCCACCTCTTCAATTAAATTTTCCCAATCCAAATTCTCAATATTTCTGGTATGAAGTTGATGGACAGTCTTCTCTACCCATTGGGCAAAGTCCCGTTCATACAGTGAATTCGTGTTGATCATAAACTGAAGAATTAATGATTTTCCCAGTTACTATTTTAGCGGAAAAGTTATTCCCACGCCAAGCCTAGTCATTGACTTCAACTTGGCGATCGCAGTTTTGGAACCTTAACTTGCTAAACTCAATTCATATTGAATAGCTAAAAATTCAGAAGACAATAGAACTGCCATTGCATATTCACACCCATGGGAATCAGCAAATTCTACTAAATAGTGAGGAGTTTCACCAGCATAAATTTCAACAATCGTACCAACTTGACCGACTGGTAACTGCTGGATGGATTGATATCTAGGCTCGACCAACGTTAGACGCTCACGGGCAATAGGTTTTATGGTGGCGATCATACCGAAAAGGGTTCCATTAGCCATCATTTTTACTTAATAATATCGCCTTCTTCTGCACCGGCTCCCATTAACAACGCTAAAAATTGTGTCTCCTCATAACTTTCTAAAATGACTTTTTTTACCATCATCGTTAAAGGAACCGATAAAATGGCTCCAATGGGGCCTAATACCCAATTCCAAAACACCAACGATAAAATAATCATCAAAATCGAAAGATCTAACCCCTCTTGCATAAAACGCGGCTTAATCGCCTTATCTACAATATTGTCAATTAACCAACAACCAAAAAAGACCCATAATGCGCGACTGACATCATATTCTAAAAGGGCAAGAATCATCGGAGGAATCACAGCAAAAATAAAACCAATTCCAGGAATAAAACTTAACAAGAAGAACATGACTCCCCATAAAGGAGCTAAATCTACACCCAGCAAAACTAAAATGATAAAATCCCCAAAAGCTGACAAAGCTCCTGTCCAGGCCGTAATCCCCATATAGGTGCGGATATTTTGACTAAAAATGTTTAGCTTGGTTAAAATAATAGCCTGGGGGTCAAAAACTTTTTGTAATTTACTAGGAAAAATCGTTGATTCAATTAACATAAAAGCGACGATAAACAATAGCAATAGAGAAGACCCTAATGCTTCTCCAACACGCTGTAAAAAAACAATCGCGCCTTTAACAAGATATTCGGGTTGTAGGGCTTGATTCTGTAAAACGGCATCGGTGTTGACCCCTTTACTCGCTAAAAAAGCGAGAGTCGCTCCTTTAATTTCTTGCATACGACCTTCATAGGTCGGTAAGGTATGGAGAAGTTGACCGACAGAAATACCTAAAAAGGATAGGAAAGCCACCCCCGTTACGATAACCCCTAGAATTGTACAGACTAAAGCGAGTTTGGGCGGTATCCCTTTTCTCACTAACCATTGCAAGAGAGGGGTGACATTAATTACAATAATCAAGCTGAGGAAAAAAGCGTTTAAAATTGAAGCGGCCGCTTGTAATCCTGCAACGACAATAACAAAACTGGCCGTTCCTAATAACAAATAAAAAATCGGTGAACTTTTAATTCTGGTCGGCATGGTAAAAAATCGCTTGTGATTAAAAAATAATGAAAACTATCAACGTCCAGGCAATCCAACATACCAGAAGTAAGTTACCATCGGAATTAGGGTCGCTAAGGCGAGTAATACCACAACCCAGACCGTTGCACTGCGATCATCGGTCTCTTCGGCAGTGGTGAAAGTTCCCTCTAGGCTAATTTCCTGCACCTGGGGTGGGCCGGGATCCGGTTGCCCCGCTAGGACAGCACTCACTCGTTTATCCGCCGCAAGTAGGGCTTGATTATATTTCCCCCCATCTCGGAGCGGAATCGCTAAGGTTTCCTCTAATAAACTGGTGGCGATCGCCTCATCCAGTAAAGCTTGAGAAGAGGCTCCCTGTCGTAGGGCAGTACTATTGGTTAACGTATCCAGGACTAACAGGGTTTGATTGGCTTGCTCTTCGGGGGTCGGATACCACTGGGTGAAGACATCATCGGCAAAACCATCAATGGTTTGATCGAAATCTAAGCGACGGATCACCACAAACCGTACCTCCTGACCCGTTTTCTGGGCCAACCGCTTTAAATCGCCATTTAACTTCCCCTCATTCGCTAAACTAATCGCCTCCGCTTGGTCAAGCAAATAGGTGTCAGACCCCGCCGTTAACTGGGGTAAATCATAAACCCCTGTCGCCCACCCTGGAGCCGCCCAACTCAACATCAGCCATAACACGCTCAAGACTCCCAACCAGGGACGAAACCAACGGGGCGATCGCCGTGCTGAATCCGTTGTCAAACCTTTTTTCAGGGAAACCATAACCCAATACCGTGAAGATAAAATGAATTTTTTTATTATAGGTAGTCTAGGCAGTCTCGCTTCCTGACCGCCGCTTGGGCTAGGCTAGGACGATGCTTAAAGAAACTTCATAAATTTTTCTAACGCTTCAGGGTAAATTAAGCCCTAGATTGTCCCCACCTGCTTAAAATGTAAACTTAAGTTTTGACCTAACCTTAGTCAAGAGGAGAACTCAATCAAGATGGCTGAATATACCCAAGTCGTCAAAGCCTATAACGATGATCCCTTCACGGGAAATCTCTCGACCCCCATTTCGGATTCGGGTTTCACCAGGGCTTTTATCGGTAACTTACCCGCCTATCGCCAAGGTTTATCGCCGATTTTACGCGGTTTAGAAGTTGGCATGGCCCATGGTTACTTTTTAGTTGGCCCCTGGACAAAACTCGGCCCCCTGCGCGATTCGGCTCATGCCGCTTTAGGTGGTTTAATCGGTGCGTTAGCCTTAGTCTTAGTGGCTACGGCGGCTTTAAGTAGTTATGGGTTAGTTTCCTTCCAAGGAAAAACCGATAGTTCTGACTCTTTGCAAACCTCGGAAGGCTGGAGCCAATTTTCGGCGGGCTTTTTCGTGGGAGCAATGGGTGGAGCCTTTGTTGCCTATTTCTTACTCGAAAATCTGAGTATTGTGGATGGCATTTTCCGAGGCGTGTTTAACTAGATTAACCGTTTAATCAAAAGTCATTTTTTGTTGATCTTTAACCATTGAGGAGATTTTGCCATGACTGGAGCTTACGCCGCTTCCTATTTACCTTGGATCTTAATTCCCATTGTCGGTTGGTTATTCCCGGCTGTAGCGATGGGTTTACTGTTTATCCACATTGAAAGTGAGTCCTAAGACTTGAATGAGTCGGTTGCTTTTGAGTAACTGGGAAAGACCTCGCCCTAGGGTGGGGTTTTTTCTTGGCTCTGTGGCTATGCTTAAGGCAAAATATCTCTTAATCAAGCCCTCCGGTAAATTAAGATTAATATTCCCTCCAAGAGAGCCTTAAACTCCGTCTAACTCAAAACCTATGGTTTTTGGATCTCTTAGAAGTTAAAATCGCTACTTTTGGGCGCAAGCCTTTCACCCCTACGATCCCCTAAAACCCTTCTGTAGGGTAAAATTGCGATCGCCCTTGGACGACATAAGATCAACCTATCACCCCAATTCTCAGAGAGCCAATCTCCCTTAAAAAGAGGAACTTTTCTTCGTAATATATCTGCAAAAACTGCTGTTTCCAAGAGAATGAAGCTTTAATAAATTGATTGATTTCCGAAAATTTGCGCTGTACAATGCTACCTCTATTATGAGTTAATCTAAGCAAAATCATTCAATTCTGCTAATAATTCCGGATCAACCGGTTGACCATCCCGACGACGTAATTCCACTTCCACCAGTATTTTTAATCCGAGTTCTGGAGGAGCCGGTTTTTGATGAAAAATAATCTCGTAATCATGGGGATCCTGTTGACGTTCCCGTAACCAATCCTGAACTTTAAAAATACAAAAAAAGGATTGTCCCTGATCAACCATACGGCTTAGTTGTAAGCGGATATTATAGGGATCAACACGCATTGTTTTTCCTCCAGTTTTTAAACCAATGATCTTCTACCCAAGTATAAAGCACGGGAACCACAATCAAACTGAGCAGGGAAGACGTGGTTAATCCACCAAGAATGGCTACGGCCATCGGTTGACGCAGTTCTGCTCCGGCTCCTAAGCCCAGGGCTAAGGGTAACATTCCCAAAATGGTGGAAGCGGTGGTCATCACAATCGGTCGAAAACGCACTAAGCCGGTTTGCCAGAGGGCGGTTTGGCGATCGCAGCCTTGGCGACGAAGTTGGTTAGCATAATCAATTAATAAGACAGCATTTTTATCGAGTAATCCCAATAAAAAAATTAAACCAATCAGGGAAATCATACCAAAATCACTGCGAGTCATTAATAACCCTAGCATGGCTCCAATAATGGCCAAAGGTAAGGATAGAAAAATCACGAGGGGTTCTAAAATGCCTTGGAATAGCCAGACTAAAATTAAGACCATAGCCGTTAAGGAAAATAATAACGTTAGACCAAATTCCGTAAAAATCTGTCCCACCCTGGCGGAATCCCCTTGCAGTTTTAAGTCAATGCCTGGCACTAACAGCGATCGCCCAATTTCTTCGACTTTTTCGGTGAGATTACCTAGGGCTTGCTCAGAGGCTAAATTGGCACTGAGATAAATGGCCCGTTGGCCCTGATAATGTTCAATACTGGTTTGGGGATCATTGCCCGTTAACTTGACTTGAATTAAACCGGGTAAATCCTGTACCTGCTCTTGAAATTGTTCTGCAATATCCTGTAATTTTTGTAAATCTTGACCGACTAAGGCCACTTTTAAGGGACTATCATCCCCCGTTTGCACAAATAAAATATTTTCCACACTAGCCGTTGCCTTAGGTAATTTCGGTAAGGTATTTCTCACCTTTTCTTGCACGGTAGCGGTACTTTCTTGACGGTCGGCTTTTAATTTGACGTAAAGATTACCCTTCAACGGATTGCCCTGTACCCCGGCGATCGCCAGGACGGATTCCACATTGGGATTACTTAATAAAATAGGCTCAATTTTTTCTAAACCGCGACCGGTACGGCGTAATAAAAACGATTCCGGATTGTCGGCAATCTCGGTTAACCAATCGAAGGCTCCCCCCGTTTTTT
>JACCDQ010598729.1_pt1 | contig 31335 bp, 27 predicted proteins | sample 7446031 | NCBI WGS metagenome assembly JACCDQ01 (sample SAMN15323442, study PRJNA562643) | freshwater metagenome | isolation source: river surface water | place: USA:Blue River Watershed | collected 2017-08-17 | reverse complement strand
CCCTCGATACAAAATGCGCATGGATATAGATGGTGACGGGGTCAGTGAATACATCTTGGGAGTCATTGAATACCTTGATGCAGAAAAAGGTTTGTATGGACCCTATCGAAATCATTTCTTTATTTTCGATCAAGAGATGCGCTTGAAAAAGTCTTATTTGTTTGATGATAAGCGGTTGTTGTTACCCTATGAATTTTATTGGATGAAGGTTGGTCAATCTTTGCGGCCGGCATTCGTAGCGAAAGGTCCTGAAATCAAAAAGAAATGGGACGTAACTGATCTTTGGAATGTAACTTCATTCGATAATGTACCAACGCAAAAAGATATTCGTCTCTATTATTTAGATGAAGATTTTAAATTGGCGCACGTTGATTCAGACAAAAATCAAAGAATAGTTGAAGTCATTCAACCAACTCTTGCACAAATTAAAGAAGGAATTCTTCCCGTATTAATTGCGAAGAACATGGGAACTGAGATCAAGTCATCTTATGTGAACGTGTTCAATGTCGGAGAAATGCAAAATGGTCGATTCATTCGCCAAAAAGAAATTTCTTCAATGAACACCGAAATGACCTACCGTAACTTAGTCGATACGATGAATGAAAAAACATTTTCTTTGGGAGTTGGTGCGAGCGAATTTAATGGTTCAATGTGGTATGAATCAGATGCTCATAAGAAGCAACGAGTGACCTTACTCGATTTAGAGCAGTCTAAAATTTTCGATAAGATTATTGGTTCACAACGCCAAGTTTTCGATGCGGCTTTGCAAATACGCGGAGGATACCAGTCGGTCGGACGTAGTGGAGTCTTCTTGTTGACGAACTCCGAGATCGAATATCATGATCTACTTTCGCCTCAAGTCGCTACTCGAAGTTTGAATCGCTTTACTTTTTACCGCGATGATATTTTTATCGAGAACCATAATTCGATTACGGTTCTTGATCGAACAAGCCAAGCAAATAAATTACCGGCTTTATACACGACGGAAGGGTCTGGTTTGTCTTTCGGTGTGAAGATTATGGTTCCGGTTTATACGGCGAAAGGCATTTTACCTAAAATGGTAGTCCCAGCGCGCCTTAGCTTTAAAGCGGCCGATGGCTGCCGAGGTTTACCAACGCCGCTTTTCTTAGGTGAGCGTTCAGGTTATGCCTTAGACTATTATTGCGGAGACCGTATTAAGCGCGTTCTTTTAAAATACTAAGATGCATTTTTGATGTGTCTTAAAGTTCGACAATCTAAGTGTCCTTTGAAAAAACCCACTTCAAAAGAAGTGGGTTTTTTCATTTCTTGGCGTTCATTTTTTTGATTTTTAGGTTCAAAGCTCAATTAATTTTCTTCAAACTCGATATTAAGTCGAATTTTATGATCTTACTTTTTGGTTTAAGATGACAAAACTGGTGTCATTTTACGTCGCTCGATGGCCTTGAGCTCTCAAAAAGTTGATTTTGAATTGTGCATTCATGTAAAAAGTTCCCAACTTGCTCAGAAATTGATCCCCAAATCTAATTAACGGGGTCAATAAGTTGGTCATGCATTTTGCTTAAGAGGATTTCGTCACAACAACCGGTGCCACGAAGTAGCGTAAACCCTCAATCTGTACCTACGCAATGAAATGGAACCAAAAATATAAAACCCATTTTCCTCGGAGGAAAAATGTCTTTGAAAAGATTAGCTCTTGGAGCTGGATTAACTATGGCCCTTTCAATTCTTTCTGCTTGCGGCGGTGGCGGCGGCGGACAACCTAGTCAATACAACCCACCTACGGTTGATACTGGCGATATTTTACGTTTTCCATATGAAACAGTTTACGGAGACGTTTGCCGTTCTACTTCTGAAGTTACTCCGGGTTGTACTTTTGTTCGTGCAACTGAATTACGTGTAACTGTATCTGCTGACCCCTCTTACAATAATGAAGGTCATGGTTCAGACGATATGTGGTATGTTGAATTTGATGCTTATGGGCGTGGAACTGTGAAAGACGATAATGGAATAATTAGAAAGTATGCCGATATATCTGAATTTACCGGACACAAGGGCGGAACTTTTATCGGAGTTGGTACAACAGGTAATTTCTGGCAAAACGTTGCTGGAAATACATATTGGTTTGGTAAAAACGGAGTTCTTTACTCTGCAAATCCAAATGAATTCAATGCCGCAGGTAAAAAAATCTACGGTCAAGCGATCAACAACAAAAAAGCGAAGCAAGTTTCAGATGCTAATGCGAAGAAAATCAAATCAGCTTCTAACCAAGCTTTGATTAAAGCTGGTGCTTTGAAATTACAAGAACTTGGCTTAAGTGCATCTAAAGCGACTGCAGTTGCTTCTGCGATGAACTCTATGGCAGTTATGAATTCTGAGCGTGGTACTATCACGGATGCAGATTTCAACCGCACTTTTAAAACACTTTCTGGTGGAGTTGCTTACTCTGACGCTGTTGCTGCTGTGAACTCTTTCGTTCAAGGTAACAAAGCTCCGGCTCGTGAGTTAACAAACCGTTCAGCGTCTGCCTTAGGTTTAACTGCTGAAGAGGGTGAAGCGTACATGAAGGGTCTATTTGCTCCACACGCAAGAAAACTTGGTATTGATATCGAACATATTAGCTTGAAAGACTAATTTTTTCAGAACAAATTTTTATCCGAAAAGACCCGCTCAATGCGGGTCTTTTTTTTTAGATACCTGGTATCTTTTGGTATTAAGATACCCAATAACAAATGCGTTAGATTAGCTTGGTCCTAAAAGTAAAAAACCATCAAGGCTCGACTGCCGAAACCAGTTACATTTGTTTGTTTTGTGGTTGTGCTGATTTGCTGATAATCGAAAAAAACCTCGGCTCGTAAAGCCATGGCCGAGGAATTTATAAACCATGAAATAAAACCCCCGGCATTTAAATCAAGGGTTGTGGCACTACCACCACCTGTCGTCGCTGGAAACTGCCTAGAACCGAATGTTAGAACACCAACAACCCCGTAAACCAAGTTTTTTGTGTCTCGGTTGGGTACTAGATTGTAGTCGAAATATCCTCCGGCTAGAAATTCAGAAGTTGCTCCGGCGCCCAGGTCTTCAGATGTAAACCCGGTCACGACACCAAATTCAAGCATTGAAAAATTCCAACCGTAACGCCCTTGTAAGGCTATTGAGTTACGTTGGTATTCGTCTCCGCGTAAAGAATAAATACTTCCACCTATTGAAAATGAGTTTTGTCGCGACCTAAGGCCCGTCGCTTTATAGTCGACATTCTGAGATAAAGGTTCGACGGCCAGATCATAGACCTGACCTTCTTCAAGAGGTACCGAACTTTCAATTACGGATTGGTTTCCTCTTGTTTTCTTGACCTTAATTTTCTGCGCAAATGCTTCGCTGGCACTCAGGGAAGAGATAATAACAAAAAGTATAAACAGATTTCTAAGTAGTTGAAATTCCATCGTCTCATTATGAGAAAGGCTTTTTCCTTTCTCAAGTCCAGTCGTTAAAAATCCGATAAAATTCTGAAATGGGGTGTTTCTATGTGGGGTGATGTTCCAGACTGGGCCTACGAAGCCGTGCGAGCTTTGCTTCAATCGCTGAATGCGGTCGAGCCAAGCACTTATCAGCACTGTGTTCGTGTTGGAGAGTACAGTCGCAAACTCGCTGTCGAGATGGGTTTAAATGAGTTCGAACAAAAAGTCGCCGAATTTTCGGGGATGCTTCATGATATTGGTAAAATTGGAATTGATAAAAATATTCTGTTGAAGCCTTCAAAGTTGGACCCTAAAGAACTAGACATCATTAAAAGTCATAGCATCATGAGCGAAGAAATACTGATGCCATTAGCAGCTCATCCATTTTTCAAAAACATACTTCCAGCAGTTCGTGGTCATCACGAGCGTATCGACGGGGAAGGATACCCAGATAAACTGGCTGGCGAAGAAATTCCATTGATTTCTCGGGTTATTCTTATCGTAGATACATATGATGCTATGTCTGAAAACCGCGTTTATCGCAAAGGCCTATCGGACGACATAATTTATGCAGAATTAAAGCGATGTACGGGGTCACAATTTGACCCGCAATTAGTTAAGATTTTCTTAGATGCTCATAAACATTGGAAAAAGCAAAAGTCAGACGAAGATACAATTCATCAAATAATCAAGCGCGTGGCCTAAAGCACTTAGCGCTTGTTAGTGCTTTCAAAAATCTTATCTGCCGATTTCGCGATAAAACCTTGATAAAGATTGCCATTTGTCATTGGGTAACGTTTCGCAAATTCATAATAGCATCCAGGCGTAGAATAAATTCCATCTGCAAATTGTAAATTGATTTCGGAAGCCATTGTCGAGCTTTGTTCAAGAAGCTCTTCCGGAGTTCCTTTTATCTCTCCTCCAGAAGCATTTAGTACAAAACTGTTGTTCTTAATAAATTCATTAAGTTTTTTGATATCGGTAAAATGTTTGAGGTGATTAATGCTTACGGTGAAGTGATTCGGGCGAAAGCCATAAGCATAAACCCACGAAGCGTATTCACTTTCTTGAGCCAATTTCACGTAAGTTGCATGATTGCTGACCCAGTGACGTCCGCTGTAGCAAAAATTTTCATTCTGTATGGCGTGGTCTTTAATATTTTGCACGCAGTGATTAATTGTTTCTTGAACAAATGGTGAAACTTTCTGAAGTTCTAGCTCAGAGATGAATATTTTTGGAAAACGAGGGTCTTTATTTTCGTAGTGTTTTGCGAACAATTTCTTTTCTACAAACGTGTATTCACCTTTTTCAACATAGTCATACTTTTTAAAGTGTTGCGCCAGAGACTCTATTCCCAATTGAGGGTGATTGAAGGTTCGTAAAGCAATGTGGTCGTTCACCACATTTTCTCCGTTTTGGCTGAAAAGGTTATAGATCTTCTGGGCTGCTGGGTTTATCGCCACGTAATCGGTCCACATGTCTTGTAAAAAAGCAGTTAATTTTTGGCTCATAAAAATTCTCCGTGATATCAATAATGGGACTTAGCTTACCTATAAAAATTTCGTTGAACTAGTATTTATTACACGTAAAATTCGGGCCGTCGCCGAGACGCAGCAATTCGTTGACTGAAGGCTAGTCATAGATTTCATTAGCCGGATGTTTAATTTCATATCTCATCGAAATACTTGGTTTTTATCACTAATCTTGGCTATCTGCTCTAGTGCGCAAGCGCAGAACTTTTTAAGCATGCAATCGAAAGAAAAAAAATCTTCGGATGCGTTCCGTCCTTTGATTGAGTTCAATTTGGATCAAGTCGGATATTCTTCTGCATCACCTTACGATCATCAAGGCCAACAAAGTGCTTCGTTGTCTTTAGGGCATATTCAAATAGGATATCTATTTTCTGCCAGTGAAGTTTTGATTGGGGCCAGGAGCGAAAAAAATAGTTTCTATGCGGCAGCACCTGAGATTTACATGGGGCTTGGCAAAAAAGACGCTAGTTTTGCGGTTGCTGGGCGTATGAAAAAAAATCTTAATTTTCTAGATTCATACTACAACTTGGGACTTTATAACTCGTATTTCACCAACGATTTTATTGGATACAAAGAACAAGGGTTAACGGGAATGCATCTGCAAGCCTATGATGGCTTTTGGGGATTTTACTTAGGTTTGCATCCACTGTATTTACCTAATCAAGAGCCGCAAGTACGCGAAGAAGGTGGAAATCTCGTCTCTACAAATCGTTGGGCACAAAGACCTCCTCCGCAATTTCAGTTTGCAGATAAAAATCATCCTATAGAGTACGTCATTCGCGATTACAAAATTAGCGATATCATTACTAATTTAGGTCACACAGCAAGTGCTTTTATTGGTGATGATTCGGCGAGGCCCTTTGTGCAATTGTCGTATGCGAATCATCCGGTGAATGAAATACCTTTGATGCGAGACACTTACGGATCTGCAGTAGATTTTGTCGGGCACGTGAACCTGTCGCCGGTTGTGACTTATCATGAAGTCCATTCTGCTGATGTGAATTTTGATTTTTTAAATATTCAAACGACTGCCTCGTACATGGAAGATCGCGTAGCTAATAAGACTGCAGTTGAAAATGAAGCTTTGCAAAACTTAGCTCCATTGCAGGTTTATGGGCTGTTTGTGGCTGCTGATGTCAGTCCGTGGGTTCGACGCCAACTTATTTTTTCGATAGCAGCAGCCGAAATGAAGGGTGGCGAGATCAAAGATCTAGATAGCATGGGAAAAGAAAGTATTTTTACTTTTTCGACACGCCGAACGCAATTTAAAGCGCCGGTTACTTTAGGCGTTTCGACTGAAATGGCCTTTATTCGATCTAAACCCTTGAAAACTCAAGTTCGTTGGACTTATGACAGAACCGACAAGGGATCTTTATTATCAACACAATTTGGTTATGAGTTACTTACAGGAATGAATTTGCATGTCGGGGCTGATATTGTTGGGGTTGAAAATTCTTTACCTGATGATGCTTCGTCGAATTTTTTAGATCGAAATCAAGCCAATGACCGCGTTTACGGAGGACTTCAATATGTTTTCTAAATTTTCTTTGAAACCTCTTTTGTTGATTACTGCATTGGTGGCTGTCTTCGGAATTGCAGCCTGTGGAATTAAAACCGGCGAAAAAAATCCGCCTGTAGTTCCGGTAAAAGTTAAAAGTGCTAGCTGCCTAACACAAGCAATTTCAGATTTAAAAGTGTTTTTTAAGGGTGATGCCTCTGATTCGCAAGTCGAAAGTTCGTTATATTGTCTTGAGGAAGTATTTGTCGCCTTCAAGGATAATATCCGTGGAGCCAAAAAAAATGTTTTTACTCCTCGAGAGATCGCAAGCTTTATTGAAATTAATTTTCTTAATGAAAATGATGCCAAGTTTTCAGATGAATTTCTAAATCAATTGATGTTCTTCAAAGTGGCTTTGATCGGCGGAAATGAAAATGTGATATCTAAGCCAGAAATTGATTTAATCGTTAGTTTTGTTGGCAGATACAAGCCTGATTTGGTGGCTTTGAATCCACACATGCACGTTTTAACTTTGAAAGGTTCTCAGGTCCTTTCAAAATTAAGTGATTCTGCTCGTGAAGATAGATTGTCTGCTGCAAAAACGCAGTTTCAAAAAGTTCTATTTAAGTTAATGGACGAACTGGGTTCGGGTCAGCGGGTTTACAAGGTAGAACATCTCGCTCAATTCCTGGTTGAAATTATAAAATTTGTGAAAGCGGAAGCTGAAACAATTAAGTTGGTTGAAAAATCCGCGCCATTAATAGGTTCGCTCAAAAAATTGCTCATAGGCGGCGATACTACTTTGAAGGGCAAAGATTGGAATCAGCTTGGAGTTATTCTAAATTCTGGTTACGCCCAATTGCTTCGATATGAATATTTTCTTAAAGATTTGAGCGATAAAGAGAATGAAAAAAAATGGATCAACTACGAGAAAATCGCATCGGACGTCGTCGCACTGCTTGAAGTGGTCTTGGAATCAAAAAGTGTCATAAAAACTTCTGAGCTGGTTGAATTCGTTTTGTTAGCTCAAAAGCAAGAAGTTTTAGAAACAAGCCTAACTGAAAAAGCTTTAACTAAGGCTGTTGATGCGTTGTGGTCGAATATTTTAAATCGCCCTGAAGACCGCTTGCAGGGTTTATCTCGTCCCGGATTAGATCTGATTGCTTTGCACCAGATTGTTCCCGAATTAAAGACTTGGCTGGGTATGCAACGTCATGTGGGCCAGGTCTTTGCAGAATCTACTTTATGGAAGAAAGATTCAATATCAGCAGAGTTTCAAAGGCATCTTGAGGCGGAAACGAATGAATCAATTAAAAAAGCTTTGGTTGATATAACCGGAATTTTAGCTGAACCGATTCCGTTAACTTTTAATAGTGAAGGAATGATGAAAATTCTAGATCCTGCGACTAGTGACTATCATCAGGCCGACTTAACTTGGTCGAACTTAGCAAGATTTCTAAGTCGGCTTTTGATTCATTCTTATGCGACCGATTTACAGAGAGCCAATGAATATACGTCAGTTACGCAAGAAGAAGCGCAGGTTGCCTACGATCAGTTAAAACCTTTAGCCGTTGATTTAGACGTCATCGATAAGTCGAATGAGACTTTTGTTAAATCCCGGTTTATAGAATCAAATTTATTCTTATCTGTTTCGAATGGTGACAATTGGGCTTCATTCACTGAGCTTCATCATTTGGTGTTACATATTATTTCGGGTTTGTCTCGATCGAGTGAAATCAAAGACGAGATGATCAAATCAAAAGATTTTGAGCAAAATTGTATTTTGTCTGAATCGAATGAAGATAAAAAAATTAAGGGAACCACTCGTGTTTTTGAAAAGTGTATTTTAGATCAATATATCAACAGTACAATAGGTTTCGAAGCAATGCCTGGGTTTCTTGAAATGCGTGCCAAATACAGTGAAGCCGAATTACGAGATCATTATATGGCTTTGTTAAAAGCAGCGGGGCATATTCAGCGAGAAGATAAAACTGTTTTAATGTCTGATGCGGATTTATTTCCTCACGTCGTGCAATATATTGAAATGGTCTATGCTCGTCACGATACCAACCGCGATAACCTTTTACAAAAAGAAGAGGCGCAAGTTGCATTTCCAATTTTCAAAGCACTGTTGGCGGATCTGGTGAAACCTTATAAACAAATTAAAGAAGAACATCTTGAAGGTGTGTTCATTTACATTTTAAAGTTTGGGCGACCGCCAAACCCGAAAAACTTAGGTGAAGCGCTTAAGTTCTTCGCGTTCGTAAATGATAAAACTCAGAAAGATTGGGCGATTAATAGCACACGAATTGATCTTGGGAAGATTTTTAACTATATCGCTGAAAATGCAATTGCTCCGAAACCTCCGGTTGCCCCTCCGGCTCCGGTGGCACCCGGCCCCCAACAGCCTGATCCTCAGCCACAGCCTGTTCATCCTGCTAAGGGCCTTAAAGCCGTATAAACAAAAAAAAAGAGATATCTTCAGGATATCTCTTTTTTGATGATCATTTTTAAAAATTAAACTTAGAATTTGTTTTTAAACATCATTGATTCGACAGGTATGGCAGCTTTATCATTGTACTTAGCATTTGGTTTTTTATTGTAAAGATTGTTTATGCCACCTTTGACTTCAAAATATATAAGCTGGCCAATTGGCATTAATGCATAGACGCGGACGGGTTGTTTAACTGAAATTTCCAACGTCCAAAAGTTACAGAAGCCGACGTCGCCTTTGCCCGCAGTCGCATGAATGTCGATTCCTAATCGACCAACACTGGATTTCCCTTCAAGAAAAGGAACATGTGCGTGGGTTTCGGTGTATTCGTGAGTCACTCCTAAATAAAATTTATCCGGCATAAGAACGTAGCCTTCTTCCGGGATTTCAAAAGTCTTAATTTTATTGTGTGATTTTGCATCTAATATATCATTCTCGTAAAGCGCCAATGTCTTGCCGAGATGGACGTCGTAGGAATTCGTACCAAGGCACGATAAATTGAAAGGCTCAACTTTAATGAGCCCTTTTTCCATGTGGCTAAGAATCTCTTGATCTGTAAGAATCATGAGAAATTACTTAGTTTCGCGGTGAACTGTGTGCTTCTTCAAATTTGGGTTGTATTTCTTTTTTTCAAGACGGCCCGGAGTTTTAGTTTTGTTTTTAGTTGTCGTGTAACGAGAAACTGGTTTACCAGCTGCTTTTGCTTCAGTGCATTCAAGAGTTACGATAATACGACCTGATTTTTTTGCCATGAGACACCTCTTAATAGTTCGTCAAAGGGTAATATATAAGTAAGTTTACAGGGTTGAGTCAATCGAATATAAGGAATTCGGGGGTTTTTATGCTTCGTTTTCATGGTTTTCTATTGGCAGCACTTTTAATGTGTACGTCTTGTTCGACCTGGGCTCAGTTCTATGATGGAAGAACACTACAAGAAGCCACTTTAAATCAAATGACTTCTCAGATTCAGGCGGGTGAAATCGTCATTCTTGGAGAAAGCCACGGTCTAGAGGCCCATCGCAATCAGCATCTAGAAGTTTTGCAACAATTACGAGCTCGTGGTGTTAAGGTTTCTGTTGGTCTTGAGTTTATCAATTACACAGATCAGCTATCAGTTGATTTGTATCGTACTGGACAGATTAACGATGAACAATTTTTAAGCGCCATCAAGTGGACAGGATTTGGCTTTGAGTTCTATAAGCCTCAATTGATTTTTCCAGATGTGCACAATGGAGAATTTTCTATTGGGTTAAATCTTTCTCGGACCATTACCTCAAAGATTTCAAAAGGGGGACTGGCGGGTTTAGACGAGTCTGATTTGGCATTGCTGCCTCCTAATTTTGAAGTGGGGCGTGATACCTACAAAGAAAGGTTTATGGCTGCGGCGGGAGCTCATTGCAAGGTGCCAGAGAATTGTTTTGCAGCGCAATCAGCGTGGGACGATACCATGGCGTGGACGGCGGTTCAATTTATGAAGGCCCATCCAGAACAAGTGCTTGTCATTGTTGTAGGTGAATTCCATGCACAATATGGTGGCGGGTTAAAAGATCGAATATTAAAACGCTGGCCTGAAGCGCGCGTAAAGATACTTTCTCAAATATGGGCTGAAGGATTAAGTGCAGTAGAAATTCAGCAAGAACTTCAGCCGTCAGCGACCGAGGGGCCCCGAGCAGATTTTATTTGGGTTTCTAAACCTTAAGATTTTCGACCGGCCCGAATTCGACTTAAAGATTCGGGTCTTATTCCGATAAATGTAGCAATCAGACTTTGCGGAATTCGATCAATAATATCTGAATTTTTTGTAATAAATTGATCGTATCTTTCTTCTCCGGACATAATCAAAAATTCTTTTTCTCGAATTTCTTTTTCAATGTATTGTTTTTCGGCCCCGAGCCGGCCCATACGGTCCCAGCAACGATGCCGATCAAATAGCTGCCTAAAATCGCTAAAATTCACGGTGATCAAATAGGTATCTTCGAGCGCTTTGCATGAAAAGCTTGGTTTTGAATTTGTTAAAAGATCAGCGTAACAAGTTGCCGGGTTTCCCTCTGGGATGAAATAATTGACGACCTCGTCTCCGTTTTTTTTAACGTAATAATTATATAAAAGGCCTTTTAGAACGAAACCTATTTTATTAAAATCTGATCCAGCTAAATAAAAATGATCATTTTTTTTTATTTTTTTAAAACGGATCAACTTAATAAAATGAAAAAGCTCTGATGGTGGAACCATGACAAATGAATCGAAGTAAGCTTTCAATTTTTCAAATGCAGATTGTTTTGTTAATTTTGAGTCGTTATCTAAAACGGCGTCAGATTGTTTAAATGAAATATCAAGATCGGAATTGTCCATGAAATGTAAAACTTATTTTTCGTGTGAGGGTTAGTTTTATTATTTGGACATATCTTGAGGCGAGAACAGTTTATTTTCAAATAAAAAAAAGGATGGCCATGGGGCCATCCTTTTTTTGAGTAGTTACTATTGAATTTTTGCAAGACAGTAGCGAATATTGATAGTCTCAAGGCACGCTTGAATTTTTCGAGCATAAGCCAAGTTGAAGTTAAGTTCACCTAAGCTAGTTGGATCGAATTTTGCTGGGTCCATAGTTAAGACTTCGCTCAGAACTTGTTTTGCCAGAGCTTGCTCTTCTTCGTTTCCTTGCGCAAGAGCTTCAGCATAAAAAATGTAATTTAAAGAATGTTGCCCTTGTTCATAGGCTGATTTTAGCAATGCTAGACCTTTATAGTAGTTGCCTGGAACGATTGCTAATTTAGCATAAAGTTTTCCAAGAACTCGTCGGGCTCCGTAATTTTGGTCTAGATCTCCAGCTTGGCCGGTTACAGTCAATTTTGTTGGAACTGTATTGAGGTCTTCTTTCATTTGCTTAAGGCGTCCCTGTAAAATGCCTTTCAAGATACCGATTTCTAAACCGTATTCTCCTGTGTTGAAAGCTCTCCATAGGTATCCACTTGAAATGTTAGGATTAAGTTCAATTGCTTTTTGAGCGTAGGCAATTCCGTTAAGGTAGATTTGAATGCGTGTGTTTTTATTTGCGGTATGGGCCTTCGCTTGCCACCAAGAAGCGCTTGCGCCAAGCACCAGCGCTTTATACTTAAGGACTCCGTTCGATTGGCTGATGATCGAGTTTACGATTGATAGAGTTTCAGCTTGATTGACCGAATCACGTTTGTCGTAAAGACTTTGTGCTGTCTGTAACTGATCTTCTAAGTTCGTCGCGAATGCCGTAGTAGAAAATGACAACAGCATCAAAGCAATATTGATAAGATTAATTTTTTTCATAAAAACCCCTTTGTTTGAAACTAGTTTTATTTCAAGAGGGATTATTAAAACATTGACCTATGTTAATTAATTCGAATTTTTTTGAATTCAGCTAAATCATAAAAAGTTAACAGCTATTTCAATTTAGAATTGTCATATTTTTTGATACCAACCCACTAGCGTATTTCGCCGATGGATTTTTTTTGCAGAATCGCTTCTATGACAGCAGTAGCTTTTTTCATTTTTGAAAAGAAATCATTCTCAGCCGTGATGATCACGCGTTGCGGATGACCTTCCCAACTTTTTTTTATTTTTTCGTTTAATAAAAGGGCCTCGTGAAAGTCTTCTGTGCGCACAGGATTAGACGAGTCGTAGTCGGGGTCGGTCGCCGCGTCGAGGAGAATAATCCATTGATATCGAGCAAGCTCAAACGCGCGCGAGGTTCCGACAACCTTATAAAAGTGTTCTTCAGTGTCTGGCCAATAGGCAAGTGCATCAAGTGATCCGCGGTCACACACAATAAGTTGTTCGGGGTTCGTCTTGATTCGTAGGGCTTCCAATTCTTTTTGTGTTTCGTAGATTGCCTTTTGTGCGTGATAATAACCATCGTAACTTTTCACGCGAGGAAAGCCGCCTTTGTACAAAATCGAAGCGGCCTCCGGAACAACCTTTACTTTCTGTCCGAATTCTTTTTTCAAGGCTTCGATTAAAGTTGTTTTTCCTCCAGAGGGGCCTCCGGTGATTGCGATTTTTACAGTTGGGGTTGGAGAAGCTGAACTCATTTAAGACACTCTACAATAACATCATGGTTGATCCAAGCGACCGGCCATTTTGGATTTTTTCCATCTTGAAGCATGATTTGTCCGCAGGCCTTGAATATCAGCTCGCTCAAAGCAAAAGAAGACAGTACCTTTTCATCTTTGTGCATTGATATAATTTGAGCAGAAGTTTCTAAAGCTAAAGCCAACTGTTCTTTGACTGAGTGTTGAGGCCAACCTTCATAAATACTTGTTTTCGCCGTTTCATGAGAGTTCGAAAAGCTGTCGACGATGTTGAAGACCTCTTCTAATGTCACATCGTCTTTTAATACATTTTCACAATCTTTTCGAGCTTTCGCTGTGACCGGGCTTTTGGGAGCCAGTTTTTCGAAGGCACGTACTAAATTGTACAATGGAATTTCAACACCTTGAAAGATTGAGCTCGAGTTTGTCAAAATTTCGGGGCAGTTGTAAACGCAAGTATGGACTCCTTTTGCGCTCCAAGCTTTTGAGAAATTTTCAAGATCGATCTTCGACCAACCTTGAAGATAGGGGGCATAGGACTGCCATTTGAATTCTCCGTCGATTACAATTTCAGTTCCGTGATAGCCATAGGCAACGTAACTGACCGTTCCTCCTTCAGATTCGACTTTTTTCCTAAGATCTGTAGAGGCATCGACTAAGATATTGAAAGTCTCGGCAGTGACTTCATGAAAATTCAATTGCAAAACTCTTCCAATTCCGCTGTTCCAGAAAACAGGTGAAGGGATGAAGCGATCTCCAACTCCCTTAAAAACACGATTCATAAGAGGCATAACGATCTTGCAGCGAGGCACGCCGCCCGCCATTAAGTGGGCGAAGTGAATATGATGTCCTGGGGTCACATACTTTTCGACCTCTTTTAAAAATAAATTGGTATTTTTACGAAATCGTTCGCGGCCTTTTTTTAGGCTTTGCTGAAGTGAGGACTCTTCAATTTTTGCATTTTGCCATTCACTCAGTTTGATGTCTTTAAGCTGATCGTTCGGTGAACGCCCTAAATCGTCGGTTTCCATGTCAAAACCGGCCTCAAGCGGAATATTGATAAAAGGTTTCGGAATATTTTCGGCTTCAGCAGGTGTTAAAGCGCGCAGATTTCCATTTTCATCACGGCGACCAACTGTCGCGCGAATTACGGTCATTCCATTTTTTTCAGCTTCCTCAACAAGTCCGTTTGCGTATCCGCGGTTAAAAAGTTCCCCGAATAGAACTAACACGTCGCCTTTTTTGTAGTTCTGATTCTGTGGCTTTTCACGTAGGGGAGTGTAATCTTTCATAAACACCTCGATTTATTTTAAACTCGAGAAGTCTAGCTTACAGGTGGACTTGACTCAACCATCCCCTATTTGACACGATTGGTTGATGGAATTTGTGAATGAAAATCGGGCGCAAGTGGTCAGCTTGGTGCCTTCTTGGACAGAAACTTTAATCTGGGCCGGTGTGGATGTTATAGGACGTACACGATTTTGCGTGCACCCAGTTGAAAGAGTTAACTCTATTTCTGCTTTGGGCGGAACTAAAGGGATAGATTTAAAAAGATTAATTGCCTTGAAGCCTGATTATGTTGTTTTAGATCAAGAAGAAAATAAAAAAGAAACTGCTGATCAGCTTCTGCAGTCCGGAATTAAAATTTTGGTATCTCACGTTTCTGATTTTAAGAGTGCCTCGGCTTTTTTAGAGCAACTGGGGGAAGAGCTTCAATCGGATAGACTTTTAGAATTATCGCGTCGCTATTTGACAATACCCAAGTTAAGTCAAGATCTCTTTTTAAAAAATATTTTAATCGAAGGGACATGGGACGATTTAAAGTCTGATCGAATAGAATATGTGATCTGGAAAAATCCATATATGGTCATCGGAAAAAATACTTTTATTGATGAGGTTTTAAAAAAAGCTGGTTTATTTGTTCAGCATAATGAAAAGTATCCCGTAATCGAAGAAGGCGAACTTAAACAAAGTTTTTGTTTTTTTTCAAGTGAGCCCTTTCCATTTGCCAGTGAGTACGCCAAATTAATAAGGAATGGTTTTAAGGGAGCATTGGTTGATGGTGAAAAAATCAGTTGGTACGGAATTCGTAATCTTAATTTTTTAGAAGGTTGTGTTGGATAAAGTCTGCAATTTTTTTGGTTGCACCTTTATTTTTTTGCATTTCTAAACGAATTTCGGCCTTCAAGGCTTTTAAGTTTTGAGATGTTAGTTTTTTGTATGAATCAATCAGCTGTTTCGAGTTTTCTCCAGGAAAAATGTATTTTGGTTTAACACTGTAACGAAGTGCTTCGGGGTTATTTTGATAATGTGGACCTATAAAGACGGGTAGACCGCAGGCTAATGGTTCCATGACTGAATGAACCCTTGATTTAAAAGATCCCCCCACAAATGCCAAATCAGAAAATCGGTAGGCGTCAGCGAGAAAGCCGATTTTATCAATGACTAAAACTTGAAAGTTAAAAGAAACCGGAGATTCAACATGAGATAGGAGCCTATAGCTGAACTCTTTTTCGCGGAGCCAAAGTTGAACCGCGTGCAATCTGTTTTCTGAAGTATCGTGAGGACTTAAAATAATCTTGTATCCATCGCGAGCCGCTACTGACATAAGTTCGATCAGGTGCAATTCGTCTTCCGGCCAAGTCGACCCCAGAGTCAAAAATTTTTCATCGGCAGGAAGCTGAATTTTGGCCGGCTGATCGAGTCGAATAAAGACCTGATCGAAGCGAGTATCGCCATCCGTTTGAATGACCGTATTTCTATTTGTCACAATAGATTTTACCCAATTTTCTACGGCCGTGTCGACGCATGAGATAAGGCTGAATTTGTTAAGTATATTTTTAAGCCAGAATCCGCCTGAGCCTATAGTTGGAAAGTAAGAAACTAAGACAAGTGGAATATTTCTTTTAGCACACTGATGAATCATTTCTGGCCAAAGATCAGTGCGCGAGATTATTAAAATTTTTGGATCTAATTTTTGAATAAGTAGACCTATCGAATAGCGATCGTCCCAAGGAATTGGTAAAAATAGATCGACTTGATCTTTAATATTTTCGAAAAGCTTTTCGGCGGATTCGGAAGAATATGTAACTACAATTGGGTCTTGCGGAAAACGAGTTTTAAGATCTTTGATTAATGCTTTGGCGTATTCAATTTCTCCGCTTGAGGCGTGCACCCAAATAGCTTGGTTCATATCTAAGCTTTGATATTTAAGCTGTAAAGTCGATCGCATAGCGATCCATCGCTTCGCCTTTTCTGATAAGAATGGCGCAAGAACTATTGCCAATGTTTTGAGTAGTAAATAAATAAGGCGATAAAAGCTCATCGTGAATGGGACCCTAATAAAACTTGGCTGAGTTTGGCACTGACTTCATCAGCTTCAATAGATTTTAGACATTCATGAAAGTTAGGATTTACGCATGGGCCCTGACCGTGTTTACTGCAGGGGCGACAAGCTAAATTTCTTTCAAGTATTTGAGTGGTCGGTCGAGACGGAAAACCAAAAGGTGCAGGCCCCATCAGCGCAATTGTAGGTTTTCCGACTTGTTCAGCAAAATGTAGTAATCCCGTGTCGTTGGCTACAACTGCTGAAGCCTGTTGAACTAAAGCCGCAGATTCGCGGAGAGAAGTTTGCCCCGTTAAGTTCACAACATTTTTGAATGAGTTGAGCTCTTGAGTGAATAAATCTGTGGGGCCGGCCAAAACAACAAATTGAATTTGTGGATTGAGATCTATTAATTTTTTCCAGTGGTTGATCGGCCAACGTTTTAAAACATAAGCGGCTGAAGGGGCTATAACTACAAAATTTTTCAAAGAGTGTTTTTGCACAATCGCCTTAGCCTGGTTCAGTTCAGTTTCTGAAAAAAAAAGTTGCGGAGGTTGTGGAAGTGAAAAAGGGTAACCCCATTTTTCAAGAGGCTTTAATAAATCTCTTTGTCCCGAAAAAGGTTTTTCAAAATAATTTCTGTGAAATCGTAATAGCATGAAGCGCTTAAAGCGCATCATGGGCCGAGTCAGTTTTTGTGGAGCTTGCACAAAGAATCGAATAAAAAATGATCGCAAATTATTGTGGGCATCATAAATGTGAGTAAAGTTTTCGTTTTTAAGTTCTTTAATCAATCTCCAGAGGCCAACTAAGCCCTGGTTGCGATCAAGACGCCAAATTTTTTGAATGTGGGGGTTGTTTTCTAGCAGGCCGGCAAGATCTTGACGAGTTACAAACTGAATTTCAGCTTCGGGCGAATGTTGGCGGATGAGGCTTGGAATGCTCAAGGCCTGAGTCAGGTCGCCAATGCTTGAAAATCTTATTATGAGAACCTTCATACTTTGACATCATATTTACAAAATCTGGCACGTGTCTAGTGAAGGCTTGGTTTCATGCTTTAGAAATCATTGAAATCGAGATTATGCTCGATTTAGGGCATAAAGCTTGAAGTATGTGATAGTATGAACTGGATCAAATACGCCTTCGTTTTTTGTTTTCTCACAATGGGATCTGTGTCTCATTCTGAGATGCGTGTTTTGCTGAGAGCAGAAGGTTTATCTTTTGTGAGCCCTGATTATGAGAATACTGAACAAAAGTCTTTTGGTTTTTTTGGAGCCTCTTTGCTTCCGGATGCGAAGAAAACAGATATGATTATAGTCAACTTGACTGGATTATATGCCGCAGAACAGCCGGCATTAAGCTATTTAAATATTCGTGAACTTTATTTCAATTATCAAATCGACTCGTCTTCTAAGTTCTTTTTTGGGCGCAAAATTAATGACTGGTCTCATCTAGAATCAGAATGGAATTTAGGGTTATTCAATCCGCAATTTCGTTGGAATTCATTGGCTCCTGAAGCACAAGGGTTAACGGGTCTTTTTTGGCAAAAAAAAGAATCGTTGTGGAGCTTAAGTTTATTTGCATCACCTGTTTACATTCCTGATCAAGGCCCTGGTTACGAGCTGAAAGATGGAAAATTTCAAAACAGTAATCCTTTCTTTTCAAGTCCACCACAAAATGTAAGTTTTAAAAATGGAGTTATTCTTCCGATCGACTACGAACTTGAAAAACCTGAAACCAGTGAAGTTGTTTTTCAAACGCTTTACGGCGCGCAGCTGCAACTCGGAGAAAAGACGGGTTTTTTTACTAGTATTGCAGGAATTCATAAGCCGGCGAATCAGCTTTCTTTAGGCTATAAAGTAGTTGGTGTAGTTGATCGTGTTCGAATTGATGTAGTTCCGAAAGTCTACACCGAAACTAATTTAGCAGTTGATGTTGGTTATCGAGAAGAGGCGGGTTCTGTAACCCTATCGGCTTTGTATTCGAACCCGAAAGCGGCTTCATATGAAAACGGATTTAATGCGCCAGAGTTCAAAGAAAGCGTAAGCTATGGACCGCAATTTATATTAGATATAAAGCCTTTCAAATTTCAATTGGCCTACTTAGATATCGTCGGCGGAGATATTAAGGATTTAGGGCCCGATGCATCTGAAGATCGCAAAGCTCTATCGCAAAGGTTCTTATTTCGGCAAGCTTTCCAAATTCAACTCTCACATTCGGATGTCTTTTTTAAATCATTTAAGCTAGATACTTCATTCCAATACCGTCAAAGTGAAAAAGATGAATTTAAACAAATTCGTTACAAACAAAGATTGAATCTAAAAGGCCCTTGGGCTTTTTGGGTGGATTTTTTATTGATTGAGACAGCAGAAGATACAATCTCGAATATGGGACCTTATCGGAATTTGGATCAAGTCTTTCTGGGAGTGACGTATGACATTTAGAACTGTGCTTTTAATTTTTTTAGCCCTCATTCAATTTTCTTGTAGTGAATTTCTTAAAGGTAAACCCAAAAAAGACGATACAATTGAAGTTTCAAAAAAATCTGAAGATTGTATGAAAGATGTTTCAGAAAAGTGGAAATTATTTTTAGAATCTTCTGCTGAAGATAAAGAACTTGATAAGGCTTTTGCTTGCGTGGACTCAACAATGCAAGAATTTGAAAATCGAGTCGAAGGTCGCGCGGATGCGAACTCGTTCACAGTTGAAGAGCTTCAAAAAGTTTTTGACAAGTTTATGTCGGGCACAAATATCCCATCGGATGCGACTAAGGATTTGATGATACTTAAGGCGGCCGTAGTAGGCGGATCCCCTGATAAACTGACCAAAAAAGAGATTTCGGAAATGCGCAAGTATTTAGAAGTTGTTAAGTCAGAAGCGAAAGCTTTGATGCCCTATGTGGCGCTTTTGAAGTTTAAAAAAGAAGGAGAGTCTTTTTCAAAGAAGATGTTACAAGATGGTTTCGGACAATTGAATGTCAGTTTGAAAACTCTTTTTCGTGCCAGTCAGGTTTACCGATCTGAATATCAGTTTTCCGATTTACAAAATTTGGTTACAAATTTGAAAATCTTGAATGAACAGCAATCCAATTTAATGCCGCTTGCAGGTTTGATCAAAAATCTTTTAGTCGGAAATCAATCTTTGCAATCTGAATACGATTATTTAGGTTTCATTGATAATTTTACCGAAGTTTTAAGGCTGTATTCATTTCATATTCAAGGATACGTTCAATTTTCGATCGAAAAGAAAGTTTCAATGGATGACACGGTTGAGTATGTCGAAAATTGGATTTCGCTTCTGGAAAATTCATTACAATTTAAGCGTAGTAAAATAATTAGCGTAGAAAATTTAGACCCATTCATTTCTGAAATTTCAAAGCGGGGATTGTTTCCAATTGCAGTTAAAACGGATACGCTTTTGCAATTTTATAAGCTTTTGATCGTTCGAGGATTCGATTCAGGTACTTCCGCAGATGTGACGGCATTTACGGGTTTTACGAAAGCACATATCAGTCGAGTACGCCGAGAAATTGCCGTTTTTAAATTATATTTGCAAATGATTGCGCAGTTCGACTTAGACAAAAGTTATAGCCTTTCATTCATACAATCGAAGGTGCGTTCCTTTGATGCGAAAAATGTTTCATTTTTAAGTAAATTTGATCAAAATTCAAAAAAACTCGTGTTAGATGCTTTTGATGAGTTGCGCAAAGAATTACTATCTGAAAGACCTTCGATTTACTTCAAGAAGAAGATGGTCATTGCTGCAAATCAAGCCGAATGGGGTCAGAATTGGCAAGATCTGGCTAGAGGTCTTTATGTTAAAATGTTAGCCCGCGAACTTTTAGTCGGATGGGGAACAACGCCTCAGTCTAAACTTATTTCTGCGGCCTATCTTTCAGAGGCGCAGCTCACGCAGTGGTATTCGGATTTTAGGCAATTCGGAATCGAGGTCAAAACTTTTGATCCTCGAACAACGACCTCGGGTGCCGTTAGTTTTAAACAAGCAAATCTTTTAACTTACGCCGCAGATGGTGACGATCGTATGAATTTTTTAGAAACTGTTCAATATTTAAATATGCTTCTTTCAGGAGGCGGGCAGACGATTGCAGAAATGCGTTCGGGGTTCGAGTCTGCAAAGTGCCAAATTGAAGATAAAGATGTCTTTGGCAATCAATGGATGGATGAAAAATGTGTCTCGGCTGATCTAAAACAAAATTTTGCTCGATATTTTGTTAATTTACCTTACATGAGTCGGTTTGTTTCTAAGATGAATGATCAAGAATTTTATGATTATTATCATCGAGTCATGGCGGTCGGCCGTGTCAATCAACAGCTAACTGGGCAGCGAATTGAAACTGCTGATTTAAGAAATATGTCGATACTTCTTTATAGTATCGAAGTTTTGTATGCGGTATTTGATGCCAATCAAGATTGGTCATTATCTCCGGATGAAATTCGCGCATCCTATTCTAGGTTCAAAAATTTCGCGACTAATTACGCGAAAACAAACGCAAAAGATCAATTAGAAAAGTTTAACGGATTGTTAGCAAAAACCATCGGCGGTTATGGATGTTATTCTGAAAATGACCTGATTCGCGAATCATTTGTGTTTCTTGTGTTTAAAGGAAAAGTGCCTCAAAAGTCAGATTTAAAAAATGTACCATGCTATGGAGTCCCTTTAATGGATGCACGCCCACTCATTGAAATTGAAGGAAGTGTGGGGCGAGGTGAAATTATTAATACTTTCAAATTAATGCAGTCCGTATTAGGCTCATAGTTGTGCCAGTGAGATTTGTAGTTTCGAAAACCCAGTGGATTCTTTTGTTTGCATGTACGAGCATGTTTGCGCTGGGCTTAGCGGATAATATTCGGGGGCCTTTATTTCCGGAGTTAATTTCGTTTTTTCATCTTTCTAATACAGAGGCCTCTTCAAGTTTTGCAATTACATCTATGTTTGGATTTTTCGGAAACTTAATTGCCGAAAGAATTTTAAGGAAAGTTTCGATCGATCGATTGCTTGTTCTTTCATTGATTATCATGTCTGTGTCCTTGTTCGGAATGGGAATCGCACCTTATTTTGTTGTTTATATGATTGCTGCAGCTTTTTTTGGTTTGAGTATGGGGTTTATGGGGATTACCCAGAACTTAATGGTCGCAGAGAACATAACCGGAGAAGTTCAGACTAAGGCATTATCTGGTTTGCATTCTACTTATGGCCTATCAAGTCTTGTGGCCCCCTTTGTCGCATCTTATGCGCCCGGTCTTCTAGGCAGCTGGAGAGCTGGAATTTTTGTAACATGTGGGGCTTCAATATTGGTTTTTGTATGCACTCATTTTATTCGATCAAAAGAATCAATTTCTCATGTGAAAAGCCAGTCACTTCGTGAAGATATTCAGATTGAACCTCAACGCAATATGTTTGCATTGTTTATGTTTGGTGGAATTCTGGCTTTTTATGTGGTTACTGAAATATTGGTTTCATCACGGTTGGCCTTGTATATGCGGCAGTACTTCAATATGGGTCTTAAAGAATCAAGTTTGTATGTGACTTATTTTTTTAGTTTTTTGTTGTTAGGTCGTTTGGGATTCACATTTAAAAAATTTGTGATTTCAATTCGAACTCAAATGAATATTTTGTTAAGTTTGACTTTGGTGTGCGTTTTATTAGGTTTAATTATTCATCCATTTTTATTAGCGTTTTCTGGTTTGGCAATGGCTCCGTTTTATCCACTAGGAATTGCTTATCTGTCGGAACAAACCCACATTCATAAGCGACGATTTATTACGTTTGCATTGGCCTTTCAAAATTTTTGCTTGATAACTATGCATTTTGGGGTTGGTTATTTGACTGATCAATTTGGTTTATTAAATGCTTTCGGAGTTGGAATCGTTTCGATAGTATTGTCATTGTTATGTATAAATTTTCACCCTCGAGTTTCTGCATGAAAATTCTTTTTATGCTTTTGGTCTATTTGACTATTCCTCTGTCGACATATGCTGAGTACATTCCTGGAAAGTCGGCTTTAGTAGAAGCCTTTGTCGATCATCAAAAGCTAACAGGAATTTCGGAAACAGATGAATGGGAAGTCGGCGAGATACTTCCTATTATTTCTAAAAATGCAAAGTTAGGTGTGATTGGGTTTGTTGAACTGAACTCAATACGCCCGGTTGGATTTAAAAAATTTGAACTGCGATTAAAGCTTCTGCGGCAATCTCGAAAATACTTCATTCAATCGGGTGACATCATTCGACGAATGGATATGTCGACCTCGAATGAGGACTATGTGGGCACAACTGATTTGCTCATTCGTAAAAGTACGATGGAGGTTTCGTCGCGCTATCGTCCGTTTGTTTATCAAGGCTTGGGTATTGGCGATACGGCGCAGACATTATATAAAAATGAACTTTTGATTAACTACATCGGAACGGTCTATTTTGGAGCCACAGATTGGTTGACGCTAGGAACGCAAGTTCCATTTAACGTTCTGGGGCGCCCAAATGCGAATTTTCGCGCGAAAATTTATGATTCTGAGTCAACAACCTTAGCGACGGGCCTTTCTTTTGTTCGTTTGATTCAAGAAAGACAAGCCACTTTAAATTTAAATTTGTATTGGGATTCGACATCAACAGATTCATTGATTACACATACGTTTTTAAGTTTAGGATTAATTAGTTGGGACGGAGCCAAAGAGGCGACGGCCGTGAAAGCATTAGGATCAAGCTCGTTTCAAACGGGTTATGAAGTTATTTTAGATAATTGGGATCGATTTCTGATTGGTCCCAATTATAACTTCGAAAAGAAAGCGCTGGGCGGTTACCTTTCTTATGTTTGGGTCTACGATCGGGCGCACATTCAACTTTCAATGAATGCCACAGATATCACGAAGTTAAGACTAGATCCATCAGATGGTTACTACGGATTTCTTGATTTGTATTGGAGATATTAATGGCTCAGTTTTTTGTTAGTTGCCAAATGGGTTTTGAAAAAGAATTGCACGAAGAATTGCAAACATTTTGGTTTGAAATGATGGACCTCGATGGGCAGCCGACTCGAACTACATTGAAAGAATTCGAAATCGTACCGGGTGGAATTGAAATTGAAACCGAAGACCACTTAGGTTATCAAATTAATTTTTTCTCGAAGTTGGCGAATCGAGTATTGATTCGAATAGCAAAATTTGAAGCGCGATACTTTGATCAACTTGAAAAAGAGTTTAAGAAGGTTGATCTTGAAAAGTGGCTTACGCCGCAAGGGTTGCAATTAAAAATCGAGGCTCATAAATCTAGAATAAATAATCAAAAAAGTATCGAAGAGTCATTGAGCAAAATCTTAATTGCAAAAAAATTTAAAATTGTTTCTGAGTCAGAACAAATTTTATTTTTGCGAAATGAAAAAGACCGAGTAACTTTAAGTTTAAATACCTCGGGGCAGCACTTGCACAGAAGGGGTTACGCCACTTTTCGAGGAGAAGCTCCGCTACGCGAAACATTTTCAGCCTATTTATTTAGGCAGGTTCTCAAAACGGCAAAGTCGACGGCCCATTTAACTTTGGTTGATCCTTTTGTAGGATCAGGAACTTTATTATTTGAGGCTCAATCAGAAGCGTCTCCTTTGTTTAAACGACAATACTCATGGCTCAATTTTAACAATCGGCCAAAGCTATTTAAGTCAGATACTTGGGTACTTAATTACAAGTGGCTGCGAAATCAAAGAAATTTAGATTGTTTCGGATATGATTTTGATTCGAAGGCGATTGCAAATCTAAAAAGAAATGAAGTTCTTTTTAACGAAACTTTTTCGCAAGTCAAAAGTGCGATTCAAGCTTTTGAGGCCGACAGTTTAAAAGCGGATCTGGCCCTGCTCAAAAGTGCTTCGTTTTCGAAAAATTTATGGTTAGTGACGAATCCTCCGTACGGTCATCGCCTTGAAGAAGGCGGTGCGGTCGCCATTTTAGAGCGATTTGAGCGTGAATTAAGTCTACAGGGGCTAATTGTTTTACACCCAGAGTCTTGGAATTTTAATTTTCAAAAATTGAAGCTTGTTTCTAAAAATGACTTTAACAATCAAGGCCTTAGGCTGAAAATATCGGTGTATTCCCTTTAATCGATCCTGTGGTTTTTTCATTGTTTATCAGGATTTGGTCAAGCCTCTCGACGAATTCTAATCCCTTCAGTATAAACAAGCTGTATTTTTAAAGGGGTTTTCCATGAAATTGAAGTTTTCAATTGTTTCGATTTTGGCTGCAGGGGTTCTTTTTTCTTCGTGTGAACCACGCGATAATAAAATCACTCGACCTGATACGCGTGTGAATCCAACGGGTGGCCCGGCTGGGGCGACGGATGGAAAAGCTGATAACTATAAATACATTGCAATGCTTGCTGATCGTCAGGTTGAAGCGATTGAATTGTTTCGTGCCATCACTGATGAGCAATTTGCTGCTGCAAAAAATATGATTCTTGAAGACGTTGAAGTTGATGGAATTAAACTCAAAAAGATTTCGACGAAATCAAATTTGAAATCTGAAAAATTTGAAACGACTCGCGATTCGAATTTATTAGTTCAGCTAGTGACTGATGAAAATGGAAAGCTTCAGCAAATCTTGGCCAAAGAATCGCAAGCCCAACTTTCTTTTGAAAAAGTGGTTAAATTGTCTAACAAAACTGATATTTCAGTTAAAAATAAATTGAAAAACTTGGTGATTGCGAACTTAGGAAATGATTCATGGCATGTGAGCTTAACCTCTTCTGATGAAATCAATTTGAAGATCGGGAAATCACTTATGATGAATGTTTTAAAATTTACATTTTCTCCGGTTGATGCTGCCTTAGATACTTTTAATGTTAAAAATGTTGAAATGATTCACATGCGTTCTGGAGCATTGGTGGGAGATTTCTCAATGAAGTCTGATGCCGCGACCACAATGGTTGTTGCCGCTAAGACAGCGGAAAAATGTACTTCTGTTTCTGGTGTCTTACACTTGAATTCAATTGAGACTAAGAAGAATAAAGACAACTCTTTGTCTCCATTGTATGATCGTACTTTAACGTATACCGATTCAACAGTATTAATAAAAGCCGGCAAAGATGATTTCCCGTTGCCAGCTGCTGAATGTGAAAACCGTCTTTCGGTTGATCTAGGAAAATTGCTGAACTAGTTCTTAGATTTTAAAATTTGTATTCTTGAATAAAGAGGGAAGTGGTCAGAGACTCCCTCTTTTTTTTCGGCGTTAAATCGTAGAGGTGTTCCGTTGCGCTTCATATGGGTTGGCGATGCTACGACTTGAATCGAATCAGTTAGCAATTGAAGTCCTAGGTCTTTCAAGTTTTTCGAGAAAACTAAAACGTCTAAATGTGACCATTCACCTTTGTAATTGTGACTGCCTTTGCAGGATTTGCATCCGACTAGATGTGAAACATCACCGACTTGGCTCATTTCATTTTTGAAGTAGCCTTTTTCATTCTCTTCAGTATCGATGATATTGAGGTCTCCACCAAAAATGACAGCGCGGCCTTGTTTCATATATTGAGCCATTAAGTTTTTTGCATATTGAATGGCTTGCGCACGCCATTCAGTTGGATTGCTTTGTGAAGGGAAATGCCCGACTAAGAATGTTAAAGGCTTTCCGTTAGGGGCTTGAACTGTAACTTCAAGAATTCCGCGAGATTTTTGGGCCCATTTTAATTGTTCAGGGTTTGAATCTTTGTAGGGAATAATATGTAGCTTCTTATCGACTAATGGAAATTTTGAAATAAAACCAGGGTCAATTCCACGGGTGTCTGGGCCTTCAATGAGTACGATGGTTTTGTAGCCAAGATCTTTTAATTGATCGCTTACTAGACGTTTTAGAATAGATTCGTTTTCGACTTCAATTAGAAACAGATTATCGGGGCCTTGACCGCGATCAACGTATCGAATGACTTGCGCTATGTTATTTAGTTTTATTTTTATAATCTCTTCGTTCCAGTCGAATGATTCGCATTCTTGACGGTAGTGAGGGTTTTTCATTTCGGCGCAAAACTTCTGCACTTCAGGACTTTTCTTCTTTTCAGCCGATGGCAGGTAAGTGAAATCTTCACGGTCTTTATCGTGAACCGCATCGAACAGATTTTCGACATTAAAACTCATCACTGAGAATTCGTTTGCGCCTTTGGCAACGAGTTCAGGAGAAATTGGCTGATTATCAGTGTTTACGGCAACTTCTTTTTGCGAGCACGAAATGGTGCTAAGCAAAACCAAGCCGACGGCTAATATCAGAGGGAATCGTCTTAACGAAAGCTTAAATTGGTGTTGTATTTTTTGCATGCTAAGACCATATTCGAAAACAAATTTTGGCGCCAGATTTAGGAAATTTTAGTGCGCTGTGATATAAGGTCTATATCTGTAATAAGGGGAGCCGGTCGTATGAAAATCCAACTTTTTGCATCTATTTTAATGCTTTCAATTTTTGCGCAAGGGCAATCAACGGGACCCGCTGCTGCAGACAGCAGTACGACAAGTTCGACTTCTGTAAGCAAAGAAAATTCGTCTCAATCGAATTCAATTGGGGCTGTTGTGAAAGATGACCCCGATTATTTTTCGAAATCTTCATTCGGAATGGCTTTTTACAGTCTAGGTGGATATGACGATTCGCAATTTAATAATTCGGATCCTTCGTTTTCGATGTATGACGCCTATGTTTCTTTAAGTTGGAAAATGCCAAATGATATTCGTTTAGCTTTGCTGCCAACATTCGGATACACGACATCAGGTAAAGATAATCGTGGGCAAGAAGCGACAGACAAATTTTACTGGCGCGACTTTTCAATTTCAGTTGCGCAAAACAATCTTTTTGAAGACTACATTGGTGCTTCTTGGAATTTAAAACAGAAAGCCCGATTGTACCTTCCGACGAGTGATGGCTCTAAAGAAGAAGGCATGATTGCTCGTATTCGATTAGAGCTTGAAGCTCGATACAACTTAGATCGCTATTCGAGCGTTCGGGCTTATATTAAGCCAAGCTATTACTTTCAACGTTCTAAATCTTACTTAAGTGGTACCAAAGTTAAGTCTTCAAAATTAATCGATGCTGAAAACGGAGCCGAGTTAAATTGGAGTTTGAATAAGTATTTCTCGGTTAAACCTGGCTTTGAGATCAAAGAAAAATGGGCAAACTATTCCGAAGCGAATGCTTCAGATTTGAAATCTTTTAATAAAACAACAGATGAGTGGATGAATTTTAATGGAACTCATAGCACGGTGATCGACTACCGTTTTGGTGTCGAGATACGCCCAACCCGTAGTATGAGTTTTACTATCGGTATCCAAGATGAGCATGACTTAGCAGATCCATCGGTGGCACCTATGACTAGTTATTCTTTGTTAACTAATATCACGATTCTTTAATTAGCTAATTTCAATGCTATTCCCAAGTTTCATTTAAATTGAACTGCATCAGCTGGCCCGCCCAGTTGAATTGCAGTTCGCAGGCTCTGAGTGCGATTCCACCACTCCAGTCTTTTTTTGCGCCGTACATTTGATCGCCTACAATTGGGGAACCAATTTCACTTAGTTGTGATCTGATTTGATGCGTGCGACCTGTCAATAAATTGATTTTAACCCACATGCAGTCATCGATTTTTTTTTGATCGATTATTTCGAGCTCACAAAAAGCCCATCCCTCGACGGCCGTGGCTGATACTTTTTTTGGAGCTCGCGGAGATGGTTCCATATAGTGAATCAATCGAGCTGGTAGCTCACGATTACTTTCAACAAGCGCGCTATATTTTTTTTCAATAAGCTGATCTTGAAGTTGCATATTGAAGGCTCTGACAAATTGAGTATTTTTGGCATAAACAATAAGTCCTTCAGTCAGGCTGTCTAAGCGGTGGGTGATATAAAGAGGTACTTTTATGGCTTCGCTGGTTTGTGTCAGTGTATTTTCAATGATGTTGTCGACCGAAGGGTGACTTGGAATTCCACTGGGTTTATTCAAAATAACGAAATCTGAATTTTCGAATACAATTCTTGAACGCCAATCAATATCGCAATTGTACCTGCGTGGTTTGGTGTGAACTCGAATAGTTTGTTGAGCTTCGATCAGATTATTTGAAGTTTGCCTTTGATTATTTACGTAAATCGCCCCGAGTTTAAGCAGCACTTGGACTTCGGTCTGTGTTAATTGCAAAGTGTTTACTATAATATCAACAAGCAAGTCGCAGGTGGGATTCGCAAAATGCTTCACGCCATATTCGAAACCTTGTGAACTAATTGCGGGTGAATTGATCTCTGACATGAAAAGGGCTTAGCACAGTGTACCGATTTGCTTCAAGTTCTTAACAACACCATCATTTTTGATCATAGTAGATAGGATGACTGATGTATCTTTGATCGAATGTCTTTGGACGAGCAAACAATCTTTAAGTTGCCTAACGCCCTATGCTTACGAGCCAACTTGGATCTACACTTTTTTGATTGTGATGATGCTATTGTCAGCTGTTGGGCTTCCATTTCCTGAAGAGGCCACATTAGTTAGCGTGGGTGTTTTGGCCTATATGGGTATGAATCCAGATATGTATCCCCCACCTTATCCGGGAGCGCCTCATGTTAATCCAAAAACCGCGGCAGTTGTCGCATTTTTAGCGGTATTTTTAGCTGATTTTTTAATCTACGGCATTGGTAGGGTATTTGGTCGACGAATTTTCGAACTAAAGCCTTTGAAAGCAGTTTTGTCAGCGGAAAACCGGGTGCGAATTGAAAGTTGGACGCAAAAATACGGAGCTTATGCCTGTGGAATATTCCGTTTTACACCTGGGATTCGATTTCCGGGGCATTTAGCTTGTGGGATGCTGAAGTTTCCAGTTTGGAAATTTGCTGTGATAGATGGAATTGCTGCTTTGATTTCGGTTCCGACACAGATTTTGCTTTTGGCTCATTATGGAGAGCCTATCTTAAAATTCTTAAAGCAATTTAAAATTGTTGTGGTTTGTTTACTTGCAGTGTTACTTCTTGTTTTCTTATACAAAAAATACATTGCAAAAAAGCCTCAAGCGTCAGGGCAGCCTTAAGCTGCCACAAACTCTTTAGATAAATCTTTTTCGTTTAAATGAAAGCTAATATTTAAGCTGGTGGCTTTTTTAGCTGAACTTGCTGAAACTTCATGCCAGAAAATTTTATCGTAACCCTCTGCGATTCCGTAAAGTTCTTCGCGAATTTTAAAAAGCATTCCGGCTTCTGACCCTAGAAGCCAATCCATTTGAACATGGTGAAGGGCTTCTTCAAGTTCAGTAGGAGAAAGTGAATTTAAGAAGGTCTTTGGAAGTTGATCAATCAGGCAACAGGCATTGTGATTGTATTGATTGAATGACTTTAGCATCGGATCAACGAAAAGTTTCTCGATGCGAGTGTCTTTGTCTTTGTGCCCAACAAACGGAGTGCTAAGTTTTTGAAATTGCCAGTAGAGCATGGCATCGTTGATTGTGTAGTCTGATTTAGGCAAATAATCTGAAATCGAGTCACACTTGATAGACTCAAAAGATGAATCATCGACGTGTGCATTGTGATCTAAGGCGACCAATGCGCGCAAATGAAATAGAAATGAATAGAAGCAAATTAATTTGCCATTGAACTGATCCGAAAATTGAATAGAAAAATTATACAAAAATGGCACATCTAAAGACTTTTCGAATTCAGAAAGGCATTCTAGAGCGGCGTTCAAATCTGCAAATTGAACAATCGGTTGGTTAAAAGCTTTTTCCCATACAGCGAGCATCTTTTTTTCAAAGGCCTCGTATTTTCCGAATGGATTTTTCATTTCTTTTCGAAGTGATTTCACGCGGGGGGAAGATTTGACGAAGAGAGTGCCGTACGGATCGAATGAATTGTAAGCTTGCGTCGCAAATTTTTTATCTTCAGGTGCTAAAAATTTAAAATCATTCATGCGGTGATAGCAAAGTCCCAAGATGGCATCTGTAAAATATTTGAAGGGATGATGCGGGGTCGAACCTGTAAAATGCTTGGGAATGGCTGAATGAGTCGCCGGGCAGTTTAAGTCCCAAAATTGAATTTGATGCGGTCGTAAAATTGATCCTGATTTCGTTTTGATTTCAATTCCCATTTGAATTTGAGACTTCTTCATGAGCGCTCCTGTGTGCTATTTGCCATATTCTTATATCGGGATTCGTTTGCTAGTTTCGTAGTCCAGTTGTAGTCTGGAAGATCTTATGAAATATCTTGATGCCCATTCGCATTGGTCCGACCCCAGACTTTTCTCTAGAGCCGACTTTGACCAGCTTTTGCAAAAATCATTGGAAAAAAAAATAGAGTTCTTTCTGCTTGGGGGGATTAATCCGGAAGAGTGGCAAAATCAGTTTTTGTTGAAGCAAAAATACCCTACGAACTTTGGTCTGTGTCTTGGATTGCATCCGTATTTTGTAGCCGAAAATAATTTCGAAGCCTGCGAGACGGCTTTGGATTTGTTAGTGCAAAAGCTTCCTGCTGCGATGGCTATCGGAGAAGCCGGGTTAGATTTCAGGCCTCACATCATGAAAGAATCAGAACTTTTGCAAATTGAAATGTTTGAAAACCAGATTGAGATTGCAAAAGCATTTCAGAAGCCCATGGTGCTGCATATTGTTCAAGCTCACGAAAAAGCATTACGCGTATTTGAAATGTGGCAGGCCCCTGAGCGCGGCGGGTTTGTGCATGCCTTCAATGGCAGCTGGGAAACGGCTAAAAAATATGTCGACCAGGGTTTTTTAATTTCAGTTGGAGGGTCCGTTACCTTTGAAAAAAATCGTAAGCTTCAAGACTGTATTCGCCAGATGCCGCTCGAGTATTTGGTGCTTGAAAGTGATTCTCCGGATCAGGCTCCGGCCAATTGGAGCAAAGAAGACCCCAATGATTCGAGCTCTTTGTATGTTATTGCCGAGAAAATCGGGCTTATAAGGAATTTAAGCACTTTTGAGGTTCTTGAAATTGCGACAAGCAACTTTAAAAGACTTTTCAGACTGT
>JACCDQ010378937.1_pt1 | contig 31358 bp, 25 predicted proteins | sample 7446031 | NCBI WGS metagenome assembly JACCDQ01 (sample SAMN15323442, study PRJNA562643) | freshwater metagenome | isolation source: river surface water | place: USA:Blue River Watershed | collected 2017-08-17 | reverse complement strand
TGGCAAATCTGTAATTCGGCGGCCATCAACCATTTTGGTTTCAACATCAAGTTTCACCGCAATTTTTGTGGCTACTTTTCCACCGCCATGAATTAATATCTTTGAGCCTTCGAGGGCGGCAAAATCTGCTAAAAATTGCTTACATGAGCGAGGATTATCTATGACATTGCCTCCGATTTTGATGATGTTTAGTTTCATATTGTTTAAAGGAAGTCTTCGCTTAAAGCGAAGACTTCCTTGTAATGATTTACTTTTACTTATATTTGTAAACTTTAATAATACAAAATTACAAAATGAAAATCGAAACTCTTGCGATTCACGCAGGAAATCATGGCGACCCGACCACGGGTGCAGTTGTTCCTCCTTTGATTCTTTCTACTACCTTTGAGCGTGCCGCCGATGGAAGTATAGTAGAAGGTCGAGATATTTATACTCGTGCTTCGAACCCCAACCGACGAGCCTTAGAAGAAAAACTGGCAGCTCTCGAAGGTGGAAGCGAAGCCGTTGCGTTTGCATCTGGGCAAGCCGCCACGATGAGTATTTTTCATTCGTTGGGCGGGAATAGTCACGTGATTCTGCCTGATGACATTTATTATAACACAAAAGTTATTATCGATAATCTCTACGCCAATTTTGGTCTTACTTGCACGGCCGTAGATATGACCGATTTGGGAGCAATCAAGCGAGCCATTAAGAAAAATACAAAACTGATTTGGATAGAAACCCCATCGAATCCGAGTTTAAAAATAACTGATATTCAGGCAGTAGTGAAAATTGCGAAGGCTAAAAATATTATGGTGGGTTGCGATAATACTTGGGCTACGCCGTTTTTTACTCGTCCATTCGATTTTGGTGTTGATGTAGTGATGCACTCAACTACTAAATACTTTGGTGGTCATTCTGATATTTTAGGTGGGTGTGTAATTCTACCAGCCAATGCTGCATCAAGCGATTTAGCCACAAAAATCCGTACCTTCCAAAGTGTTGGCGGTGGGGTACCTTCACCTTTTGATTGCTGGTTATTGAATAGAAGTTTATCAACTTATGCTATCAGAATGCCTATTCATGCTCAAAATGCCATGAAATTGGCTACTTTTTTAGAAGCTCAATCGCAAATCGAAAAAGTAAATTACCCTGGCCTGAAATCAAACGAATACCATAAGGTGGCTAAAAAGCAGATGGCTAATGGATATGGAGGCATGATGTCGATTTTAGTGAAAGGTGAACAAAAAGAAGCCATGGAGTTAGCTTCTAAACTTAATATATTCAAACACGCCACGAGTTTGGGTGGTGTCGAGAGTTTAATCGAACACCGTTATTCGGTAGAGGGTATTCATTCAACCAGTCCCGAAAACTTATTGCGTATTTCGGTTGGCATCGAAAATATTGATGATTTAATTGCCGATTTCGAGCAAGCCCTTCAATAAATACCTGAAAGCTCTTAAATAAATCTCAAACTAATTCGTTTAATTCGCAGTTTATTCATCACTAAAGCATCATAGTCCCAAAAGATGCTTTTTCTCAAAATAAAACTTATGCTAATGAAAAAAATCCTTTTTTCGATTTTAATTTCCTCGTTTCTTCTTCAAACAAACGCCCAAGAACTAAAAACTAAATTGAATTGGTTTAACCTTGATTTTGAGAAAGATGGTGTTCGTGGAATGAGTGTGGAGCGTGCTTATAATGAGCTTCTGAAAGATAAAAAATCTAAGCCAGTTGTGGTAGCCATTATTGATGGTGGTACGGATGTAAACCACGAAGACCTAAAAGATAGACTTTGGGTAAATACCAAAGAAATTGCAGGGAATGGCAAAGATGATGATAAAAATGGTTTCGTTGATGATATTAATGGCTGGGATTTTTTGGGCGGCAAAGATGGTACTGACGTAAATCACGAACAGCTCGAGATGACCAGAATTTTGAAGCAATTGAAAGATAAATTTGGTGATAAACCATCGAAGAAATTGATTCGTAAAAACAAAGCTGACTACGAATTATTACAGACCTTACAGAAAGAATATGATGAGAAAAAAGCTGAAAGTGAACAATATGCTCCATTTTACAAGCAACTATATACAAATTATGTAGAGTCGGAGAAAGTTGTAAAAGAATATTTAAAAGTTGATAACCTTACGCCAGCGGCCATCAAAGGAATAGATGAAAGCCAAGCTGACCGTAAGGTAAGAGCGGCTAAGAAAACCCTCGAAAAATTTATTGAATTGGGGGCCACGGGAGCCGATATCAAAGAAGCAGCTGAGCATTTTGAAAGCGAATTGAAGTATAACTATAATCTCGATTTTGATGCTCGTAAAGTAGTAGGTGATAATCCGAAAAAACTCGAATACGGAGAATACGGTAATAATGAAGTAACTGGCCCAGATGCTATGCACGGCTCGCACGTGGCGGGTATCGTTGGTGCAAACCGCAACAATAATTTGGGTATCATGGGCGTGTGCAACGATGTACAACTAATGGTTGTGCGTACGGTGCCTGATGGCGATGAGCGTGATAAAGACGTAGCCAATGCTATTCGTTATGCCGCCGATAACGGTGCTGAAATTATCAATATGAGTTTTGGTAAGAAATATTCTCCAGATAAAAAATGGGTAGATGATGCCGTAAAATATGCACAATCGAAAGGTGTATTAATGATTGCAGCGGCTGGAAACGATAATACAGATATGGATACTGACCCACAGTTTCCGAATGATACGTATGAAAATGGAAGCGTAGCAGAAAACTGGATTTCGGTAGGTGCTTTATCTTGGAAACCAGACGTTGATGCCGTGGCTACATTCAGTAATTATGGCAAGAAAAATGTAGATGTTTTTGCTCCAGGTGTTGATATTTACTCGACAGTTCCAGGCTCAAAATATGAAGAAAAAAGTGGAACAAGTATGGCTTCGCCAGCAACGGCGGGTGTAGCTGCTTTATTGAAATCTTACTTCCCTAACCTTACAGCAGCTCAAATCAAGAAAATCATTTTAGAATCATCGGTGAAAGTGCCAGATTTGAGAGTGAAAAAACCTGGTGGAGACGAAATCGTGAAGTTTGAAGATTTATCAGCTACGGGAGGAATCGTAAACGCTTACAATGCCGTGAAAATGGCGATGGAAATGAAATGATAGACCACCGTCAATGGTCAATAGACGATAGTAAAAACGCTCTTTGGGTCTTGTCCGAAGAGCGTTTTACTTTGAAATTATGCCATTAGAGTCCCAATCAATTTCTCTCTCTTATCAGGATTATTCTTAGTGTTTTCGGAAACGCTACTCAAAAGCGTAATTGACACTTTATTATCATCAAAGACCACGGTTAGTTTATCGCCATGAATTTGGTCAACAAACTTAAAGTTTATCTGCAATGTATTATCACTAAGCCAAGTGGCAGTGCTGGCAATGCGTGAAGGAATCACAATCGGATTTGCCGAGAAAGGATTTTTCTGTTTAGCAGGATTTACTTTCCACTTTTCCCAACCGAAACCAATTTTTTCTACTCCTTTACCAAAGTTCAAGCGTAAAACCCCCGCATCAGCAAATAAGCCAAAGCCCACTTGCGTGATACCGAAAGCATTTTTATCTACATTAAAAATCTTATCGCTGTATTTACTCATCAATGACGATTTTATAGAGCCTTTCGGAACACTCAAAGAAAGCTCGCTAAGTTCTTTTTTCAAAGCACTTAACTCAGCAGGATTTTCGGCTAAAGAGGTATTTTTAATAGCGGGTAAAATTGTTTGGTAGGCTGTATCCATTGACTTTTGTAGATTCCAACTTTCTGAAGTCATTACCAAAACGGCATCTTGTTCGGGCATTACCATGCAAAATTGGCCATAAGCACCATCGCCACGATAAAATCCTGGTTTGCAACGCCAAAACTGATAACCGTATCCCTGCGACCAATCGTTATCGCCAGCCTGCGAAGTTGTCTGTTTGCTTGTGGCTGTTTCTACCCAACTCTCGGGTAAGAGTTGCTTGCCTTTCCATTTACCTTTTTGCAGATAAAATTGACCAAACTTTGCAATATCTTCGGTACTTACACGTAAGCCATAGCCTGCCGTATTCAGACCCTGCGGAGATTTCTCCCAGTCGTAGCCTGTGATATTTAACGGAGCAAACAAACGTGGTTGTAAATATTCTTCAAGTGTTTGCCCAGTTACTTTATGTAAAATTGCACCGAGCATATAGGTTGCCCCTGTATTGTACATAAAAAATGTACTTGGTTCATGTTCGACAGGTTTTTCGAGGAACGATTTTACCCAACTTTGCTCAGGTTTTGCACGAATATCGGGCATCGAATCGGTGTGATGCCCCGTATTCATTGTTAGCAAATGCTTGATTTTCATAGCCTTCAAATTTTCGCTGGGTGATGTTGGTGTTTCGTCAGGGAAAAATTTAATTACTTGGTCTTCTACCGAAATTTTACCTTCGTTTACCAAAAAACCAATGGCCGAACTCGTAAAACTTTTTGAGAGAGAGTAAAGGGTATGTTTGTTTTCGGCCGCAAATGGTTTCCACCAACCTTCGGCTACTACATTTCCGTGTCGGAGTAGCATAAAACTGTGCCATTCGAGGCCAGATTCTTTAATAGCTTTCAAGAAGTTGCGAATTCCTTCGGAAGAAATTCCTTGAGATTCGGGGCTTTTTCGTGGTAGGCCTTGCTGAGTTTCGGCGAAAGAATAAAAAGAAGGTAAAATACTTAAACCAATAGAGCCAAGCCCCGTGGTTTTGATAAAATCTCGGCGAGTAGTTTTCATTTTTTAGAGAAAGGTTGAATAGTGTTTTAGTCGATAGTCCACAGACGATAGATTTTTCATAAATCTAACTTTTTTTCTCTATAAAAAGAAAAAATAGTAATGTCTATCGACTTTTAGGAAAAAACTATCGTCTATTGGCAATGGACAATCGACTGAAAAACTATTTTACGGCTTTCAAACTCAAATCCAAACTTTTAGCCGAGTGCGTCAAATAACCCATCGACACATAATCTACGCCACAATCGGCATATTCTCGGACGTTTTTAGGCGAAATATTACCCGATGCTTCCAGCGGAAAACGACCATCAACAATTTTGATGGCTTCACGGATATTTTCGTAACTAAAATTATCGAGCATGATACGCACCACGCCGCCAATTTCGAGAGCCTCTTGGAGTTCGGTAAGGTTACGAACCTCAATTTCAATCGGCAAATCTTTTCCAGTCGATTTCAGGTATTCGTGAGCTGCGTTTAAAGCATTTTTGATACCTCCTGCATAATCAACGTGGTTATCTTTTATCAAAATCATATCAAATAACCCAAAACGATGATTAACGCCTCCGCCAATCTGCACGCCCCATTTTTCAATCATTCTGAAACAAGGAGTTGTTTTGCGAGTGTCCAAAACTTTGGTTTTTGTGCCTTCGAGTAGTTTCACCACTTGTTTGGTTGTGGTGGCAATGCCACTCATGCGTTGCATACAGTTCAGCACTAAACGTTCGGCAGTTAGAATTGAGCGGTCACGGCCTTCCACATAAAAGGCGATGTCTCCGTATTTGACAGGCTTACCATCTTTGATAAGCACTTGCACTTTTAGGTCCTTATCTACAATCTTAAAAATCATTTTGGCTAATTCTACACCTGCCAAAATACCTTCATCTTTTACTAAAAGTTTGGCTTTGCCAATGGCATCGGCTGGAACGGTAGAAAGCGAAGTGTGGTCGCCATCGCCTACGTCTTCGGCAAGGGCTGCTTTTATGAATTTCGTGATTGCTCTTTTATCTAATTTCATGTTTTTTATTATTTTGAAGGCACAAAGTGGCAAAGGCTAAGAGTCACAAAGTAGTAAAAATACGTAGAAACAAGACAGAAATTATTAACTTTTAAAATAACTCTGTGCCTTTGCTCCTCTGTGCTTTTGTCCCTCAATTACTATTTTCTCCAATTATTCTCAAACCTTCCAATGTCAACTCTCGATTTACCTCAACAAATTCGTCTTTCAATGTCGAGATAATCGACGAAAGTCCGCCCGTAGCAATCGCAATACAATCGCCACCGAGTTCGGCTCTCACTTTCTGAATCATGTTTTTTACTAAACCTTCATAGCCCCACAGAATACCCGACTGAATGGCATGAACTGAGTTTTTACCAAGCACCGAAGTGGGTAATTCGAGCGGAACATCGGGTAATTGTGCTGTATTTGAGAACAAAGCCTTTACAGCCGTGCGTAAACCAGGTGCTATTGAAACTCCCAAGACCTTTCCTTCGGCCGAAACAACCGTAAAAGTAAGTGCTGTGCCGAAATCAACCACAACGCAGTTTCGGCCATATTTAGTATAAGCCGCTACCGCATTTGCTACCAAATCGCTACCTATTTCATCTGGGTTATCTATCGAAACCGTTAAAGTCGGGAAAATATACGCATTGACAATGATGGGCTCTAAACCAAATAAGTTTTGAATCAACGATTTAAAAACTGGTGTAAGCGGAGGCACAACACTGCTCAAAACCACTTTAGTAATATCGGCAAAGCGAAGGTTATTTTCGAGGAAATACTGACGAAAACGATATTCAAAATAAACGTAGTTTTCGTCTTTCAGTGATTTTATTCTAAAGTTATGAAGTAGGTTTTCTCCATCGAAAATCCCGAAAGTGGCATCAGTGTTGCCAACGTCAATAACCAGTAAATGTGCTGAGTTTTTTGTCAATGTTTGTTTTTTTATGGCCAAAGTTTGCTAAATCTTCTTAATTTTTCAAATTTTATTTCAAAAACAAGTTTTTAATATCATTCCTACGCTTCAAGAAAATAAATCCATTTTCTTCTTTAATCAGTTCTAAATTTGGGTGATTTCTGTATTCGTCGTAGCGGTCAAACTTAGTTACAAAAAACACAGGTTTATCGACTTTTCCATTCAAAAGCCAATCTTCGTAAGCTTCACCTTTTTCGGCCGAAACTCTTGAAACTGGTTTCTGAAAATAAAATAAATGAGCATAGCTTTTAAAGCCCAGCACATGGATATACACATCTTGCCCACGTTTCGACTCGTAAAAATCAATAGCAGCCCCCTGCGTATAACGCTCGATTTTTGGCACAACAATCGCCCCAAACAAAAATAAACAAACAGCTGTAGCCAGCGAAAGCGTATAGATAAAAGCTCTTTTGCTTTGTTTACGAAGAAAAACTACGGCAAAAATAATAACAGCAAAGTAAGTAATGCCGATAAATATTTCGTAAATATGCCAATCAACCACCGCTTCGAGATTTTTTACCGCAAATGGGTCTTTGATGTAAGGAATTATTTCCTGCGTGTGCATTCCGACGTAAGGTACAGCTGCTAAAACCAACGACAGAATAAATCCAATTGAGAGCAATCCGAAGCTTACCCATTTATTCCAAGTAGCACGTTCATTGAGCCAATCGTAAAGAAATTTAGCGGCCAAAAAAGACACAGGAAAATACGACATCGACGAATAATGCACAATCTTGGTCGTGACGATGCTAAACAAAATCATGACCACCCAAAAAGTAGTTTTCATCCACGGTACAAAGGCTGTCAGTTCGGTCGAAGCACTATCTATTTTTGAATGATTATATAAAAAAGCCCGAATAGCAAAAATCGAAATGGGAAAACAACCTATCAAAACTACAACAAAATGATAATAAAAAGGCTGTCCATGTCCCGCATCGGGCGTACTGAAAAGTCGAATTTGGTAAGTAATAAATTCATTTATAAACCAAAAACCATTATTGATTAGCTCATTGGCAAACCAAATTGAGGTTATAATGACACAACTTACTCCGAATATCAGTATTTCCTTCCATTTTATGGACTGCTTGAATTTTGTAGAAGCAATGTAAAAAAATACCGTTAAGCCCCAAATAAGCCCACCAACGGGTCCTTTTGTAAGGATTGCCAGCCCAATAAATATTCCAGCCAGAAGTGTGTTTAGAATAGATTTCTTTGGCTCAATTTTTGCTCTGAAAAAGAAGTAAATGCCTAAGAAAATACATAGGTTAAAGGTGGGGTCAATGATACCCGATTTGAAATAAAGGTGTGGAGTAAAAGCCCCCAAATACATCAAAGACCAAATAAATCCGAATGTACTATCTCTGAGTTTTTTACCAATTAAAAATAGTATTAATAGGGTAAGAACTCCAATGCAAGCATTTGGAAAGCGAGCCGCAAATTCATTAATACCAAAGAGATGCATGGCGGCAGCTTGCATCCAAAAGAAGAGTGGCGGTTTTTCCCAGAAAGGCTTGAAGTCAATTTGCACACGACTGTAATTACCTGTAAGAATCATTTCTCGGGCCGATTCGGCAAAGTTTATTTCATCCCAATCAAAAAGGTGAACTCCCCCCAAAAATGGGAAATAAAAACAGATACCTAAAAGAATGATGTAAAGTATTTTAGAAGATATTTTGGTCATATAAAGTTTGTTAATTGTCTATTATAGTATCTAAAGCAAAATACCACTCGATAAAAAAACATTATTTAGATAATAACTAAGGTCAATTTTGTGTATCTATGTTTTCTTATTCAGAACTTCGGTTTTAGATTTTACGTATATAAAGTAAATTTCAGATTATTCACACAAAAAAACAATAAACCGAGAAAAAATATCGTAATTTGTATTAAATAAAAGGTTTATAAGAAATTCAATACTTGATAGTGCATAGAGCAATAGAAAATATTTTAAGAAAACTCTACGAAACGTTGGAGCGTTTTTATCCCGATGATGTAAAGATAGATGATAAAAAGTATCTTGAAAAATCAGGGCTCATCAACCTTTTGAATAGTCAACAAGGAAACCTAACATTTTTAATCGACGTTAAACAACTCAGAATAGTTCAAGTGATTGGTAGTGTACTGAAATATACTGGCTACAGCCCAGCTGAGTTTGGCGATAACACACTACTAAAATTCATGACAATGTTTGCTCCCGAGCATCGGTCGTTTATGAATACCTTTGTTTCGTGGATTTTAAATATCGAAAAATTTTTACCAGCTGAATACAAATCTCGGCAGTTTATAAGTGCGTGGGGAATGAAACTCTTCAATAAAGATGGGCACAGTATGCGTTGGTACCTGAATATTATTCCGATAGAGTTTAACGACCAAAAAAATCCCACACTAATCATGATGTCTATCCAAGAAGTAGCTCATCTTGTTAAGGGAGACACCTACTGTATTAGAGGTGTGTTTGGTAACGAAAACAAAAAAACTTTTGTATATTATTCTAATGAGGAAAAGACAATAGATAACGATATAATTTCGGATAGGGAGCGTGAAGTACTTCAGTACATTTCGCAGGGTTTTGATACAAAGCGTGTAGCAATTGAAATGAAGATTAGCCCTAATACAGTTGATAACCATCGTCGTAATATGCTTGCCAGAACTGGTATGCGAGATACGACTGCTCTTATCCAATTATGCAAAATGATTGGGATTTTATGAGCTTAAGAGATTGGTACTGAGATACAATAAAATCAGAATTTTAACATTAAAGATATTAAAATTGAATAAATCTCATATTTTTTTTTAATCTATAATCATTATAAATAGTTGATTATAAGTGTATTGATGTAGTTGTGTGCTTTCTTAGTCAGACTGACTATTGTCATAACCGTAAATTTTGGAGAAATCGCACACTAAACTAAGAAATTCACTTTTTTAGTCACAGCAAAAGTTGTTTTGGGTTCATCGGGGGACATTTTATGCCCCCTTTGCCTTTTCTAACAACTATCAACATATATATATTTAAAAGACGCATCATGCGTCTTTTTTATTTTCTTCAAAAAATGGCTAATAAATGCCTTTTAGGCAAGAGATAGGATATTAAATAAAAGCCACCAAACTCACCGAGTTTGATGGCAAAATAGTTTTGTGTGGATTTATTACTTTTACAAAATTGAGAATACTTTTTCGAAATAAAAATTGACTTAAGTCAATAAATGCAAGACAATACTATTTAGGTATCACGTTCGGCTCGTTTAGAGCGAACCCTACTGAGGGTTTCGGGTCTAATATTGAGGTATGAAGCAATATATTTTTGAGGAACACGATTAATCAAAGTAGGAAAGGTTTCTTCAAACCAAGCCAGTTTTTCTTCTGAGCTACGATACCTGATTAAGAGCAAAAATTTTTCGTATTCGGTCAAGGTTTGTTCAGTTACAAGTCTACCAACACGCTCCATCTGAGGTACTTTTTCGTAAATAATTTGTAACTCTTGCTTGGTTATGTAAAGCAGTTTTACTTTTTCTATAGCTCTTATGCCCATTTCGGTAGGTACTTCATTAATAAAACTGACCGTTGAATAGACAAAACTACCTTCGGGCATCAGCCAATGTGTATTGGTTTGCTCTTCCTCTTGGTATGAAAATTCTTGCAGAACCCCTTCTTCTACAAAATATAGTTTATCGTTTATTTCCCCTATATCGAGCAAAATGGTATCCTTTTCGTAAGAAACGGGTTTGAAGTATTGACTTAGAATTTGTAAATCTTTTTCGGCGAATGTAGCAAATTGTTGTAATCCTAAGAGCATTGGGTGGTCTAAACTCAGCATTGTTGTTCTATCTTCTTCATAGGTTGTAAGAGGTGCAAAGAAACGCAATAGCCCAATAAGTTCAAAATAATTTCATATCGAACTTATTGGGCTATTATTATCTTTTACGAAGAAATTAGTACAATTTTGGATATAAAGTAGGCTTAGCTTCGTGCATTATTTCATAAACCGCATCAAAAATTGTTTCGGTATTTGGTTTCGAGAAATAATCACCGTCTGAGGCATACGCAGGGCGGTGTGCTTGAGCTGAAACAGCTTTTGGAGCAGAATCTAACCAACGATAAGCATCTTGTTTATCAAGCACTTCTTGCATCATAAATGCTGACGCTCCGCCTGGTACGTCTTCATCTGCAAAAATTACTCGGTTGGTTTTTTTGATTGATTCTACAATTAAATGATTCACATCAAATGGTAGCAGAGATTGTACGTCTATGACTTCGGCCTTAATGCCCACCTCTTCTAATTGAGTGGCAGCTTCCATCACAATTCGGCACATCGAGCCGTAAGTTACGATGGTTATATCTGAGCCTTCTTTGATGGTTTCGGGTACGCCAAGCGGAACACAAATTTCATCTAAGTTAGTAGGCAATTTTTCTTTGATTCGATATCCGTTTAAGCATTCGATAATTAAAGCTGGGTCATCACCTTTCATAATTGTGTTGTAGAAGCCCGCTGCCTGCACGAAGTTGCGAGGAACCAAAACATGAATACCACGCAATGCTCCCAGCATAGCTGACATTGGTGAGCCAGAATGCCAAATGCCTTCCAAGCGGTGTCCACGCGTACGAATAATAAGGGGTGCGAGTTGTTGACCAACCGTACGATATCGTAGTGAAGCTAAATCATCAGTAAGAGTAGCGAGAGCATAATAAATGTAATCAAAGTACTGAATTTCGACTATCGGGCGAAGTCCACGCATGGCAGCCCCAATTCCTTGACCAATAATGGTAGTTTCTCGGATGCCCGTATCTGTTACTCTGATTTCTCCGTGTTTTTCTTGCAGACCTGCAAAACCTTGATTTACATCTCCAATTTTACCCACGTCTTCGCCAATCGCAAATACTCTTGGGTCACGTTCAAGTAGTTTATCAAAATAAGTGTTAATTATTTCACGACCATCGACCATCGGGCTATCATCTACGTAATTAGCCAAAACTGGCTTTACATTCATTGGCGAGGTTGGAAACTCGCTCAGAAGGTGCGAGTTGAATCTTTTATAATTTTCGGGAGCAACATCATCCAGCCATTTTACTAACTCTTTTTTGGTAGCTATATCTTCAAAGCGTAGTGTTCTTATGGCTTTTTTGACGGCCGAAATAACATCACGTCTAACTGGATTTTCTGTTTTTTCAAGCGAGTCTCTGATGGCAGCAATCGCTTTTGTATTTTTACTCTCTGAAGTGAGTTTTTTCAGAAGAGCAGTTGCCGAATCGTATTCTGGCTTTAGTGAGTCTCGGAAAGCTGCCCAAGCGGCATTGCGTGATTTTTTTGCAAGGTCTTTGGCTTGAGTTTCGATTTCACTTAGTTCGTCTTGCGAAGCATATCCATTTTCGAGAATCCATTTTTTGAAATGTACGTTACAATCAAACTCATGTTCAAATTGCAATCTTTCTTTTGATTTGTAACGCTCGTGTGAACCCGAAGTTGAATGTCCTTGTGGCTGTGTTACTTCCACAACGTGTACCAGCACAGGTACGTGTTGGTCACGGGCATAAAGGGCGGCACGTTGGTAAGCATCAATCAGTTCGACGTAGTTCCAGGCACGAGCAACAATTATTTCGAGTCCGTTAGAATTGTCTTTACGCTGAAAACCCGCCAGTGCTTCCGAAATACTTGATTTGGTAGTTTGGTATTTGATGGGTACTGATATTCCGTAACCATCGTCCCATACTGAAAATATGATAGGAATTTGTAAAACACCTGCAGCATTTATTGCCTCAAAAAACATACCTTGCGAAGTAGAAGCATCGCCGATAGTGGCAAAACAGACTTCATTCCCTTGATTAGAGAATTTCGTAAGTTGCTGTAAATCTGTGTTTTCTCTAAATAATTTTGAGGCGTAGGCCAAACCAATGGCACGTGGCATTTGCCCAGCCGTAGATGATACATCACACACAGTGTTGTACATTTGGGTTTGGTCGAGCCATTCGCCCTTATCATCCACCCAGCGGTTTCCGTAGTGAGCATTCATTGAACGCCCACCCGTAAATGGGTCGTGGGCAATATCGGTGTGAGCGTATAATTGGGCAAAAAATTGTTGCCATGTTAGTCCGCCAACGGCGGCTAAGAAGGTTTGGTCACGGTAATATCCCGAGCGGAAATCGCCTTTGCGAAAAACTTTCGACATGGCAATTTGTGCCAACTCTTTTCCATCACCAAAGACACCAAATTTTGCTCTGCCTCTAAAGACATCCTGTCGGCCGATGTAGCTTACTTCTCGGCTTTCGCAAGCCACTCTGTAATCGTTCAGCACTTCTTCTTTGGTTAAAAGAACATCGGTCGAAGAAATTGAGGCAAGTAGGTCAGTCATAAGATGAAATGTCGAGCGAGTAAACGCCACTGGCTAAAGCGACCAAATTTATGGGTCAGTTTATAATAATATTGAAAATAGTTAGTATAACAACTAATTTCACTGTAAAGTTAGAAAAAAATATTTCATTTTTCAAAATAATGAGAACTGGCACGATTTTGTTAATAGAATGTTAAAAATTTGGGATATAAATATATAATGATGTTTATTTGTATTAACAATATGCTTTGCTAATAACAAAATCTTATTTCAAAACTTAAAATCAATTAAATCAATGAAAAAATTAATTTCAACAATTGCAGTTGTTTTCGCTTTTGTAGCATCAATCCAAGCACAAGGAGTATTGAAATTCAATAAAGAAGTGCATGATTTCGGTAAAATTTCTGAAGGCCCATTGGCAACTTATAATTTTGAAGTAACAAATACAGGTACAGCTCCAGTTGTTATCTCAAATGCTCAAGCATCTTGTGGTTGTACAACTCCTGAGTTCTCGAAAGACGCTATCATGCCAGGTGGAAAATCAGTAATCAAAGTAGGATATAATACTTCAGGTCGTCCTGGTGCTTTTACAAAAACTATCACTGTATCAAGCAATGCTGAAAACTCATCGGTTATCTTAACTATCAAAGGTGAGGTAACTTCTGCACCTGCTCCAGCAGCAGCACCAGCGGCATCGCCAAATGCTAAGAAAAAATCATAATCTAAGAAAGATTAGTTTTTATACAAGAGCCTCTCGCAAAACTGCGAGAGGCTCTTTTGTTTTCGTAAGAATTAGCTCGAAAATATTGAATATAAATACCAAATTTTTATATTTGAATATTATAAAAGTAAAATAACAACAATCTCCCTTGAACCTATGAATTTTCTCTGTATCTGTACTTATTTCAAAGGTGTCGAATTTTTAAAATCCTGTAAAGCCGAAGGCAATAATGTGTATTTGCTTACCAACCAAAAATTGCAAGATAAAGCATGGCCATGGGAGTCAATTGACGAAGTTTTTTATTTAGATAACATAGAAAATACTTTTGATACTTACCAAAAAATATTGGTTGGCTTAGCTGCCTTAATGCGAAGTAAGAAAATTGATAGAGTGGTAGCCCTTGATGACTTCGATGTAGAGAAAGCCGCATTGGTGCGTGAGCATTTCCGTATTCCAGGAATGGGGCAAACCACTGCACGCTATTTCAGAGATAAGCTTGCCATGCGTGTACAGGCACAGGACGCGGGCATTGCGGTTCCGCCATTTAGTACACTTTTTCACGATATTGATATTACCGAGTATCTTGAGCGTACATCTCCTCCGTGGGTAATCAAGCCACGCTCCGAAGCCTCGGCGGCTGGTATCAAAAAGGTACATAGTTTTCAAGAAGCGTGGGATACAGTACATTCGTTGGGCGATGAACGCCATAATTTCTTAATTGAGCAATTTAAACCAGGTGATGTCTATCACGTAGATTCACTAACACTTAATGGTAAAGTTATTTTTACGAGATGCAGCCAATACCTTAATACTCCTTTTGAAGTGGCTCATGGCGGTGGTATTTTTCGCTCGGTTACGGTGGAACATGGCTCGGAAGATGATGCTGTTCTCAAGAAAATGAATGAAGATGTGATGCGAGCCTTTGGTATGAAATCAAGTGCATCGCATACCGAAATGATTAAGTGCTATGAAGATGGAAAATTTTATTTCCTCGAAACTGCTTCACGAGTAGGAGGAGCTAATTTGGCCGAAATGGTCGAGTATTCGTCAGGGATAAATTTGTGGAGAGAATGGGCGAAAGTAGAAACTGCAGTAGCCATTGGAGGTGCTTACGAATTGCCAACTGTGGAAGATTACTATTCAGGAATCGTGATTTCGCTTTCATCGCACGAACACCCCGATTATGCCCCTTTCAATGACCCCGAAATTGTTTGGAAAATGAACGAAGAATATCACATTGGCCTAATTGTACGCTCAAAAGACCGAACAAGGGTACTCGAACTTATGGAAAAATATGCCATGATGATTCGTGATTTGGGCTATCATGCTTCAGCTCCTGCTCCTGATAAACCTGTACATTGATTTTATATACGACAAACATCTTTCAACCCTAATTTATAATGACACAACAAGAAATCATCAATTACGTAACTACTCACCCATCGGGCAAAGTCAAATTGGCGATTGCTGATATTGATGGAGTTTTACGTGGGAAATATATCAGTAAACAAAAATTTATGTCGCTACTTGATGGTGACTTAGGTTTTTGTGATGTAGTTTTTGGCTGGGATATGGCCGATGTCTGCTACGATAACGCCAGTTTTACGGGTTGGCATTCGGGTTACCCAGATGCCAAAGCAAAGTTGGATTTGAGTACGTTTCGTAAAATTCCGTGGGAAAATGATATACCGTTCTTCTTAGCCGAATTCATCGAAGAAGCCGCCGAAGTTTGTCCAAGAAATGTACTGAAAAGAGTCATTGAAGATGCTGAAAAGCAAGGGTTTAAGCCGTTCTTTTCGCAAGAATTTGAATGGTTTAATTTTGAAGAAACGCCCGCATCCATTCACGAAAAAGGTTTTCAAAATCTTACACCACTTACCCCTGGAATGTTTGGTTATTCGTTGCTCAGGAGCAGTTTACGCAATGATTTCATGACCAATATTTTTGAGCAACTCACCAAATTTGATATTCCGCTTGAAGGGCTTCACACCGAAACAGGCCCAGGCGTTTATGAGGCTGCCATCACGTATTCTGATATACTTTCGGCTGCCGATAGAGCCATTCTGTTCAAAACTTCTGTCAAAGAAATTGCCAACAAATTGGGTATTATGGCCACTTTTATGGCAAAAATCAATGAAAATCTGCCAGGTTGTAGCGGTCATGTGCATCAAAGCTTGTGGGATTCGGCCGAGAAAACTAATCTTTTTTATGATGAAAATGCTCCTAATCATATTAGTGCGTTGATGGAAAGTTATATTGCGGGACAGCTGCATTGTTTACCACATATTTTGCCAATGGTTGCTCCTACAATCAATAGCTACAAGCGTTTGGTAGAAGGTGCTTGGGCTCCAACAACGCTCACGTGGGCGGTAGATAACCGAACAGTGGCTTTGCGTGCTTTGCCTTTGGGCAAAAAATCGTGCCGTCTCGAAACACGTGTGGTTGGTTCTGATACTAATCCTTATTTGGCGTTGGCGGCTTGTTTGGCAGCGGGTTTGTATGGCATTCGTCATCAGCTTAAACTTAATCAACCCGCTACGGTTGGCAATGGCTATCGTGACCTCAGCAATGGTGTATTACCGAGTAATTTGCATGAAGCAACACAAGCCATGAAAAATTCGGCGATTGCCAAAGAACTTTTCGGCGAAACTTTTGTGCAACATTTCACCCAAACTCGTGATTGGGAATGGCGACAACACGCCAAAGTGGTAACCGACTGGGAGTTGAAACGTTATTTCGAGATTGTTTAATACCTGTAGAGGCGTTGCACTGCAACGTCTGCTATCGTAGGATTGCTTAATAAAGCGGTCGCCATAGTTACAAATATTTTTCATTATCACCGCACAGATGTTGTGGTGCAATTCGATTGGGGTAACCCCTCTACCTACCATGATAATCTTCGTTGTATTTTTGGCGATAGCCTTTATTGTTGTTTCTTCTACATGGTTTAAACTTCACCCTTTGGCTGGTTTACTTTTGGCGGCTTTGGGTGTTGGGATTTTTGCAGGTTTGCCGATTGACAAATTGGCTGAAACGATTGGTAAAGGTTTCGGAGAATTGATGTCGAAAATAGGGTTGATGGTTATTTTGGGTTGTGTGATTGGGGCGATTTTGGATAAGTCAGGGGCGGCCATAAAGGTGGCTGATATTATTCTGAAACTGTTTGGAGAAAAGTACCCAGCCTTTGCGATGTCGGTCATTGGAGCCATTGTGGGTATTCCAGTTTTTTGTGATTCAGGTTTCATTATTTTGGCGAAACTCAATAAAATTGTTGCTAAGAAAGTAAACCGACCGCTCGGAACCATAGCCATTGCTCTTTCGGGGGGACTTTTTGCTACGCATACGCTTGTGCCACCTACACCTGGTCCGCTCTCGGCAGCAGGGAATTTATCTCTAACGGATTCGGTTGGGCTCGTGATTTTGGTTGGCTTAGTAGTTTCCATTCCGAGCTTGTTTATTTCTACTTGGTTTGCTCAGAAATTTGCGTCAAATGTAGAAATAATCGAAGATACTGATTTGGAAATCACCGAAGTAAAGAGCAACGATTTACCTGCTTGGAAAGCATTTATGCCAATTCTTCTGCCCATTTTGTTGATTGCTTTTGCTTCGTTTGCTAAAATCTCTCACATTTTCAGCGAAGATATTTTGCATTGGTTGAGTTTTCTTGGTAGCCCGTTAGTATCTTTTTTATTGGCTATTGGCTTTTCTTACACCCTTTTTCCCGAAAAACCTTCCGAAAAACTCTTAGCTTGTTTCAAAAGTGGTATCGAACATTGCGGTACAACGCTCGTGTTAGTAGGAGCGGGCGGAGCTTTCGGGGCAATTTTGAAAGAAACGGCTCTGAAAGATATGATTAGCGACTGGCTTTTGGCTAATCAAACATCGGGCGTAATGTTTTTGGTGATTGCATTTTTGGTGGCGGCATTTTTTAAAACTGCACAAGGTTCGACCACTACTTCAATGGTACTTACATCGGGTATTTTAGCACCGCTCACAAGCACCGTAGGTTTTACCGAACCACTCGACCTGACGCTTTTGGTAATGGCCGTTGGGAGCGGAGCAATGACCGTCTCGCACGCCAACGATGCTTGGTTTTGGGTAGTTTCGCAGTTTACGGGCCTTAACCAACGAGATGCCTATCGTACCCATACATTGCTTTCGGGCTTGCAGGGAATTGTGAGTTTGATTGTGGTTTGTTTGCTTTATTGGGTGTTTTGAGCAGTCTATGGTCAACGGTCGATAGTCCACCGTAATTTAAAAGTTGATTATCATATTTACACACACATTTGGTAATTAGCTATTTAAAAGCACTCAAAATTACAATATTTCGAGTGCTTTATGTGGACTGTTGACCGAAAACTGTTTACTAATACTATACATTCAACCAATAAGTCATCTTCAAAATCAATGCCCGATTTTTAGGAGTCCATGCCTTGATGTAATAATTTGGAATATTTTCGGCAAAATAATTATCAGTATAAACCAAAAATAGGTCAGAAACAGGGCGGAAACGCCACTGCAAACGTGAGTTGATATTGGTATTATTGGTTTGGGTATTATACTGAAAAAACGTACTGAAAAACACACTTTTAGAGAACGATAACTCGGCACGTGGGCCGATTAACCAATAATCAACACTGTTATAAGGCTTTGGCATATTGATTTTCGTATAATTGTAATCTAACGAAAATACGCCATAAGGTTGATAACGGTAGCCTATGCTGCCTTTCAAAAAAGTCGCTTTTCCATCAAAATATTTTCCTTTATTCAATTCAAATGAACCATTTAGGTTATTTCTACGACTACTTGTATAACCAATGCTCCATAGCCTTGTATAATAATTACCAATAGGTAGCTCAATTACGTTTTTATAGTTATCTGGATTTGGATTATTGTTGGCATTAGTTGGGTCATAAGGAAAGAATAAGTGCGTGAAACTTTTGGTATAAGCCATAAACACTTCAGACCCTGCCGAATTATTCGCAAAAAGAAACAATGTCGTTTCGCTATCAAGCCTTTCTCCTTTTAAGTTAAAAACATCACTTCCTTTTGTTCCAATGCCGTAAGCATTGATATACTTCGCTATCTTTTTCGATTTCGGATTCAGAATAATATTTGCTGGACGGTATATCTGCCAAATGCCCGTACGTGGCACAAAACCTACATCGGCACGGTAATTTTCGCCGATGCGTTGCACACCTAAATTCAACTCAATATTCGGGTGGCTATAGCCCATAAAGTGGGCAGCACTGGCAGCATCTTTCTTGTTTTCGGGTGAAAAAGATTGATGATAATAACTTTCGGATTGGAAACGACTATCTTTCGAGTAATAATTAAACTCTAATCCACCAACTCGATTAAACTTTCTGTATCCCGCTGTTTGTTCGGCTGTTAGATTACTGAAATCATTCTCTTTATTTACAAAAATTCCTCCCAGTGTTGAGCGATTTAAAAGTTTACGTTGCACAACCGCCACTGAATAATTGGCTGCGGGCAAATATTTATCTTCACCAAAGTTTACTTTACGGGTTTGCATATTCATCACCCCAATTCGCCAGTCTTCGTTAAGTTTTCCACTGAGTCTGGCCCCAGCTAAAATCGGAACTCGCTGCGTGTTGCCAGTGTTTGGATTACGAGTGATACCAATACGGCGTGAGAAAAATGGACGAGTATCGGGAAAACCAAAAGTGCCGAAAAGGTCGTTGTTTTCAAGAAAAAACTGACGTCTTTCAGGAAAAAATAATTCAAAACGACTCAGATTGGTTACTTGTTTGTCAACTTCGACTTGCGAGAAATCAGGGTTTACCGTTAAGTCTAAATTCAAAGATGGCGTAACGGCTATTTTGGCGTCCAAACCTATGCCTGCTGGGTTAGTTGAAGTGGTTGGTAAGGCTTTTAAGTCAGATTCATTGCGAGGAAAGTCCTTCTGAGTGGCCAATGAAACAAACGGAATTAATGAAATATTAGCACCTGGTTTTGGTGGATTTTCGTCCCAAGTTAAATTGCCAGCAAAAGCTAAGTTTGCTGGACGGAAATTACGAGGAACAGGCCGCCAAGTAGAAACCTCATTTCTTTTTAAAACATTTCTGCCAAAGTTTACTCGCCAAGAATTCTGTCCTTCTGTTACTTTATAGCGTAAGGTTTTAAATGGAATTGCCATTTCAACAACCCAATAATCATCGTAGTTTTTTACTTGCGAATACCACTTGTTATCCCAAAAGTTGGAGGCTTCTTCTCCATTAAAAATCAATCCTTCTCGCTGCACACCATACGGATTTACCGCAAATTGAAAAGCATTGAGTTTATCTTTGAAAGTATCAAACGTAGCCGTAAAAACATCGCTTGTTCCGCCCTCAAAGTCACGTTTTAATGAAGCCACCGTGTATATATCTCGGGGTTCGTAGCAAATGGCTCCTACATAAATGAAGTTATCATCAAATAGCACTCGCACTTCTGTCTGTAATTTGGCAAACGAGGAGTCATAAGGGCGATTTAAGAAGAAGTTTTTGGCTACATCGGCAGCTTTCCAAGAGTCTTCATCAAGCAAACCATCTAATTTGATGGGCGTATTTGATTTCTTGATATGGATGGTGTATTTATCTTCGTCCTGATTTTTTTGGTCTTGAGCAAATAATAGGTTCATTGCCAGTAGGATTACTCCTACGGTAAAGTAAAGTTTTTTCATAAAGAATTTTATAAATTGTAGTTTGTTGCTTTCTAAAACAGACACACAAAAGTACGAAAAAGTTGCAAAAAAGCCTTAAATCATTCCTTTCGGTGCTTTTCCTTGCTGAAATGCCACGATATTTTCTACCACCCCTTTCAACAATTCTTGGCGTGCATTTACACCCGCCCAAGCAATGTGTGGCGTGATAAGGGTGTTTTTAGCCGTTAGCAAAGGATTGGCGAGCGTAGGTGGTTCAACAGAAAGTACATCAAGCCCAGCACCTGCAATAACGCCCGTATTGAGAGCGTCGGCCAAATCTTGTTCATGAACCAAGCCACCTCTTGAAGTATTTATCAGAATCGCTGAAGATTTCATTAATGTTAATCGCTCCTTATTAATAAGTTGTTGATTATCAGTGGTTAGAGGGCAGTGTAAGGTAATAAAGTCGCTTTTTTGCAAGATTTCTTCTTGACTGCAAAGTTCCACACCTGCCATTCCGCCCAAAGTTAAATCTCGCTTGTTAGCCAAAATCTTCATGCCAAATCCTAAGCCAATATTAGCTACTTTTTTGCCAATATCGCCTAATCCGATGATGCCTAAAGTCTTGCCTTCGAGTTCGACTAAAGGCGAGTGATAGAAACAAAAATCAGGACAAGAACTCCACGTAGTTTCTATGTTTTGGGCGTGTTCGGCTACTCGATTCGTAAAACCCAAAATCAACGAGAATACTAATTGTGCCACCGATGCCGAGCTGTATCCACGCACATTTGCCACGATGATTCCACGTGCTTTTGCTGCTTCAATATCAATAATATTATAGCCAGTTGCTACCACACCAATGTATTTTAGCTTGGGTAATTGGTTGATAGTCTGAGCGTTAAGCGGACATTTGTTAGTCAATATTATTTCGGCATCTATTGCTCGCTCAAGAATTTGTTCGGGCGATGTGCGGTCATATAACGTAATATTTCCGAGAGAATTTAACACAGAAAGGTCTAAATCATTGAGCGGATTTAGGGTGTAGGCATCAAGAAAAACGATATTCATAAGGCTTAGAATCAGAAATTTTCGACGAAATTATCACCTAAAATTTTCTCATCAAAACACTTTATGGATAAACGGAAATTTAATCCAAAAACTTGATAATTAGTATCTTATGAGTAGTCAACGGTCAATGGTCGGCAAGTCCACAGAGAGAGATTAGTCTTTAAGTCAACTATTTAACTATTTTTAAAAAGTCGATTTCATTTATCCCTTTTCTTTTCATAATTTTTATAGATTTGTATGAAAACTCTCTTTCTAAGCGACCAAGCCCATGAAAAAACTATCCGATTTCTTTTATATCCGAGCCAATGGCTATCTTGTATTAGCGTTACTGGCTCTACAATTTACTTTTTCGGGAGCCATTTTACCTTACTTCCAAAAACAATTTGACCCCGAGCTGAATCGAGGCCTGATGGATTTGAGTTTTGGTTTTACACCCGAAAAAGGGTATAGCATTATTGAATCGTATGGCGAGAAAGGACGTGAGGTTTATCTCTTTGTCGAGTCGCTTGTCGATGTTATTTATCCGATTGTTTACACGCTTTCGTTTATCATCTTGGTTAGTTTTTTATTCAAGAAAAACCAATGGCAAATGCAACGTTTTGCCGTAATCAATGTCATTCCGATTGGAGGATTAATCTTTGATTTGTGTGAAAACTACGGAATCGTACAAATGCTTCGGGCGTTTCCCGAAAAAGTTGATTTTTGGGCAACATTTGCCTCTAATTCTGGTTTAATAAAATGGGTTTTCGCAGGAATTACCATTTTAATGGTTTTAAGTGCTTTGGTAGCTTGGGGTGTAAAAGCCTTAAAAAAGTAGATAATACTCTGGAGTAGAAGGTCGGCAAGGCTCGAAGCCTTGCCGACCTTGAAAATGCGATAAGATTCAACCTTAAATTCTAAAAAATATGAAAACAACGATTTTTGCTTTCTTCTTTGTGTTAGCAATGGTTATGCAAAGCTTTGCTGGAACACTTCGAGGAGCATGGGAAATGCAGCCAGAAAGTAGTGTTTCTAACGAAAGAGCCACAATGATTGCCACCGAAAACTACCTTTCGATTGCGGTTTTTGAGAAAGATACCTACATCAGAACCTACGGTGGCACTTACACCATTGATGATAATGGCTTGACTCTAACGCTTGAATTTAATGATAAACATCCCGAAACGGTTGGTACAAAAATCACGTATAAATACGTCAGAAATGATAATGAGTTTACGATTGAAAATCAAGCAAAAACTACTTGGAAACGTATTGATAGAGGTAGTGATGCTCTTTCTGGTAACTGGCGAATCTCGGCTCGTGCGGGGCAAGATGGACAAATGACCGAAATGAAACGTACAGCTCGAAAGACCTTAAAAATATGTTCGGAAACGAGATTTCAGTGGTTTGCGATTAACCCCGAAACAAAGGAGTTTTTCGGTACAGGTGGAGGAACATACACACTCAAAGATGGCAAATACACCGAAACACTTGAGTTTTTCTCAAGAGATAATAGTAGGGTAGGAGCATCGCTCACGTTCGATGCAAAAGTGGAGGGAGACAAATGGCAACATTCGGGCAAAAGCTCAAAAGGCGACCCTGTGAACGAAATTTGGGGAAAAGAAAAATAACTTTTCCCCAAATATTCTTAGATTTATTGTAAAGCCGCTTCTGCGGCTTTTTTTACGATTGCCAAGTCGGTAGCACCTTTAAAGCCACTAAAACCGCATGAGATAATGGTTTCATCGTCTAATTGAATCGGTTGGCCACCTTCCCAGCCCATGAGTTCGGGTAGTGGAATACCAAAATCTCGGTAATTGAGTTTATCTGTAAAAACTAAACGTTCAAATTCGCCTGTTTTATAGCCAGTTATCCATACTTGCGAGGCTTTTCTGTACGCCACATCGTAGTAGCGTCGGCCTTTTAGTTTATCATCGCCCCAAATTTTCCCGTAAACATTTCCTTCCTCGTCAATGATACAAACAGCTACATTTCCTTGACAAATGCCCCAATCGGGTTCACTGTCTTTATACGTAGGCACTTCGACTGAGATATTTTCGAGTATTTGATGGATAATTTGTTGGCGTTTTTGCGGTGTCATTTTAGAAGATTTTTACGAATAACCAATTGAGAAAAAATACAGTAATGCTTGCTAAACCGATGGCTAAAATATAAGAACGAATAATAAAACCGTCAGCTTTGAAAATAGTAAATAGCTCTTTAGTAAAGGCAAAAAACAGAATTTCTAATAGAGATGGGACTAAAATATATAGATGTTGGTAACTAATACCAAAACTGGTGCTTTGGGTAAAGTAAAAAATGAGCGAACTGATAACAAAAATAGGAATGATAAACACTAACTGTACCACGGGTACAACTCCCATTGTGTCATCGGCTTGTTTATTACTGCTGGTGGCAATTAGCATATTAAAAACAAAGGCCAGAATAGCAATTGCCAAGTAAAGGAAGTACATTTTGTGTTTTGGTTAGGATAAAAATATAAACGCACTCAAATCAACACAATATCATTAGCATTTGCTACCTCGTAGTTGATAGTTTTTAAATTTGCTGCTAACTCAACCGAAGAAACCTTTGTGCGGGCAACGGCCAGCATTTCGCCGTGATTATCAACAATTTCTACAACCTCACCCACTTCAAAATCACCTTTTACTTTTCTGATGCCTACTGCCAATAGGCTGCTACGTTTTTGAATCGCTTTGGCTGCTCCTGCATCTATTTGCAATGTACCTACCGTAACGCTTCCGCTGGCCAACCACTTGTTTCTCGAAGAAAGATTTACTTCTTGGGCAGTAAACTCACTTCCTGCATCACCTTTGATAGCTTTTAAGATGCCATTTTGTTCTTTCATACCAAAAATAATCACCTTGATTCCCATACGGGTAGCGAGCTTCGTAAACGTGAGTTTCGAGGCCATTCCACCCGAACCAAGTGCCGATTTTGAATTATCAACCAATCCTAAAACCTGATTGTCAATGTTTTCTATCTTACGTATGATGTTTTTATCTTTATCCAAAAGCCCACCAACCGAAGTGCAAATCATGAGCGTTTCGGCACCGAACCCTGTGGCGATTAACGTGGCCAGTTCGTCATTATCCGAAAATTTTAATTCACGGTTACTCACTACGTCGTTTTCGTTGGCAATCGGAATAATATCATTCTCCCAAAGCTCTTGGTAGGTTTCTTTGAGTTGTAAGAATTGTTCACGATTACCAAAGTGTTGGCGTTCGCACAAACTTTGGGCAATCTGAATACCGTATTTTGAGAAATATTTCGAGTAAATATTCAACAAAAGCGGATTACCGATGGCTGCAGCGGCTTTACGCTCGGCCATTTCGCCCGAATAATTTTTAATGAAATGTTTTCCTGCACCTACCGCACCCGACGATACCATGACTATCTGATAGTCGGTGTGAAGAATGGCTACTTGGCGAGCAATATCGGCAATGATTGTTTCGTCGGGTTCTCCGTTTTTTTGAGTAATCGAAGCCGTTCCGAATTTTAATATGAGGATAGGTTTTTGAATCATAATGGCAAAGATACGATTTTCAAACTACACAAAAAAAGCCTTGATAATCATTCGACTATCAAGGCTTTTAGAAAAGGAGTCAGACCTGCGGTACAGACTCTATTGATAATTACGCCATTGCGAAAGTACCTTTGCTTTCAGCACGTTTACGCTCGTTTTCGTCAAGATAAATCTTACGCATACGAATCGATTTTGGCGTGATTTCTAAGTATTCATCTTTTTGGATATACTCCATGGCATCTTCTAATGAGAAGTTGATTTTTGGAGCAATTTTCACGTTTGTATCAGAACCAGAAGCACGCATGTTGGTTAATTGTTTCGCCGTTTGTACGTTCACAACGATGTCGTTCTGACGGTTATGCTCACCAATTACCATACCCATGTAAACCTCTTCACCTGGGTCGATGAAGAACGCTCCTCTGTCTTGTAATTTATCAATCGAATAAGGAGTAGCTGGGCCATTACCACTGGCAATCAACGAACCATTTACACGGCCTGCAATTGCTCCTTTGAATGGCTCATACGATTTGAAACGGTGGTTCATGATAGCTTCTCCGAAAGTAGCTGTCAATACGCTCGAACGTAAGCCAATCAAACCACGTGATGGAATATTGAACTCAAGGTGTTGTAAGTCGCCTTTTGGCTCCATAATCAACAATTCTCCTTTACGTTGCGTTGCCAATTCGATAACTTTACCAGCAGTTTCTTCTGGAACATCAACAACCAAAGTTTCGATTGGCTCTAAACGCTCACCGTTTTCACCTTCTTTGTATAATACTTGTGGTTGACCAACTTGAAGCTCATATCCTTCACGACGCATCGTTTCGATAAGAACTGATAAGTGAAGAATACCACGACCAAATACCAAGAATTTATCTTCAGTATCGCCCGATTGAACTCTCAATGCAAGGTTTTTCTCAGTTTCTTTCATCAAACGGTCACGAAGGTGGCGTGATGTTACGAATTTACCTTCTTTTCCGAAGAAAGGAGAGTTGTTAATCGTAAACAACATGTTCATCGTAGGCTCGTCGATTGAGATACGTGGTAAAGCCTCTGGATTTTCCATATCAGCGATAGTATCACCAATTTCGAAATCTTCGATACCCGTAATCGCACAAATTTCGCCTGAAGCTACTTCTGAAACTTTTACTTTACCAAGACCTTCAAATACTTGTAATTCTTTAATTTTATTGCGTTTTACCGAACCATCAGCCTTACAAAGAGCCACTTGCATTCCCTCTTTCAAAACGCCTCTTGCTACACGACCGATAGCGATACGACCCACAAACGAAGAATAATCCAATGAAGTAATTTGTAATTGAGCCGAACCTTCTACTACTGGAGAAGCAGGAATATGCTCAATGATAGCATCTAACAACGGAATAATATCGGTTGTTGGAGTTTTGTAATCAGTACTCATCCAACCTTGTTTTGATGAGCCATACAAGCAAGGGAAGTCGAGTTGGTCTTCGGTTGCTTCGAGGTTGAACATCAAATCGAAAACTTGCTCGTGAACTTCGTCTGGGCGGCAGTTTTCTTTATCAACTTTATTTACAACAACGATTGGTTTCAAACCTAATTGAAGAGCTTTGCCCAATACAAAACGAGTTTGTGGCATTGGTCCCTCAAAAGCATCCACTAATAAAATTACGCCATCGGCTAATTTCAATACACGCTCCACTTCACCACCAAAGTCGGAGTGACCTGGGGTATCAATGATGTTAATTTTTACGCCATTGTATCTCACTGATACGTTCTTAGAAACGATAGTGATACCACGCTCACGCTCAAGGTCATTGTTGTCAAGAATCAAATCACCGAATTCCTGGTTTTCTCTGAAAATTTTTGAAGCGTGAATGATTTTATCAACCAATGTAGTTTTACCGTGGTCAACGTGAGCAATGATGGCGATGTTTCTGATGTTATTCATTAAATGTAATTGTTTAGTTCGTTGGCGTCAGCATTTACCCAACGGACGACGGATAAACAATGACGAAGAACACTTTTTCTTAAATAAACCGCAAAATTACGGAATATAAATGATAATTCCTTAACTAATTCAGACAATCCCCTGATTATCAAATTGTTAATAAGAATAGTACAATTATTTTCAAAAAAATCAATAATTTGACCAATATTTGAGGGTATCAACAAGCCATACTTCTGGCTAACTTACACTAATTTGGTAGATTTAGTGGTATTTTAATCTCGTCTTTGTTTTTTTCTTATAATTTTGCATTTTAGATTTTACGCCCTTGTCTATCAGATAATTACATTAAGTGAAAAAAGTACAACAACCAATCAAAATACATCGACAAGTCCTTCAAACACTCGGATTATGTTTTATGCTATTTTTCTTTTACGCTCCGAGTCATGCTCAAAGCTATAATCACGCAACTGTTTGGTCAAGATTATTGCTTAGTAAGCAATTAGGAAAATGGATTGTTTCGGGAGATATTGCGTATCGTCGACAAAATGATTTTCATACGTCTAAATACAATTTTTTAGATAAACCCTTGCTTGATGCACAGCGTGTGATTGTGGGTTATCGGACCAAAAATTGGCTTTTGAATTTTGGAGTGTCGAGGTGGCATGCCTACCAAATCTTAGGAAAAGAAGCTGACTTCGAGCGATTACCGACGGTTGAATGGAGATTTACTCCTGGAATAGAATACTTCAAGAGTTTCAATAAAGCCACTTTTCAGTGGAGAACCCAGTACGAATATCGCACATTTACCGACCGCACAGCTGGGCGTTTCCGTCAGCGATTGCAATTTCGTCAACCGATTTCCGAAACCAATAGCTTGGTTTTCTTACAAGAGTTTTTGTTTGGGGCACCACCAAATTCCACAAAAAAGTATGAGCAAAATCAACTGGGGGTAACATTCAATCATAATTTTACGAAGCATTTGGAGTCGGAGTTGGGCTATCGTTACATCTTCCGCCGTCGTCGTACAACTGATGAAATTGATAATGAAAATGCTCTTGTAGTGGGTTTAATGTATCGTCTATAAAAATATTTTAGAAAGCGTTTTTTTAAGCACTAATTTCCTTGTTGAACTAATTTAAAGTCAAAAAAATATAAGAAAAAGCAAATATTTCGGTAGTTAAGATTGAAAAAGAGTGCTTACTTTGCTATATTAATTTACTCTATCCAATTTAAAACACATGAAAAAAATATTTTTGCTTTTTTCACTCGTTCCTGCCGTTATGTTTGGGCAAACAAAACCTGTGAAACTCGTTCGTGACGATGCCAATAAAAAGGTGGATGTCTTGGTCGATGGCAAACCTTTTACTTCGTATATCTACCCAGGCCCTGATGTACTGAAAAAAGCGGTTTTATACCCCGTTCGTACATCGGAAGGTACACTTATTACTCGTGGCTGGCCAATGGACCCACGTCCAGGCGAGCGTATCGACCACCCGCATCACGTAGGCGTTTGGTTCAATTACGAAGATGTCAATGGCCATGATTTTTGGAATAACTCAAATACGCCGCCGAATCCGAAAGGTGTTTACGGAACAATCGTTCATACAGGAATCAAATCAGTAAAATCAGGTGCAAATAAAGGCTCGTTGGTCGTAACTGCCGATTGGTTGGATAAAGACGGAAAAATTATGTTGAAAGAAACAACGACTTATATTTTTCAAGGTACTGATAAACAACGTATTACAGATAGAATCACAACCCTTACGGCAGCTGATAAAGAAGTGACTTTTAAAGATGTGAAAGATGGTACGTTTGCTATTCGTTTGGCTCGCCAGTTAGAGCATCCATCAAATAAAGCAGAAGTATTTACCGATGCAAGTGGCGTGGCTACCAAAGTTCCAGTGTTGGATAATACAGGAATTACTGGAAGCTACCGAAACAAAGAAGGAATTGAAGGAGAAGATACTTGGGCAAAACGCTCAGATTGGGTGAACCTTCGTGGTAAAATTGGTGATGAGAAAATCTCAGTAGCTATCATTGACCACCCCAAAAATGTGGGATATCCAACGTACTGGCACTCACGTGGTTATGGTCTTTTCTCGGCTAATCCGTTCGGACAGAAAGTTTTCTCAAACGGCAAAGAAGAACTCAATTTTAAACTTGCTCCGAAACAATCAACAACCATGCGTTTCCGTTTGGTGGTAACTTCGGGCGAAGTTTCGGATGCAGAAATGAATAAATTAACTACCGATTTTGCTAAAGTGCAGTGATAATATAGCTTTCATAAGCGAAAAACGTGGCATATTTTCATAATGTGCCACGTTTTTTGTAAAACGTATTTCAAAGCTAAGGACTTAATATATCTAGCGATGCCTTAGAATTACCAATCCAATAATTAAGAATATTAAACCTCCATAAATATTAAATAATTTATTGTCTTTTGGGTTAATACCTTTTCTCCAAGCATTTCTAATATGTGCTGGTATTCCCACAAAGCAATACTTATTACTTGTGAAAAATGCAGCATATAGACATAAAATACCCCAAATCATTAGTATAATTCCGTGAATCATTTGATTATCTTACGCAATACTCATTTCTAAAATTTCGGCTACAACCTCTGGCGTAATATCAGCTTTTTCGCCAAAATTCATACCTCTTTCTACAAAACGTTGCTTTATTTTTGCAATCGTTTCTTGATTTACACCATATTCGCTGGCTTTGATTGGCAAGCCCAACGACTCATAAAATTCGCCTGTTTTCTGAATTGCCCCTGCTACTAATTCGTCATCGGTTCCACTCAAATTCCAAACTCTTTTGGCATATTGAATGAGTTTTGCTCGCTTATCTGCCTTTTTGTATTGCAATAAATGCGGCAATACAACTGCCAGCGTACGAGCGTGGTCAACGCCGTGGAAAGCCGTAATTTCATGCCCGATTTGGTGAGTTGCCCAATCTTGTGGTACGCCCAAACCAATCCAACCATTAAGGGCTACTGTAGCCGCCCACATAAAATTGGCACGAGCTTCGTAGTCGGTCGGGTTTTCGAGTGTTTTTGGAGCAACTTCAATGAGCGTTTGAATCACCGATTCAGCAAAACGGTCTTGAATTTGAGCATCAACAGGGTAGGTCATATACTGCTCCATCACGTGTGTGAAAGCATCGGCAATGCCATTGGCAATTTGTCGTGGTGGCAGTGAATACGTAGTTTCAGGGTCAAGAATCGAAAATTTTGGATAAACCAATGGGCCACCCATTCCTTTCTTTTCGTGTGTAGATTTTTTGCTGATTACGGCATAATAGTTCATTTCCGAACCAGTAGCGGGAAGTGTAAGTACGGCTCCCAACGGAATTGCCGTTTTGTATTTTTCCTTTCCAGTTACAATCTGCCAAGCATCATCTCCTTCAAACGGAATGGCAGCGGCAATAAACTTTGTACCGTCAAGCACCGAACCACCGCCCACAGCGAGTAAGAAAGTAACTTGTTCTTTACGCCCTAACTCAACTGCCTGCATTAGCGTTTCGTAGGTAGGATTGGCCTCAATTCCACCAAATTCTACGATATTATGGCCTTCGAGGGCTTTTTTTACTTGCTCGTAAACGCCATTTTGGAAAATGCTTCCACCGCCGTAGGTAAGTAAGATTTTTGCATCAGTAGGAATTTGCTTGCTCAGTTGAGCAATTTGACCTTTCCCGAAAAGTATTTTTACTGGATTTTGATAGACGAAATTATTGAACATTAGCTTTTTGTTTGATGATTCTATTTATCAAACAAAGCGATTTTGAATAAAGTTTTTTCAACAAACATTAAATAACCACGGAGGCACGGATTACATAGATTTACACTGAGATAAATTCTGTGAAACTTTGTGTAAAATCCGTGCCTCCGTGGTAAAAAATCATTCTGGAATATCCATTCTTATTCGCCACTCTTTGGGCAAATAATTATTCATTCTATTACCAATAACTTTCATAAAACCGAGATTTAAGCCTTTATAACGAGCCAAAAGCCAACCATTTTGTTCATTTTCGACTGAAATTTGTTCTTTTTTCAAAAACTTCAAAGCATCTTCTTTCGATAATTCTACATAAGGTAAATCGGCCGAAATGGCAGTACTTAAAGCCAAATCATGGCTCGGAATAAAATCTTCACCTTTAAATTGTCCAATCTCAAAGCCCGATGAGCGTTTTTGCAGAACTCTCAGAAGTGTGGCATATTCATTGGTTAGATTGCTTGGAATAGCCACGATTGCTCCTTCGGGCTTTTCATAAAACTCAAAGTTTTCGGGTTTAGCCAGCCATTTTTTTAGCAATTCAACCTTTTTTTGAGGTACACGATTAAACTTAACTTTACCTCTCACTTCAGCTTTTGAACCTTGCGTTTTTCGGAAAATAGCGAGGTAAAAGCCCTCTCC
>JACCDQ010829461.1_pt1 | contig 31390 bp, 27 predicted proteins | sample 7446031 | NCBI WGS metagenome assembly JACCDQ01 (sample SAMN15323442, study PRJNA562643) | freshwater metagenome | isolation source: river surface water | place: USA:Blue River Watershed | collected 2017-08-17 | reverse complement strand
GACGCCAACCCACACGAGCTTCGAGAAGGTCGGTAACACCGTTCAGACCCTGGGTGATGTCGTACGAGATCAGACGCTCAACACGAACCTTCTGACCACCGATCGACTTCAGAATGGTCTGCTTCTTGACCTTGTCTGCTGCACCACCGGTGTGGAAGGTACGCATGGTGAGCTGAGTACCAGGTTCACCAATCGACTGTGCCGCGATGATACCGATGGCCTCACCGAGCTCAACCTTGTTACCGGTTGCGAGCGAGGTTCCGTAGCACTGAGCACATACGCCGACCTGTGAGTCACAGGTAAGAACCGAGCGAACCTTGACCGATTCGACGTTCTTAGCCTTGAGGATCTCAATGATGGCTGCGTCAACGAGCTCGCCGGCCTTGACCACGACCTCCTTGCCTGCAACTGCGTCAGCAGCGAGGGCACGGTGAAGGATCGATAGCTCGATGGTGTCTTCTGCCCACTCGCCCTCGGCATCCTTCAGAGCCTTCTCGAGGCCCTTGGTGGTGCCACAGTCGAATTCGCGGACGATAACGTCCTGAGCGACGTCGACTAGACGACGGGTTAGGTAACCAGCGGCAGCGGTCTTCATCGCGGTGTCAGCGTTACCCTTACGGGCACCAGTCGCGTTGATGAAGTACTCGTTAGCGGTTAGACCGAGTAGGTAGTTGCCCTTGACCGGCATCGGAGCGAAGTCACCCGATGAGGTAGCCACAGGACCACGCATACCCATGATCGAACGGATCTGGATCCAGTTACCACGAGCACCCGAGGTGACCATCTGGTTGATGGCGTTGTCGGCTGGGATCGACTCCTGGAGCAGGGTCTGGATCTCGATGGTCTTCTTGTTCCAGAGAGCACCAAGCTCGTCACGACGCTCGAGGTCGCTCTTCAGACCGTTGTCGAAGGCTTCCTGAATCTTGGTGTGTTCCTTCTCGGCACCCTCGATGATGGTCGCGCGCTTCTTGTCGAACGAACCCGATGCGTCGAAGTTTGCATCAGCGATCGACATCGAAACACCCGAACGAGTTGCCCAGTAGAAACCGGCGTCCTTGATGCGGTCGAGAGCCTGTGCAACCTCAGTGCGGTCACACTTCTCAACGAGCTCAGCCACGATGCGACCGATCTGCTTCTTGCCGACCTGCTCTTCGCGGTAAGGCAGCTCTGCGCCAAACTTGTCGAACTTCGGTAGCGCAGCGTTGAACAGTGCGCGACCGAGAGTGGTCTCAACGAGCTTGCCGTCGATGCGGATCTTGGCCTTGGCCTGGATGTCTAGCGCACGGCTGTCGAATGCCATCTGAGCTTCGGCGATTGAGCCGAATGCCTTGCCTTCGCCGACTGCACCCTCGGTGTGGGTGGTCATGAAGTAAAGACCGATGATCATGTCCTGTGAAGGAACAGCAACCGGACGACCGTCCGAAGGCTTGAGGATGTTGTTCGAAGCAAGCATCAGGATGCGTGCCTCGGCCTGAGCCTCAACCGATAGCGGAAGGTGAACTGCCATCTGGTCACCGTCGAAGTCTGCGTTGAACGCAGCACAGACGAGCGGGTGCAGCTGGATTGCCTTGCCTTCAACGAGCTGTGGCTCGAACGCCTGGATACCCAGACGGTGAAGGGTCGGTGCACGGTTTAGCAGAACTGGACGCTCGCGAATGACCTCTTCGAGGACACCCCAAACCTGTGGACGCGAACGCTCAACCATGCGCTTTGCGCTCTTGATGTTCTGAGCGAGGCCCAGATCAACAAGACGCTTCATAACGAATGGCTTGAAGAGCTCGAGTGCCATCAGCTTTGGCAGACCACACTGGTGGAGCTTGAGCTGAGGACCAACGACGATAACCGAACGACCCGAGTAGTCAACGCGCTTACCGAGGAGGTTCTGACGGAAACGACCCTGCTTACCCTTTAGCAAGTCGCTGAGCGACTTGAGGGCGCGGTTGCCGGTACCGGTAACTGCACGACCGCGGCGACCGTTGTCGAACAGTGCGTCAACGGCTTCCTGGAGCATGCGCTTCTCGTTGTTGAGAATGGTCTTAGGAACTGCACCGAGGTCGATGAAGCGCTTTAGACGGTTGTTGCGGTTGATCACACGACGGTATAGGTCGTTGAGGTCAGAGGTCGCAAAACGGCCGCCGTCTAGCTGAACCATTGGACGGATCTCAGGAGGAAGAACCGGCAGAACATCGAGAACCATCGAGGTTGGCGAAGTTGCCGAGTTAATGAACGACTGGACGACCTTGAGGCGCTTGATGGCCTGGGTCTGCTTCGAGCCCTTGGTGTTCGCGATCTCGGCACGGAGCTCTGCAGCTGCTGCCTCGAGGTCGAACTCTGCGAGTACGCGCTGGACTGCCTCGGCACCGATTGAGGTGTCGAAGTACTCACCGAACGAGTAGTCGAAGTGGTCGAAGATGACGTCGTTCTGGATTAGGTCGCCTGACTTTGCAGTCAGGAACAAACGCCATGCAAGCTGCTCCTTCTGGAGGTTTGCTGGGCGCTCGATGCGAGCGTATTCCTTGACGATCTTGTCGGTCTTCTTGCGGAACTCATCCTTGAGCTTCTTGAGTTCCTTCTCTTCTGCAGCCGAACGAGCTACTACATCGCCGTTTTCGTCGGCAACGTCAGCAGCAGCGCCCTTCTTCCAGACACCTTCAGGGTTCTCGATCTCGGCGCGAACGATGCCGTCGATGTCGCGAACGCGGGTTGCGTCAACCCACTGAGGTGCTTCCCAGAGCTTGACCGAAGGCTCGAGAGCCAGGCCAGCTGCACGAAGCGCGTCATACTCGGTGCCGGCAACTGCCTGCATCTCTTCTAGACGTGAGTCAAGAAGGGTACGAACACGTGAAACGTAGTCCTCGTTGATGATGTCGCGGTCGTAGTCGATGTCTTCTACGTGCTTCTTCATAACGCGGTACGCAGCGAAGTAAATGATCTTCTCAAGGTCCTTTGGAGCCATGGCTAGCAGGTAGCCGAGGCGTGAAGGAACACCCTTGAAGTACCAGATGTGAGTAACCGGAGCTGCAAGCTCGATGTGACCCATGCGCTCACGGCGCACTGATGACTTGGTTACCTCAACACCACAGCGCTCACAAACGATGCCCTTGAAGCGGACACGCTTGTACTTGCCACACGAGCACTCCCAGTCCTTGGTAGGACCGAAGATCTTCTCGCAGAAAAGGCCGTCCTTCTCTGGCTTGAGAGTGCGGTAGTTGATGGTCTCAGGCTTCTTTACTTCACCGTGCGACCAAGAGCGGATGTCATCTGCAGTGGCTAGGCCTACGCGCAGTGCGTCGAAGTTTTCAACTTCCATGATTTTTCCTTAATCCTCGATCGTGTTTAGTAAGTAGGGAATTCGTTGTTGTACTCAACGTCGACAATCGACGCCTCGTTACGGGACAGGTTGATGCCGAGCTCTTCAGCTGCGCGGTCTGACTCGAAGGTGTCTTCTTCCTTGAGTGCCACGGTCTGACCCTGTGCGTTGAGAACCTCAACGTTTAGAGCGAGCGACTGCATTTCCTTGGCTAGAACACGGAACGACTCTGGAATACCAGGAGCCTGGATGTTCTCGCCCTTGACGATTGCCTCGTAGGTCTTCACACGACCGGTAATGTCGTCCGACTTGATGGTTAGAAGCTCCTGCAGGGTGTGTGCAGCACCGTATGCCTGAAGTGCCCACACCTCCATCTCACCGAAGCGCTGACCACCGAACTGGGCCTTACCACCGAGTGGCTGCTGAGTAATCATGCTGTAAGGACCGGTTGAACGAGCGTGGATCTTGTCGTCAACGAGGTGGTGCAGCTTGAGAACGTACATGTAACCGACCGAGATAGGAGCTGGGAATGGCTCACCCGAGCGACCGTCGAATAGACGAGCCTTACCGGTTGAGTCGATCAGCTTCTTCTTGTTTTCGGCTTCCCATTCGCTAGGAACGGTCGAGTCGAGCATTCCGACGATCTGGTTCTTTGAAGCGCCATCGAAGATCGGGGTTGCGACCTTGCTGCCGGCTTCACCAGTCTTCATGCCCTCTGGGAGGTCAGCGACGTAGTCAGCGAACTTCTTCGAGATGCCCGAGACATCCCAACCGCGGCTGGCGATCCAACCAAGGTGGGTCTCAAGAACCTGACCGAAGTTCATACGGCCTGGGATACCAAGTGGGTTCAGTACTACGTCAACCGGAGTACCGTCCTCGAGGAATGGCATGTCTTCGACAGGGAGAATCTTCGAGATAACACCCTTGTTACCGTGACGACCAGCAAGCTTGTCACCCTCGGTAATCTTGCGCTTCTGTGCGATGTGTACGACTACGCGCTGGTTAACGCCTGCGCCTAGCTCGTCGTCGCCAGCTTCGATGTCGAATACCTTGACGCCGATGACGGTGCCCTGCTCGCCGTGTGGAACCTTGAGCGAGGTGTCGCGTACTTCACGGCTCTTCTCGTTGAAGATTGCGCGGAGCAGACGCTCTTCGGCCGAAAGCTCGGTCTCACCCTTTGGAGTGACCTTACCCACGAGGATGTCGCCTGGGCGAACCTCTGCACCGATACGGATGATGCCGCGCTCGTCGAGCTGAGCCAAAGCCTCCTGCGAGACGTTTGGTAGGTCGGCGGTGATTTCTTCCTTGCCGAGCTTGGTGTCACGAGCGTCAACCTCGTACTCCTCGATGTGAATCGAGCTGAGGGTGTCGTCCTGAACCAGGTTGCGGCTGAGGATGATCGCGTCTTCGAAGTTGTGGCCTTCCCATGGCATGAATGCCACGAGGAGGTTCTTTCCGAGTGCTAGTTCACCGTTGTCGGTCGAAGGGCCGTCTGCGAGGACGGTGCCGACCTCAATGCGGTCGCCTTCCTTGACGAGGACGCGCTGGTTGATAGCGGTGCCCTGGTTTGAACGGTCAAACTTGCGCAGTGCGTAGGTGCGGGTGCCGCCCTTGTCCTGCTGGATCTCGATGTAGTCGGCCGAAACCTCCGAAACGACACCGGCAACCTCTGAGGTGAGGACTGCGCCCGAGTCGATAGCGGCAACGCGCTCCATACCGGTTCCAACGAAAGGAGCCTGGCTGCGAAGCAGTGGAACCGCCTGACGCTGCATGTTGGCACCCATCAGTGCACGCGACGAGTCGTCGTGCTCGAGGAACGGGATGAGCGAGGTCGAAACCGAAGCAAGCTGACGAGGTGAGATGTCAACGTAGTCAACATCTGCTGCGTCAACCTCAACGACGTCACCCTGGAAACGAGCGAACACCTTCTTGTTTGCGAAGGTCTTGTCTGCGTTCAGAGGAACATCAGCACCGGCGATGGTCTTGCCCTGCTCGGTTGCTGCGTCAAGGTACTCGATCTTGCCCGAGACCTTGCCGTTTACAACCTTGTTGTAAGGGGTCTCGATGAAGCCGAATGCGTTGATCTGTGCGTATGCGGTTAGCGAACCGATAAGACCGATGTTCGGACCTTCAGGAGTCTCAACTGGGCACATACGGCCGTAGTGAGATGGGTGAACGTCACGAACCTCCATCTGGGCACGCTCACGAGCGATACCACCAGGACCAAGCGCTGATAGACGACGCTTGTGTGCGAGGCCTGCCAGAGGGTTGTTCTGGTCCATGAACTGTGAAAGCTGCGAAGCACCGAAGAACTCCTTGATCGCGCTGACGACTGGGCGCAGGTTGATCAGGGTCTGTGGGGTGATTGCTTCGATGTCCTGAGTCGACATGCGCTCACGAACAACGCGCTCCATACGGCTTAGGCCGATACGGACCTGGTTCTGGATGAGCTCGCCAACCGAACGAATGCGGCGGTTTGAGAAGTCGTCGATGTCGTCGGCGCTAACACGGATCTTGACCGGCTTGGCGTCCTTCTCCATCTTGACTGCAAAGTCAACGTTTGCACCCGACTGAGCGATAGCTGCGTTCTTGATCTGTAGGTCGAAGAGGAGCAGGTACTTCAGGGTTGCAACGATGTCGTTGACGGTCAGGGTGTTAGCCGATGCGTCGACGTTGATCTGGAGCTTACGGTTGAGCTTGTAGCGACCAACGCGAGCGAGGTTGTAGCGCTTTGGCTCGAAGTAGGTCGACTTCAACCATGCTTCTGCAACTTCGGCACCTGCGGTTTCGCCGCGGACCTTGCGGTAGAGCTCGCGAAGAGCGTCTTCCTTGGTGATGATCGGGTTGGCACCGAAGACCTTCGACTCGTCGTAGGCAAGGGTGTTAGCGATCAGGTCGATGTCGTACTCCCAGCCCTTGGCTGCGAGAACGGCTGGCTTGACGTCAGCGAACAGGTCGATGATCTCATCCTTCGAAAGGCCGAGAGCCTTTAGGAAGATGGTTGCCGAAACCTTAGTCTTGCGGTCGACAGCGACCTGCAGGATTGGCTGGCCGAAGCGAGCGATCGGCTTGCGGTCCTCACGAACCCACTCGGTGAGGAACTCAAGGTACGAGCCGCGGCTAGGGATGATCTGAGCCTTGTTGTTGCGGACGTCGAGGTTACCGGTGGTGTTGGTCGAAACCGAGAAGTAGACACCTGGTGAACGGACGAGCTGTGAAACAACCACGCGCTCGGTGCCGTTGATGATGAAGGTGCCCTTTTCGGTCATCACAGGGAAGTCGCCCATGAAGACGGTCTGTGACTTGATTTCACCGGTTAGGTAGTTGGTGAACTCAGCCTTGATGTAGAGAGGCTGGGTGTAGCTCTTGCCCTTGGTCTTGCACTCGTCAGGAGTGTATGACGGGTCGAAAAGCTCTGGCTCGGCAAAGGTCAGACCCATCTTCGCGTCCTGCGAAGCGTTGGCTGAGTCTTCGATAGGCGAGATCTCTTCAAAGATCTCCTGCAGGCCGTTCTTGGTGCCTGGTTCTACCGTTGCCTTCCAAGCGTCGTTGCCGACGAGCCAGTTGAAGCTCTCGGTCTGAAGCTTTAGTAGGTCTGGGACCTGAATCGGTTCAGGGGTCTTCGCAAAGGAAGGGCGCTGAGCCGTACGGTCGTTCTTGATGGTCTTCGATGCGTTCTTCGCAGCCAAGAAAATCCCTCCAAAAGGAATGCTCGTTGGTGAGTGGGTGAGAGATCGCAACCCTGAACCAATGCCGCCAATATATGCGACACGCGCGCCTACCGATATATGAGGGCGGGTGTTGGGAGCAAAAGGTCAGTCTATAACGGTTCTACGACAAAAGTAAAGAGGTATTTGGCTAGCAGCTGGCGAGCGTGTAGTTAATGCGCTCGGCCCATCCCTCAGCGTCTTCGATGCCGATGACAACCCGGTTGAACCTGTGTCCGTCGAGGTTGATTTGAAGCGCCGGACGCTTGCTCGACCAGCTCACGAAGGCGCGATCGCCACGGCGACGGTATGTGCCAGCCACATACCAAGGTGCTAGGCCGGTGCCGGGTGCCCGCATGCCAAGCTTGAGCCAGAACTTGGGCTCGACCGTTTCAGCTCCGCGCAGCTGTGACCACGGAATAACTACGTCGCCACCGAAAGCCCAGAACTTTTCGGCCGGGGTCAGTCGGACGATTAGGGCGTCCTGAGTCATTTGAATGCTTGGCATGGCTTCAGATTACGCCTTTTTAGTTGCCGAAGAGCACGCCGACCAGCCAGGTCAGCAGCGGCGCGAACGCTAGAGCCGGCAGCATGTCGGCGACCGCGATTGGCTTGAGCCCTAGCAGGCGGATGCTGATGGCGAGCATGAGCACGCCGCCGGTTGCGGTGATAGCGGCGATCATCGAACCCGGAATGAATGCGCCGGCGAACGCGGCTACGACGGTGATGAAACCCTGCCATGCTCCGACCGTGATCGAGGATGCGGCAACGCCCCAACCGAGGCTCGCGGCGAATGCGATGCACGCGAATCCGTCGAGAATCGCCTTGATGATGAGGGTGTTCGGGCCGTGACCGGTGCCGTCTGAAATCGAGCCGAGGATCGCCATCGGGCCGATCGCAAAGATGAGTGAGGCATCCACGTAGCCGGTGATGAAGCGATCGCGCGCATCGTTGCTCTGGGTGCGACCGCGTGAGAGGCGGGTCTGCAACCAACCGCCGAAGGATTCGAGGCGGCGTTCGATGCCGAGAAGCGAACCGGTGATGGTTCCGAACAGCATCGCGAAGATGACGATCATGAAGGTGCCGACCTGTCCGGCGGCGGTGACAAGACCCTTGTCGGTTAGCGAGGTGAGGTTGAGTCCGGCGAGGACGAGGGTGAGGAGCCCGAGCGCTTCGGTGACCGTTCGGTTGGTCTTTTCGGGCAGGCGCGCACCGAGAAGGACGCCGATTGCCGAGCCCGCCACAATTGTGGCGATGTTGACGAGAGTGCCGAGACCAATCATGGGTTCAGTCTAGATTCGGCGCGGGGGTTGGCGTGTGGGGGTTGGCGTGCGGTGCAGCCCCTAGCCGAGGTGGTCGATCAGCATCTTGATGCCGAAGCCGAGCATCGCGAGCCCCGAGACCACTTCCATCACCTGGCGAACGCGTGGCCGCGAGAAGAAGTTCTTGGCAAAGTTGGTGCCCCAGATCCACATCGAGAACCAAACCAGCGCGAGCAGATTGTGAATCGTCGCGAGCTCGAAGCCGGCGAGCGCAGGGCTGATGTCATGAGGAATGTACGCGGGAAAAACTGCGACGTAGAACGCGGCACCCTTGGGATTCGTGAGTGTTATGAAGGCCGCGCGACCGATTGCCTTGAGCGGCTTCTCTTCGGTAACCCCATCGGTCAAGACGAAGGCGACGACGCTGCGCGCATCCCACATCATTCGCAGGCCGAGATAGACCAGATAGCCCGCACCGACGTAGGTGAAGAGAGTGTAGATGGTAGGCGACGCGAGCAGGAGCGCGCTGACACCGATGGCCGCGGCGACGCCGAGGACCCATACGCCAATAAAGATGCCGAACAGGGTCATGTATGCAAGGCGCGGGCCGCCCTTGATAGATGAACGCAGCACTTGGGCGGTGTCGATGCCAGGCAGCATCGTAAGCAAGCCGGCGACGATTGCGAATTCGACGAGGTTGTTCATAGGGCGGCGACTTTATTGATCGCCGAAGACATTGAGCAGGTCCTGCAGGGTCTTGTATGACTCGGCGTTGTGACGCAGCGGCATGTCGATGAGCAGGCGGTACTTGTTTTTGCGGCCCTCTTTGGTGATTTCGAGGTAGCCAGCTTCGCGCAGATCGTTGAGCACGCTGCTGATGTGGCGCTCGGTCACGCCAATGAGTTTCGCCAATTCGGCGACCTTGATGTCGGGGTTCTTGGCAAGCTGCACGGCGACGTGCCCGTGGTTGCTCAGGAAGGTCCAGCTCATGTTTTGAATATACCGTTTTGTTGTTTGGCAGAAGTTTATTTCCTGTATTATTTTTCCTGTGAATCTGGAAAACGCAATCGCTAACCTAACCAGCATCCCAGTCCTCGCTTTTGCACTCGGCATCATCGCGTCACGCATCAAGACCGACCTGAGTGTTTCGAAGGGCGCATTCGATTCGATTTCGTTTGTGCTGCTGCTCGCCATCGGCCTCAAGGGTGGTCACGCACTCAAGGAGACCACGTTCGACAACGCGGTCGGGCCAATCATGGCGACACTGGGTATCGGTGTGCTGCTGCCAACCCTGTTCTTCCTAGGTCTCAAGCTGGTCAAGCCACTGGCTAACGTCGATCGCGGGGCAATCGCAGCGCACTACGGCTCTACCTCGCTTGTGACGTTCACTGCCGCACTGGTGTTCTTGGATTCAAGCAAGGTTTCGTATGAGGGAATCGTCACGACCCTTCTCGTCGCGATGGAGATCCCCGGCATCCTGATCGGTGTGCTGCTCGCAAAGGGTGGCTTCAGCGCACTGCGCAATCGTGAGTTGCTTCGAGAAGTGCTGCTCGGCAAGACCGTTCTGCTGCTACTCGGTGGTGTGCTGCTCGGCTATCTAGGCGGTGGAGCGAGCTATGAGAAGGTCAAGCTGCTGTTCGTGGATGCGCAGCCGGCACTCTTGACGCTGTTCCTCTTGACCCTGGGAATGAAGGCCGGCGAAAGCCTCGGCTACTTCAAGAAGCTTGGTGCTCCGCTGATTGCCGCGAGCATCGCGTTCCCGCTTCTCGGCGGAGCGTTGGGCGTGGCTATTGGAACAGCGGTCGGCCTCTCGGTCGGTGGCGCTACCGCCCTCGGCGTTCTGAGTGCGAGCGCCTCATACATCGCTGCACCGGCTGCGGTAAGTGTTGCCCTGCCCGACGCGAAGCAGGGAGTGCCGATCGCGATGAGTCTGGGCATCACGTTCCCGTTCAACCTGACCCTCGGCATCCCGCTTTACGTGCTGCTCGCGCAGTTTGCGGCGACGCTATTTGGCTAGGCCAAGAGTTAAACGAAAAGACCCTGATTCACTCAGGGTCTTTTTGTTTAGTGGCGGTGACGGTGGGATTTGAACCCCGAGTGCAAAGCAGACGCGAAGTTATCGCGTTTGCTGCGCGAGACCGCCCGCAACCAAACGAATGCGACCTACTGACCGGGAGCGAGAAACACCACCGGAGCGCTTAAAGAAATAGACCCCCAACCGGGGGTCTATTTCTTTTGATGGCGGTGACGGTGGGATTTGAACCCACGGTGGGCTTTCACCCACACAACTTTTCGAGAGTTGCACCTTCGGCCGCTCGGACACGTCACCGTGGGATAGTTTATTACCGCTGGCGCATACGGGTCAAACCGCATCCGCGCGCTGGCTCGAAGGGAAACATGAGCACCGAAGGTTCGATGCGCGCAATCATTGCCGCGCTGATTGCAAACATTGGCATTGCCACGACCAAGTTCATCGCGGCCGCCATCTCGGGCTCGGCTTCGATGTTTGCCGAGGGCATTCACTCGGTCGCCGATTCGGGCAACCAGCTCCTCCTGATCGTCGGTGGCAAGCGCGCCCGTCGTGAGGCAACCAGCAGACACCCGTTCGGTTACGGCCGCAGTCGCTACATCTATGCCTTTATGGTGTCGATCGTTTTGTTCTCGGTCGGTGGCATGTTCTCGATTCTCGAGGGCATTCAAAAACTGCACGAACCGCACGAACTCACGAATGCTTGGCTGCCGCTAACCGTGCTCGGTATCTCGATCGTGCTCGAATCACTCAGCCTGCGCACCGCCCTGCGTGAGGCAAAGCACGTGCGCGGCAAGGCGTCGCTCCCCCAGTTCATCCGTCACGCAAAGTCGCCAGAATTGCCAGTCGTCATGCTCGAAGACATGGCCGCGCTGGCCGGTCTAGTGCTCGCATTCGGCGGCGTCGGCCTAACCGTCCTCACTCACGACGGCATGTGGGATGCGCTCGGCACCCTCGCGATCGGTGGCTTGCTGATTCTCGTTGCGATCATCCTCGGCATTGAGACCTCATCCCTGCTGGTTGGTGAAGGTGCATCGGCCGACGACACCGCCCGCATTCGCGAGGCACTCGGTTCGAGCCGCGGAGTCAAGAGCGTCATCCACATGAAGACGCTTTACCTCGGCCCGGAAGAACTGATGCTGGCCGCAAAAATTGAGGTCGCCGCGGATTCGACCGGCAAAGAGATCGCCGAGATCATCGATGAGGCCGAGGTCAACGTGCGCAAGGTTGTGCCGGTGACTCGCGTGATTTATCTAGAGCCAGACATCAAGCGCTAAAACACCTAGCGCTTAGCGGCAAAAAACGCCTTGAGCTGGGCCGCGCATTCGGCCTCGCGAACCCCGGCGATAACCTCGACCGGCTGACCCAGGCGTGCGTCGCGCAACAGGTCATAGAGCGAACCGGATGCGCCAACGCGCTCATCCCAAGCACCGAAAACGACCTTCGGGATTCGTGCTGCGACGATTGCTCCGGCACACATCACACAGGGTTCGAGGGTGACCACAAGGGTGCAGCCTTCGAGGCGCCAATCGCCCAACTTCGCAGTGGCCTCGCGGATCGCAACAATCTCGGCGTGACCCGTTGGGTCGTGAGTGACCTCACGGTTGTTGTGCGCCTCGGCAATCACCGAACCGCTGGCGTCGATGATCAATGCACCAACCGGAACATCTGCGCCAGAACGCGCGGCGAGCGCAATGGCTCGTTGCATCGATTCGTCATACGCGTGTGCGGTCATGCCGTTAATACTTTCACCAATTTCAAAATAGATTTGTCGTATGCGAGTTCATGTAGCCGACCACCCTCTAATCACTCACAAACTGACCGTCCTGCGTGACGTTGCAACGCCGTCTCCGGTGTTCCGTCAACTGGTCGAAGAACTGGTGACCCTGCTCGCCTACGAGGCAACTCGCGACGTGCGCGTCGACAAGGTTCAGGTGCAGACTCCGGTCGCGCTAGCCGATGGCGTCAAGTTGAGCCGGCCGCGTCCGATCGTGGTTCCGATTCTGCGCGCTGGCCTCGGAATGCTCGAGGGCATCGTCAAGTTGCTGCCGACCGCCGAGGTTGGCTTCTTGGGAATCAAGCGTGACGAGGAAACCCTTCAGCCATACACGTATGCGAACCGCCTGCCAGATGACCTGAGCGGTCGACAGGTCTACATCATCGACCCGATGCTCGCGACCGGCGGAACCCTGATCGACTCAATCAACTACGTCTTCGACCGCGGCGCAACCGAGGTCACTGCGATCTGCCTCCTCGGCGCACCTGAGGGTGTGGCCGCTGTCGAGGCCGCGACCCACGGCAAGGACGTTCGCATCGTGCTTGGCGCGTTGGATGAGCGACTCAACGAGCACGGCTACATCGTGCCTGGTCTCGGCGATGCAGGCGACCGACTCTATGGAGTCGCGCAGTAACCGAAACAAAACTTCATAATTCGAAGCGCGCATTGCTAACCCGGTGCGCGTTTTCGTATTTTTATGGCATGACTATCGGCATCGACTCGAAGAACCGCGCAATCGCAGCGGTAGCTTCGTCGCACGCCGTTATGTGTATGCGAATGTGCGCCTAGAACGACTCCTCCTCCCTCGTTCTAGTTACTCGCTCTCGAATCATTCGCAATCTCAATAAGCACATCAAACCGAAAACGGATATAGTCAAATGGCAATCGCACACATCAACGCATACAACGTAAACAAGACTTCGTCGCACCTGGGACTTCGCAACTCAGCAAAAGTTCGCAAGCTGCACGCAGTGAAAGAAGAGGTGACACCTGTGACCGCAACTCACGATGCCAACTCAGCTTCAACGGTTGAAACCGAAGCTCGCGGATTTGCGCTGTATGTCGGAATCGACGAAGAGACCGCGAAGGCGGCCGGCACCTCACTGGCAGCGATCGTATCGGCGCTTCGAAAGACAGTTGCCGAACTCGTTCCAGCCGCTGCCGAAGAGACGTATGCAGCGGTTGCGCTAGCCCCGAAGAATGTCGGTGGCCGCCCAATCGATGTGGTTCGCACCGCGCTTCGCGACCCACGCGCAATCGACAAGATTGTGAAGAACCAGGCCGAGGCTGCTGCCGATGCCAACAAGGGCATCGTGATCGACGTGAACCGCAAGAAGGTAACCACCGACGGCGATGTTGCCCCGCTGACCTACAAAGAATTCGAGCTGCTGAACTACCTAATTCAGAACCAGGGCGAAACTGTCAGCCGCAAAGAGCTCATCGACCTCGTCTGGGGCGATGAAGAACTCGAGCAGATTCCGAACGAGCGCACCGTCGATGTTCACATCCGTCGTCTGCGCAGCAAGATCGCGGGTTATGAAGACATCATCCGCACGGTTCGTGGTGGCGGCTATCGCTTCGACCAGCACCCAGACGTGATCTACGAAATCTAACGGATCGGATGACGCAGAGCACGCAGGAGTTCGCCGACTCGGCCGCATTGGCCCAGTATCTGGTGGACAAGCTAGTCGGGATGGTTGACGAAGGTGTTGCCAGCCCGATTTTGCTTATCGATGGGCGTGCAGGTTCAGGCAAGAGCACCCTGGCAGACGCCGTGCAACGAGGCTTCTTCAAGCAGGGCGAATCTCTCCCCCGCGTGATTCACATGGATGACCTCTATCAAGGTTGGGACGGCCTAGATGCCGGCGCCGACTACCTGAACCGATTCGTGATTGCTCCGCTAAAGCGCCGCGAAGGCGCGAGCTGGCAGGAGTGGGATTGGTCGGCCGACGAACGCAGCGGACAGTGGCGTGAGTTTCGTGGCGGCACCCCGCTAATCATTGAGGGATGCGGTGCCCTAAACGGCGTCAGCGCAGAAGCTGCCGACATTCGTGTTTGGCTCGAGGTTAGCGATGATGTTCGACACGAGCGTTGGTTGGCGCGCGAGGGCAACGACGAATTCTGGGGGCGTTGGGCTGCGCAAGAAGTCGAGTTTTATGCTCGCGAAAAGTCGGCCGAACTTGCCGACATCGTTTTTGGCTAAGCCTCTTTGCGGTTCTTCAACCACGTGCGCAAGCCGGCCACGATCGAAGCGAGAATGAAGAAGCCCGCAATCGCATACGAAGCATTTTTGACGGCTGGAATCGTTGCGGCAAAGTAGCCGGTCACGGTTAGACCGGTTCCCCAAGCGAGTGCGCCGACCGCGTTGGCGCTGAAGAACTTGTAGTAATTCATGTGCGCGACGCCCGCGATGACCGGCACGAAGACGCGAGCCCAAGGCATGAAGCGTGCGATGACAACCGCCCACCAACCCCACGAGGCATAGATCTTTTCAGACTTGGCGATGGCGGTCTTGAGCCAGCGGCCTTCGCGCTTGTCGAGGTACGGGCGGCCGTAGTGGCGGCCGAGCGCATACCCGACCTGATCGCCGAGCCAGGCTGCGATACCGACGCCGGTGGCCATGACCCAGATGTTGACGTCTGGCGAAGTGGCTGCGACGAGGCCGGCCGCGAAGACCAGTGAGTCACCCGTGATGAACGGGATAAACGCGCCAACCAGGAGTCCGGTGCCTGCAAACACGAGCGCCCAGACAATGCCATAGAACAGCCATGGGCCGATGTGGGCATACCAGTCGCTAATTTGATCCGAAATGGATGCGCCGAGCGCACGACCGCCGTTTAGCGAAGCGAGTTGGTTGGCAATGTGAGGCACCCGTTAAGCGTAAACGCTCGATCCACGTCTGGTGAACCGAGCGTTTAGCGCTGAAGAATCGGCTGAGGTTATGCCTTGACCTTGATGGTGATTTCGTCGAGCGAGAGGCGGGTGCGCGGTGCAACCTCGCGGTCGTGCAGGCCACCTTCGAGGGTCTCTGGCTCTGCGCGCTTGCCGACGGTGATGCCGACCAGGGTCTTGGTGTTGTCGTCAAGACCGAGGGTCTCGTGCAACCAAGGGTGAACGATACCGCCGAGCACGTGAGCGGCTAGGCCGAGCTCGTGTGCCTGAAGTAGCAGGTTCTGGGTTGCTAGACCGGCGTCGAAGTGTGCAAACGAGTTCTCTTTGCCATCTGCGTCAGCAACGACTGCCGAGACGATGATCACGGCTGAGGCGTTTGGCGCCCAGGCCTGGTTCCAACCCGAAAGGCCGAGCTGCACGAGGTCGCCGTAAAGCGCGTCCTCACGCTTGATGACGGTGAAACGCCATGGCTGAATGTTGTTGGCTGATGGCGCCCAGCGAGCTGCTTCGAGCAGCGCGGTTACTTCGGCGTCAGAAATCTTGTGAGTTGCGTCATACGCGCGTGGGCTCCAGCGTTCGGCAATTGCCTTGAGCACTGGCACTGCGGTTACTGCGGTTTTGTCGAGTGAAGACATGCTTGAACTCTCATTCCTGTCTAGGGGGTCTTTACTAATCCTATAAGGCGGTATGCGCCAGCGCAACAAGTAGGCTTGAGCCCATGTCACGCAAGGGTCTTATCCTCTTTTTGATGGCCGGTCTGGCCTGGGGTGTTCCATACCTATTCATCAAGTTTGCCGGTCACGAATTCTCGAACGCGAGCATCATTTTTGTGCGCGTTCTGGTCGGCGCACTGGTGCTGCTGCCCCTTGCCGCGATGCGCAAGAGCCTCATGATCGCGGTTCGCGAGTGGCGTTGGGTGCTCGTCTTCGCGCTGCTCGAAATGGTCGGCCCGTGGTGGCTGATCACCGAAGCCGAACGTCACGTTGCCAGCGGCCTGGCCGGCCTGCTCATCGCGACCGTGCCGTTCTTCAGCCTGCCAATCGCATACTTTCTCGGTGACAAGTCGGTCACCCACCCGAAGACCCTGTTCGGCATCGGCATCGGTTTCGCCGGCCTGATTCTGCTAGTCGGCATCGACAGCTTTGCCGGCCACATCGAACCGCTCTATGTGGGCTTCATCGTGCTTTCGGCAATCGGGTATGCGGTCGCGCCAGCAATCGCTGCTCAGAAAATCCGTCACGTGCCGAGCGAGGGCATGATCGGTTTGTCGATGGCGATGGTCGCAGGTTTCTATGCGATTCCCGCTGCGTTCACCCTGCCGGGTGACATCGCCAAGGGTCCGACCTTTGGCGGATGGGCTTCGCTCGTCGGCCTCGGTGTGATCTGTTCGGCGATCGCATTCGTCGTGTTCTTCGCGCTTGTCAAAGAAATCGGCTCGGCTCGCGCAACTCTGATTACCTACCCGAACACCGCCGTAGCGATTCTGCTCGGCGTGCTGGTTGCAAGCGAAGACTTCACTCTCGGAATGGCGATTGGCCTACCGATGGTTGCGGTCGGTAGTTACTTCGCGTCGCGCAAGCACTAGGGGTTTAGCGCGTGCGCAGCAGTTCGCTCAGGTCGGCACGCTTGCCATAGAAGTAGTACGGGTCACCCGGATTCGGCAGTGTCGGCACTCCGGCTGCCATCTGTTCAACCGTGTCGAACGCGTGCGCGTGACCGCCGTTGATCAGCGGCGAGAGGTGTTCCCAACCGGCGAGCTTGAGGATTCCGACGCGATTGCCGAGACCGGCTGCCTCAATCAAAGTTGCCGAAAAGACACCTAGACAGATTTCTGATTCGGCCAGCAGTTCGAGCGAACTCTTGCCATCTTCGGCCATGCGCAGATTGGTCGGCATGCCCTGACCGTCGGCGGCGAGGGCCGCATCGAAGTCCTCTTGTTCGTCTTTCGGATGCGGCTTGAAAACAAGCTGGTAATCGGGCAACAGGCGTGCAAGCTTGAGCGATGCCGCAAATAGGTCGCCGCCAATAAGCGGCTGCGACATCACGACGATGGTGTTGCCGATGCGCTTGATCGGGTTGGCGGCACCGGCCCCGACACCAAGCACCCGCTCGCGAATGGCCTCGAACTCCTCGGTTGCGCCGGCCACGACGATCTCTTGGCTGCCCGAGTTGTCGATGCCGTCGGTCCAATACTGACCCCAGGTCCAGATCTCGTTCGGCAGGTACGGAATCTCAGGGCGACCAGGCCACGAGAACTGCATGTTGTATTTGCTGAACACACCACACTGCAGCTCGATGACCTTGACTCCGCTGTCCTGGGCAGCCGCCATCATCAGCATGCGTGAGGCATTGACGATGAACAGGCGCTTGATCGGAACACGCTTGAAGAAGATGCGGTAGCCATGACGTTCGGCCAAGAAGTTGCGTAGCGTCCAACGCGGAAAATTGCGGTACGGGCCGGCCGAAGAACGCGCTGCCTTTTCGAGGTATGCGATCACGCGGCGATACTTTGCGTAATCCTCTTTGGTGAGCTTCAAACGCACGTACAGCGAGGCGATGTTGCCCCAGCGCTTGCGAAAGATGCCCTGGAAACGGTCGATCTGCGGCCATTCCGACTCGCGGTCCCACGAGCCGACACCGAAGCGCAGCGCCTGGTCACCGAGGGCATCGATGACCGGTTGCATGAAACGGTCAACGCCACGAGCATCGCGGTTTGAGAACGGCGAGATCATGTCAGTCGCCTTCAACCACTTCGGAACGCGTGGGTCGCGCATCGAATCAGGGATGATGCCGCGCAGGTACCAGCGCCAGCCGGTGATGCTGCTCCAGAGGGCCTTGTGGCCCATGGTGCCGTTCCAGACCGGGTAGTCGGCCGGCTTCACCAGCGGACGTGAGTCTTTCCACTTATAGGTGCCCGAGTTTTTGGTCAGGTTGTAGAACACGCGAAAGCGAACGAGCGGCCACAGGCGAATGCCCAGGACCTCCCAGTTGTAGAGGTCTTCCTCTTGTTCGATGCGCCAAAACGCCTCGCAGACCTCACCAACGGTCGCCGGCGAAACCTGCTCTTCTAGCGAATCCTGATTCGCGTCGAGTTCTTGTTCTTCGGTGCTCATGAGTTGGGTGCTGCTTTCAAGATCTGTGCCAGCTCGATCGCATCGACCGGCTTCGCAAAATAGTACGACGGATCGCCGGCCGGCTTTGCCTGGGCAAGTGCGCGGCTGAGATCGATGTCGGTAGCCGGGTCGGCGAAGACCAGGTCACCGCGTTCGGCGATCGCAGTTAGATTCTCCCAGCCAGGCAGCTGAACGGCGATGACCTTAGCGCCGAGTCCGACGGCCTCGACGAGTGCCATCGAATAGACGCCGACCACATACTCGCTCTGGGCTATGAGGGTGATGGCGGCCGAATCGCGTTCGGCGAAGTGCAGGTTCGCCGGCTTGCTGCGACCGAGCACTCGCAGGTGATCGGTGAACTGCTCGAGGTCTTCTTGCGGGTGCGGCTTGACCGTCACGTTTAGGTTCGGGTTTCGGTCTGCGACGTGCAGCGCGGTCTCAAACAGGCGGGTGGTGTGCTGCGCCTGCGAAACAAACAAGACGGTATGCGGCTGGCGCGCGGCTGTCAGCCCTCGTGCTCGGGTCAGGTTGTTCGGCTCGCCAATGACGGTGGCGCGAACGCTGCTCGGCAGGTCGCTGTTTTCGGCCCAGTACTTGCCCCAAACCAGAAGCTCATCCGGCACGTATGCAACACGCTCGGTGTCGGCGAACGACAGTAGCGGGTGCATGTTGCTCAGCAGGCCGTGCTGCGGTTCGACAACGGTTGCGCCTGCCTTTTGTGCGCCAGCGATCATCGCGCGCTTCCAGGCGTTGACCACGAAAACCTTGCGCACGCCGAACGCTGAAAACAGGCGGAACCAGCCATGGCGCTGCGCGACAAAGTTCACCAGCAACCAACGCGGAAACACGCGATTCGACTTTAACGCGACGCCAAACTCAGCTTCGAAGTATGCGATCACGCGCTGCCACTTGCGTTCGTGGCGCTTGCGCAGGGTCGGCAGAACGCGAAGTTTCGCGAGCGTGCGATAGCGCTTCAAGAAGTCGCGCTCGAGCTGTTCGACCTGCAGGCGACCCGAGTCGATGTCGTGGTCGCCCATGCCGAATACGAATGGGCCGGGTTCAGCTTTGCCAGGACCAGAGAGCGCATCCACAATCGGCTGGCTAAACGGGTCTTCGCCGAGCGAGTTTCGGCGCAGGAACGGCACGACCGCGAACTCATACCGACCTTCGACGTGCTTCAACGGGAGGTTCGGCACGTCTGGGCGGTCGGGCAGCTGCTCGAAGATTCCTGCGGCTTCGGCGATCTCGCGATAGAGGCGCATGCGCACGAGCGGCCACAGATAGACATTGCCGATGCGCCAGTTGAGCAGGTCTTCGCGCTGCTCGATCTGGTTCAGCGCCTGCCAAAGTCGTTCGACGGTCATTGCAATTCGCGACTCGCGCGCGGCGAGTTAGCGACCCTCCAGCGCGGCCGCAGCCTTGTCGAAGTCGGCCTGGGTGTCGATGTCGATGCTGTCTTGAGCGGACATCACGAATGCGCTCGCTCCCGGGGTCGGAATCTTGCGCTGTTCGACGAAGTCGGTGTACTTGAACAGATAGATCGCGCCATTCGGAACGAAGGTGGGTGGCAGTTCTTGACGGTTCTTGTTGAACGCATCCGGAAACATCGGAGCGAGCTTGCCGTCTTCGATAATCAGTGTCCAATAAGGAGACTTTTCTAGCTGGACGACCGAGACAACCGAACCCTTTAGGTTGTTGGCGCGATAGATGTCTAGGGCCTGAGCGACGTGCTTAGGGGTGCGCATCGGCGAGGTCGGCTGCAAGTAGATGACCAAGACGTCGTGATTGATGATGACCGAGTCTTCACCTTCGAAGAAGTCTTCGAGCAGGTCGGCCGGAGTTGCGGTGTCGCTGGCTGCCTCAGGCTTGCGACGGTGAGCGATGGCTCCGCAGCGCTCGGCCTCGGCAAGAATGTCGTCATCGTCGCTGGTCACAACGACCATGTCGACGATGTTGTCAGGCAGCTTCGCACACTCGACGGCACGCTCGATGAGCGACTTGCCGGCCAGTTTCATTAGGTTCTTGCCAGGCAGGCCCTTCGAGCCTCCACGCGCGGGAATCAGCGCTACGACGGTCAATCCATTCAGCATTTATTGCCCCTAGCGACCTAGAAGTTGAGCCACTCCGCGTGGTTGGTGCGAGCCTCGTTGAGGTCGTCGTGACGACCGATGTCGAGCCATGATTCGTGAATCGGGAACGCAACGACCTTTTCACCCTGAGCACGAACGAGATCGAGCAGGGTTGGCATGTCGGTGAACTCATCCTTTGGAATCAGGTCGAGCGTCTCTGGGCTGAGGGCATAGATGCCGGCCGAAACCATCGAGCGGTGAATCGGCTTCTCGCTGATCGATGCGACCTCGGTGCCTTCGATGTTGACCACACCGTAAGGAATCTGGAACTGATACTCGCGCACGCCGAGCGTTGCGGTTGCACCCTGCTTCTTGTGGAACTTCACTACCTGGGTGAAGTCACAGTTGGTGAGCAAGTCGCTGTTCATAACGATGAACGGCTCGTGGAACTTGCCGGCGAGCTGCCCGAGCGCGCCAGCGGTGCCGAGCGGCTTGTCTTCGTGGAGGTACTGCACGTTGAGGCCGAGCCAAGCGCCGTCCTTGACGTGCTCTTCGATGATGTCGGCGAGGTAGTTCACCGAAATGAAGATGTTCTTGAAGCCCTGCGACTTGAGCTTGCGCAGGATGATCTCGATGATCGGAGTGTCGCCGATCGGCAGCATCGGCTTTGGCACGTTGTGAGTCAGCGGGTGCAGACGCACGCCCTTGCCGCCGGCCATCAGGACCACCGGAGTGCTCAGTTCGACCGCGGTCGAGAGGTCGGCATCGGTGAACATGCCGAGCAGCTTGCCGTCAGCATCAACGACCGGAACCTGGTGAATTAACTTCGGAATCTCACGAGTCATGACCTCGCGACCGTCATCCTCGAGGGTGGCGGTGTGCGGGTTCTTGTTCATGACCTCGGTCACTGGGGTTTCGACGCCCAGACCGCGCAATAGGCCGCGTCGAATGTCGCCATCGGTGACGGTTCCGAGGAGTTTGCCTGAGGCATCGGCGACCAGAGCGATCTGCTTTGCGCCCTTGTTGATGGCCTCGATGGTCTGCAGCAGAGTCGCGTCAGGGCCGACGGTGAAATCACTCAGATTGGTGATCATTCGTTGCCTCCGTTCGCCGACTTATTTGGCTTTGAAACCGCTGGTACGCCTACTGCGGTGTGGTTGTCAGGCACATCGGCCAAGACCACCGCGCCTGCCCCAATGATACAGTTTGCGCCAATCTTGACGCCCTGGATGACGGTCGCATTGGCCCCGATGTGGGTGCCGCTACCGACCGTAACCTGGCCGCTCAGAGTCGCGCCAACCGCGATGTGACAGTTGGCTCCGATGCGGTTGTGGTGCTCCACAATCGCGCCGGTGTTAATGATGGTGTTGTCGTCGACAATTGCGTCGCTGTGCACGACCGCCTTGTGCATAACCTGCACGCCTTCACTCAAAGTGGCGGATGCGCTCACGTGCGCGGTCTGTGCCTCGAGCTGCAAGAAGCTGAAGCCAGCCGACTTGAGCTTCGCAAAAACGTTGGCGCGGACGGTGGTGGCACCAGCCGAACCGATGCCGTTGACGAGGAGGTACTGGTCTGAGGCGAGAGTGCCGTCCGTGAGGGCGCTCTCGTCGAAGCGAGTTAGGTCGCCGTGCAGCAGGCTATCGCCGGCCGGAGCAACGTAGCCGCTCAGCGCGATGCCAGCCTCGGCCAAGAGTTCCTGCAGCACGCGCGCGTGACCGCCGGCACCGACCATGAGGAGCTTCGGCGTGCTTTCGCGCAGACCCATACCGTCAGAACTAGGCAACGTACTCCCCTGCCGAATAGGCCTTGCCGGCAACCGTTCCGACTACTTCATAGAAGTCAAAACTGGTGCGGCCGTTGAGCGGGCGACGGCACTCGAGGTCATCCTCGGTGATTACCGCGCCAGCGGCGATGTCGCGCTTGGCAACCAGGCTGCGGCGAACCACGGCCTTGTTGGCTAGCTCGATCGGAGCCGGCTGCTTCTTGCGCTCACCGAGAGCGCGAGTGGCCTGACGAATCTGTGAAACTAGCGACTCGAGCTCAGCCGGGTCGAGCGATGCCTCGTGGTCCGGGCCCTCGAGCGACTTGTCGAGGGTGAAGTGCTTCTCGATCACGGTCGCGCCCATACCGACGGCAATCACTGAAGCGAGAGTGCCGAGCGAGTGGTCGCTGTAACCAACCGGCAGACCGAACTCGTCGGCAATCAGACCGATTGCGTTGAGGTTCAAAATGTCCAGCTCGGCCGGGTACTGCGTGGTGCAGTGCAAGATGGTGACCTTCTCGAGCATGAGCTGACGCACGTCTTCAAGAACGTAGTTTGCTTCGAGGGCAGCGTCGGTCGGCTTGGCGTCGGCGGCAACGATGCCGTTGGCACGCGCATAACCGAAGGCAATGAACTTGAGGGCTTGCGCGATCTCATCCATTACGGCCATTCCGGTCGAAACGATGACCGGGAGGTTCGACTGACCGGCCTCGACCAGCATCGGCGCAAAAGTGAGGTCGCCCGAAGCAACCTTGACCAGCGGGATGTGCAATTCGTCAATCAGGAAACGCAGCTCGTCGAGGTCGAAACCGGTCGACAAAAAGCCGATGCCAACCTGCTTGCAGTGATCGCGCAGGCGAGCGAACTCTTCGTGGCTCAACTCGAGACCCTTGAGGAGGTCCCACTGGCTGCGGTTGTCGTCGTCACCCTTGCGCTGGTAGTCGGCGAGTTTGGCGTCCTTGCTGGCTAGCTTGTCAGCCGAGAAGGTCTGAAACTTCACGATGTCGGCGCCGGCACGCTTGGCCACATCGACCATCTCGATTGCGCGGTCGATCGAGCCGTTGTGGTTCACGCCGGCTTCGGCGATTACGAGCACCGGCTGTGCCTTGATTTGGTTGGCAATCATTAGTTTGCGCTCCAGAACTTCTTCTTTGGTGGTTTAGGAATCTCGTGCTTCATCAGCTCAGCGGTCGCCTTCTGAGCGAAGCCTGGCTGACCGAACGGGGTGCCGGCGGCAGCAGCCTTGGCGCGGAACTCAGGGTCAAGAGCCTTCTGCATCGCAGCAAGAATCAGGATGCGCTCGGCGCGCTCCGGCTTGAGCACGCTCGCCGACATCGGGCGACCCTCTTGACGGTTGCCGATCAAGACGCTCGGCACACCGAGAACTGGGGCCTCGAGCACGGTCGATGACGAGTTGCCGGTGACCAGGTTGACCTGCTTCATGACGCTCAAGTAGCCCAGCTGACCGAAGCTCTCGACATAAGAGACGCGGTCAGGAAGCCGCTTGGTGAAGTTGGCGATGGCCTCGCGTACCTCGGCGCTGCCGATGTCGTTGTTGGTGCCGGTCACGATCAACTGGGTCTCGGCTGGGTCGAGCGGGCTGGTCAACGCCTCCATCGCGGCGAGCAGCTCGTCGATCATCGACTGTGCGCTCGCCTCGTCGAAAGCGGCAGGGTGGAACGTCATCAGAACGGTGTTCTTGGTGCCGAAACGAATGTTGAAACGCTCTTCGAGGGCCTCACGCGAAAGGAGTTCGAGGTTGGCGATGGCATCAAGAACCGGCGCGCCAAAGTTGAACACGCGGCTCGGCTCTTCACCAAGCTGAATCACGCGGCTGCGGTGCTCTTCGGTCGTGGTGAAGTGCAGGTATGAGAGCTTGGTGATGGCGTGCCGCAGGCTGTCGTCCATCGCGCCGAGAGTTAGTTCGCCGCCGTGAATGTGCGCGACCGGAATCAGCAGAATCGTTGCGGCGGCAGCCATTGCAAACGCCTCGAGACGGTCACCGAGAACGACGACGATGTCTGGGCGCAATTCGTTCAGCGCACGTGAAAACTTTGCAATCGCCTCACCGGTGTCGACGGCTGCGGCGAGCGACGAGTCTTCGGTTGACCAGATCGGAATCTCGGCCGCTGGCTCATACCCGTCGAGTCGAATTTCGGCCACGGTCATGCCGTGTTCGGCCGAGAGGTGACTGCCGGTCGCGATGATCTGCAACTCGAGCGTGCGGTTCAAACCGTTCGCCTTGTTGTTCAGCTCTGCAATCAAATTCTTGAGCAGGCCATAGTCGGCACGAGTGCCGGTCATCACCGCGATCTTGCGCATTAGATTCGCTCAGCCAACTTTGGAGTCGACGGAATACAAATCAGGGATGCGTGCAACGCAATCGCGGTGTCGAGGCTGCCGCCGAGTGAGTCACCGGCTGCCGGCGCTGACGAATACATACGCTGCTGGTGCAGAAGGTTCCACATCGGTCGAGCCAAGAAACCCGCGTCGTGGCATGCCTGCAAGACCTCGTCGCGAAGCGCGAGGCTCGGCTCTTCGAGCTGCACGGCACAGAGCCAGTAGTTAGATTCGGTGCCCTCAGGCTCGAACGAGAAACGACCACCATCAAAGTCGGCGAAGGCGTTGCCGTACTTGACCGCTAGGCGACGCTTCTGGTCAAGAAAACGGTCAAACTTTTCGAGCTGAGCCATGCCGAGTGCCGCATTGAGGTTCGGCATTCGGAAGTTCCAGCCGATGTGGTCGTGCTCGAATTCCCACTTGTGCGGCATCTTTGCGGTCGTTGTCAGGTGCTTGGCCAACGGGCCGAGCTCGTCGTCATCGGTCAAGATCACGCCGCCACCGCCGGTGGTGATCGTCTTGTTTCCGTTGAACGAAATCATGCCGGTGATTCCAAAGGTTCCGGTGTGCTTGCGCTCACCCGAACGAGTGGTCACAAACGAACCCAGCGACTCGGCGGCGTCTTCAACCAGAGGGATGCCGAATTCGGCAGCGATGTCTGCGATCTCTTCGATGCGCACCGGGTGACCAAGTGTGTGCATCGGTGAGATCGCAGCTATGCGAGCGCCGGTTAGCGGATTGCGGAGCGTGCCGTCGGCATCGCGGCGCATCGCGGTTAGGCGGTCGCGGAGCGCCTCTGGGCTCATGCCGAGGGTTGAGAGCTCACTGTCGATGAAATGCGGGACTGCGCCTGCGTGTGCGACCGCGTTTGCGGTTGCAATGAACGAGAGCGTCGGAACGACGACCTCATCGCCCGGGCGAACACCAGCCAGGAACAGCGCAACCTGGAGCCCGACGGTACCGTTTGAAACGGCGATCGCATACTTGGCTCCTGTGATTTCGGCGATGCGCTTCTCAAACTGAGGAATGAAGGCACCGACCGATGAAACGAAGGTGCTGTCGAGGCACTCGTTTAGGTATTGCTTTTCGAGGTCGCCGATTTCAGGTTCGTGCAATCCAAATGGAGCACCCGCTGCCGGAGTACCAATGACCGAACGTAGGCGTTCGACGAATTCGTTTGCCAAGGCGTTCATTGCCTAGCTCCTAACTCTTGGCGCATCCGGTCTGCTTTGTTTGCGAACCCGGTCACGCATTTTTGTAGCCGAACTAGACGGTGTATTCGTCCGGACGGTACTTTGCGAGGTTTGCAGGGTTGGTGAACCACTCGATGGTCTTCTCGAGACCAACACGGAAGCCCTCGATGCCCTTGATCTCTGGCTCCCACTGAAGAACGGTCTTGGCCTTGGTGTTGTCGCTGAACAGGCGCTCGACCTCTGAGTTCTTTGGACGGATGCGGTTTGGATCTTCGGTCGCAACTGCGCCAGCGCCCATGATGTCGTTGATGATGTTGAAGGTCTCGCCGATACTGACCTCAAAACCAACGCCGAGGTTGGTGACCTCACCGAAACCGGTGGTTGCGTGCAGTGCGCGCTCGAAACCCTTGGCTGTGTCGGTGACGTAGGTGAAGTCGCGGGTCGGGGTCAGTGCGCCGAGGTTGATTTCCTTCTTGCCAGCAGCGAGCTGGCTAATGATGGTCGGAATGACCGCGCGGGCCGACTGACGAGGGCCGTAGGTGTTGAACGGGCGAATGGTCAGGGTCGGCAGCTCGAAGCTCGAGTAGAACGACTTGACCATCTGGTCTGCACCGATCTTTGAAGCCGAGTAAGGCGACTGACCCTGGAGGACGTGGCCCTCATCCATTGGCACGTACTGAGCGGTGCCGTAAACCTCGCTGGTCGAGGTGTGGATAAAGCGGTCGACGTTGTGGTTGCGAGCCGCGTTGAGCAGGTTCAGGGTGCCCTGGATGTTGGTCTGAACATACATGTCAGGGGCAACGTATGAGAACGGGATGGCGATCAGTGCAGCGAGGTGCAGGATTGCCTCCTGGCCGCGTACCAATTCGTTCATGTGATATGGGTCGCGGATGTCGCCGAGCACGATTTCCATGTGCTTCTTGACCTCTGGGTCGATGGTGTCGAGCCAGCCGTGTGATCCGATTGAGTTGTAGATGCACAGGGCTTTGACCTCGTGGCCGGCGCGAACCAGCTCTTCTGCGAGGTGCGAACCAATAAAACCATCAGCGCCAGTTAGAAAGACCTTCATAGGGGTCAAGTTTACCTTTTAGGCGCTTAATTAGGGCTGTTTGGCGGTTCGGCGGACAACTCTGGGATTTAGCGGGCGGCGAGCAACTGCTCGGCGAGCGCCAACACACGCGCGGCCTCGGCGATGCTGGCCGACTGGCGGGTCGCGAGTGCCTCACCCGAGGCCAACGCATACAGCTCGCGCGACTGGCTCAAGAAACCCGGCTTGAACGCTAGGTCATCCTCAGAAAGCTTGAATTCGGCACCGCGGGTCGGCACATAGTGACGCAGCGGAACCTCAGGAGTCGGATCGATGACCTGCACGCCCACATACTCATTGAAAAATTCGATTGGCTTGAGCGCAGCCGACTTTCCTGGAGTGTGCAGGTCGACAAAATAACTGCTCGGCGAACCGAAAGTGATGATGCAGGTGCCGACGGCACCCGAAGCCGACTCGAGCGAAACCGCACGCGAAACCAGTCCGGTCGCGTTCTGCACGCCGGTCACACCGACCACCGAAAGCTCACCAAATAGGTGCTGCAGCAAGTCGAGCACGTGCACCGAGTTCGCCAGCAGGATTCCGCGCTTGCGGTCGTCGGCCATGGCGGCATCCCATGAGGCCTCAGGAATCGATGCATGGAAGGTCGCGTTGGCAACACCCTGCTCCGACAAAAACTCACGAGCCGCCGCGGTCGACGAATAGTGCCGACGGTTGTAACCAACCAATACGCGAGCCTGCTGGGCGGCTGGGCGCGCGAGCAGCGCATCCAAGTCAGCCGAAGAGTATGAGATTGGCTTCTCAACCAAGATCGGAACCTCGGTGGTCTCGAGCGCATACGCCAAGATCTCGGCGGTGACCGAAGTTTCCGGCGCAATCAGGAGCGCGTCGAGACGAGTGCCAGCTTCGACCGAAGCGGCTGCCATGTCGACAACGGCCTTCCAGTCGTGAGCGACAACAGCCGAATAGCGTTCGGCGAGCGCAGCAGTCTTCTCAGAACCGGCACGAGAGCCAATAGCGGCAATCTCGAAACCGGCTTCGGCGAGCGCATCCAGGTGAAACGGGACGATGCTTCCCGAGCCGACGACGCCGAGGCGCTTGGTTGGGCCGCCCGAAGCTCCGCTCACTAGCTGATGCTCCAGTGCTTGTTGATGTCGACCTTTGACTCGTCAACCGGGAGAGTCAGGCGCATACCGAGTTCGGATGCGTGCAGCGCAGCGAGTAGATCCTCCGCAGTGCGGCTGCCGACAACCTCGACGTGCGCACTCGACGAAGCTGCCGAAACCACCTGGTCATAGAGCGAGGTCATGCCGGTGCGACCGTCCTCGGTCAACCAGAGGTTGCCACGGAAGACCTCGTTCTGTGCGTAGCCCGTGCGAGTGACGGCTGGGTACTGCGCGATCTCATCCGGATTGCGAAGACGCAGAGCGAACTCACCCGTAGGCAACATCTCGCCCTCGGCGTCGCGCCAATAGAAACGCACGTTCTCGGTCACGGCCGAACCGTTCAAGAAAACACAGTTGAAGCGGCGACCGCCCGAATAGTTGTAGTTCACGCTGCCCTCATAGAAGGCGAGCGATTCGTGACGCGGGTTGATGTTCTGGGTTGCCAGGTCGGCAGTGACCGACTCAGGCTCGGCACCGAACAGGCAGGTTGCGAGGTCTAGATAGTGGATGCCATTAGTCGCAATGCAACGAGCACCACCGGTGACGGTCACGCCAACAAGCTCGCCAAGCTTGTGCTCAGCGGCAACGCGCAGGATGCCAGCAGGAAGGCCCGAGAATCGACGAGTCAGGTTGATCCAGAGCTTGCCACCGGCTCGCTCGACTTCGCCAAGAATGTCGCGTGCATCGGCGATCGAGTCTGACAGCGGCTTCTCAACAACAAAGTTCTTCTGGCCGGCGGCCTGCAGGCGACGGGTTGTCGGCACGTGGTCAGGACCCCAGTTTGCGATGGTCGCGATGTCGTATGGCGCATACTCGACAACTTCATCGAGGCTGGTCGAAGTGGTGACGTGGGCAGCCCAGGCGCCGGTTTCGCGCACTCGCTCAGCCTCGGCCTTAGCCCAAGCAAGCGCCTCTTCGTTGATGTCGACGACCGCGACCGAATAGAACTTAGGCAGGATTTCTTGCAGGTGCTTCTTGCCGATTGAACCGCAGCCGACGAGCAGAGCGGTCAAGTTGTTTGGGGCGAGTGGGGCCGTCGAAGTCATGGGGCAAGTTTATCCGTCAACGGTTTTCTAGCCGGTTTAGCCAGACTTAGTGAAAACCCCCAAAATGCCCCGCAACTGATGCGATTTATGTTCGCTATTTAGAACATCGCTTCGGCTAACCCCACATCGCGTGAGAAACTTCAACCATGCCTATTCAGCGCTCAGTTCTAGTGGTCGAAGACGAACCACTGATTCGCAACCTAGTTGCGACGCAGCTGCGCGCAGAGGGCTTTGAGGTCATCACCGCCGAGAACGCGGTTGAGGCCCGCAAGAAGGCAGACGCACACGACCCAGACGTTGCACTGCTGGATATCGAGCTCGGCAACGGCCCGACCGGCTTCGACCTTTCCGCGATTCTGCGCAAGCAGGACCCGGGCATCGCAATCGTGTTTTTGACCCACCTGCCTGAACCGCGCCTAATCGGACTCGACAACAAGATCGTGCCGAAGAATGCCGCATACCTGGTCAAAGACAAGATCAGCGACCCTGGCATTTTGACCGAGGCGATCGAGGCCGCCCTGCGCGACCGCGTCGGCGAGCACCTGCGTGACGATAAGCGCAATGAGAGCAAGTTCAGCTCGATCAGCCGATCACAGATTCAGGTATTGCAGCTCATGGCTGCCGGTCTCTCGAACCAGCAGATCGCCGACCAGCGCGGCACCACGATTCGCGCGGTCGAAAACCTCATCAAGCGCGCCCTCGAGGCAGCTGGCATCGATGACGGCCAAGGACTGCACACCCGAGTCTCGGCATCGCGCGAATACCTGCGCGCAATCGGGCAACTGCGCCGCACCGACTAAGTCAAGACAGCCGCGAGAAGCAGACGACATGGCCGATAAACCAACGCCAATCGGAGGCACCCTTCGACAGCGCATTTGGGCGCAACTTGGTTCACGCAGGGTTTGGAGCCTTGGGCTAGCCATCCAAGCGCTCATCTTCTATACCGTCCTGGCCGTTGCGTTCGATGCGTTTCGACTAAACAGTTTCGACCCTGCGTGGATCGTTGTCTGGGTGGGCACTTACCTTGAGGCGGTTGCGGCAGTCCTGCTTCTGCTACTCATCTTGCCGAGCCGACTCTGGAAGACCACCGCTCGAGGCCGTTGGACCAATTTCGCCATCGCCGCGGTTGTTGGCGCGATAAAGAATTCGACCGTGTTCTGGTGGGCAACCACACTAGGCCTCGAATCAAGTGCCTTTAGCCCAGTGGGTCGCCTCTTTGGTGGAGCAATGCTTTCGACCATGATCCTGTTGACCTGGGTATCGCTCAACGGTTCGCGGATGGCACACCGTGCCCTGATGAGCGAACTGACGCTAAAGCAAACGCGCCTACTGAATTACCGATCTCAGGTGCCGGCCCAAGTTTCCAAGGCGCAATCAGACCTAATCGAACAGTCGAAGTCCACGTTGTTGCCAAAACTTGCGGAGCTCGACTCATACCTTGGTGAATCAAGGGATGCCTCGAGCGCCCTGAAACAACTGCAAGACCTAGTAGAAAACCAGGTTCGCCCGCTGAGCCACGCGCTTCAGGTTGAGGCAGCCAAACTAGCCAACACGGCCGAACCTAAGAAGCTAACCTCACCTCGACGCGGCCAATGGCCAGACCGTTTTAGGCTTCGTGAAAACTTGCTTCCAATGAGCATCCTGATCTTTGTGCTGCCGGGAATGGGCTTCACTATCTCAACGCTCTTGGACCAGCAATACATCCCGATTGCACTGGGCAGTTTGGCCGTAGCGGCCTTCGCGCTTTACGTCTGGAAACTGCTCCTGCCGAAACGCAAACTCGTTTCAAAGCGTCGCGGCGTCTTCGCTCTGCTGACCGGCGCTGCGTTGTCGTCCGCTTCGATCACCGGCTACATGGCTCTCGTAGTGCCTAAAGAGGCGAACGGCATGGTGCTGGTTTCGGTTGCCTCTGCGATTGAACTGTTTGTGTCTGCCTACATCGTCGCCTACATCAACATCCTCGATGACAGCCGAATTGAACTAGAAAACCAGATGGCGCTGATCAACGACAAGATCAATCACGAGGTCTCGGTCTTCGATCAGATGTTGTGGCTGCAGAAGCGTCGCTGGGGTTACCTGTTGCACGGTTCGGTTCAGGCGACCATCACCGCCGCGATGGCGCGCCTCAAGTCGCTAGAGCTGATTGCCTCCGACCGCGAGCGACAGACCGAGGCCGGCATGATTACCGAGCTGGTGCGTCAGGATCTGCGCAAAGTGGCTGAGACAATCACGAACCCGCCTGCACCGCAGGTTGACCTCAACGCCGAACTAAAGGCCCTGCAAGACACCTGGCGCGGAGTCGTCGAGATTTCACTGCAGGTCACCGAAAGAGCTCAGCGCGTTCTCGTCAAGAGCGACAACACTCGCATGGCGCTCAACGAGATTTGCCGCGAAGCGGTGACCAACGCATACCGTCACGGTGAAGCGAGCACGATGACGATTCGCATCGACCGCCCGGCCGACGAAGAGATTGCGTTGACCATCACCAACAACGGTCGCCACCCGGGTGATGTGCGCAAGGGCATGGGACTCCAAATGATGGATGCGCTCACGCTCGACTGGTCCTTCGAAGCAAAAAAGACAGCCGCACTGACGGTTTTGTCAGCGCGACTGCCTGTTGCTTTGAGCTAAAGCGAAGAGTTACTTCTTCTTTTTGCCCGACTTCTTGGCGGCCTTCTT